>OBMK010000682.1_pt1 | contig 32324 bp, 44 predicted proteins | sample 1539081 | NCBI WGS metagenome assembly OBMK01 (sample SAMEA3355528, study PRJEB22509) | marine metagenome | biome: marine; feature: river plume; material: water | place: USA | collected 2010-08-07 | depth 0.5 m | reverse complement strand
TTTGCCAACACCAGAGGTGCTATCGTCATAGGTAGCCTTTCTAGGTTTACCTGCTTTGGTCTGAAAGCGCCCATAGAAGGATAGAAGCTGATTAGCTTGCCCACCATCAATCTCACCTCTCTCTAAACCTTGAGCAACAAATGATGTGGCTCTGGTGATGTTGGGTTGATCTAGGATATCTACAAGAAATTCAGCATATATTTTTTCATCTACGTTTCTATCTTCATCTCCAGCTTTAACCTGTGCATAATAATATTTGGTCATGGCTTCAGCTTGGGCAATAGCTTCCGTTGTCCCAACTTCGTAAAGCTGGCCCACTGCAGACTTGAATAAATCTTCAGTGTCTATTTGTTCACCATCGACCTCTGTTTTGGTTTTACCTTCATAAACTAAGGTTGCTGCAGCAAAGCCTTGCGTCACAGCACCATCCATTTTCTCTTTGTTTATTCGTTTTGTTTCGGCCTGTTCTCGTTTTGCCGCACGTTCCTGAATAGTAGCAATCTTTTCGGATGCATCTATTACAGCTTCTCTAGCTTCCTTGGTATAACCTAAAGGACCAGTGCCTGTGATAACCTCACTCATTACATCTAAGATAGACGCATCGTTATTTTCATATGCCGACAATACTAGGCTATCGACTATCGCAGCGTTTACCTTGGCGTTATCCATGCCATCTATCTTGGCATCTTTAACTTTCTGATTGAGCCATTCGACAAGAGATGCTGTTTTTGCCACTCTCTCTTCAGGCGTGTCACTGTCAGTAAACGTGGTGGAAGTCATAGTGCTGACTTCATCTGTCATCATCCGGTAGTTTTCAGCCTTCTGCCAAGCAGTGTGCTTTTCTAGCCAAGATGCGCGGAATGTTTCGTTTGCTTTTGCAGCCGTACCAGAGAAATACTGAGCGATTTCTGTATCGATAAAACCACCAAACTCATTCTCTTCTTGGAATTCCTCATAGAATTCTGTGGTGAACTTCTCAATCGCTTCAGGACTGCCGTTCTTGTACAGCTTCTGTGCTGTCAGTGCGGTTGCTAGTTCATCTGCATATCGCGCACCTAATGTATTCAGACGGGCAACACGAGATCCTTTGCGGAGATATGGGCTTGCGCCTTCCTCTACTAGACCAGCCTTAACTGCATCACCCATAGATGTGCGGGTCTTGTTAAATAGTTCTTGACCCTGTGCAAATTCTTTTTCAGCAGATCGTTCTTCTATGCGACCTAATGCTGGCAGGGCTTTCTGGTTAAAGACATCTAATGCTTTAGATAGTGACTCAAAGCCACCTGTCTTTACCTGCGCTTTCTTGTAGATGTCTACAGGTCTAGCTGTTGGTCCTACGGTTGAAATTTGATTTGCAAAGGGGTTAGCTACTACTATTCTCTCAGCCATTATCTTATCCCTTTGGTGGTTCTAATGCTGCCATCTTGCCTTTGTGGTCGGCAAAATCGACACCAAACCCAGCAATAGGTGTAAGCACATTAAACAGAGTTTCTGTCATGCCCTGTGGCTGCATTTGATTAATTCTTCGTTGGGCCTCAGTCTGGAAACCAAGCTGGTCCATAGCTGCTTGTTGCTGCAGCCCCTCAACGCGCTGGTCAATCCTAGAGGTCATTAGTCCTTCAGATGCCTCAAAGTCTTTGAGCAACTGATCGACGTTAATACCCTGCACACCTGCGCCACCAGCAGACGCTGTGACTGAGCCTTGCGCTCTTAATGTCTTCATGTCTGCATCTTGTTTTGCTTGTGATGCTTGGATTTGTTCTTGTCTTAGACGCAGTGAATTCTGCGTAGATTTCAGGTAGTAGGCATCTAGTGCGCTTTGTGCATTAGCTTGTGCCGCTGCGTTCTGGTTTTTGGCAGACTGCATAGCACTGCCTACACCTGCAACTGCTGTGACACCTTGGATAGCTAATGCCGTGTTAGCCGCTGCTGTTGCAGACATACCTGTGACCGCTGCCAGTGATACTGGTTCACACATTTTATATCCTTACAAATTCGTAAAATAGGCGTTTCTCTACGCCCCATTGTTCGTGCTTTTTGATGAACGTGAAGCCCATCCACTTGAGCCACTTGATGTGGACAGTGTTTCTGGCATCGACACAGTTATGCAAAGCTAGGTAGTTCCTCTGTAATAGAGGTAGAAATGTTTTGCTTTTTCTCAGAAAGCTAATCTGGTGCTGATAGATGTCATCGGTTGCACACAGCCATATAGCCCCTGCACCTTCGACGTATGACGGGACTACACCAACAATTCCCACACGCTGACCATCTTTAGGTGAGCGCATGGTTAGTGTTACATCACCAAGTCTCAAGCCATCCATCAGAACGCCTATTGGTTCCCTTCCGGTTGCCGCTAGACATTCTGATCGATCTGCTTTTCTTAGTCTTGGTGCTACATAGACAACATCATCCACCGTAGTTGGTGTTAGATATTTATTATCCATTTATTCTCTTTGATCTGAGGTGCATCTGGCCTTCCCACTCTGCTGATAGAAACTGGCAGGGTAGATGGCTGTCGCACTCAATGACTACTCTAAGTCGATCTGACTTGACCATTACAGGGAACCGGAACTCACCTGAAGCTAGGGCAGTTGTACCTAATACTGTGGAACCACCACCAATAAAGCGTCCAGTAGATGCGTAGGTGTCACCGCTAGAGTTAGCCCCATATGTTGGGATAACCTTAACAATAAAATCACCACTGTCCTGATATTTCAGAAGCCAGTGTTTGATCTGTAGTCTACCGCCAGCAATGGACACACGCCCACCCTTGGCTGTTGGTTCCTTCATGTTGGGCTGAGAGAACTCGTAGGTCATTAGATACTTCTCGCCCACATATAGTTCTGTGGCTGAATGGTCACCTGCCACCACCACTGATGTAGTGCTGGAAGACACCACCGGAATGGTCGTTCCTTGGTTGGTGCCGCGCTTGGTTACGAAAGGTGATACCAGAGCATATGGCGTTGTGATTGTGGTCTGCCCCGTACCGCTGTTGTATGCCCTCGTACAGGCCGTTTCAGGGAACCTGTAGTCCAACCTAGTCACATAGGTCTGGTCGGCATCAAACCGCCCTGCATCGAAGCTAACGGTGCATAGGATGGTCTTGCCACCCTTGTTGCCTAAGACATACAATGCGCTGCCCATGAATTCTGCATCCAGAACAGTCAGGCCATTAAATGTATACTTGAACCAAGCTGATTGCAGCTTCTCACTACCAGCGATGTGGTACTTGTAGACGTACATCGATGAGGCATCACTCGTTGAGAGACATATCATAGCATTCTCTGCTGTACTGACAGCCATCGAATATAGATTGTCAGGCACGTACTTAGCCACATGGCTTGTTACATCTGTAGCATCCGATCTGTCGCTGTCATCGATGACGTAGTATTCACGAATAGCTGAAAAGCCACCTCTCGTTGACGAGAAGTACACAAGGTTACCTGCAGCCGCTGGTTTGGCTGTGGAGTTAGCTTCATACTCTGTGGTCTGAGCAATCGACGTATTCTTGGGTGTGATGTATTCAGAACCCTTGAGAATAAATTGTGTCTGGTCAGAGAATAGAAGCAGCTTCCGGTCAAACGGGATAGCATGTTTCAGAGTTGATACCTTGGTGTGACTTGCAGCAACATCAATCGGGTCATTGTCCAGCACAGTACGTGCAGTAGCTTTGAAGAAATCAAAGTATTCTGATGTCCTCGACATGACCACATTCTCACCTGACAGGAAACCTAAACGGTTCTGAAAGAAGAATACGTCACTAATTTTCTTACCGATGAATGATGGTGTTGGTGCTGAAGTAAGGTCACCGATTGTTCTGTCACCCCAATCACCTGTCTCTAAGGTGAATGAACCATCTGCCTGTCTGATAAGCAGGTGAGGCATAGTAGTGGCATCTAGTTCATATGATATGTTTGGTTTGATTGTTTCAATCCAAGTACCGGAACCTAGCAATGATTGGTCACCGTGGTCAGATACAAACTTCACATAGTAATCATCAAAGTTGTTTGTCTGGTCACCCTGTACCTGTGCAACATAGTTGTTAGGTGCATAGGCAGGTAGGTCATCAAACCTCTGAACAGTCCCTGTGGTACAGGTTAGTCCTGTATCTCCCAAACTGTCGTATGTTGCTAAGTCAAATGAGGCATCGCCTGTCTTGCTGATGATAACTGTGGAGCCGTTAGATGTGGCTGAAAGACCTGACTGACCATTGATTGCACCAGCAAGTGTGTCGGCAATGTATGTGGTTCTGGTCTGTGCTTGGTCTGTTGCACTGGTTGTAATGTTTGCGACCTGTTGACCATCTACATACACAGTATACCGCTGGTTATAATCGCCTTGCTTTACCGCTATCAAACCTTTGAATACATTGGATGGACTGAGGTTGCTGTTATAGGCTGCAGTTTTCTCGGTGTTCACAATGAACGTATAGTCAGCAACCGTCACCGCCCTGAACGCTGAAGATGGAGTGCTGGTTGTCAGATAGCTTGTTCCATTCGGATAGGTAACAGTCTTAGAGTTACCTGCCAGATCATAGATGTCTATCTGGTTGGACGCATTGATTAACACAAAGTATCTCTCAGTCGCATCACGGTTGATTAGATGCACATAGGAACCAGATGTTTCGCTCTGTGAAATAACAGCAACATGTTCTAGTGGTGGCCTCTTCTGCAATCCTTCTACAAGTGATGGGAATGCATTCTCCTGCTTTTCTGACTGACTTGACAGACGTAGCGGTGGAGATTGTTGGCTGACCCCTTGGATTAAGTTTGGGATAGCAGAACTAATCATTGGCATTACATAAGTATCCTCTGATTAGAATTGTTGCGGTTCATTACACGGGACACTGAGTAGCTATCCATCATATTGAAATCCGCTGTATCACCCTCAAATTCTTTAAGGTCTGTCAGGGCTTTCTGTTCATCACGCGATAGCATCTTGTGCATAGTTTCAGAGTTAATCATCCGGTCTGAAAAGATACGCGATGCTCTGACTGTGATGTATCGTTTTGCTGTGTCAGGCAGTTCTGAGAAATCCTGATAGTAAACGATGGTGGCATAGGCAGTGGTGTCAAACGTGTACGTTCTATCTGTGAGGTTATACAGCTTATTGCTACGAACAGTTACGTTAGTATCTTCTAGATCGATACGCGCTGCTGTAGCGGGGATGTTGATTTCGTTGTTATTGTCAGGTGCTAGAGGGACACGATCTTCTGTATTAAAGTGCCATCCTTGAGACTGAACCTCACGGCTAACTTCATTAATAATCTGTTCAGCAATCTTTACGTCTGTAACTTGATTGCCGATCAGGGTGTTAACAGGTTGTTCACCGATAGTTGTCAGAAGGACATTGACCGCCTCTAGTTCGGTCATGGTTGAAGGTGTTGTCATGTTGCCCTCATAAAAATGAAAAAAATGGGCCAGACCCCAAGAAGAGGACTGACCCAAAATAGAATTAAGAAGACTTAATTTCGACTGCACACTCAGGACGCAGGATGCCGTGACCCATAGCGTACTTAGCTGCCATCAGTGTACCTTGATACATAATCTCAAAGTCACCAGATGTGCGCTCGACTGCGAGGTCCATCAGCTTCACTGTTCCGATTGCAGACTTCTGCATTACCAGAGCAACGGTGGTTGAGAAGTTACCGTGATAGGTGTTGTTCTCACCAGTAACAGCAGACACGTTGGTTGTTGGTACGTTGTTAGATTTAACAATCTGAATACCAGCAACACGCAGGACAGTACCGTCAGCGTACACACCAGCACCACCGAAATCGCGATTGATTACGTCAGTGGTCTGTACGAGGTTGTAGTACTGTGCTGGCTTAACGATAGCCACACGGTCATTCTCTGGAACGTCTTTCTCGTCCATAGCCTGTGCTGCTTCAAAGATGGAAGCTGCGAGTGAGGCACCGTTGGTAGCTGCATCACTATCAGTAATCGCAGTACCGCCGTTACCACCAGTTACGGTAGCTGACCCACGGGCTGCAAGAACGCCAAGCTGCAAGCAGCGTACATCAAACTGTTTAGCCAGAGCCATACCAAGCAAGCGTGAATACTCAGCGCGTACATCGTAGTGGTTCTTGGCTTCATCAATGTTTGCGATGAAGGTATCAGCAATCAGAACGTCATCGATGTTAACAACGATTTCATTGTGCTTGATGTTCTGTGTACCCAACAGCGGTGTTCCTACTGTATGGTAGGCCGCATTTGCCTTTCCTGTGACAGGAAATTGTGCCGATTTTCCTGAAGAAATCGTGCGGGATACGTGTAAGTCTTTCATTACGTTAGTTTCGTCAAACGCTGTGAGAACTTCACCAGCGAAGACTTTAAGAAATAGCGCGTTCTTCTGGTCGAAGTTTGCTACTGCGCCATTAGCCGCACCTAGACGGGACGGGGTTGCGTTAGCCATTAGATTTTATCCTTGAAAAATATTGAGAAATAACTTTCGCCATTACTTGCCAAGATTGTCGGACGCATCCGGTCTAGTCGTTCATTGTCGATAGTTCGACTGCCTAAAAAGGCATGTCATTTTCTGTTATGACTTGCAGGTCATATTAATAATTTATGATACCAAGGTCATAATTGACGAGGGGTCATTTGCTATGGTCCCCTCGCCAGATATTCAAGCTGTAGAATTACTTTTTAAAAAACTGAAGACCGCCCTAGCTTCTCTTCAACGTCCTTAGTGTACGCTGTATCCTTGCCGTAGCGGGTATCTTTCATTGCAGCCACAACTTCTGCTGTGGACCTGTATTCATCTTTAGGTGCGCCTTTGGATTTACCAGACAGCAGGTTAGGCTCAACACCCTCTGCGCCTTCACGCTTAGACATCAGCCACTCCACCGCCATCTTAGCGTTATCTGTGCCTGTCTCTACCATTTGATTATACAGTTTTAGTTCTGCTTCTTGGACATTTTCAACTGCCCATTCAGTTAGGTCTTTATATCCATCAGTCCCACCTGCCACTTCCATGACAGCAGAGACATCAGCATCAGAACCCTGTTGGGTGCCTCTGATGTATGCTTCAACCATTTCCTTTGGATAACCCATAGTCTCAAGTTCTTTGAAACTATCATCAGTTAACTCACCTTTTTCTGAGAATTCCTCAGAGAACTTGGTGAAGTCCGGTGACCCATTATCTTTAGGCTGATCGTCTGTTTCACTTGGTGCTTCTTCTTGTTCTTGTTTGTCCTCAGAAGTACCACCTGACAGCTTCTTCTCTAGTTCGCTGTAAGACTTAGCCATATCCTCTGCACTATTAAACTTCTCTGGCAACCATTCTGGTCGTTCAGACGAGTTATCCAGAGGTGCATCTGGGCCTGTCTCAGCTTCTGTTATAGTAATGCTTTCGCCCATACTTAATAATCAGTCCTTGTGCGTTTCTTCTTGAGGATGGTTGGAGTTGCCAATGGTTTCTTGGCAGGTGCTGCAGGTTTAGCAGAGGGTTTACCCTTGCTGGCCTTATTCACCTTGCTGTCTTTGGCTTTCAGCATATGAGTTTCCTAATTGTTTGACGCCTTCTTGCATGGCAGCGGGTCCAGCTTGTTGCATCATCTGCATCTGTTGGGCTTGCTGCTGTTCTTGGGCGATTTGTTCTTCTGATTTGATTAGACCTTCAGTGTCGATACCGAGGGCTGTGGCACGGCGTTTGATGTAGTCCTGAAGGTTCACATATTGTGCTAGTACTTCCGGTCCTAGTGCCTGTGTCATGCCCTGTATAAACAGGTCCAGCTTGCGTAGGTCATGTCCTCGACCTAGTGCTTCCATGCCTGTGACGATGGTTGGTTTAACAACATCCTCTGGCAGTTTGGGTAGCTTCTTTTCCTTGGTCAGTACCTCAATCTTTCGATTGACATATGGCAACTGGAATTCCTGAGACAGTATTGAATAGATGCCAGATAGTGTGTCTTCCAACTCACCAGCTAGGTATCTGATTTCTTCTGCTGTAACTCGTTCTCCATTTCGTTGAACTGAAGACTGAAGCATAAACTGTTGTGAAAGCCGTTCTTCGATTCCTTGCATTGCTTGGTAGGCAACTCTAAAGTCGTTGAACTTGTCCATTTGAAGGACTGAAACATCCTGTCTATTCCCTTCGATGATTGCTGTGTTCTCAGCTTTAGCAATGGTTCTGATGCGGGTTGTCCCATTCGGGTTAACCATGAACAGGACTTTCGCCGCTGCTGCTGCACCTTCCACGATAGCTTGTGATAGACCTTCTAGGGACCGTAAGTCACCCAGTAGTTCTTCTACAAAGCCTCTGCCATAATCCTCGCCATCAATGCGGGAGAACCGTAGCGGTAGGAACGGGACTGCATTTGGTTTGTATTTACCGCGAGAGCCAGCAATCACAGTTCCCTTTACCTCTTGGTAAACGTGGAACATGTTAGCTTTTCGCTCAATATGCGTGTAAATCTCTACAGTCTTTTCGTCACCTTCCAGCTTACCGTGGATTGCCGCTGCTGTACTTTTGTCCAGAGCATTAGGTGATACGTTCTCAACGATTACTATTTCCAGTACGTCACCGTTAGGCGCACGACTGACAACATAACTGTCAAGGTGGATGACACGAACCTTCTCAGGTCCAACATGTAGCAAGACATTACCACCAACAATCAAATGCTTTAGTGCTTCATGTACCGCAACACGGTCACCTGAACTTTCAATCTCGTTCATCACTGCACGTTCAAACTCGCCCAGTTGTTTCTCAACATCTGTACGGGCTGCAGGGTCTTCAGCCATCTCTTTGAGAGTATAAGGCTCAACCATAAACCTGAAGAACGGTGCATTAGGTGGCATCAATGCCAGTGATAATTTGGATGCTAGGTTGTTCACACCTCTGGCACCTATGCCCTGATAGGGCGTATAGATGTCGCTGGTTTCATTATGTGAGTCTGGTGGAATTAACGATGGGATAGTTAGTTCAGAGCAATCTCTAGCCCTGTCGAGGTAGGATTGTCGCGTCTGTTCTAACTGCCGATAACGTGCCTCGCAGCTTCCCATACTCACAGCAGGTTATCTGTAAGACCTGTGTTTACGTTGGTTGGAGCCTTGTTGACCGTCCGGTTTTTATGTTTGTCACCACCAATAAATAGAGTTGCACCACCGGATAAGAAATCCTTTGGTTTCATCTTATTTTTTTCCATCAGTTTCATAGGTAGGCTCAATGGACTTGCGATAGTCTTCGCCAGTTTCCCAATAGGATTACACATAGAGTTCCCCTAAGTAATCTGAAGGCCAGAGCCACCAGCACCAATGTTAGTAACTGTTGGGTCTAAGGGAACCACAAGCTGTGATGTACCTTTGGCTTTGTTAGAGATAGCACCCAGTTCAGCAGCAATGCCACTCTCAGGGTTGGACGGGTCATAACCCAGTTGGGTTGTTTGCCGTGGTGCCGCTGCTGGTGCCGCTGCTGGTGCAGGTGCCGCTGGTGTGGGGGCAGGTGATTTAGGAAAGCACATAAATATTAATCCTGTGAATTCTCATAAAGTTGTTCTTTATGAAGTTGCGTTAAAAGGTCTACGACTGAGCGCATACCCCCACGCCACATCAGCGTTTCAATGCTCTCGCCTTTATTAGGTGATATGTGGGGAATTCTTTCGGCCAGTGCTGTGATAAGTTCTTCCGATATATACGGAAATTTTTTCATGATTTTATAAATCCTCTATAGTGCAACCTTTAAGAGAATGCTTTTGTCCAAGCTGCACAGATACCTGACCTCACAACATCATCATGTGTGAAGTTGCAGTGGGCTGCAGGGATGTTGTGCTTGTGCATTAGATCGATAGCTATCTGCAGACCTGACTGTGTACCCTTTAGATCGTGTTGAGATACGTCACCGTTTACAACGACTTTGCTGTCCTCACCGATACGTGTCAGGAACATCTTCATTTCATGGACTGTCAGGTTCTGACCTTCATCCAAGATAACGAATGCATTGTTGAAGCTGCGTCCACGCATAACCTCAAAAGGTACAATCTCAATAGCACCTCGTTTGTGTGCATGTTCATACTTACCCTTGCCAAGACGCTGCTGTAGCACCTCAGTAAGAGGGTAGACCCAAGGTGCAATCTTGTCCTCAATAGTACCAGAGAAAAAACCAAGAGATTTACCTGCAGGGATGTTGGGCCTTGTCAGGATTATCTTATGTATCTGATGCCTATTGTACATGTCAGCAGCGATGGCTGCAGCTATGTAGGTCTTACCTGTTCCTGCTGGTCCTGTGACAAAGACTTGAGGATACTGCTTAATACACTCAATGTAGTTTCGTTGGGCTGCATTCATTGGAAGTAGCGGCTGCACACGGGGACCATGTGCAACCTCTATATCCTCTACCTTCTTTTTGTACGTCGATTTCTTACGCATTAGTTACCTAATTGGACATGCACCTGTGGCGCATCCATCATCCTCTAACTCGTCAAGGCTGTTGGCTGCATCAAGGTTAATGGGTTTCAATGTAGCTGCATATTCTTCAAAGGTTTCCTGATCGACCACTTCCTGTGGCAGGTAAGGATACCCTAAGTCTTCTGCAGTTTTGGTAGGGTCGTTTCGATAGATGAAAGACACACCAACAAAGTTATTCCAGTTCTGTTGGAACCAATCGATGATATCTTCAATCTCAGTCTGGTCGTAGCTGATGGTGACACTGCAGTTGTGGTCAACGTAGTTCTGCATCATCATCTTGTAGCGGTCTAGCTGTTCCACTGCGCTCTCTAAGTTAACGTGCTTACCATCCACTGTATCGAAGCTGACACCCTCGTAAGAAACGGGGAAGGTAGCCAGAACACTATCACCTCCTTGACCTTCATAAGGGTCAGGAAACACACGGTATCCAGCCGCTTCAAGGATGGGAACGAGAGGGTCATGCTTAGAGAACTTTATGTTGTTGAAGATGTACTTGCCCAAGGGCTTATGCACCCCCTCAGTGGTTGACATTATCTTTGACAGGGTTCCACTTGGCTTGACTGTGCAGACTGCTTTAGATCGTGGCAGTCCTAGTTCATCAGCCATGCCATGTGCGCCTTCATGTGCAGCTTTACGCAACATATGAAACATAGCTGGATTGTTGAGGTGTTCCCAAGTCACGATGCCTGTCAGACCTACACCTGTTAGACGTAGGAACTGGTTCAGTTCATGCCAGCTACGCTGAAGGATACCATCATCGAAAGACACGCAGGTTTGCCTATAATTTGCACGGGCAATCAAGCCTATCCAATGGCTCACCAGATCAGGGTCCATACCGTTAGTTTTGTTGAGGTCAAACTCTACTAAGTTGCAAAAATTTTTATTACCTAAAAGTATTTCTGCACATGGATTGACTCCCTTAAACCAAGGCGCACGGCGTTGCGCTTCAGTGGCATTGATGATGGCAGGTTCAGAACCACCAGCCTCTGTCATAAGCTGAAAGATATGTGACAGTTGACTGTAAGTTGGTTTGTTCCAGAACAGCAGCGAATTGTTAGACTGCCCTCGTTGTGGGTTGTCTACCCAGTGGTCCTTCTTAGCAGTGGCAAAGCGTTCCCAATCCCTGTCACCATAGTTCATCACAGCAATCTCAGCAGACCGTCGAGATGATAGTGTGGTGCCAAGCCAGTTGATTACATCAAGGATATCGATGCGGTCCAGTAGCTGCCCCGCGCGTCTGTTAAGGATAGCGCAGATAGCTTCAAAGGCTTTGTGGATTGTATTGTCACCGGAACTAATCCAGCCGTATCCACTAAGTCTTTCACCTGCTGGTCTGATCTGGCTGAAGTCTAAGACAACCTTATCAACAGGGTCTTTCATAGCCAGCAGCTTACCAATAGATTTCGCCCATGCCTCTGCGCTGTCACCAACCTCAAGTGTATATACACCATTATGTGTATGCGCCCTGTTCCTGTCATAGCCACGGTAGTCACGGGTGGACCTGATGGTTTCAATCTCTACAGGTTTAGCGAAACCATTGAGCGTTCCGACCACTGGCTCAAAGCCTACGCCACAGCCCTGCAGCAACAGCCACATGGCATCAACCACATCATGGACTGTCTCTACCTGTCCGAATGAACAGTTAAACTGTGAGGCTTCTCTGCGCTTGGCTACGTCAGTACCACCCAACCAAAGTGTACGGCCTGATGGACAGGCAATACGTTTGAGGTAAAGCATACGCAGTTCCTCAAGTTCTAGGGTTTCTAGAGGTGACAGGTTTGTACCCTTGGCACGTTCCCACAACCACCGCTGATGGTTAATCACACGGTTGATGGTCTGGTCCCATGTTTCAAATTGTTTGCCCTCTTTATCTAAGGGTCTGTTATATGTTCTGCGCGTTACTACCTGCGCTCTGGTATCTAGTTCTGCTGTCACCTGTTATCTCCATCACCCTTTAGCTGCCCACGCTCTGCACGGGACGCTAATTTCGTTGTGTTATTATCTGCAATTGTTGAGAGTGGCTGGCCCATCAGTCGGGAAAACTCTGAGATAAACCAAAGGATATCACCTAGTTCATCGATGACAGATTGTTGTTCTGTTATCATCCCAATCAGTTTATCTTTGCGGTAGAACTTGGCAATCTTACCAGCGAATTCACCGGCCTCTGCCACTAGCCCAAGAGACAGATATTCTAAGGCTCTTTCTTGAGGATAGATGGCAGTCTCGGCTGCATTCTTTTGGTACTGGTTGAAGGTTAGTTCATTGGTTGAGAAGTCTTCACGCCACTTAGCCATCAATGATATCCCTTCCCTCAATCTGATTGATACGCATCTCTGCGTAGCGCATTGCTTTCCGCAGGTCGGTCACCTCACTTTCAGCATATGACTTGCCTTCATATTTTTTATTACCAGCGCGACAGACGTACTTAATGATGTTGCCAACATGGAATGACAGTTCGTTTTCCATGATGAAGATGATAGGTTCTATGGGGAAATCAGCGTAGTGGTTGGGGTGTTTTACATCGGTGTCCAAGGTATAACCTTTCCTGATTTATCTAAGTCAGAGGCGTGGCAGATACGGGCAACCTGTGCCTGTATGAGAGCATGTTCTTCTGAGAGGTTTTTCTTTTTGAAGGCAGCAACCACTAAGGGCCACAGGTCTTCCGGTTCTTTGGCAGGTGCCAGTATCTTGGTGGCAGTCACAGGACCACACCCTGCTAGACCATCATAGTTGTCAGTCTTGTCACCCGTCAGTGTCTGGTGCATGTGGTTGTATGCAGCTTCAAGGACACCGATATGTCTGACCGCTGTGTCCTTTGCAGGGTTGTACAGCAGGGCAGGTATAGTCTGCAGGTCTTTGTCTTCACTGACGATGATGGTAGTTAAAGGGTTTGCAGTAGCGTGAATGCCTAGCAGGTCATCAGCTTCAAAGTTGTCAGTGAGTACTGCACCCTGTTCCTCAATCATCCACTGTCTGACAGCCTGAAGTACCAGAGGTTTGCGTGTATCTTTCCTGTTCTCTTTGTATGTCGGAAGGATATCTTTACGCCAGTTGTTTGGCCCTGTGAGATACAGGGTGTAGTCACTGGCAAGCAGGTCACGCTTGACGTTGGAGATGTAAGTCAGGCAGTGGTCTATGGCCTCATGCTCATAGGCATGTAGTGTCCACAGTCCATCCCCCCACTTGATTGGACGCTCAACAGCAGCCGCTGCTTTAAACGCTATGATGTCAGCATCAAACAGCAACCTCATTGAGGCTTACCTTTGAAAGGCATCACACTTAGATCAGGGTTCCTCTTAGGCTGAACTCGTTCACTAAGAATAAAAGCTGTGTCCAGCATTATGCTTCTGAATGGGCAATCGTTATCTGAAATTCTTGCACCCTGCATACACAACTCGCCAAGGACTTGTGTGGTTGCTAGTAGTTCTGCGAGGTCTACGCTTACTGCTAATCGTTCATCCATTTCTGGTTAACTCCTGCCATGAGATTGGAAACAAAGACGCCATCTGTTCACCTAGTAGTTCGGCAAACTCTTGGACTTCGCGTTGGGCGTCAGGCTTGATGCGAAGGTTGTAGACACGGGACCAGAACAGGAGAGAACCTGTCCACACCCACTCGGTGATGACGCCTTGAGGTAGGATACCTCGCGCCTGTTCAGCACAGATGCCGAGTGCAACCATCTTGTTGTAGGTGGCAATCGCATCGATGCAGATGTCATGGTATTCCTCTAGGAATTCCTCGCTGCGCCTGTGCGCTTCAGGGCTAGACCCTTGCTTTACATCAGGTGCTGCAGCCCTAAAGAAGTCAGGCTTCCAGTAACTGGGCGAGGACTTCACATACCGTCTGCTAACTTCATTCCATGTGCCACCGACTTGGTGCTTTGCAAGTTGTCTGCTTATGAAGATGCTGGTGCTGCATCGGAATGTAGCTTGTGGATGTGAGAAGGGATGCAGGTGGTTCTCTCTTGCTAAGAATGCAATCAGTCCTGCGTTCCTATTAGGTCCATAGTTCTCTGCCTGTTTGTCGAAGGACACACGGGCTGCATCGGTGACTAGATCGTCATCGCCCATGTGCGTCATGTAGTGTATGTCTGTCATGTCTAGTCCCTTATGGTTAGATTTAGTTAAACTGTGGTTCATTCTCGTAGTGTACTATTCGATGACAACAGGCGCACAGCAGCGCACACTTGTCAGCTTCAGCTAGTATCCTAGACCACTGTAGGTCTAAGTTACTTGAGTGCAGGGTGAATGATTTCTGCGTTGGGTCTATGTGATGGAAGTCATAGGCGGCAGGGTGATGCTCAGTATTACATCGCTCACACTTGCCACCTTTGTATTTGATAAGGTCCAGCTTTCTCTGCCTTCGCCTCTGCTGTTTATCAGTGGGTGTCTGCCCATGTTCGTCCTGTCTTGTACTCTCCATCGATGGGGATTTTAAAGTTGAAGTGTTCTCCTGCTTGTTGAAAAGATCGTACTGCTTCTCTTCCGATTTCATCTGCTATTTCCTGACGGGCTATTAGCTGCACCTCGTCATGGACATGAGCCACAAGAGCGTAGTCTTTGCCGAAAGCGTAGCCCTTTGTGGTTAGATTTTCATACAGGATTACTGTTGCTTTCTTAGCAAGCAGCGCACCTGCGCTCTGTAACAACATGTTGAGTGCTGAGTGGAGTGAGCGAATGGGTAGCTGTCTGCCATCCAATCCCTTCAGGTAACCGTTTAGTTCTGCCCTCAATAAAACTTTCTCACGCAGTAGCTTGAGTGCTGGTGTAGCTTTCATGAACTTGGCGATTAACTTCTTGCCTACCTTGGCATCACCACCAACTATAGAACCTATCTTCTCCGCACCTCCACCGTACAGAAATCCATATATAAATGTTTTCGATTGGTTACGTGTAGCTAGACCAGCAGCTTTCTGGTTCACTGTGTGAATGTCACCATTCAAGATGACATCAGCATATGCACCATCATCAAAACGCCACATGAATTGTGCCAAGCAGCGCAGTTCCAAACCTGAAAGGTCAGCACCTACTAGGGCATAGCCTTCAGGTGCATGGAACAAAGCACGGCACTCCGCACCGTATGCTGAGTTGATGCTAGGTGTCTGGCTGACGTTAGGTTTTGAATGCGTACACCTGCCAGTTGCAGCACCATTGGTGTTGACCCTGCCATGTATCTTCCCATCCTTCACCATCTTTAGCCACGCATTGTTACCTGTTGCCAGCATACCAATACGCTTGTTGATTAGCATAACCTCTGAGAGAATGACTGCCTCTGGATAGTCCAGCTTAGACAACACACTCTCGTCCACCTGTGGCTTACCACTGGGTGTGTATAGAGTAGGCACCCAACCGCGAACCCTCTGCAATCTGTCTGCGATATGGTCGCGGGACGCAGCATTGAACACAACGTCTTTAACCTTGTAGGTCTTGACGCCCTTCACATATCCTCTGGTCTTGTTGTTGACCTTGGGTGTGAATGGTTCCTTAACCTGCCACGGTGGGAAAGACTTCTGCAACTCAGCTTCTAGTTCAGCATGTCTGCCCTGCAGTGTAGCCAGTAGCTTGTGTGCTGCATCCTCATTGAAGTTAAAACCCTGTGCTTCCTGCTTCAGGATGATGGCAGCAAAGTCATGCTCCAGCTTGATGCTCTCTGCTGATGGTTTCTTAGCCATCATCAGTTTGTATAGCTGCAGGTTTAGGTGACAGTCCTGTTCACAGTAGTCCTGCATTTCTTTAGACCACTGAGCAAACTTCTCGACACTGTATTCAAAGTCACCCTTGTAGTTACCAAGGCGATGACCCCATGCCTTCAGGCTGTGACTGCCGATCAGTCTACCTGTGACTTTTTGTTCTTTGAAGTCATCGCCCTTCAGGTCCGACCAGATCAGGCGGGACATCAGCAGGGTGTCATGTATCTCACCAGTGAACTTGAAGCCATACAGCTTATCAAGTTGGGGAAGGTCATAGCCCATGATGTTGTGGCCTGTCAGGATGTCAGCCTGTGACATTATGTCAAGCCCTTCATCGATAGGAAAGTAGCCTTGCTGATTGTCAGCGCAGCTAATCTTAACGCCACTGTTCACATCGATGATGACGAGTGAGTGACACACAGTTGCATCAAGACCATCAGTCTCAATGTCGAACAGTAGGTTAATCATTGTGTTATCCTTCCAACAAACTTAGATATGTGATTGACAAATGGCAGCAGACCAGCAGCCATCAAAAGGTTCACACCTGTATGGACGAGAGCGATACGCAGGGTGTCACCTTTTGGCATTCCATCAGAGACTAACAATCCTGCCAGCCAGATGGTCCCTGTTGTGCCAATGTTAGCACCTAACACACATGCAATTGCTGCAGGTAAAGGTACTGCACCAGATGCAACTAGCGCGATGATGGCAGTGGTTGATAGAGAACTACTTTGCCATGCCAAGGTCATAACAATACCACCAAAGAACATGTAAATTGGGTTAGCTATGAACCACTGTAGGTGGTCGATGTTACCCATAGATTTCATGCCACCTGAAAACATTTTAAGACCAATGTAAAAGATGACTAGACCAACACTAATCTGTACTAGATTAATCATGGTGCTGTACCTTTCCAAAGTCTTAGCTGTGCCTTCAGCTTGCTGTTGCGGATAATGAGTGTCTTCGCTTCGCGCTCCCAATACTCACATTCACGCTTCTGCGTTGCGATGTACTCTTCCAGTTCGGCACACTTCTCGTGCCAGTATTTATCTTTAAAAGTCATCGTGCTGTTCCTCTACTTCAAAGACACTGGCTTGTGTCACTTCAGTCATGCGACCTGTGTCGATGTTGTAGTGGAGCAAGCACCCAATACCTGTCTCACCGGAGAACCTGTTCTTCAGGACACGCACGGTAGATTGGTTGGGGTTGTCACCCTGCTGGTCACGCTCAACCGACAGACACATGTCTGATAGTTGGGCGATAGATGCAGAGCCACGTAGGGAATTGAGTGTAACCTCAAGGCCATTCTCCCAACCACGTTCACCAGATGGGCGGCGTAGGTGGGACACAAGGATAAGGCCAATGCCTGTCTCTTCGCAGAGTGACCGTAGCTTGGTCATTACAACGTCGATGTTCTTGCGTTCATCACCGTCATCGATGCCACTGACTACGATAGATAGGTGGTCGAGTATGACGTAGGATACACCACAACCTTTGGCTAAGTAGCGTACTTTGTTAAGTAAGTTGTCTGTCTCTAGCGACCCAAAGTGGTCATAAAGATATACGCTACCGCTGCCAACTGTAAGATCAAAAGCAGATCGTAAGTCATCATCTGATACTCCTTCTTTCGTGAGGTGTAATGGCTTGTCTAAAGCCAACCCCATGAGGCCAAGGGCGGTGCGCTTCACGTTCTCTTCTAGCGCAATGTAGCCAATAGATTGGCCTTGGTTGATAAGGTGGTATGCAATCTCTTTGCACACCTGCGATTTACCTACGCCACTGCCAGCACAGATGGTCACCAGTTCACCTCGACGTATGCCGTGTGTCTTGATGTTCAGTGCTTGGAATGGGTAGGGGATAGACGGGGTGTCAGCATCTATTGATACGTCATCCCATAGGTCTGTACCTGCAAGGATACCGTCTGGTCTGTGAACCTTCGCTTGCCACATGGCATCGATCAGTTCTTTGGTACGTCCAGCCACCAGCATTTCGTTGGGGTCTTTGAGTGGCAGGGTGGCGATGGCAGCTTTGCTTGGGGTTAGCAGTTCAGCAATCTCTACGCTTGCCGCACGGCCTACATCATCGTTGTCCAGCATGATAACCACACGGTCAAAACTCTCAACGAATTCAAGTGAGTTTTGCACCGCACGTTTAGCACCCTGACAACCGTTGGGAACTGACACCACAGGGAAACGATTGCCCTGTGCTTGGCTCATAGAACAGGCATCAATTTCACCCTCTACTATGACCAACATCTTAGCGTTGCCAGCAGACCAGAGGTGCTGCCCGTACAAGCCAGCAGCCTTGGTGTCACCTAAGAACTTGAAGCCCTTGTCAGCGAAGCGCAGCTTCTGTGCTACCACCTGACCTGAGTTGTTGCGGTAGTTAGCAACATGACATGGCTGACCGTTGTACTCACCAATGTTATAACCAAATTTCTTGCAGGTTTCTTCAGTCAGCTTGCGCCGTGGCAAAGCCTGTGGTTCGCCAATGGCGATAAGATTAGTCTGCATTTTTTGAGATACCTTTCGGACAGGTGCGGTGGAACTGTCACGGGATAAGGTCTTACTTACCCCGCAACTGAAGCAATGAGTGCCATTGCTGTAGACCCCCAGTGCATCTGAGGAACCACAGTCAGGGCAGCTTTCATGGCCTAAGAATTCAGCCTCTTGCGAGTTTGTATTCTGCATACTTGGCCCCGCTAGGTGCTGTCTTCATGCTCATTACGATGTCAGTGCCAGCGTTCTTCAGCCGATTTACAACAGCAGCTAGACGCCAGATGTTGTAGTTCGATTGGGCTTCCAGTGGACTGATAGAACCATAGGTGTTGAGGTGCTTAGTAACTGTTTGCATTTGTGTCATGCGTATCTCCAAGATGTCTGGGATTTAAAGAAGCCCACCCAAAAGAATTTTTGAGTGAGCTATAGTGCAACCTAGAAAGTTTGCTTCAGTTCTCCGGTTTCAAACCAGAGGGCAGCATCGAAGTTCGGACAGGTCTTGCCGCTGTCAAAATCAGTGTGACCTTTGACCTCAGTGTCATCTCCGAATAGTTCCTGCTGTTCTTCCAGCACCTCTCGCAGTGCTGTGTACTGAGCATCAGTGTAGTTAATCTCTGGACCCTTCTTGTCGGCGGTCATGCCACCGATCAGGCAGATGCCCACAGATTTATTATTGATGCTGCGAACGTGCGCCCCTTGCTTGTGATAGGGTCGGCCCCGTTCCACCTTGCCGTTACGTTTGATAACCACATGGTAACCACATCCTAGCCAGCCTTTCTCGCGATGCCATTGGTCAATCTCTTTGACACCAATGTTCATACTGGGTGGGGTGTAGGCGCAGTGGACGATAAGATACTTAACGTCTGTCCTCTTCATTCATCTATCCATTCTTGTGGGACAACACGCCGTGAGTAGAGGAAGCTATGCTTCTCACACCACATCGCGTAAGTTGTCTTTGATTGAGGTGAAATTTTTGTTTTAGGGTTGGAGAAGACCAGCCGAATATCAAGGTCAGGATGCTGCTTCTTAACTAGCAACATCTTGGCTCTGTCTTCAGTTTTAAATCGACCTTTTGATTCAATCACAATGGTCTTACCTGACCGTGTAGTGATGTAGAAATCTGGTGTGTAAGTAGCGGTGCGTTCAGGTACGAGATACTTTAACTTGTTCTCTTCATACTTGAACTGCACACCCTTAACAGTGAGGTCGGCGGCAAGGCTTTCTTCTAAGCCAGACCGCCAACCGTTAGCTATCGCACGTTGTCTTGTCGTGCTGTTGTAGTTACTCCTGCCGTCTATCCTAGAAATCAGTGTCACCTGCAGTTGACAGGTGGCTTATGTTCTTGGTGAAGTTGCTTGCCATTTCTGATGTCTCGTCAGAGAAGCCATCCTCTACGTCAAACATGGAGCCATCACTCTCAGACCCACCTTCAACTAGGTTAAGAACTTGCACTGCGTACAGGCGCAAGGAGATACCAACTGCTTTGTTACTGGGCATAGTATACGGGATGATGGTTGTTGCTACCTTCAGTGTAGAACCACCACCAATCTCAGCGTTTGTAGGACGCCGCTTGGCATCGAACAGGGCAACCTTCATATCCACAATGCCATTGGCTGTGGTAATCTGCGCCTTCTGTTTGACCTTCAGTAACCAGTTGCCTGTCAGATTACCTTGGTCATCCACCTCTTCCTCAATGGGTAGGCGAGGGGTGAACTGTTTGACCTTGGGGTTCTGAGAGATTTCCTCTGCCTGATACTGGTCAAGAATTTTTTGCAGTTTATCGATGACGGGTTGGGCTGCATCCTCTGTCAGCTTGACCGATACTTTGTATTCACCAGCACCACCATTATCGAACTTGGTGTCAGGTGAATTGAGGTAGGGCCACACTGCTATACCAGCAGGTGACACCATCTTTTCGTATTGATTTTTAGCCATGTGTTTTCCTTCTTAGCTATATTTTGAAATGTCCACACCGACCTCAAGCAGTCTGGCGAGAATATCTGTAGGCACGGGTTCGCCGCGCAGGTGCAGTATCTCTGCGGTGTGAAGCAGACCCTGCTTTGACAGGGGTTTGTGGGTTGTGTCGCTCATAAGAAATCCTTTCGATAAGCTATAGTGCAACCTTGAGATTGAACTGATTAGAATTCATATATGGTTAGATTATGCGAAGAAGAATTCGCTGTGCTTAACCTGTGTGATATCCAAATCACCAGTGGCTGGCAGAGGTGGTAGTTCCAAGCCAGACTGTGCCTCTGCCTGTGACTTGAACAACTGAAGTGGGTTGTTGTGTTCGTACAGATCGATGAAGGCTTCACGTAAGCAAGCACCAAACATCTCAACGTCAGCAGCGTGACAACTGAAGCTGTCATGTATCATCCCAAAGTGGGTGACACCGTTGGCCTTGGCGAGATTGACAGACAGGCGAAGATGGCACCCATCATTTGCATGGACCCAATTTGCAGAGATACCGTTACCTTGGCGGCGGCTATCCAGCTTGTTTTCTTTCGGCTCCTGCAGTGTCAGATAGATCAGCTTGTCACCAAACTTTGTCTTCACTCTGCGCTTGCTCATGTCGAGGTAGTTTTGCATGACAGGCAAGCCATCGACTGTAGTCCAGATGATGGGCAGGTTCTGTTTAGCCAAGACCTTCGCGCTTTCCTGCAGCCAATCCATCCCGTTTTTAGCAGCGATGACAGTCTCGTTAATGGACGCCCACACATGCTTGGCAAGATACACACTGGCCTCAAATTCATAGCCATCCAAGACTGAAACGTAAGACGCATCTTTCTCAAGCCTCTTAGCGTCAGTTTCTGTCAGGTATTCTTGGATAAATTTTCTAGCCGAAAACAAAGTGGACCCATAGACCCGTGTCATGGTGCAACGCTTCGCTGTCTTGCGTGTCATACCATACTCAAGCCACAGCTTTGCCAAAGAACGGGTGGTGATGGTTTCTTTTTCATCAACATAGCCTGTGCTTCTGAGGTCAGCATGAACTTTCTTTTCTGTCAGATCGATGACAGCCTGATAGATATCAGACGGGAGGTCAGACGGTATCAGTGAGACAGCAGCGCCACCAATTGGGTCACGCAGGGCAGCGGAGAAGTGCTGCAAGCCAGAGCAACTGCCATCTTTGGCGCAGGGTATATATGACACATGGTCATAGCCATCCTGACAGTAGCCAACCCACTCGTTACAGAACGCGAGGAAACTCCAAGCGTCATCCGCTTCCTTGGCCCACCACAGGTCATCTAAAGGGGCAGTGCCAGCCTGAAGGATACGGTCCTGATGTGCCACCACCCAATCGACACGCTCTTGCATCGATGCCTTGTCGTACCCGTAGCAATTCGCCCCGTGGATAGCCAGTTCACACGCAGCTTCATTAGTGCCGAGAGGTTTACCATCAGCGAACCGGAGCAAGCCCTTGGCAAGCGAGTTGCCTTGAGGATTTAGGTACATGGCAGTTGGGTACGCACGACCCCTGAAGTCGAGGGTGTGCGGGAAATAGATGCTTTCATAGATGCTGAACTTCTCAGCAATCGATCTGATTTTTGAGGTCATCAACCGTTTAGATTTCAGTCGGATATTCTCAACATAAACAGCCTTGGCCTTGGCCTTCCAGATTTTGAATGCTTCCTTCTCTTCATCACTGAGTTCAGAGGTGTCCCGATCTACAAACGGGGCAGGTGGCAGGGGGATATCTTCCAGCGATGACAGACCACCAATTGCTAGACCTTGGTCATGTATCATCTGGAATGTGACCAGCACAAACTCGTTGACCTGCCAGCTTGTTTCCTGAATGGCATTCACCGCTGCATAAACAGGCTCAAGCTGTTCACCTAATCCTTCCAGTTCATCAAGGTAATTACGGTTAGCAGTTTTGATAAGGGTCAGAGGCCGTGTGTGGTGTGTCAGGTAGCCACCGCCACGGGGTCCGGTCCACTGTGCAGGTGGCACCACCATCGGCATATACACAGGCGATAGAAGCTGTGCGAGGCCATGATTTTTTTCCATGAAGTCACAAACGGTTTGAGTTGCGACCAGCAGCTTGTCGGTTTTGTTCTTTGCCGATCTAGTTTCAACGACCTCAACGAAACCTGTGGATTGCTGAAAGATTTCTATCATCTTCATGCCGAGGTGTAGCTTGTCATTCTGTGACCAGCCGTTCCACTCCAAGCAGTACCTGTTGTAAGCAGCGACCAAGATTGTACGCTTCCGCTTGGCATCTGAGCCAGCAGCATCTGTCTCTTTGTTTATCTTATAGAACAGTGCTGGATGTGCGGCATTGAAACTCTCATAACGCACCTCGTCTTCGATGGCATTGCCAGCATTCATCGCCACATCTTGTAGCCTGTTCTTGCTAGTAATGCGGTCAATGATAATTTTTGCAGAGATAAATGCCAGCACATCAGGTTCCAGCATCTTCATAAACTGGATGCTAGATAGCCGCTTCCCAGTGCCACCTGTCTCAGCTTCCGCATACACCTCAGAGATTCGTTGCACCATAGGTTCGATGGCTCTCTTCATCAGAGGCTTGCCATAGAATGTGCTGGCTTCCTGCCGATCTTGTTTCTTGTCTGTCAGGTCACTTTCAAATCTCTGGATGGTCATAGAACGGCTCTCTTTTTCAAGAGCCACTTGGGTCAGATACAGATCGTTTGTCATTCAGTTTATCCTTTAGAATGAGGGCTGCGCTATAGTGCAACCTTGAGATTTCGCGGGGTGGTACACAGCGGTGGCAACAGTGTTAGGTACACAAACCACATATGAATAGAGTTCAGTTGGGCTGAAAAAACCTGCTGAATAGCCATAAGAATAAGGCATATCAGCAGGTCTAAGCTGGTGTGGTTACAGTACATGTGGGGGTGGTAACAGTGCAGGCTTCTGTTGACAAGAGAAAAAATTAAGTAATCTCAAGTGGTTAGAAGCACTATCTGTGTACCATGTACCATCTTTGTACCGTACCTGTACCAGCTTAACGTATTGAAATCACTCGCTGATCTTGCGGCACAGGCCGTGTGTTTCTGTTGTCCAAAGCATCCGCTGCATTGTCCAAGCTGGACGGGATAAAGTGTGCATAGCGTTGGGTCATCTCCAAATTCTTGTGGCCCATCCACTGCATGACAGATCGTATGTCTACACCTGCGCCAAGCAATCTGGTACAGCAGGTGTGGCGTAGCATGTGGACCACAAACTGCCGGTCATCACCGACACCTATGGCGTTCCGCATTTCGATGAACACGCGATAGAACCTGCGCTCTGACAGATGCCCAAAGATGTTGGATTGCTTTGAACTATGCGACAGGTGCAGCTTACGCAGGATACTCTTGACCCTGCCTGTCATCTTGACTGTGCGGGGCAGGTCGGTCTTACTAAGCCAGACGGTGATACGTCCGGTGGACAGGTCAATGTCTGCCCATGTCAAATTGAACGCCTCAGATTTACGAAAACCAGTATCCACATAGAACATAAACAGGTCAGCAAATTCATCGCGCCCAGTGCGCTCAAACCAGTTCAGGCACTGCTGTTCCTCGGTGTCTGACAGGAACCTGATGCGTCCGGTGGTATGCTTCCGGTACTCCATGCGTGTCGGCTCAGTGGCCCGTCTGCCCCTGTTGTACGCACGTTTCTGTGTCATGTGCAGAAGGGTGCCGAGGTAGTTCACAACCGTTGCTGAATACTTTCTGTTTATGGTTAGTTCATCGTAAAAGTCAGACATCCTGACAGCGGTCAAATCATCCAAGCTGGTTGATGGGCCAAAGAAACCAAGAATAGTTTTCTCGTACCACCGGAACCTGCGAGGGTCTGCCTTTGCTGACTTGGCAAAGCGGTAGTCAAGATAGTCAGACCATGCTTCGCCAAGTGTCTGGGTTTTGTGGGTGCCATCGGCGTGGCGATTTGTCCACGTACCTGCGACCATTTCATCGCGTACTTTGATAGCCTCTTCCAGCGTCTGACAGGTGGCTGTGAGCCGCTTGCCGACCTTGGGCTGCATTGAGACACGGTAGGTCTTACCGCGCTGTGTGATGTGCTTTAATGGGTTAGCTTGCTGTGCCATATATTCTCTCCAACATTTGTTCCGCGACCTTCTTGCCTTTGGATGTGATGTTTACAAGGCGCATTCTTTCATCTTTCATATCGGTGGTAATCTTCACAAGTTGAAGACCATTCTCATGGATATAAGAACGGTCCCCAAGGTGTCGGACAATCCTGTTTATAGTGGTTTGCGTCATGCCTAGATCGTCAGGCATCTCACGCATATGCACCACGTTACCTTTGCGGCTTTCACTGATTACGTGCATAAAAACAATTATGTGGTTCGCTGTAGCTTTCTCGTACAGCGTCTGAAATATTTGAAGGGCTTTCAAAACATTCACTGGGTTATTTGTTTCTACATTTGTCATCGTTTTTTAGCTTTCGTTTGGTCCCTGCAATGGGCCTGTTCTTTCTTTTTTACAGGGTTGGCTATTAATATGTTCTATCGAAATGTGCCAGCTTAGAATTCTGATCTGTCGATAGGTCGAATGGCGGTGGTCAATTCGTTCGTATGCAAACAAGGTTGGTGTTGGTCCAGTTGGTCCATTAATCCAAGGGGTATCACCGCCACCGTTTTGTGTGGCGAATGTACTTGCCTTTTTCGTGGGCAGAATAATGCAAGCTGCCTTCCATGCCTTGCTGCCCTGTTTGCTTTTGCTCAGTTTACGTTTGCAGCCCTTTTTCCACTGGGAATAGCTGGTGTTATCAATCCATGTATCCATTTGTACGCTCATTTTTTCTCCGATCATGTGCGTGGTATCTAACCGCTGTGGGTTATAATTTCAAGTGCCGTGCTGGTATTAAAAGGGTGGCTCCTGCCCCGCATATTCTGGACGCCACGCACGATATGCAAACGGGTCAACTTTGGTCGTGTCATCATCATCATTTGCAGGGCAATAGGCAGGGGCAAACAGGTCGCGCAGGAAGTCCTGCAGGTTGTCGGTTTGGTTATCCATAATCATTACACTTTCACCAGCATAGCGATGAATTCCTGTGCCTCTGCGAGACTTTCAAAAGACACACGAAATTCGTTGTCGCGGGTTTTGTTCCAGACAACGGTGTCACCAGCGTCAAAGAACACAAACAAGTTATATTTCATGGCAGTAAATCCTTATGCATAGAGGAAAGTATTAGCGACCAGCAGGATGAACGCAGGGACCAGCAGAAACGCAGCCCCTGCGACCAGATCAAGCCAGAATGCAGGGCGGGTAAGGTGGCGGCAAAGCAATTGCATCACTCCAAAGCCTCATAGTCATTATTCAAAGGGTCAAAGCGGGTGCAGCAAGCATATGCGGTTCGCATGGATAGCCAGCGCCTATGCAGGGACTGAGAGTGCAGCGGGTAGTATCTCAGGCTCTCTTGGAGTAGCTTTCGGACAGGCTTATCTGGGCTTGCCAAAATCAAATCCCAAAGCAATTCCAGCCTAGCATCATAATCGTGGTCAAACATCATACAGCCTCGCTTGGATACAGGGCCATCTGCGTCTTTGTTTTGACGCACAAGAATGCAGCCTCTGCATGATGGAACCCGTGCAGTTCCCCGATATCGTTCCAGTACGAAAACGATGACATTTTGTAAGGGTTATAGGTGATTTCAACGCCACGATTTTTGCAGCTTGCTTCGATCTGAGAACGGTAGTCTTCGATCAGATCATGATACAGCCACTGGCCCCTGACCGTGGCATGTACGTTCTTGCGCTTTTCACGCAGAACCCGTGCGCGCCCTGCTTGTGACACTTTGAACTGCGGGTGCAGTAGGGTCACGGTTTCGCGATGTGCTATCACACGCCCCTTGTTTGGACCCTCACAAGCACGAATTGAAAATAGCTTGCGGTGCAGGTTAAAATATACGTCAACTTTCATGGTTAGTCCCTCGATTTGGTTAGATGAAAAGAATTAAAAGTGCGACTAGCAACAAGATATTCATAGTCACGGCAAGAGCGGTAATGAGATAAGCCCACATCAGTAATCAAACCCGATATAAACGATTGTGGTGCCGCGCAATTGCATCCCACCGCCCCACACGTCATCATCTGGCATGCAGATATATTTACGACCAAAGCGGCAATATACGTCACGGGTGAAAGTCTTTTTGGCGTCTGGCTTGCGCTTGAATACTTCACCAATTTTCAGGTCTTTGATTTGTGCAGTCTGCATTGTGTTTCCTATCGTTTTCAGTTGGTTTCGGTTGGTCTTATGAGACGGCACGCGCGGTGCCGCCCTAAAGATCAATCAAGCGTGGCTAGGTCTTCAAAGTGCTGCCAAGGTGTATCATTTAACATGGTAATAAACCTTTCAAGGTTAGGTGTGATATCGGGTTAGAATTAGTGCAAAGGATAGGACACGTTGGGAACGTCAAAAGACCAGCAAGCGCGGCAATCACCACAATTGCCATCTTGCTTACTGGCAGGGCAGATGTGACCTGCAGGTGCGTCGGTTTTACGGTGTACGGTGCTGGTGTTGGCATGACCTTTGATAGGCTTATCGCCAATCATGGTGGCGCTAATGCGGATGATAAGATTGGCAGGAACAACTCCACCATTTGCCAGATATGTTTTGACAATCTTGGCTTCACGGGTCGGCAACCAATGTGACACGTCTGGTGTCAATTCTGCAGCTTTGCAGATTGCAGCCAGCATTTCGACGCTTGCAAGGTCGCCACTATCAAACCAGCGATGGTACATTTCACCGGACTTTTTGGACATACGATTGATTTGGAAAGCTGCACCTGCAGCCCATTTATCAGGATTAGATGCAATCATGGTCGTGGCGGCTAGATAGTTGGCAGTCCATCCCTTGTCCACGCTAGGGCGCAGCTTCTGCAGCTTGATAGCATAGCATCGGTGGCAAACTGAGCCTTTGATGTTTACCAGCTTGCCGCCTACATTGCAGTGCTTGGCAGATATGGCAAAGGTCGAGCCGGGCATTTTACTGTTACGGTTGGACAACTTGCCGGTGATTTCTTGGGCAGCTTTCAAAGTTTTGATATCGTGGTGTGACATGATGTAATCCCTCAGATTTGGTTAAACTAGGTTAATGATAAGATAGGGCAGCAGTGGCATCGTGAGGATGATGCTTGCCATTCCTGCAGCGCCACCAATGGCAGCAGCGATAATGAATGGCCCAAAAATTATGATAAGTGTTGCAGCTAGTGCGATGATGATTTGGAGAATGTTTGGCATATCGTTTCCTCTTGGTTGGTGTGGCGTCAATTCTATGCAAATATGGTTTTCTGTCAATAAGGGTTGGCAATAAAAATTCTGGTACAAGCTGCAGGGATTACCGGATAGCCTTATTTATATGGGTTATTTAATCGAAATTAATTTCTGGAAAGCTGCAGGATATCAGGCAAATAAACCAGCACGAAACGAATGGATATAAGAACACGCGCGAGGCAAACGCTATGATTTGCCTTGTTTTCATGGTGATTTGCATCGGGTGATTTGCTGCAGGTTTGCCGTGCGAAAACGATAAGGTATCTGCGGGTATTTGCGGCTATTTGCAGCTTCACGAATTGCGAAAACGATAAGTAAAACGCAAAAACCGGATGGGTCTTTTCGCGTTTCGTGCAGTCACTCGCATTTCGTGCAGATATCAAGCGCAACAGCCCCTGATACTGTTACCGCGCCCCTTATTTATATGACAATTCGCGTCATCTGGTACACAAAATGGTACAGACCGACAGCATTCAGGTGACGCGAGGCAGGAAGGCAGAGGGGGGATTTTTCCAACGGCATATATCGTTATACCCCCTCGCATTTTTCTAGCAAAACCAAAAGCGTCGTCACCACTTATAAGGACACCCTACTTACAGCACTCCTTACAGTTCTCCTTCAGCCTACTATAGATATCTCCCCGCGTCATACCGATATCTCTAAGTTCTGCATCGCTCATTCTGTGCAGTATCTCGGCGGTCTTGTTCATCCCACGATGACAACTAGCACACTCAATAACACTATAAGTCTTACTGAGCATTCCTCTTAGGTTACTTAAAGTTAACATTAAGTATCTAATAGTTTTACTATAAGTTGGTGCTGCCTCGTCCATCTTTTATCTTTCAAATTAAGTTTTCTTTAAGTCATCTTTAAGACATCTATAGAGGGAAGACTTCTTCCCCTCCCCCTATAGTGCAACCTAAAAGATTATTCTTAAAATGAACTGGCACAGGTTCCTCTATAGTTTTCACCATTTAGTTTGTGTTGTTTCTTTAGGTTTACCTGTAAGGACTGCGAACCCTAGACCTGCCATGTCTTTCATTCGATTGACTTCATCCATCAGAACTTCTTCTCTTCTGCTTTGGATTTTGTGTTCTGCATCTTGTGCCATAGCATCGACCCAGTATTGGACTGCCATAGCTAGAGCATCTAGCCTGTCATCGTTTGTCAGTGCGCCTCTATCGTTTGTGATGCGGGTCATCTGATACATAAGCTGATATCTGAGTGCCTGTTCTGGTGGTAGGTTCTGACAGCTATCGTAGTCTTGTTGGATAACCTTCTTGTCCACTACTAGCCTGTGCTGGTTCATTACAGGTTCTAGTACATCGATGATGCGCTTTTCTTTTTGTGTGTTGTGTCTGACTTCACTCATAGTCACTGGGTGTATCTTCCCCAACACTGGCAGCATAAGCTGATTGAACATCCCGTCACCAAAGTTACTCTCAACGATTATTTCGTTGACCTCTTCTTCCTTGGCGATGACTGCTAGTTTCTGCAGTGCTTCTTCAGTGTAGCCACCAGCTACACCACCACACCTGCGTACATACAGATATCCATTCAGCATCTTTACTACTGCATATCCTGTTTCATCCTTACCGCGACCTGAAGGGTCAATGGACATTACAGAACCTGAATACTCTACAAAGCTGTCAGGTAGGAACATTGGTTTGTGGTAGTGGTCACCATTGAATGCCACATTGGGCAGTTCTTGTATTATGTGTTGGTCATCAGATGCCCATAAGACCTTCTCAGGGCCGCTGTGGATGGGTATGTCCATCACCACTAGGTCACCTACCTTGAGAGGGTATCTCTCTGCGTCAGAGAGCCTTGTATCAAGCATGAACTGCAGTGAGAAACCTGACCTACCATAGGATGCTTCTCGTTCCATTAGGTCGAAGTCAGAGAACCTGTCAGGGTCTGTAGATTGCCCTAGTAAATCCTTGTCGTTTTCCAGCCTATCTACAATCAGTGGGGCAATCTTATCGCCATATCCGATCATCTGGTCCTCTGATGGATACCTAGCTGGCCAGATGCGTAACTCATAGCCACGATCTGGTAATTTGTTATACAGGCTTTCTTGGTTTTGTGGTGTTCCAAGGTAGATAATGCGTCCATCTGGTTTTAAGATAGCATCAAATTCCTTTACAGCCTCTGACAGCTTGTCCCTCATGCCTTGGGTTGCACTATTGTTAGGGACTTCTATGTCATCAGCAATCAATACGTCAGCCCTAGACCCTGCAAGCTGCCCTGTGACACCTACAGATTTAACTGAGGGTGCGTGAGAGGCTGCTGCTGGTCCTACATCAAAGGATATCCTAGATTGTCTCTGGTCCTCTGAGGGTATCAGGTGGGCCAGTACAGGTATCTCTTTGAGTAGGCGTAGGGTGAACGTAGTGAAGTCATCAGATCGTGTTTTAGATGCTGATACCACTAGGATGTTTAGTTGTGGGTTCATGTACAGCAGCCACACCACATAGGCTGAAGTAATCCATGACTTCCCTACGCCCCTGAATGCCTCAATGATACTACGCTTGGGGCCATGCTGCACGTATTTCGCAATGTCATACTGTACATCTGTAGGTTTCGGAAGGTTAAGGTGGTCCCACACAACAAACAGGAACTTCCTGAAGTCTGTCAGTGGGTCTTTCTCTACAGGTACGCCAAGAGAGGTTGTTTTGTTAAACATCTAGTGGCGCATCTCATTCATATCTGTGTCATCGTCATTGAAGTCTGGCAGTGTCTTTACAAGGTCTGCCAGTGGCGAGTTTTCTACAGCCATGCCTTCGATATGGTTGTCTTTAAGAAACTGTCGGGCAACATTAAGGTCACCAGCTTTGACATCAGGGTCTTTCATCCTTTCAATCAAAGTTTCTGCCAGCATCTTGTGCAGACTTTCCATTGCATCTTTTGTTGCGGTACTCATTTAGATATGCCTTTCATCTTCTCAAAGCTGCGTAGTCCAGCCATGCCAAGCATTGCGAATACCAGTTCAAATAGTTTGTCTGTGGGAAACACTGGTAGAAGGCTTGTAGGGTGTCCTAGAAGCACAGCTATCCATTGGGCTAGGGGGTTACCCATGAAGGCCCAGAAGACGCCTAGAGCGCACACCCAACCTATCGCAGGACGCCATCCAGCTACGAACACCGATCTGTGTGCTGCTTCTACTTTGTTGGTTTCTGCTTGTGCCAGATTGACTTCATTGGCTGCTTTAATCAGTTCCAGTTCGATGACTTGTTTGGCCTTCTCAGCCGCATCTTTATCTGGAATAACTTTATCGACCACTCCCATCACTTGTGGAAGTAGTGCCGTTATCAGGTTCATCATGTTTGTTAGTTCCTACTATAAGATAATTAGCAGAACAGTAGCCACGATTGCCAACACCAAGATGCCTATCAGCACACTGGAGCCAACCACTGCCATATCTCCAACCAGTTCTGCTTTCTCTTCAGCCTCTCTGCGCTTTGCTGCAGCACGGGCTTTTTGTTCAAGTTGAGCATCACGCTGCAACTTTACGATGTCTTGCCATGCATAGAAACCGAAACGGCCTATAATTAATGCCTTAACCTCGGCTATATGCTCGGCAGCAAGTTGTTGGTTTATAACAATTTCTGTTATTGATTGGCCTTCTTTACGTGCCTTACGCTCTTCTATTTTAAGTTGTTTACTACCCTCAAAAAGGTCATCGATTTGCTTTGCGACACTTGAAATATCCTTAGCAGTACCGACAGTTTTTTTAAGAAACTCAACAGACTTAGTTATCAGGGCGATGCCTGTCAGCACCTCTGCCACTACCATAATATATTCCTGCTGTATAAGTTACGCTACAGCGTAAGTGTTCATTTTTTACGCTATGCCGTAATAATCACTATTTATTTGTGGCGATTGCTTCCACTGCGCCTCTAATTGCTTTTATGTTTTCATCGATACGCGCCAAGCTGAGTGCTTGGTCATGCACTGCATCCTCCAAAGATGAGACACGTAATTGCATCTCTCCGATATCTTTGCGGTTCTCTTGGATATCTGACATCATCATTGAGACTGTCCAGACTATCGCTGCGCCTTGTACTACAAGACCAAATATTAGTGGGGCATGAGTAAGTTTTTGATCCATTTAGTACACCTTAAATTCTTCTAAATTAATATATTTAGGGACACAGTAAGCTGTCCCAAAGTGCTTTGAGTTATCTAAGAGGCCATACCTTCGCACGGCCTCTCTCGCGTAATAATTACACGTTTCTATTTTTCTGAAATACATGGGGGGTTCTATAAGATTGCCGCCCACGTATAGCATGAGGGCAAACACATGGGTCATTACGGCGCATACGCTATCAAATAAACATCAGTAGTAGCGGAGTTAGCCACACTATCAGCAAGACCGGGATTTGACTGCTTACTTGCGCTAATTGTTTGGGTCGCACTACTAGCATGGAAGTCATTACCCCAGTACGACCATAAAGTTGTATGTGGATTTGCGCCACGCCAAG
>OBMK010000681.1_pt1 | contig 32328 bp, 24 predicted proteins | sample 1539081 | NCBI WGS metagenome assembly OBMK01 (sample SAMEA3355528, study PRJEB22509) | marine metagenome | biome: marine; feature: river plume; material: water | place: USA | collected 2010-08-07 | depth 0.5 m | reverse complement strand
TTTTACTCTTGAAGTAAAATGGAAAAATAATGATACAGGTTTGGCTAACATCTGGCTTGACAATCAGAAGGTTTTAGCTTATAATGGAAGAACATTAACAAAACAAAAAGAGAATAGAAATTTTTTAAAAGTAGGTATATACCAATGTTGCAATGACGGGGTAATAAAGCCAGGCAATGCAATGTTTACTACACCTAAATCAGGGGCAACAAGGGAGAGTGTACAATGAGAACACAACCACAAGATATTATTGCAAAACTAGAAGCACACAATAGTCGTTTAGACAAAGAAACAATTATATTTGGTGCTATGGGCGAAGGGCTAGATGAATTTTTTGAAGGTGTCACAATGGCACTTGATCCACTTGTTACATTTGGTGTAAAGCAAGTACCTGAAGCAACTGTTGATGGGCAAGGACTTGCTTGGCCTGTATTCAAAGAACTTACACGCAAACTTATTAATCGTAGTCTTACAGGACATGCGGCACGTGATGCTATCATCCTTTGTAAAGATACTGCTACAGTTGATCAATGGAATGGTTTCTATAGACGTATCTTAATCAAAGACCTGCGTTGCGGTATGAGTGAAAAGACTGTAAACAAAGTTGCTAAAAGATTCAACATGAAGGGCGAAACAAAATACATGATTCCTGTGTTTGCTTGTAGCCTAGCACACGACTCAGCTAACCATGAAAAGAAGATGGTAGGCAAGAAACAGATTGAAGTTAAACTAGACGGCGTTCGTGTACTAGCAGTATGCAAAGGTGGTAAGGTAGAATTGTTTAGTCGTAACGGCAAACAGTTTCATAACTTTCCACATATTATTAAAGAGATTGAAGACGTACTAAGTTGTACACCTGCTCCTTATGATTGTGTATTAGACGGTGAAGTAATGAGCAAAGACTTCCAAGACCTTATGAAGCAAGTACACAGAAAAGATGGTAAAGCCGCAACTGACTCAGTACTACACTTGTTTGACTTTATTCCGTTGAAAGACTTTTTAGAAGGTGGATGGGATAAACCACAAACATATCGTAGTAATCTAGTCAAGTACTGGGTACTAGAAAACAATGATATTTTAAAGCACGTTACAGCGTGTGAATGGGAAGATGTAGACCTAAGCACCACAAAAGGACAAAACCGCTTTGTAGAGCTGAATAAGCAAGCTGTAGAAGGCGGATATGAAGGTGTTATGATAAAAGACATTAACGCCCCTTATGAGTGTAAGCGTACACATGCGTGGCTTAAAGCGAAGCCTTTTATAGAAATTACACTAACCGTCGTTGACGTCGAGGAAGGCACAGGACGTAACGAAGGAAGACTAGGTGCCGTAATAGTAGAAGGAGAAGACGATGGATACAATTATCGCCTTAACTGTGGGAGTGGTTTCACTGACGCTCAACGTGATGAGTACTGGACTGAACGTGCTAGTCTCATTGGTAACTTAATTGAAATAAGAGCAGACGCTCGAACTAAGTCGCAAGATAGTGACACATACAGTTTACGTTTTCCACGTTTCAAAACTTTTAGAGGGTTTGAACTAGGAGAAAAGATATAATGTATAAAGTAACAGCATATTTTAAGAATCACAAAGTTACACAGACATTTCATGATCTGTATGACGCAATAGATTGGCGTGATGGCGCCGACGCACATTATCCTGTAAAGGTAACATTTAGAAAGGTAATATCAATGAGAGAATGGGTATATAATTGTTGGAATGTAGTAATGGATCACGAGAGCAATCCATTGAGTAGTATTCCAGACTTCAGCACACGACATATGATCATGCAGGTACTAGCATGGATGTGGTGTATTGTATTTGCTATCATCGTAGGTAGCATGTGGGCAGGAATTTTTAGCATGGTATTACATGCATTGTTGCTTGCCGCTATCGCAATCACAGTAGCAACATTTGAAACAGCAAAACGTAATCCAAAAATGTTCCGTAGAGATGCAGGAACTAGTTCACGCGGTTACGGTGGAGAGCATGAATAGCATTGAGTTTACATGCTTAGATCCAGAGGTCCTAAAAAATAATCCAGTTGTACCAGCTAAGAAAATGATTCCTAGTTGGTATAAACAACTACCGCAGGAAACAAGAATAACTATTGGGGGAGATATTATTCCTACCATTAAGCAATGTATGCCAGCTATGGATATAATTACTAGTGGTTATATTATTACTAATCCCTATAAAATAATATTAGAACCAAAAGATGCTCCGGGGAATCATGTAGACTATATGGCAAATGCACATATTGATTATTTGCCAGATACACACGAACATAAAATGTGTCCTGTTAAAATAGACGATAGGAAAAAACATTGGGTTAAGATTAAACAACCTTGGACAGTGAAAACACCACCCGGTTACAGTTGTTTGTTTATTCAGCCATTTTATAACTTTAAACATGAATGGCTTTTATTTCCTGCAATAGTCGACACTGACCGGCATGATGTTGCAGTACATTTTCCAGGTTACACTAGAAGTAAAGAAAAAACAGTGATTGAAGAAGGACAACCGTTGATGCAAGTTATTCCATTTAAACGTGATGAATGGAAAATGTCTACTAACTTACAAGAGACAACTAAGTCAAAACTTGATTCAGAACACAACTATCAAAACACTTTTCATTCTAAAAAGAAGTTTACATAGCCAAAAGTACTTGACTTTGTTTTAATACGGCTATATACTAATTAAAATAACTAGGAGATTAGCATGGCTAGAGTAAACAAAATTACAGGTAGAGCAGTTAAAAAGAAAACACCGCGTGGTGCTCCACGTATCCGTAGAGGTAACAAACTTGCCGATCCTAGTTGGGAAGGCTGGGAAGAATGGGATGGCAAAACCTATCATCGCTTTGCTTCTGCTACAAGAGAGTTTTATTATCAAAATTTTAAACCTGCAGATTTGTATCCATCTACATGGAAGTGGATGGAACAAAATGATTTTACAAAAGAGCAGATTAAGCAAGCAAAAGCCGCACCTGGCTTTACTTTAAGTGTAACAGCGGCAATTACTGCAAAGATGTTACTTTGTGGGATGCCTCTTTATAATCCTAAAGAAGATGAATACTGGCAAACATTACCAGGTACAATGGGCGAAGTTTCTCCAGCTGATACATTTCTTAGGAAAAGAATTGCAGATTGTATTAAGGCAGGTGAGTCTTTAGTAGAAGCTAAAAAAGAAGAAGAGAAAGCTAATGCTAATGTATACGTGCCAACTATTCAAGAACGTATACGAGATCAGGCGGTCATTCAAAGTGAAGCACTAGAAGAATGGTTAGACGGCTTTGTAAGCGACAAGAAGAACTTTGATCCTAAAGGATTTGACTTTAAGAAACATTTTCAAAAGATGGGTGTAACACAGGCACATGCCCGCAAACTTAAAGGCTTTTATGAAAACGAACTAGTTGATTTTCAAGAACTAGAACGATTCCCTACAGCAGGACAACTTAAGAAGATGGACGAGCATACACAAGATCAGTGGGCTCAACTTAAAGAAGGCTATGCACATCTTAAGAAAGCAGACATCAAAGCGTTTACTACAGCAATTGAAGAACTAATGACAGCATTAGACTTTGTTATTGACAGTGCTAAAGCAACACGCAAGCCTCGTAAGCCTAAGGTGTATAGTGCAGATAAACTAGTTGCAAAACTAAAGTTCCTTAAGGTAGATGAAAAGTATAAACTTGCAAGTATTAGCCCAGATCAAATTATTGGTGCTAGTGAGCTTTGGGTGTTTAACATAAAAACACGTAAGCTAGGAAAGTACATTGCAAGTAATATAGATCCAAAAGGAATGATGCGTGACGGTAGCGGTCTTAGTGTTAAAGGTACAACTATCATCGGCTTTGATGAAAAACTAAGTATTCAAAAGACACTACGTAAGCCAGCAGATCAACTGAAGGATTTTAAGGCCGCAGGTAAAGTTAAACTGAGAAGCTTTATAGATGAAATTGCTACTACAGATACAAAGCTCAATGGACGATGTAACCCTGATACAATACTATTAAAGGTAAGTTGATAAATACTTACATGAGCGATATAAATCAGAAAATAGTAGACATGAAAAACGGTTTGTTAGCCGTTTCAAGTGCAGTAGAAGCAATTTCATCAAAAGATGCACCAATGCCGGTTTGGGGATCTATACAAGGAACCCCAACTACAATACAAGGCTATGGAATTACTAATGCTTTTGACGGTGACTACACACAGCTATATAATGTTCCAACTCCGTTTTCAGGTTCGTATAACGACTTAACAGATCAACCATCACCTCTCAAAGCACATATTAATGATCGTGAGCTTAGTGGAGATAAAATACATGGCGGTATGATCACACTATTTAAAAGTATGGGTATCACTGACACTGCTACTGCAACACAACTATTAGTAGACGATGGCGGCATTACTACTGATAGCGTTGACACACAAACTATCAGTGCTCATACAGTTACAGGCGATTTAACAGTAGAAGGTAAACTTACTGTAGAAAAATTAGATGTAACAGAATTGTCAGTAGATGTTAGAAACGAACGTAATTCTAGTCTAGAATTTATTCCTGATTCAGGCGCAAGTATAGTAGGTAAAGGTTTATTATGGAGAGACCCTGACACATATACTAAGCAATTAGTATGGCATACTAATCCAGATAGAATATTTTCAACAGAGAATTTTGAGATAGCTAATGGTAAGCATATTAGTATAGGCGGAACACAAGTACTAAAACAAGATTCATTAGGTGTAGGAGTTGTTAATTCAAGTTTACAAAATCTAGGCGTTCTTAGTAGTCTTGAAGTAAATGGTAATTTTACTCTTGACCAATATCTGTTTTGGGAAAGTTCAAGTAATAGATTAGGTATTGGTACTGAAGGACCAAATGCCGCATTAAGTATCGTTAGTTTAGATGCAGAATTCATTGTAGATCCAGAAGGCGATGCAATTAGGATAGGTGCATGGACTAATGATGATTTAGACATTGTTACAGACAATACAACACGTTTATCAATTAAAGCAAATGGTACTATACAAGCAGGAACAAACACTAATCCTACAGCAGTAGTTAAAGTATTTGGTCAAATAGGTGTCGGTGTTACTAACATTGATCCAGGCGTAAGTCTTAGTACAGCAGGACCAGTAAAGCTAGACGGACGTAAAATGGAAAGCGGTGCAACAGCACCATCTGCAGGATCATATGCACTAGGTGACCTTGTATGGAACAGTAATCCAAAACCAACGGGATATGTAGGTTGGATATGTACTAGAGCAGGCACACCCGGATTATGGAAACCGTTTGGCGCAATATCTAGTTAGTTAATTCTTCCAAGTAAACTGATAAGTACATTGCTATGGAAGATAAAATACTAGAAGACATTCAAAAAAACAAAGAAATCGAGCAACAGGTCGAACGTTGGGACATTATGGCAAAAATTGTTCCTACTACATTTCTCCTGATCTCAGCATCACTTACTGTATGGGGGTGGATTACATTAGACACCGCGTTCTATATTGGATTGAGTATCTTTGCTGTGACCAGTGTAATTTGGTGGTTCTGGACTATTTTTACCATACGCTATCTAATAAGGATATTAAATAGGGCCGCTACTAATCTAAGTGAAGTACGATATGAATTTAGAACTGTAGCAAAAGACGTAGAGAGAATGAAAGATGAAACCAGGCAGTAAGTTTGCAATGGCCAAAGCCAGCCTAAACATAATAAGCGGAATCAGTATGATCACACTAATATGTTTTGGCGTAAGCTATCTTCAGTTTCAAAATGCATTTGTATTCCACGATATTAAAATAGAAATTACTAACAATCCTGTATCTGTCAACGATGATATTAACTTCATGATGATTGGATCTAAAAGACACGAGTGCAATAGTAAACGTGTTTACGGCGAAGCATATTCAGCTAATAAGGAAGTTGTAGTAACATTAGATAAATTTTCTAAACAATACGTGCATAATACTGGTATAGGAAAAGAAATCCCGAATCAATGGTCTATGATTAGACCTAAGTACATGGAACCGGGCGAATGGAGAGTATCAATGACAGGTGATTTTGATTGTAACTATTTAATATTTACAGCAGAAAAATCACAGACATACGATAATATTTTACTAGTAATTGAATAGAGTAAATAAGTGTATGTCACTTGTAATTGGTAATGGCGAAAGCAGACGTGGAATAGATATTGATAGCATTAATACGACCAAAATTGGTTGTAATGCAATTCTTCGGGACTTCAAAGTTAATCATTTAGTATGTGTAGATCGTAAAATGGTACGAGAAGCAGTTAGCACAAACTATCAATCTTTAATATATACACGCAAAGATTGGGCAAGCGAGTTTCAACATATCCCTCTTGTAAAAGAAGTTCCTGAATTACCTTATCACGGTACAGAAAGACACGACGAACCCTTTCAATGGGGAAGTGGACCTTATGCTGTTTTATTAGCAAGTATAGTAACTAATGCTTGGAGTGACGATGTTAGTTTATTAGGATTTGATTTATATAGTAATAATGATAGAGTTAATAATGTGTATAAAGATACTCCAAACTATAATACAAGTGAGCATCATTACATAGATCCTAGATATTGGATATATCAAATTGGTAAGGTATTTGAATGTTTTCCATATCATACATATAAAATACATGCACCTAAAGATTGGGAATTACCAAAAGCCTGGAATTACCCTAATGTTTCTCTTGACAAACTAAGTAGTTTATAATATAATATAATTACAGTGGACTAAGACGTCGACCCACTTTAAATACTCCGCCGTTTAATATAGGAGAATACACATGGCTTATTTTAGCACAAAACATTACGGACACAATATAGGACTTTCAGCGGTCTTTAGACAACCTAATGCAGATCATTCACATTGTCATTTGCTACACGGATATAGTCTAGCATTTACATTTAAGTTTGGATGTAAAATTTTAGATGATAAAAACTGGGCAGTTGACTTTGGCGGACTAAAGCCATTAAAGAAATGGCTAGAAGATCACTTTGATCACAAGACAGCAATTGATAAAAACGATCCACACTTGGACAAGTTTATGGAACTACAAGAACTTGACCTAGCAGAAATTGTTGTAATGGATGGTGTTGGTGCAGAGAAGTTTGCAGAACACGCATTTAACTTTGCAGATAAACTAGTACGTGAAATGAGTGCCGGTCGCTGTTATTGTGTATCAGCAGAATGTGCAGAACACGGTGCTAATAGTGCAATTTATGAGGCTGAATAATTAGATGGTAAAGAAGTACTATCCTAATGAATCAAAGACAGAACGCAAACTTCGTAAGATTGCTGAAAAAGAAGGTAAAGTACAAAAGAGACCTGAAGGTAAAAAGTCTGTAGATAATACGCCAACTCCTCCGGAACCTAAACGTACTCCTATACCAACACCAGTAGCTTCTACACCACCACAACCATTACCTACACCTAAGAAGCCTATGCCTTTAAGAGAATATGCTGAAGGGTTTGGGCTTAACCATAATAGATATATTGTATGCTTAAAACACGGAACAAAATATAGTGCTGAATATGTAAATGTATTATACCAAATGGTAACTCGTAATATGACCCTTCCTTTTAAATTTGTATGTTTTACTGAAGATGTAAGAGGTCTTAATCCTGAAATACAAACTATGCCGTTACCAATAAGACAAGACATTATAGGCTGGTGGTGGAAGCCTTACTTTTTTAGTGCAGATATTCCATTACAAGGTACAATATTGTTTATGGACTTAGATGTTATTGTATTTAAAAATATTGATAATTTATTTACATATGAGCCTGGTAAATTTTGTGTTATTCGAGATTTTAATAGAATGAATAATCCTAACTGGGATAGGTTTAACAGTAGTGTATTTAGAGTTGAAACTGGAACGATGAGGCATGTTTGGGATAATTATATTAGCAATCCTAATAGTGCTAGAAAAGGATATCACGGAGATCAAGATTGGCTGTATGCTCAAGTAAGATCAAATTATGAATTTTTTCCGGATGAATGGTTACAAAGTTATAAATGGGAAATGAGAGGAAAGCCTCCTATGACTAGAGATAGTAACGGAATTCGAAATTTTTTAGAACCGGGTGAACCTAAAATATTACCTGATACTAGTGTGGCAGTATTTCATGGTGAGCCTAATCCACCGCAGTGTATCGATCCGTGGTGCAAGGAGAATTGGAAATGAGTAGAAAAGTATTTGATTTATTTCCTTCGCCAGTATTTAAAGTTAATATACTTGATGATATTACAAGTGAATTAACAGAAAAAGATCTATCAGATCTTGCAGAATGGGTTACTTCAGCCCCTGTGCCTGCAAATCCAGTTTTAGATATTTGCGAAGGTGATGTAAAAACATGTTTTATTGAGGATTGGGAATTTGCTAGTTTTGTATTACATGACACTCCTGAATTTCATGATTTAGTATTAGCCTATGTCAATCAGTATGTACATATGATGGGTATAGAATATGTAATAATTGCTGACAGCTGGTATACTAAAATGAACAAAGGTGCAAGAGTAAATCGACATCGACACGAAAATAGTGTAGTTAGTGGTACACTTTACTTGAATGCTCCTGAAGGTAGTCAAGGCTTAGCTTTTGTAAATCCTACTATACCTTACAGAATGAAAGATAAGACACAAGAATCAACAAAGTACAATGAGCAACTAGCACTTGTTGAAGTAAAGACTGGTGATTTAATATTGCACCCAAGTTGGTTAGAACACTTTGTTCCTCCAATTGACTGCGATAATAGAATAACTATTAGCTTTAACTGCGATTATAAAAGGTTAGCATAATGAAAGAGATAAATCTAGTTGGTTCTTTTGGATTGTTTCCAACATTAATGCAAATTTATGACCTATCAGAGCATGCACAGTATAACAAGGTAATAGATTATTGTAATAAAACACAAACATCAACACACTCAATAATGAAAGATAGCGGGTCTACTTATGACGAGTCAATGGGAAATAATTGGTTAGATAACCCAATTATAAAAGATTTTAGACAACAGATACAAGACTGTGTTGATCATTATAGTAGTGTCTATAAATTAAAACACTCAATTATTAAAAATAGTTGGATGAACCGTGTAGGCAAAGGAGGCAGTGTTCGACTACATCGACATGAAGGAAGTGTAATTAGCGGAGCCTTTTATCCTATAGCCGACGAAGGCAGTTGTCCTTTAATTTTTAAATCTCCTGTATCTATGTATAGAATGTCAGAGATATTAGTAGAAGAAGATTTATATAATTGTTATAATCAAGAAGTACCATGTACACAAGGTCAGCTTATATTGTTTCCAAGTTGGTTAGAACATTATACAAATGATAACGAGACTGACAATAGAATAACTGTTAGTTTTAATACGTTTTATCAATAGAGGAAATATGATATTAACTGTAACAGAAGTAGAACATTATACAGAAACTTTGTTTCGTATACGCACAGAACGTCCTCGCACATTTAGATTTATAGCAGGCGAGTTTGTAATGATCGGTCTTGACAACTGGTCTGAAAAACTACAAAAGAACAAACCTATAATGAGAGCATACAGTCTTACTAGTGGACCTTATGACGAATACTTAGAGTTTTATAGTATCAAAGTACAGGACGGGCCACTTACAAGTAAACTACAGCATATTAAAGTAGGTGATGAACTAATAGTAGGCGAAAAGCCTACAGGCACTCTTACACTTAATAATTTAGCACTAGGCGGTAACTTATGGCTGTTAGCTACAGGCACCGGCATAGCACCGTTTATATCGCTTCTAAGAGACCCTACAACGTACGATCACTTTGATCAGATACATGTATATTGGAGTGTGCGTAAAGCAGAAGAACTACAAGCATGGGATAGTTTCTTACAAGAACAGGGTATTTGGTATACAGCAACAGTTACACAAGACCCAACTTGGACTGGATGTAAAAAACGTATTACACACATTATTAAGGCAGGCGAAATTGTGCCTAATTTAGAACCAAGTGAACATAAGATTATGATTTGTGGTAATTTAGACTTTAATAAAGAAGTAGCTAATATGTTTGATGGCTGGGGATTCAAAGAAGGTACTAACAAAGAAGCAGGTACATTTGTACAAGAGAAAGCATTTGTAGGTTGACAAAGTTACGCAAACGTGTTATACTATTTAAACAATGGTACAAAAAACTACGACAACATCCACACTATGCATGGTACAACTGTGTAGCGTGGGCGTGGTACAACTCAGGCACACACGAACTAGACGGACAATATAGAAAATGGTAACACAACGCATAGGCTTTGCATGTAAATACATGCACCCAGATCAAACACAGAAGAAAAAACTACTTGAAGAAATTCAACGACCACTAAATACGAAGTGTACAACAGTACAATGGTTAAATCGACAGACTAAAGAAGTTGCAGAACAAAGGTTGTGGGACATAATGGTCCACAACATACAAAGTTATTATAACTTAATTGAATATGTAGGAGGATTACCAAATGAATTACGAATGGTTAGGCTTGGCTCTGACATACTGCCTGTTTACACTCAGCGTGACTGGTGTTACTACTGGCGGCTACCTGATGTACGTGAGTACTGTGCAGTTCATCTTGCAAAGGTCGGCAGGTTGGCTCGTCTTCTCGACGTACGGCTTAGTATGCACCCTGGTCAGTTTACTGTGCTTGCTAGTGATAGCCCCGACATTGTTGAACGTAGTATAGAGGAGTTTGAATATCATGTGGATATCATCAGGTGGATGGGATATGGTAAGACCTTCCAAGACTTCAAGTGTAACGTCCACATCTCAGGTCGCAAAGGTCCAGCCGGTATCAAAGACGCACTTAAAAGACTCACGCCTGAAGCAAGAAACTGTATTACCATCGAAAACGACGAAAACAAATGGGGAATCGAACACAGCCTCGAACTTGAAAAAGATCTCGCTCTTGTGTTAGATATTCACCATCATTGGTGCAACACTAGAGGAGAGTATATTGAACCTACCGACGACAGATTTAAACGTATTATTGATAGCTGGCGTGGTGTGCGTCCTACTATTCATTATAGTGTTAGTAGAGAGGATCTTCTCCCGCTACATAATACGGGAACTAGACCAAACTTTCGAACCTTGGAAGAGCAAGGATACAAAAAAGCGAAACTAAGAGCCCATAGTGATTACATGTGGAACAATGCAGTAAATGACTGGGCACTAACATTCTTAGACTATGCTGATATTATGGTAGAATCTAAATGCAAAAATCTTGCTTCTATTGCCCTTAATAACCATAGGATAAATACACTATGCAAAGAACCTGTAGTTGATACATTCAGTACATTGGATTCATTAAACATAGCCAAGGCTCCGATGATTCCAGCATAGCTTATTTGGGTAGCTAATATGACTGATAATAGGTAGCAAGGTGCGTACCATATAGTGGACAAGATCCTTTATCCTGGAGCCGTTAATTATAGTGTTTATTTTTATGTGTAACGAAGGGAACGAAAGTTAGTACTAGCTAAAGTCATAGAAATCGAAAAACTACCTATGCAGAAAGACTGATCGACTCGAATTATTAAGACGATTCACTGATAGTTAAAATTATATAATAAAAATAAACGGCATAAAAACGGAGAAAAGCAATGATAAAAAAATGGATTACAAGTAGACTTGATGAGCGTACTTCATGGGATGGTGCAATGCTAGTTGCAGTAGGCTTAATTATATTAATTGCAGGACCATTTGCTAAGTTAGCCGCATATGCGGCCATAGCATACGGTGCTTGGACTATTTACAAGTCAGAGTAATTACAATCTACCAATAGGAAGATCACTAGAAGCAGATACATTCCATATCTGCTTCTTTTCTACACCTTTTTTCTGTGCAAATCGTTTAGAATCACAGTTACTACACACATGAAAATAATTATTAGTTAACCGTTTAGGGTCCATGCTACCTCTTGGGCGTTCAAATGCTGTTTTACAACTATCACACCGTAGTATAACAATATGTTTTTCTCTAAAATAAGTGTGTTCCTTGCCTGATTTAGACTTTCTTACATGCCGGGTCTTAATATTTTTTTCTTCTAAGAACATAACTATATTTACATTAAGATTATAAAAACTATCGATAAATACTTACAACAAGGAGATCCAATGGATATTTGTACGCTTACAGACGCCGCAAAAGCACAAGTTACTACAATTTGTAAAGAACACGAAGTTTATGCTGTTACGCTAAACATGAAAGGTGGAGGGTGTGCTGGTTTTGAATACGAATGGGGAACATATTCTACAGCAACTGAACTACTTGATGATGATCAAATAATTTATGCTACAGAAAATTGCACATTTATTGTAGGTGCCGCAAGTATGATGTTCTTATTTGGGACTAAAATAGATTATAAAAAAGATATTATGGGGTCAATGTTTGATATCATTAATCCTAATGCACAGAGCAGTTGTGGGTGCGGTGTGAGTGTAAACTTTGATATGGATAAGTTAGCAGTACCTGCTATATAAACGGAGTAAGAAATGGCAAGAGAAATTGTAGATATTGGTGTAGAGGGTAATGACGGTACAGGCGATGCAATCCGCGAAGCTTTCCGTAAAACCAATGAGAACTTCCAAGAACTGTATGCAGTATTTGGTATCGGCGGACAGATTAATTTTAGTAACTTAGGTGATACACCTGATAGTTATTCAGGATTAGCAAGTCAGATTCTAGGAATTAAACCTACAGAAGATGGAGTTGAAGGATTAACCCTAGCATCGGACGGTGCATTAACAGGCGATGCCACAGACGATACAATAAGTTATAATTACACACAGTCTGGAAAGTTAATTATCACAGCTGGTAACAGTAAACTTTCTCAAGATATTAGTCCTAAGCTAAGTGGACCTTTAAATGGTCAAGGTTTTGGTATAGGTAATATATCAGTTACTGATAATGCGGCTACTGCATTTGTTAATAAGTACGGTGGATCATTTACTATTGACGACTTAGCCATTGATAAACAATACGCTGATCAGAGATATACAAAAGGCGGAGTACCAAACAAACAAGGTGGTGTTCGAGCAGAACCTGCAGACGCTACAGAATACACATTAACTATTGCAAATTATAACAGTAGTGGTAATTTAGTAATTACTGGACATGGGTATGATAGAGCGGCAAATGGTGTTGCTGTAACTTATAATTCTACTGGTAGTGCGGCTACTAATCTTAATATTGGTACTACCTTTTATATTAGAGTAATAGATAAAGATACTATTGCACTATTTCCTACACTAAATGATTCTATTAATAATTCAAACAGACTACAAGCGACAGGCGGTAGTGGAACACAAACTTTACTTGACCAAACTTATGTTGCATCATTAGCAGGCTATTACACTTCAGACGAAGTACTTCCTAGAAATGCAGTAACACGTAGACAAGGTGATACTATGGAAGGCCCATTGTATCTAAGTGATCATCCAGGCGACTTAGCAGGACAAGCGGCAGACCAAGCAAGCAAACAAGCGGCTACAAAATTTTATGTTGATCAATCTAGTCACCAATCAACTACTAACTTTTTTGTTAGTACAAAAGGTGATGATAGGCAAACTGGAGTTCCTGTAGGTAAAGAAGGACGTAGTTTAAGTTTTGCTTATAAAACAGTTGGTGCGGCATGTCGTAAGGTAGAAGAATTAATGATTGCTTCGAGAGAAGAGCTAGGTCCTTATAAACAAACTATTACATACGGTAGTACAGCTAATAAAGCACTAACACAAAGCGTAGGTATTCAGAGTATTGTATCTGGTAGACTTCCGGTTAGAACATTACTTGATGCAAACCTTGAATTTATTAAGGCGGAAGTAGTCGCATTTATTAATGCAACATATCCAAACTTAACTTATGATGCTGACTTGTGTGCTAGAGATATAGGATTAATTATTAAGTCTGCTTATCTTGATACACTATCAGGAAACAATGCAAACTTCTTAAGTAAGACTGCTGGTTTGAGATATTATGCAAACTCAAGTGCGGCTGTATCAATCAGTACACAAAGAACAGAAACACTAGCAGGTATTGCTAAAGCTAAATCACTAGTATCTGATGTATTACAAAACAATACAATTACAGCATTACAAACATTATATTCACAAACAATTGATTCAGGACAAGTTGTTGATACTACAGGGCTAAACAGTGTTGCGGCAAAATTTGATATTGTTACAAGTATTATTACTGACGGTGTGTTTGAAGCACCTGCAACTGTTGATGGTAGCGTTTATGAAGTTAATATTGCTAACGGTGGTAATGGATTTGTTGATCAAGGTGATCCGTCAAACACAGACATACTTCCTGGTAAAACTGTTAGAGGAAAAACCAGTGGTGCGTTAGGTAAGATTGTTAGTTACTTGTATGAAAACGATCCTGCTACTGTAACACCTTCAAATCAAGACCAATTACAACTTCAATTATTAGAGCCAGTTGAATTTATAGCAGGTGAAGAAGTTGAATATGCTAACACAGTTAAGTACCAAGAAGCAACAGTGTTTGTTGAATCAGGTAGATACTTTGAAGACTTTCCAATTAAAGTTCCTCAAAACACATCAATTAAAGGTGACGAGTTTAGACGTTGTATTATTTCACCAAATGATAGATCATCACAAAGCCCATGGGCAAATACATATTTTTATAGAGACTACCTATTTGATAACCTAACAGGTAGTGCAAATAGTAGTATTACAGGATTTGCAGATACTAATATTCCAACAGCAGGTGGTGGATATGTTGATCCACTAACAGGCAATGTAGTAGGATACTTTGGTAAACATTATCTTACAAATAATCTTATTGATGTTAATGTAGGCAATAGTGGCATTACTAACCCAGGTAATTTTAAACAATCTGCAAAATTAATAACGAAAAATAAACAATTTATTATTGAAGAAACAATACTTTATATTAATGCCACGTATCCAAGTTTAAGTTATACTGAAGCTAAGTGTAGACGTGATACCGGTTACATTATTGATGGCTTTATTAAAGATCTTGTAACAGGTGGAAGAGCTGAATCATTAAAGAACCAAGGTGCTTATTATTCAGGATCAGTAGCAGGACAAGAAACTGAAACTGTTGCGGCTATTAACTATCTTAAAACAATTACAGCAGGAGTACTAGCAAATAGTGCTTGGGGTTCAAAATTAGGATCAACAGTTCCACAAATAATTGACTCAAGCCTAACTCCTGAAGCAAATACACAAACTAACTTAAATTCGCTAGTTGATGTTATAACATTCTTTAACAACGGTAGTTACAATCCGCCTAAACACAATAGATTACTTGATGTGTTTATGATGAACGATGCTACTATTATTAGAAATATTAGTGTACAAGGACACGGCGGATTTATGATGGTACTTGATCCTGATGGTCAAGTATTAACTAAATCACCATACTGTCAAACAGGGTCAAGTTTTTCACAAAGTTTAAACAGACAAGCATTTAGAGGTGGTATGCTAGTTGATGCTTACACTGGTAATACTCCAATGGAAGTTATTAATAAAGATAGCATATACCAAGTTGATGTTAGATCAAGTGCAGGTACAGGTTTGTTTATTAAGAAGCCACAAACACCAGCTCCGTTTTATATTGACGGGCAACGTTTCCAGGTTAACGCAGTTAGAGATTGGGATCCAGCATTAGGTACTGCAACACTTATACTTGATAGATCAAGTAATAACGGCACTGGCTGGACAGGAACACTAGCAGACTCATTTAACTTAGACACAGTTAGTAGTGTTAGTCCAATTGAGATTACTGTACAGACAGCTGGTAATAGAAGTATGCTAGGTAATGACTTTACACAAGTTAATGACTTAGGATATGGACTTATTGTTACAAACGGTGGCTTATCAGAAATGGTATCACAGTTTACTTACTATTGTCATACTTCATACTTTGCAAACAAAGGTGGTGAAATTAGATCACTTAACGGATCAAATGCATACGGTAACTTTGGACTAGTTGCCAACGGTAGTGATCCAAACGAAATTCCAGATAGTGTAACATTACGTGATGGTATGGTGATGCCTGCTAAGACAGCAGAAGCAAACATCACACTTACCTTTGCAGATGTACTTACATTAAGTACAAGAGGTAACACAGTAACACAGGCTGTTACAGGTGCTACAGGTACTGTTGTGTTTACAACTAAAGGTAAAAAACTTTACTTAAAAGACACATCGGGTACATTCAACACAACTAACGATATTACTCTATCAGCAGGTAGTGTAAACTTAGGACCTCCAACACTTGTTGTTACAGGTGGATACACACTTGCTTCGGGACAGTTAAGCATATATGCATATGACTTTGAACATGCTCCGCAAAATAAAGGTGAGATTGATATTTTACATGCTAGTGGTACACTAGTTAGACACGAAGTTAGTAGTGTTAGTAAAGTATTAGATTTTATAGTAGATGGACATCAAGATGTTGCATACACCTACAATGACTCAGGCGGATCTGCGGCTAAGTTTGATATTACTAAAAAGAAAGCACCAAGTGCATCTTATGGAGTAACTATTAGAGCAGGCGGTAGTGGATATAGTGTAGGACATACATTTACTGTCGCAGGTGCAAAACTAGATGGTGCAACTACCGCTAATAATGCTACAATTACAGTAGCAACTATCAATGGTAGCGGTGCAATTTTAACTGCTACAGTTACAGGTACTATTGCGGCAACTACGCATACACCAAAGCATGATGGACAAGTTTATAAACTTTCGTTTACTACATCAAATAGTGGATTTGATAACGACGGATTAATTGAAAATACAGATGAAGACACTAGTGTTACATATAGACAAAACCAAGCATTTGTACTAGAAGGTGTTGCAAATCCTTCATCACTTACAACCAGACCAAGTACAGCTATACAGTTTGATGAGCAACCAAAATTTACATACAGAACAGTTGCATTTACAATTACAGAATCAACTGGTGAAGCATTAGCAAATAATACTGTATTAACAAACTTTGATGCTACGTTTGATTATGTAAGACTTATTGTTGACAAAACTAATGCGGCGGCAAATACATATGCCGGCGCCGGTGGAACAACAATGGGTGCTACGGCAGGTGATGATGTAATTGCAATTGAAGAATTAACAGCACTTTCAGATAGAGAAAGAATTTCACGTAATGATATGATTATTGCCTGGGCTGGTAAACTTCACACAGTTAGTAATTATATTGATCGAGGAACATATGCTACAGTAAATATTTCAGAAATAGCAAATAGTGATTTAAACTTATCATCAAATCAAACAGGACTTCATGCATCAGTAGTGCTTAGTGGATCACAAACTACTACACTAAGAGCTGGTCTTCCAAGCGGTGCACCAGGTGATGTTACAATTAGTATTTCAACTTGTAGAGCAACAGGACACGACTTCTTAGATATTGGTACTGGTGGATTTAACACCAGTAACTATCCAAACGTTCTATTAGGAGATCCACAACCTCCAGTACAAGCTAACGAAACAAGTGAACGTGACAAAGGTAGAGTGTTCTTTGTAAGTACAGACCAAGACGGTTTCTTCCGTGTAGGTAAATTCTTTACAGTTGATCAAGGTACTGGTACTGTTACATTTGCAGGTAGTATTGCATTAAGTAACTTAGACGGTATTGGATTTAAACGTGGTGTTGTTGTAGCTGAATTTAGTACAGATAACGGCATGACAGCAAATGGTTCAGATATTGTTCCAACACAGAGTGCAGTACGTGGATATGTTAACAGACGGTTAGGTTGGGATCATAACGGACTAGTTGCAAACAACATAATTGGTTCAGGTGCATTGGCTGCCGATGGTAGTGTATCACTAACAGGTAATATGAACTTAGGTTCAAATCAAATTACTAATCTACTTGCTCCAAGTGCAAACTCACATGCGGCAACTAAAGCATATGTAGACGGAGTTGTTGATAACTTTGATAGTGTAGAAGAATTAAGAAATACTGAATTTAATAATGTTGCGGCAGACCAATTACTAGTATTTACAGGCAAGAAAAGACTTATTGTTGATGCTGATACTATTGGTGGTACAGGAACATGGGCCGCGGCACAAAACTTTGCACAGGCTAGTAGTAGTTCAACAGGTACTGTTGTTGATGTAGAAACAACAACAGATCCAATACTTGGTAACATACAGATTATTACCTACACAGCTACAGCAGGAACAGTAGCAAACGGTGGCGATAAGATTATTGTTACTAGCGGACCAACAGCAGATATTTTAGACGGCCCATTTGATGAGATTGCAAACGCTGTAGCAGATGGTAATAGTTCAATGGCTGTTACTGTTACTAGAACAGCAGGTTCAACATCAGCACTTTATAGTTTTGCGGCAGGTAGTATTGATAATGCGGCAGTTTCAGCAACAGCGGCGATTGTACAAAGTAAATTAAACATGAATGCGGCAAGTACTAGAGCAGACGCTACTGGTATTGCACAGAGTGATTTAGGACTTGCTAGTTTTGATGCAGGTGACTTTACTGTAACAGACGGTTGGGTAACATTAAAAGGTGGCGGAGTTGATTTTGCTGACTTGCCGAGTATAGCAGATTTAAGAGTAATAGGTAATATAAGCGGAGGAGCATCAACTCCAACGGAAGTTCCTATTACAACTATTAGTGCAAACAGTAGTTTAGTGATGACCAAAGCAACTGGTGAAGTTAGAGTTAGTAAACTAGTAGTAGGTGCGGCAGACACTAACGTAATTTTACAACCAAAGTCAGGTGCGGCGACGACAATTCAAATGCTTACACCGGGTGGTGCTACAATACTTGAAGCAACTGGTACTAGTTTGATTACTACAGAATTCCCAGGAAGTATTGATGTTGGTAATAGCGGAGCAAATACACAAAGTACGCTACAAACTAATAGTAACTTTGCCGCAGAAGCAAGGATATCATCGGATTGGATTTATACTAATTTTATTGAAGCGGCAAATGAAAAGGGCACAGGATCAACTGGTATTGCATTAGGTGCTGACACTGGTAAATCAGTTGCAGGTGAAATTGCTTTACTTGTAAAAGACGGTGCTACTACTAAGAATCCATTTAAGTTTAGTGCAACAGGTGTTGTACCAGATGCAACAAACACTTACAACATAGGTAGTTCAACATTAACTTACAATACAATGTATGCAACTACGTTTAGTGGTACTGCTACATCTGCAAAATATGCTGACTTAGCTGAGAACTACACCGCAGATGAAATATATACTCCGGGAACAGTAGTAATGTTTGGCGGAACACACGAAGTTACACAATCTAATGTAAAAGGTACTACTAAAGTTGCTGGTGTTGTTTCAACTAATCCGGCATACTTAATGAATTCAGAATTAGAAAACGGAGTAGCAGTAGCATTACAAGGTAGAGTTCCGTGTAATGTAATTGGTACTGTAGAAGCTGGAGATATGCTAGTAACAAGTAATATACCCGGGTATGCTATAGTTGACAATAGTCCAGCTATAGGTACTGTATTAGGTAAAGCAGTTGGAACAAAACAAGATGCTGATAAAGGCATTGTTGAAATTGTAGTGGGAAGAGTATAATGGCAAAACAAACGGTAAACATAGGCACAAGTGCAAATAAAGGAGATGGCGATCCTTTAAGAAGTGCATTTGATAAAATTAATGATAACTTTAATGAAGTTTATCCGAGACTAGATTCTTTAGAAGTTGCAACTAATTCATCTGGTAATATGATAGAGCAAAGTATTATTGGTAGTGTATTTGGTGCAGACAGTACACAGCTAGTAGACGGACTAAACAGTACAATCAACGGTCCTATTAGTTCGGACACTTGGACATGCAATGGTAATCTTGAAATAACTGTAACATCTGGAACGTTAGCATTACAAGCGTCAACTGGCGATACTGACTTTATTAAAATTGGACAAGCAAGTGGTGTTAATATTTTTTCAGATAGTAATATTAAATTAAATACTAATGGCCAAGGTATAAATATCGGCGAGAACACATCCTCAGGAGATGTGCAAATTGGTCATAGTTCAAGTAACACTGTAGTAAACGGAACATTAACTGCTACGCTATCTAGAATTGTATCTGCAGGATATACAACAACGCAAAGGAATGGATTGGCTGCCGCAAACGGAGAAATCATATACAACCAAACATCAGGCAAGATGGAAGCATATGCCAACGGTGCTTGGGTAGAATTACACTAATACCAAGGAGTGACAGTTAATGTCGGAGCAAGAATATATAGTTAGCCTTAACCGAGGAGTTGATTTTGTAGCGTTTAATGCAGAAATGGTTAACTTAACCGGTGCAGGATTTATTCCAAATAGAAATGTCGAAGTAGCTAATGCTAGGCCAGGATCACAAAGAAATACACACTATTATCTAACACCTCAAGAAGTAGAAATATTACAACAGGACAAAAGAGTATATGGTGTTGAGCTACGTCCTGACTTAAGAGACGATATTCAAATTGGTTTTGATACAACACAAACAGGAACATTTACTAAAACAGCGTTAGATGAAGGTGCCTTTGTAAACTGGGGACTTCGACGTATGAATAGTGCAACAGATCCTTACGTAGGAACTTTAGTTGCAGGCGGATTTGATTACACTCTATCAGGTGCAGGTGTAGATATTGTTATTCAAGATAGTGGTATACAAGCAGACCATCCAGAGTTTGAAGATTCTGTACAAGTTAATAGAGTACAACAAATTGATTGGTATTTAGCAAGTGGGTTACCAGGAACAATGCCCGACGGACATTACACTGATTATGATGGACACGGTACTCATTGTGCAGGCATCGCCGCAGGTAAAACATATGGCTGGGGGAAGAATGCAAGAATTTATGCAATTAAGATAGCCGGTCTAGAAGGTTCATCAGATCCAAATTCAGGAATACCAATTAGTGATATATTTGATGTAATTAAAGAATGGCACATTGCTAAACCAGTTGATGTAACAACTGGAGTTAAGCGTCCAACTATTGTAAATATGAGTTGGGGATACGGATCATCTTACTTTAACATCGCAGGTGGTAACTGGCGTGGAACTGAATGGACTGGTTCTGGTAGACGAACTGATTACGGAATGACCGGTAGCTTTACTGGATTATATTATAGGCATCCTGTACGTATTGCATCTGTTGACACTGATGTACAAGAACTTATAGATGCCGGTGTGCATGTATGTATTGCGGCAGGCAATGGGTATCACAAAATTGATGTTCCTTCAGGTAACGACTATGATAATTACTACACTAGAAACGGGTCTAGTACTAAAATATATTATCATAGAGGCGGTTCACCTTTTGACGATGAAGCACTAATAGTAGGTAATATTGATTCAACCGTAGGAACTAGTGGAAAAGAAAAGATTTCAGCAAGCTCAGAAAGAGGCCCAGGAGTGAATATATTTGCTCCAGGAACAAATATTATGAGTTCCACAAGTAATATAAACAAATTTACAGATGGAGTGTATCCAAATAATAGTAGTTTTAAAATTTGTAATATTAGTGGTACTAGTATGGCAAGTCCGCAAATTGTAGGACTACTATCTACTTACTTAGAAATTAATCCTACAAAAACTACTGCACAGGCATTAGAATGGGTTACATCTAATGCAAAAACATCAATGCTAGAAGATACAGCCGGTGCAGGTATAGATTATACTTCGCCAACTAGTTTATTAGAAGCAGAAAATAGATTTGCTTTTCAACCTTATAACTCATCATTAGTATTAACTATAGCAGGACAAGTAACTAGTGAAGAAACAGGAGCAGTAGTAACACCAACATATGCACTTACAACTAGTACAAGCGGAGTTGACGAAGGCGAAACATTTACAATAACATTAGTAACAACTAATTTAGTTAATAGTACTATTGTTCCATATACTATTACAGGTGTTAGTACAAGTGATATAAACGGTGCTAGTTTAACAGGATCATTTATTGTAGGAACAACTAATACTCTTACTGTACAAGTAACAGCAGATACTATATTTGATGACGGCGATGAAGTATTTCTATTATCATTAGATAATGGACTAGCATCAGTTAGTGTTACTATTACAGATACTAGTAAGCCAGACGCTACATACTTTTTATCGCCTAGTAGTGCTACTGTTAGTGAAGGAGGTAGTGTAACATTTACACTAACAACAGGTAACGTTTCTTCAGGAACATCTTTACCGTATACAATTTCAGGTATATCTAGTGATGATATAGGCGGTGCAAGTCTTACCGGAGCATTTGTTGTAGGTACTACTGATAGTAGAACACTTGATATTACAGCAGACGAAACTTCCGAAGGACAAGAAACAATAACACTAGCACTTAACAATACGCTGGCTAGTTCACAAGTGGTTATTGCTGATACTAGTACAGTGGCCGCAAGTTATACTTTAAATTTCTCAGAAACTACAGTAAATGAAGGGGGCAGTTTTAATGTTAATATTTCTGCAATTAACGGAGTACCTGGTGTACAAGTTCCGTATACAGTTACTGGTGTAACTAGTGCTGACATTGGAGGAGATAGTTTAACTGGATTCTTTACCATTGGATCTGTAGAAACAGTTTCTTTTACTACTGCTGAAGATCTTACTACTGAAGGTAATGAAACTTTAACCTTTACATTAAACAACTATCCTGATGTTAGCGGAACAGTTACTATAGTTGATACTAGTTTAGATGTTGTGTCTGGAACACAAACAATTACAACATCAGGAGGAGGGTCTTGGACTGTACCTGCTGGAGTTACTAATATTGGCATTATGGGAATAGGTGGCGGCGCCGCTGGCATAAGTGGCGGATCAGCAGGCACTATAACATCAGGTGGTGGTGGTGGTGCTATTGCATTCAAAAATAATATAACTGTATCGCCTGGAGATATTGTAACGTATACAGTAGGTTCAGGAGGTAGTGGTGCAAGTGGTAATGGTGGTAGTACGATAATAACAGTAGGCGGTGTTAGCTATACAGCAGGCGGTGGATTAGCAGGAACATCATCTAGTATAAATCCAATGGCTATTAATACATTAATAGCAGGAGGTGCTGGCGGTACAGCATCAGGAGCATGGGACTTTTCAAAAGCTGGCGGCGCAGGCGGCAATAGCTATCGCCCTAATACATCTTCAGCAGTAGTAGGAGGCGGTGGTGGTGCCGCTGGTATGGGCGAAGACGGAGGTGCAGGTTCACCTCAGACAGCCTTAACAGATACAACTGCACAAAATGCTCCATCAGAAACAGCAGTAGATGGTGGAATAGGTGCTGGCTCAGGCGGCGGACATGGATATACAGCAGATTGGGCAAGTGGTACAGGAAATGTAATTGGTGGACGTGGAGGTGGTGTAACAGTTACTATTGGAAGAAGTGGTTTAGCAGGAGCAAAACCAACTACTACGCAATCACAAACAATTACAGGTGCAGGTACAGCGTTTAGTGGAACAGGCGGTAATCCAGGAAATACAGTTGGCTCCGCAATTAATGCTGGCGCCGGCGGTGGCGGTGTTATGACACACTCGTTATCAAGTACAGTTCCGGGAGCTAATAGTGGCATTGCTGGCGCAATTATGATTACATATCCAGGTGATGTGTTAGCGTATCAGTTCCAATCACCTAGTTATAGCTTAGGTGCTAACAAGTCGTCTGTATATGAAGGAAGTTCTTTTATAGTTACATTAACAAATAACTTAACAGTTTCAAGTACACTAATGCCTTACACAATTACAGGTGTAACTAGTGCTGATATAGAAAACGAAGTGCTTACAGGTACACTAACTCCGGCTAGTAATCAAAAAACGATTACAGTTACTGAAGATTCATCTGAAGAAGGTAACGAAACATTTTTAATGTCGCTCGACAATGGTGCAACTTCTATAAGCGTAACAATAACAGACTCATCTACAGGAACAGAACAATCGTATAGTGGTAATGTAGTTAGTTCAGGTACGTCAGCTTATACGTTCTCAAGTGCAACCGACAGAAATGGTAGCTATTCAGGTAATAATCCATTTATAGTTGCTAATATAAATGATACGTTAACTTTTAATGTAAATGCACCAGGACATCCGTTTTATATAAAAACGCAACAGGGTACAGGAACAGGAAATCAAGTACCAGATGTAACTAATAATGGAGCAACATCAGGGGCTGTAGTTTATACTCCAAGAACTGCTGGTATAACATATTATCAATGTAGCTCACATAGTGCAATGAATAGTAAAATCTATACCACTGGCGACTATTGGGCAAGCTCAACTGATTACACTAGTGCTAGTGAGGAAGTAATAAAAATAGCAGGCGATAGTTTAGGAAATACTATTAGTATATCTAAGTCAGAATCTACTAGTAGTGTATTTTCATACTTTGTTTATAAGACAAATCCAAAAGGAAATCTTGTATGGCGTAAAACTGTTGCGGCTCCTGCATTTTTAACTAGTGTATGTCTAGACTCCCTCAATAATATATATGTTGTCGGTGGTGAAGGAAACAACATGGTTGATTCTAGTTATGATACCTCTTTACTTTCACAAGCACTTGCTATTAAATTTAATTCAGATGGTGTAGTACAATGGTCTAAAAAATATCGTAATTATAGAGGAGTTGCAGAAAATAATCAAGCATACTTTAATGATTGCTGTATTGGACAAGACGGTGAAACATTAAATTGTGTAGGTCAGCTGATACAAGGAGCTCCAGATGTTACTAGCTCTGACCCTATATGGGGTGTAGGTGCATTATGGCATAGAGTAACACTTGCATCAGGAGTAGCGGCAACTGCATCTATTTCTGGTTCAAGTTATCTTTGGCCTGCGGTAGCGGCGGAGTACCAACATAACCAAAATTTTAAACATATACGCTACCAAGAAATTACTGGGCTCGATGCTCCTGGAAAATATTATTACCTAGCAGGAACACATGTAGGTAGAGATCCTTCTACTCCATATACTGGTACCGAAGCATCAGTACAACGTAAAGATAAAATTATTGTTAGATGTTATCTTGAAGGAACAAATAATATACCAAACATTGTTAGAGAAATAACATTTGAAAAGAAAGATGCTACTACTGATATAACATTAGGAGGTATTGATGTTAGCCAAGAAGGAGTAGTAGTTACACTTAATGATACTTCTACTGGTAAGGGAGAAATATATCACTTACATCATGCACTAAGTAGTGTAATACAACGTATAGGTATATATGATTCAACTGGAACTACACAAAGAAATGTGTTAACAGATGTTAAATTAGACGGTGCAATTATATATGTTGCAGGGCAACAAAAAGAAGATAGTGCTGATAACTATACTCCTTACTTAGGTGCTCTAAACGGATACTTTGCTAAAATAGACACAGCAAACTTAGCTACAGCAGACAGTAGATTATTATTAACATCTGGTAATACTTCTATTAATAGTGTATATGTAGACAAGAGTGCATCAAGTGTAACTAAACTTTATTTAGGTGGACAAGGTAATCCAGGCAATAAACTATCCGGCGGAAATGCAAGTCAATTTGTAGCATCAGTTCCTGTAGGAACTGAGGATCATTACGGAGACGGAATAGGTAATGCTGTAGCAACGATTAACCAAACATTTGAAGATTGGGCTATTGGTAAAACAGGATACGTAGAAGCTAGAACAGCAGAGAATAGTAATTTTACATCAATTGCATTTACTGTTTGGGGTCAAGAAAATACATTACTTAACCAACTAATTGCTGGGGATACTACAACACCAACTTATATATTACCACCTAACTCATCTGCACGAGCAATGCCGGAAAGCACAGGACTTACTCCGAGTTCACCATCAGTAACAACTGAATATAAAATGGCGTTACAACCATACTCAGTAGCGGCTGGAGGCGGAGATCCAACATACGCTATTGCGGCTAGTGCTAGTAGTGCAAACGAAGGAACAACTGTAACATTTACATTAACAACAACAAATGTCGATAACAATACTAACATAGCGTATACGATATCAGGTGTAGTCGGTAGTGATATTAGTGGAGCAAGTTTAACAGGAAACTTTGTTGCTGTTAATAATACAGCAACATTAGATATAGTTATTTCAGCAGATGGAATAACAGAAGGTTCAGAAACATTATTAGTATCATTAGATGGTAAAGGACAATCAGCTAGTGTTGTAATTAATGATACTAGTACTACAGTATCAGGAGAGTATACTGATTACACAGCTGGATCCGCAGTATTTACAGTTCCAGATGGAGTTACATCAGTTGACATTATTGCAGTTGGCGCCGGTGGTGGCGCAGAAGCTGGCAGAGCATCTTATGGATCAGGCGGTGGTGGCGGTGGCGGAGCTGTAGCTTGGGTAAATGCAGTAGCAGTTAGTCCAGGAGATACTATGACAGTTAACGTAGGAGACGCAGGAACACTAGGGATCTGTAGTCTTAATGATCCTTTTGAAACTGTTAATAGCCCGCAAAATTACTATCCGGACAACAGCACAATTACTTCTCCTGGAAATGGAGGAAACACTACTGTTACATATAACAGCGATATTTTATTAACAGCAGGCGGCGGTCAAGCATCTAGTGGCTCTACAGCTGGAACCGGCGGAACATTTACTACTAATAGTAGCTATGGAACAAGCAGAGGCGGAGATACCGGCGGCACTGGAACTAATGGCGGGTCGCTAAGTCCTTTTACTGGTAATGTTCCCGGCGGAGGAGGAGGTGCTGGCTCTGGCAGTGCAAACTACGGCGGTGGCGGTCAAGGCGGCACAGGACTAGGACAGTTTTATAGAAGTACCGGCGGGTATAACTATTCAAAAAGAGCAAGAGGAGGTCGTGGCGGCGGTGTTGAACTATATGGTAGCGGAGCTAATGGAGCTAACGGGACGCCGGCTCCACAGTTAGTAGTAAGCACTAGTCCATTATACTTTAACTACGATGGCGGTACTAACGGCGGAATAGGAAGTAATGATGGTAGTGCAACAGTTTCAGTCGGTGGTGGCGGCGGTGGCGGTTGTGGAGGTAGAATTAGAGCTCAAAACGTTGGATCATTTTACTATTACTGGTTTGGAACTGCCAGCGGAACAGCCGCTCAAGCAGGCGGTGTAAGAATTAAATGGGGCACAGGAAGCAACTTCCCATAAAGAATAAATACTATTGAGGAAACAATAAAATGGCAATTCAAGATATTAACATAGGTACTTTAGCAAACGACGGAACAGGAGATGATCTTAGATCCGCATTTCTTAAAGTTAATGCAAACTTTGACGAACTTGACTTACGAAACGACGAAGCAACTACTGGTTCAAACGTAGGTGTAGGTGGTAGCGGAGTTTTTAAACAAAAAACAGGATACAACTTAGAGTTCCGTAAAATTATCGAAGGCGATAGGATTAGTGTAACAACCAACGGCGACTTAATTACTATTGCTACAAACTTAAATGGAAATACTATTGTTACTGACTCGGGCAGTCTTGCAATAGCTGACGGTACGTCATTTAATATATTAGGCGGTAGTGGTGTTACTACTTCAGCAATAGGCTCTACACTTACAATTACTAATGATAGTATAAGTGCTTCTTTTGAAAATAATTTTGACTTTGGGGCAATAACGCAAGCACATAATAGTCATAGAGATTATTTACAATATGTAGTAGATATAGATTATGGTAGTATTCCTACTCCACTTGGTTCGACAAATCTTGGATCTATATAAAAATGAGCAATATCTGGACAAATCTTTCAGGAGTCACTTTAGCTAACTTAGAGGAAAGTATTACTGCAATAGTAAACTTACCAATTTCTGATAACGCTTCAGTTACAACTAAATTAATATCAGGTGAACTGCCAGAAGGTTTACGTCTAAAGGATAATCAAATTGTAGGAACTCCTAATCCAGTTCCTAGATCTACCACTAGCACATTTGTAATAAGAGCAACTACTGGTTCTATTATAGAAGACCGAACTTATAAAATTGTAGTAGAAGGTGCTGATGAACCAATATGGGCCACACCAGAAGGAAACTTATCAGTCGGTGGGGAAAACAAAAGATATTTTGTTTTAGATAATGAAATTATTCATTTCCAATTACAGGCAACAGACTTAGATATGCCTGCAGGACAACAACTAGAATATTTTATTAATAAAGGCGACGGAGAGTTGCCGTCAGGTATTACTATGAGTCGTACTGGTTTAATATCAGGTGTAGTTGATCCGTTACTTGCATTAGATGTAGCGGCTAGTAAGGGTGCATATGATACAAATACATATGACGGATACGCATTTGACTTTACTAGTGTTAGTTCTTATTACTACAACGGCGAGTTTTTTCCAGATGCAGTATTTAAAGCACCAAAGAAACTTAATAGATACTATCAGTTTGCAGTAAGCGTAAATGATGGAGATACTATTGTTAAAAGACAATTTACAATATATGTAGTTGGCGATGATTTCTTAAGAGCAGATAACGTATTAATGCAAGTAGGTACAGGAGTATTTACTTCTGACAACACATATCTTAGAACACCAGTATGGTTAACAAATAGTGATATAGGTTATAGACGAGCTGATAATTATATTACAATATTCCTTGATGTTTTAAAAAATAACTTACAACAAGGAGTTACACAGTTTGTACTTAAATCTAATAATCCAGATGCTAGTGCAAGTACATTACCTCCTGGTATGACATTAGATGCTTCAACAGGCGAAGTAGCAGGTCGCATACCATATCAGCCATCAGTAACTAAAGAATATAAGTTTACTGTTACAGCTAATTTAGTTGACGGTAATACAATAGCTTCATCTAAAGATAGAACGTTTACAGTTAAAATACTAGGTGATGTAGATTCAACTATTGAGTTTACTAGTAATACTGTACTAGGAACTATTGATGCAAACTTTATAAGCGTGTTTAGAGTAGAAGCTACGAGTAGTGTTACTGATGCTCCATTAATATATACTAAAACGGCCGGTAGATTACCTCCAGGACTTAGTTTACAATTTGATGGAGAAATAACTGGCAAAGTACAACAGTTTGGTGAAATTACTCCTACTATTATAGACGGACTAACTATTTTTGATAACGGTTTACTTTTAATCGATGGAGGAGATACCACTGTTGATAGATCTTATACCTTTACTGTAGAAGCTAAAGATAGGTTTGGTTATAGTGCAGTAACCAAGCAATTTACAATTAATATTCTAGACGAAAACGATTTGTTATATAGTAACCTATATATGAAACCATTTATGGATCAAGAGTTACGTGCATCTTATAGAGGACTTATAAGTAATCCTAACATATTCCCAGCTAATGTTTTATATCGTCCTAACGATTCTGAATTTGGTCTGCAAAAAGAAGTTAAGATACTAGCATATGCAGGTTTAGAAACTAAATCATTAGATACATATTTTGCAAGTAGTCAAAAGTATCATAAGAAAAGACGTTATAAAGTTGGTAATGTAAAAACTGCTCTTGCAAAAACACCAGGAACAGACAATACAGTATACGAAATTGTATACGCAGAAGTAATTGATCCAGCAGAACCAACTAAAGGTAAGACTGCTAAAAACTTTAAAATTAAAAATAGTAAATCACTAACTGTTGATCAAGTTAGTATATGGGATACTAATGGACGAGAGCATACTAATTCAGGTATGATTACACTTAAAGGTGGAGATGAAATTTTTAATAAAGATCCGCTAATTAATAGTAGTAAATTTAGACCATTTGATAGATTTCTTGATGTATATGGGATTAAATTAGTAGGTACTCCTGCTATTGGCGGTGCAAGAGCAAACAGCAACGAGTTCATTTTAAAAGTAGCAAGAACAGTAACTCTTCTATTAGATTCAACATATGGCGGTAGTACTAATCCTACTAAACAAATGGCTGTTATTAATAGAATGAAAGAAAACAAAACAGCACAAAAAATAGGATGGCAAGGTCCTAGTAGTTATACTCCAAGTATTACAGCAGATAATGCAGTATTATCTTATGAAGGCTTAGAGAAGTTTCAATATACTTACAATTCAGTAGACTATATTTGGGAACACGTAAATGAAAGTTTAAATGGTGATAGTGCTATATTAGAAGTACTAGAACATTTAATTCATACTATTACAGTATATGGCCTATCAGAAAATGATGCATTAAATCAACAGAATCAAACTAGTGCTTTGTATCTTGCAATGGTAGAAGCAATAAACAATAATATGTTTGATATTTCTGGATATAGCGGCACGTTTCCTGGAACCGATGCAGACTTTAGAGCATTGTTAATGCGTGAATACTTATACTTGTTAGTACTCGGCGAATGGAATTACATTACAGAATTTATACCGGGAGGATCACTACAACCTGAATGGCATGATAACATGCGTACTCCGGAAGGTATTTCGGCGGTAGATGCAAATCCATTAGGTCATGCGTTATATACAACACATATTTTACCTGTAATTACTAAACCTTCAAAGACAATGTTACGACAACTATTCCAAGATAACGACTTAGGAGTAAGTGGATATGAGCCAAACTATGTAACTTCAGGAGTTGATGAAAGTGATAAACAGTATTACTTCCCAACTAACGATATGACACTAGCAGTAGGAGATAAGGTAGTAAGTAGTGATCAGAGCAGTTTATTAACAGCAATAGCTGAAACAGATAGTCAAAACTTTAATCAAGGTATAAGAGAAAATATTCCTTTATCAGACAGTGATGCTATATTAGTGTCTGGCGGTGATGATATTAGACACATTAGTAATATTACTAATATGAGAGAAAGTTTAGAAGCAACAGGACAGACTACATATGGGTTCTTGCCATTGTGGATGAGAACTCCGCAGAGTACAGGAACACAAGAATCAGGATTTACACTAGCAATACCGTTATGTTATTGTAAGCCTGGTAAAAGTGCAGAAATATTAGCAAATGTTAGAAATAGTAAGTTTGATTTTAAAACATTAGATATAGAAGTTGACCGCTATATTGTTGATAGCACTACTGGAGATAGTAACGAGCAATATATATTGTTCGCAAATTACGGTTACAATGCATAACGGCGATAAATAACATTAACGAGAGGTAGAAAATGGCAAGCAACATTATATCAACAACCATTAACGGCGCATATCCTGTAGCCGGCCAAGACAATGATAGTCAAGGCTTTAGAGATAATTTTACAGTTATCAAAACAGGACTAGCGACTGCTAATACTGAAATTACAACATTACAGACAACAAGTGCGGTATTAAATGCGGCAAATACGTTTTCAGGGAATAACCAAATTGAAGGTAATATTCTTAAACAAACAGAAGCGTTTTATAATGGCGGAACATTATCCGGCAATACAAACATTAGTTTTGCAAATGGACATTATCAAACATTTAAAATAGCGGCTAATGTTACTTTAACATTAACAGATTGGCCTGCAAGTGGAAAACTTGGAAAGATGACTGTACACTTGATCGGAAATGGTGGTGGAGATACTGCTACATTTACTTCATTAGGAAGTACTTTTAGAGTTCCAACTGGATTTACAAATCCAACTACTGTAGACAGTGCTACACAACCACATATATTTGAGTTTTGGACTTACGATGCTGGTGCAAGTATATACGGAGAGTATAAAGGCCAGTATATAACTGACTTGTTGGCTTAATGTTTAATCCGTTAGTTGATAGTTTTGATAATATAAGCACCGCCGATCTTGAAGCTAAAATAGTAGATTTGCAACGCAAATACTTTATGACTTCAAACCCGCAAGTACATCAACAAATGTCTGCTATACTTGATATGTATATTGCCGAAGCACGTGGTAGACGAGCTAAAGCAATGCAAAAAGATATAGAAAATCCTGAATCAGGACTTGACAAACTGATAAACATCAGTTAAAATACATGTATGCTTATGAAAACAGATCACCTAGGAATACCACGATTCACCAATAAAGACTTAGTTGATATGATCTACTCAGGTCATGTTGACAAGTGTCATGTAGTTCTGTGTGAGCAATCAGATGATATAGATAAGTTTAATGAGGCTATGACAGAACAAGGCCTTGACAAACTACAAAAGTATATTCCATTAGATGTAGATCAAAAGACGTTTGACGTAGTATGTCAAGGTGAATGGTTTATGCCAGAAGAATATAAAACATTAGATCTTATAGATCATCTTTATACAAAAGTTTGCCAAGAGTTACAAATGGCACCATGCGATTTTGTAAACAACAGTAGCAAATGGATACGGGTAGAACATGAATTAACAGAA
>OBMK010000678.1_pt1 | contig 32408 bp, 25 predicted proteins | sample 1539081 | NCBI WGS metagenome assembly OBMK01 (sample SAMEA3355528, study PRJEB22509) | marine metagenome | biome: marine; feature: river plume; material: water | place: USA | collected 2010-08-07 | depth 0.5 m | reverse complement strand
AGCTGTAGTACGTTTACATTATCGTGGATGGGAACATACCGAAGAACAGTATGCTAGAGTTAAAGAACATCTATTGGAACAAGTGGAAATTGGCAAGGTTGCTTTAGTAGAAAAGAAAGAAGAAACTAAAAGTGCCCCACCTGTTATATCTATTGCTGAGAGAACCAGACGCAAAATGATGGACACAATCTATGCGGCATGGGATGAAACAATTGTTGATGGCTGGATGGATAACAAATACAAAGAGGCGCTTGATGTCTATAGTTTATTTAAAGAACATCAATTAAAAGGCAATGCAATTCCTCCATTCCAAAGAATCATTCAATCAAATTATGACGAAATTAGTGATGCACTTAATAAGAAGTGTGATCAATGTGTAGAGGCTTATTCACATATTAGTCCTGCTAATAAAAGAAAGATGTTAAAACAGATGGATACTATCTTTGCTGATTTGGATTCATTGAAACTCTCATTCAAGGCTAGTAAAACTCCTCGTATTGCTAAGAGAAAATCTACAGACGACCAGGTTAAAAACCTTAAATATAAATCCGATGATACTGATTTTAAGATTGCTTCAATCAATCCTGTCACTATCCCCGGTAAAGAAACTCTATTCATCTTTAATACAAAGAATAGAACACTTTATCAGTATGTTACTACTGCGACTGCTGGTTTTGAAATAGGTGGAACATCTATTAAAAACTTTGAGCCTAAATTATCAAAGTGTACTAGGTTGCGTAAACCTGAGGATATTCTACCACTTATATTAACCAAGACACCAAAACAGATTGAGTCGCAGGTGTGGAAAACAGTCACAACAAAAGTAAATCCCTGCAATGGACGGGTGAATGCGGATTGTGTATTATTAAGGACATTATGAATGATATTATAGAACATAAAATAATGACGAAGAAGAGATTCTCGTTAGCAGTGGAGACACTTGTATCTAAGACACCTAACACATCTTATATAGATGCAGCGGTAATGATTATCGAGCAGAGAGGAATGGATTATTCAAACCTAAAACGTTTATTAACCGATTCACTTAAAGCAAAGATAGAAAACGAGGCCCATGGTCTCAACTTAATTAAATCAAAAGGTGGCAACAAGCTACCAGTATAGGAGAATATTATGAGTAGTAATGTAATTATCCCATCATCTGATGAAGATAAAAAGCGAATCAAGGGCTGTATTGAAGAAATCAGCAACTCTATGACACGTATGGCGGCTGAACGAGAGTTCATTAAAGAAGCTGTAGCATCATGTTGTGAAGATGTTGAAATTGACAAAAAGTACTTGAAGAAAATGGCAACTATCTACCACAAGCAGAATTTAAATGATGTTGTGGGTGAGGTTGAAGATGTAGAAGCCCTATACGAAAGTGTGATGGTTTAATATGATTGATCCGTTTGAGTCATACAAGTTATATAATGCTTTGAAACTACACTTCGAGCAAGAAGGTTATGATGCCTTTAAATATAACTTTAAAACAAATGTGAAGCCGACTTCATTTTTAAAACGGAAAGATAAGTACTTCTTTGCAAAGGTTGCAAGGCAGTATGAAAAGGATATGATGGGTTACTATGTTTCAAACTTTAAACATGGTGTATCATATGTCGGAGAGATGATCAACGAGTGCGGTGAGGATAATTATAAGAATCATAAAAGAATCTTAGAAAGTATTCATCGTCACTTTTCAGTTGATATAAATATATTGAGTGAACAGAAAGTTGGCTTTGAGGAGCTCTTTGAGAGCTATGATGGTCAACTTCCCTTTGTTATTCAGTTATGGATGCAAGAAGAGATTAGTTTAGAGACTGTTATTATTCTTAATTCCTTATTGGGGTTTGTACCTCGAGAATCTTCTAAAATAACAGATACCATTATGTGGCCTGATGTTAAGAAAAGAATCGAAAAGTACACTCCCTTTGTAAGCTTTAATTCAGATAAATGTAAAAATTTATTAAGAAAAGGGTTTACAAATTAACACAAATGTGTTATAATATACATTATATTATGCGTAAGTGGATAATTCAGTAAATACAATGCAATATACGGAGAAAAAAATATGTCATTTGCAAACTTAAAGAGCTCACGAGGCTCGTCAATCGACAAACTCGTAAAAGCTGCGGAAGCAGTGTCTACTAATACAGAAACCAAATCATATGGTGATGACCGTTTCTGGAAACCTACCAGAGATAAAGCAGGAAATGGTTTTGCGGTAATCCGATTTTTACCATGCATGGAAGGCGAAGACCTACCATGGGTAAGATATTGGGACCACGGATTCCAAGGACCTGGTGGACTATGGTACATTGAGAACTCCTTAACTTCTATCGGCCAACCTGATCCTGTATCAGAAGCCAATACCGTTCTATGGAACACAGGTAGAGATGAAGATAAGGTAACAGTTAGGGATCGTAAAAGACGCCTACATTATGTGTCAAACATTCTTGTGGTATCTGATCCTTCTAATCCACAAAACGAAGGAAAAGTTTTCTTGTACAAATTCGGCAAGAAAATCTTTGATAAAGTGATGGAATCTATGCAACCTGCATTTGAAGATGAAACACCTATCAATCCTTACGATTTCTGGGAAGGTGCTGACTTTAAAATTAAAGTTAGAAAAGTAGAGGGATGGGTAAACTATGATAAGTCAGAGTTTGCTACTGCCGGTGCTTTATTTGCCGGTGAAGAGGATCGTCTAGAAGAAGTGTATGGTAAACTATACTCACTACAAGACTTCCTTGATCCTAAAAACTATAAGTCTTATGATGAACTCAAGGCAAAGATGAATAAAGTCCTAGGTATTGACGCAGGTCATGCTCCTATGGCGGCACCTGTAGTTGAAAATGTAATGGAAGCCCCTGCGGCAACTAGTGCATATGCAACTCAGGATTCACCTGAGCCAGCGAGTAGTGATAGTGATGAAGATGATACGTTGTCTTACTTTGCTAAACTTGCAAAAGACTCATAAATTATAAGAAGTATGGGCTTGGCGTCTAACCTTGAAACCATACCTATTATAAGGTCACCCCAGTTCAGTCTGGAGCATATCTGATAAAGTGTGTGGCATTCAGGGACCCTTCGGGGTCCCTTTTTTTATCTTGCGAATGAACCAAAGCCAAAGTGTAGGAAATCAGAAGTCCTACTAGGTCTATGGCCTTGGATAACTGTATTGGAAGTGTTACCACTATTAGATGTATTAGAAGATGATACCTGGGTTACCACATTATTCTCTGAGCCAGTCTGTACCCCTGCTAGAGCGTTCTCGGCAGACATATCAGATAATTGTGCACCTGTGTCTATCTCTGGTAACTCCATAGAAGCCATATCAGGCATTGCAAACCCTTCAACTTCACCAACTCCTTCGGGTTGAGCAGCTGCTTCATTTGCGGCATCTATCTTGGCCTGTTCGGCTTTAGCCTGTAATTCAATCTTCTTCTTCTCGGCATTATTAGTGTCCATCTTAGGAATTTCAGGTATATCAAACTCAAACCCTAAGAATTTACCAAACTTCTCTACCATACCTGTAATAAAGTTGACTATGGAACCGATGAAATTAACTACTACTGCGAATGCATCTTGTAAGTGAGCAAGGCCGAGCATCATTACATCAAAGATGGATGTAAATCCTAGTGCGTCTCTTATTTTTACTAGAGCAACACCGATAACTGCAAAGAGTGCAGCGATGGCAAGAATAGGTAATAGGATAGGTGCCATAGCTATCAGAATAGGCACCATTGCACTCATCATACCCACTAGTGCAGATATCATTGCTGGAACAAAGGAGGTTAACATAAACACTCTAAAGACCATAAAGGCTTTTCTTAATCCATTAAATACCTTCATAAATGCTCCACCTACAGACGACATCATACTAGATAGACTGCCCATAATGGTTGGAACAAAGGAGGTTAACATAAACACTCGGAATGTTTTAAAGCCTGCAACAAGAGCACGTATTGGTTTCATCATAGTGGAACCAACAGCCTTCATTTTTTCACCCAAGCTGAATAACATATCTTTAACAAAGGTTCCTTTCATAAAGGTACCAAAGACCTTAAATGCAGTTGCAACTTTTCTTACAGCCCTGAGTGCCTTACCTAGGTTTAATAATAACATACCACCAAGGATTCCGCCAATTGTACCAAGGTTGTCTTTTAATACATCTGATGCACCACTAAAGTCTCCAGCAAATACTTTCTCTACCACATCTACCATATCTTGGACAAACCCTATGACGGCTTTAATGCCCTTTGCAAAGGCTTGTGGATTTAATATGAGTGTGGCTAGACCAGCTATACCTGCAAGGAAGCCGCCAGTTTCTTTAACCTTACCTATTCCTTTATCAAATGAATTAGACATTTTTAATAAGAGAGAATTGGCTTCTTCTTGTTTCTTTATGGCTTCTCTTTTATCTTCTTCTGACTTAATACCTTCTTGTAATACACTTAATTGATCTTGTGTGGCGTCTAATAGTGCTTGGTTAAATGGTAACCCCTGCTCTTGCAGTGATACCTGCTCTTGCATTACGGCGTTTAAGTTATCAAACTTTTCTCTTAATTCTGCAGTCTGTTCGGTAGAGTTAATACCCATAAACCCTTCCAGACCTTTCAGTGACTTTTCGACATCAACGGTAGCTTCTACCTGTGAGGTAACATTAGTTGATTGTTGCTTCATAGCATCAACTAATTCGGATAAACTCTTACTTTGTTTAGCCGTTTCTTTATTCAGTTTACCACCAAAGCCTGCTTCAACTTGTTTCATTGAAAGTGGTTTACTACCTCTACCCTTGTCTTCAGCCATTTTTTATTAATCCTTAAGTTTATTTCTTACCCGAATATGCTTGAGCACCAAAGAAGGCAGCTACAATACCTGCAACAGCCACAAAATATGTTGGTGCCATACTACCCAATGTTTTTTGAGCTTCATCTAATCCTGCAAGTGAAGCAACTACTACAGCAAATGGATATAACAATAGTCCACCTAATGCAAACCACGTCATCTTGCGCTGCGCATCTCTCATTGCGTCTTGGTCTTCTAGTTCTTTTTCCTTAAACTTTAAATAAAGTTCTTCTTCTTTTGTTGACACTTTACCGTCTCCATTAGTATCTGCCGGATGGTAATCTTTTTTAATTTCTTCACTCATTATCTTTTCATTTTCCTATTTTGTTCTGCAACACGTTCATTTTCTTCTTTAATCCATTGCTGGAGTAGGGCAACATATATCTCCCTTTCCCATGGTACCATATTCTCTAATTCACTTAAACTATACTTATGGTGTTGCATCATTGCAAAGTTAGTTTTATAGTAGTTAACTAGAGTATCATGCGAAAGGCCTAGGTAAAAAAACTAGAGAGACCTCTTAGCTCTACATTTTGTTCTACCCCACATGATATACAACTAAACTCTATTTTATGTTCTAATGAAGGCAGTTTACCAAAGAACTCTGTAATCTTTGCAAACTGTTGCGAATTTAAACCATCAATAAAATCTTTGAGTTCCTTTTCGGTTTGATTGTCCGCATTCCATACTTCGTCATCACTAAAAATATTTTCAATACAACTAATAATCATCTTATATGTCATATCCATTTGTTTCTCTGGTTTAGTTGTCTCTGGATCAAACTCCAAAGATGCTACCAAATCAACAGAAGGATAATTAAATTCCATACCGATCATATCTGTTAACATAATGTGATTCTCTTTGGGTAATTCTCCCATTTGAATCTCTTCAAGGTTGACCTGCACAGGTGTCATTGCACTACACTCTCCACATTTCAAGTTAATATCTACAGCCTCTCCGACTGATTTTGATCTTAGTCTTAGGAATAATTCCTCTAAATCAAAACTTGTTAACTTGTCTACCTCTACATCATCAAAAATACAAGCATTTAAAATATCTTTTAAAGCCTTCATCATCATCTTATTATTCTTTGATTCCATCGCAACCATAAGAATCTTTTCTTCCTTTACTAAGAAAGGTCGAAATTCAATTGTTTGCCCTGTACTTGGAATTGTTGCCTCGTACCTTGAGCTATTTAAAATTGGCAAAGCCATAATTTACTCTCCTAACATTTCATGTCATTAATTATATTATATCAGACCGTTTGGTATTGCTGCTCTAAGTGCAGAGGCAGTTGAACTTAATGGTCCTTCTACTACATATTTATCATATGCAAAAGTAATGGTACAACGGAGGTATTCTCCGTCTGTATTATTCAATGCAATAACTGAACTTTCAATAGGGAATGCTTTCTCTAATTTGACTCCGTATGTTGGTACGTTATTACTATTTAAAGTCTGTATGATTATATCTGTACTAAAATCATCTTTATATCCTAAATTAAAATTTTCTACGTCTATAATAGAAGAAATCCAGGTATCAAACATTGTTTTCATGTACATATCATTTGTTAATATAAAATGCATAGTCACATCACCATCAATGTGTGCGTATGGGAATTTATTACTTTGTTTGTCTCCCATAAAATCAAGGGTTGATATAGAACGCGAAGGTATTGTTGCCTGTTCACATAACAAAGATATATCCCTTGGGTCTGCAATTAAATTCTTTACACTAGGTGTTTCACCACTAATCAAAGATCCGACTAATACCTCTGGGTTAAGATTAAGAAGTGCTTGTGATGGGGGTGTGAATATAACATTAAACCTATTGGCCTTTGCAAGACCACCCTTCTTAGCGATTGTTGATTTTAAAGCGTCTATATTACTCATGATTGTCTCGCAATTTTAAGTGAATCTTTCCAAACATTCTGTTTACCAGATTTCTTAAACTGTTCTGTTGGTAAGAATACTGCAATTTCCCATTCAGTCATTGGTACCCTAACCATTCTTGAAGCCACCTGACTTGTTAAATATGTTTTAAAGCAGGGTTTGAATTCTTTATATTTACGGGTAGACTGTAACAAGTCATATCTTAACTTGGTTAACCTACTATTATTCTTTACCTTACTTGGCGCTAGCTTCATTAATTCATCAAGGAATTTAGCACGTATGTCAGGCTGTAGATAGTGTAAATTTAACCCCTGGAACCCACCTTTTACTGGCTGTAACATAATAGTTAAAGGGAATCTATCATAGTAAGGTAATGTTTTCTTATGCTTTGGATCATAGAAATACATATACATATTACCTGCAATCTGTTTACTAACAGGATCCAATGCAGAGTCTTTTAATAATGCATTACGCGAAGGCATCTTTAACTTCTCTACGTTCTTTTCAAACCATTTCCTAGATGCTTTTGTTCGTGCCTGGACTCCAGACCTGAATGCATTTGCTTGTAGTGTATCGAATAAACTAGCCATATAGTTATTTATATCAACTCTTCAGTAGTTTTATACCAAGATTCTTTAAAGTATCTTCTGTCCACACTTGGAACTTCCAACCTTTATGCTTGGCGTATTGATCGGCAGCTGTCCACTTAGATGTATTTTTAATATAAGTGGTAACCTCATTAATGTATCGTTTTGTCTTGCGACTGGGCTTCTTAGGTGCCATAGTCTCTTTCTTAGGTTTGATTTCAACAAGAATAATATCTCTGTTATCAAACTCTACTAATAAATCAACATAATACCTATGTAGTCTATTGTCTGTTTTACACTTATAGGGAACAACAATCTCTTCACTATTCCAGCGTTTAACACGAGGGTTTGATTCACACCATTTAAAGGCCTGACGCTCCCATAAAGACCTATATGTAACTTTTGTAGGGTCACCTAAGTACTTTTTTGTGTCCTTTATTTGATATTTTCCTTTGTAAGCCATTATAAATAACCTTATATAATATTAAATGTATTACTATTTATAAGGGTAAATTATGTCATCAATTATAGCATTTCCACATACACTCGGTGAAGAGGTCACAAAGGGTGGAAACCACGTTTCTTTCGAGATTATAGGCAAAGAATTTGACTCTGATGTGTTTAAAATTCATTTATTCATACCATCGGGTATTTCACTAGGTGATGGTGCAAACTTTGGTAACATAGACCTAGGCACAATTAATGCAGTGCAAGGTAGTTTGGGAAAGGATGCACAAGGTAACAAGAAATCGGCCACTGATTTAGAAGCTACAGCCATTGGTGCTGCTCTCATGCAGAAAATGGGTATAGGTGATGATTTAAGTTTGGCAGCTGCATCTACAGTTAAAGCAGGAGTTGCCCTTAATAACCAATCAACACTTACATATGAAGGTGCGTCTATTCGTACATTTGAATTAAGCTTTAATTTAGTCGCATCTAATTCAAAAGAAGCAGAGACCATTCGTATTATTGAACATACATTTAGAAAGTATATGTATGCAAAGAGAGAAGGTGAGTTTGCTCTTAAATATCCACCTCTCTTTCGTATTAAATTTATGAAAGGTAAGAAGGTTAATGAATATCTACCCTTTATCTTTGATTCATATTTAACAGGTTTAACCGCATCATATAATAATAATGCAAATATGTTTCATAAAGACGGTGCACCTACAGACTTAACACTTGCTCTCTCCTTTCAAGAACAAAGACAACTTACTCGTGATGATTTATATCATGTACCTGGAGAAGGTGGTTCAGAAAGACCACCAAGTAATGTACAACAGAAATTTGATTATCCAAAGAGTAAAACAGAGGCATAATTATGAGCTTTTTTAGACAATTCCCTACCATTAACTATGACCTAAAGAAAGATGGGTCAATCATGCGTATGGTTAATATCTTTCGTAACGTAAGGCCACTGCAGAATTATGTGGATAACCCATCATTATATAAATTCTATGAAATTAAGAACGGCGAAAGACCTGATACTGTATCACAAAGGTTATATGGTACACCTGATTTCTATTGGACATTCTTTGTTATTAATGAATTCTTACATGATGGATATAAAGTGTGGCCATTATCACAAGAACAGTTATTTGATTATATAAAAGAACAGTATAATGGGTATGCAATTACAACTAATCCTGTTATTGTACGAACAGGTGATGGTACCATTAGTGAATTCAGAGACTCTTTATCAGGTAAATTTCAGTTAGGTGAAACAATCACTGGGTCTGTATCAAATGCAGTAGGTACACTCACTAAGAAAAATCTTGATATGAACCAATTAGTGATTCAAGATATGCAGAATACTAATAGATATTCAGGCGATGGTGCGGCTAATAATAATAATTACGAACTCTTAATTGGATCAAGCACACAAGACAGTGTGAGTTCATATGAAGTGTTTAACTATGCAGATGCACCACATCACTATTATATTACAGATGAAGATGGTGTGGATAGAGAGTATACTAATATGACCTTTATTAATCAGACAGCTGCCACACCTGCCGCAAGTTTAAAAGCAGTTTCTAATAGACAATATGTTAATGATTTAAATGAAGAGCGTAGTAGAATCAGAGTCATTAACCCTAATTTCATCGGCAGATTCATAGAAAACTTCGAGAGCTTATTAAATGAGTAGTCTATCACAGAATAGAGTAGGTCCAGACGGCGTTGCATCTACTCCCACAACATATGAAGTTGTAGGTATTGCATTAGAAGCCAATAACGTAAAGAATACATCCAATACACCTTACCTCTATGATATTACTAATATGGTTGCGTATTTCTCTGTCTATGAATCATTAGAGTCACCAGGGCTAGAGATATTATTATCTGTAGGTGATACATTAAATATAATGGAGAAACTTAAGCTATCAGGTAACGAGCAGATTAGTATTAAAGTCAAGAGAAAGGAACCTAGCAAGGAAACGAAATCATTCACAATAGCCACGCGTATAGCAGAGATCTTTAATTATAAGAGACTCAAGCCCGGACTGTCTACATATAACCTTCGTTGCGTCACAGAGCATATGTATGTGAATAATTTAAAGCTATTAAAAACACCTTTTAACGGCACTCCATTAGAAGTAATAAAGTATATTAGTAAAAGCATATTGGACATTAAAGTAGAAAGCTCAGAAGGATCTAAAAACATTATTAAGGGTATCTTTCCTAATGTCAGACCTCTGCAGGGTATTCAATGGCTATTAAGGCAGTGTTTCGATCAAAGCACACCATTCTTTTATTATCAGACATTGAATAATAATGCACAAATACACTGTAAATCATATAAAGCTCTCTTAGAAGAAGAAGTCTATGATACCTATACATATAGTCCATTCATTAATACAGATATAGCATTAGAAACAGAAGAAGGCTACGAGTATGAAAGGACTAATATAAGAGATATTACATCAGATTACCATCAAGGCAAGTTTCTATCGGCTTATAATGGGGCATACGGTTCAACACTGCATACAATAGATATAGCCGAGAAGAAGTATTCAAAGAATGTATATGCATATAGTGGGAGTAATTTACGGTTAAATCAACACATACCATTTAGCGTATCAGAACGTGCGAAGGTGCAGGATACTATATTTTCTTCGTATAGCGAGTCAAAGAGTTATTTTATATCCCTGAACTCTAAGGCCTTTAATGACTCACAGAACTATATGAGCCCTTCTCCAGCCGACTTACCTAAGGCAATGGCTTACTTGGAGAACCTGAATTACCAGAAACATACCATTCAGATTGCGGGTGACTTTGATATGGCAGTAGGGAAAAAGATTAAAGTGGAGATAAGAAGAGCCCAAGAAGATGCAGAGGGGTCTGGCATAGATAAACTCCAATCAGGTGTTTACTTAGTGACACAGATAGAACATGTATTTGATAAGGGATACTATCAATACTTAACGATTCAAAAAGACTCTAGTGAGGTGGATTTAGATGCTACAAAATGATATGTTCGTGGGTGGACAGTTTGCATGGTTTATAGGTGAAGTAAAGGACGTTAATGATCCTAATATACTGAACCGAGTGCGTGTATTACCCTTTGGTTACTATGATTCTACTATAGAAACAAAAGACTTGCCGTGGGCTACTGTGATGATGCCTAATACATATGCTTCTATACAGGGCATTGGAGGGAATCATCAACTAATGGTAGGGTCGTGGGTGATTGGTTTCTTCCGAGACGGTAATAGTGCTCAAGACCCTGTTATCATGGGATCCTTTTCTGCTAGGACCGAGGGTATTAATGACTTGCCGCTAGAGGTTGATGCACACTACCCTAATAATAAGGTACATACTACAGAGGCAGGACATAGAGTAGAGTACGATAATGAGCCAGGTAGTGAACGAATAGAGATCACTCATAAAGACCTACATAAATTTAAAATGACAGGGCCAGAGATTGAAATAAGACACAAGAGTGGTACAGTTATTAATATCAATGAAGAAGGCACTGTGCTAATAGACGCAGTAAACGATATCGTGAACATAGATGGTAATACTACTATTACTGGTACACTTACTGTATCTGACTCTACTACGCTTCAGGACACCTTAGCTGTGACTGGAGCACAGACTAATCAGAGTACCATTGTGGCGAGTGATACCATTACGGATAGTGGGGCTACGTTGGCCACTCATACACATACTATATCAGGTGGTTCTTCTGCTGGTAAAACAAAGAAGCCTGATTAAACACTTACATAAAAGGTATAAATAACTATATGGCTAATATAAATGACGGCGACATAATCACCTCACCTTCTATACTATCAGATAGGAGTGTTTCGGGTAGAGTTAATAAAACATCTACTGTATCTCGTTCAAAGGGATATAGTGATTTAGACTTAAAGCTAACACTGCATAAGATCAGAAAAGATATTATACCATTAAGAGATGACCAGGCAGTAAAGAATGCTTTAAAGCACTTAATACTCACTAATTTCCATGAACGCCCCTTTCAAGCCGCTACAGGTGCTAATTTAAGAGGGTTATTATTTGAACCTGCTGATGCCATAACAGAACTTGCATTAGAGGATAACATCAGAAGAGTTATTAAGGATGAACCTAGAGTACAACCTATATATGTGGCTGTTGATGACTTGGCCGATAGAAACGCTTATAGAATAACAGTAAAATTTTTAATTAAACAGTCTGACCAAGAATCTACGGTCGAGATTGTACTACGTAGATTAAGGTAGAATTATGGCAACTAATTTAAATGTAACAGAACTTGATTTCGATCAGATTAAAGATAACCTAAAAAATTATCTCAAGCAACAAACAGAGTTTAATGATTATAACTTTGAAGGTAGTGGTTTGTCAACCCTCCTTGATGTACTTGCATATAATACACATTATAATGCCGTTGCTGCTCACTACTCATTAAATGAGGCCTTTCTTGATTCTGCACAGATACGTGGTAATGTGGTTACAAGGGCTAAGTTACTAGGTTATGTACCAAGATCGGTACTTGCTCCTAAGGCTACTATTAAATTAGTGGTAGACAATAGTGCAGGGCCTTCTTACCCTACTACATTAACTCTACCAAGAGGTACTAAACTCACTACTACAGTACAGGGAGAAACCTATCAGTATGTTGTAGTAAACTCTCAAACGGTTACAGGTAGTGCGACTCAACAGTTTACATTTGATGCCGTAGAGATTGCCGAAGGTACCTATAAATCTCTCTTATACAGAGTTGATAATGACATTGAGTCACAGAAATTCCAGATTGCAGATAGTGATGTTGATACATCTACATTAAGAGTTCGTGTACAAGAAAACGAAGAGGCATTGACCTATGACATTTATAGTAGGTTTGAATCACTCTTAAATGTAGACTCTGCCTCACAGATACATTATATACAAGAAAACACTAACGGCCGATATGAAGTATATTTTGGTGATGGTGTTATTGGTAAGAAACCGGTTAATAATAATATCGTTACCTTAGATTACATCTACACGCATGGTGATGAAAGTAATGGGGCATCTACGTTTAACTTATCATCTACGCTTGGCGGACTAGTTAACGCATCCTATACAATAACCACGGTGACTCCAAGTGCCGGTGGTTCAGATAGAGAGTCTATGGAATCTATTAGGTTCAATGCACCCTTGACCTTTACTGCACAAAATAGAGCTGTTACATCAGATGATTATAGAGCTATCATACTTAAATCATTCTCTAATGTCTCCTCTATTAGTACATGGGGTGGTGAAGATAATGACCCTATTGATTTCGGTAAGGTATATGTAGCCATTAAACCTTTAACAGGTGCCACCTTGACTCCTGCCGAAAAGTTAACAATTAAGGATACCGTATTAAAGGGCAAAAATATCGTGTCTATTACGCCCGAAATTGTAGACCCTAACTTTACTAATTTAGAGCTTGATGTCTTCTTTAAGTACAACCCTAACCTAACTGATAGAACTAATGTTGAACTACAAGGTGTAGTAAGAGATACTATTAGTGACTACAACTTTAATAACCTCAATAAATTTGATGGCGTGTTTAGGTACTCACAAATATTAAAAGCCATAGATAGTTCTGATAGGTCTATTCTAAACTCTACTATCAGACCTTATATGTTCCAGACTATAGCGGCTAAGACTACTGCTACTCTGAATAACTTTGACATAACCTTTGCCTCTGGTATCTTTGAATCAGGTTCAGAGAAAGACTTTGTTTTAAATTCTACCTCATTTAAAATTGGGGGTGTTGACCACTACTTAGGTGATAAGGTGGTTGCAGGGTCTGGGACTGCTAATAGAACAGTCATTGTATACAAGATAGTTGATGGTGTTAATATTACAGTGATTAGTAATGCGGGTAGTATTACAGCGGCTACAGGTAAAGTTGTTATTAATAATTTTGCGGTAGACACTGATACAAACATTAAGGTAACAGTAATACCTAATAGTTTAGATATTGCGCCTAAGAGAGACCAGTTATTAAATATTGATCAGACTTATGTGTCTATATCTGCAGAGATTGATACTATCTCTACTGCAGGTGCATCTGGTTCAATTGACTATACAACTAATTCAAGGTTAAGATAATATGTCAGAAAGTAACTCACCAGGATACATCGAGACTTTAGCCTCTAGTAAGAAAAGGACTAAAGAGAACCTGAGAGTACAACAGGTAATACCGAGTGAGATTTTAGAAGCAAGTGGTGATACCGGTATTCAGTTACTCTTAGAAAAATACTACGAGTTTATGAACCTCAATGAGTTTATATATGAGCAAACAGAGTCTCATACAGACCTAGTTTTGGATGGCGTTGCACGTTTTCGTATCTCTGATCCTGACAATGAAAACAATCAGTTTTATACAGATGAACAGGGTAGTAGCTCTACATTAGTGATTAAGGGACAAGACGGTAATACTGCTACAGTGGCTTTGAATAGTACTAATGTGGCTATATCAAATGGTAACGAGTTACCTGGCTCATTAAGAAATAGTACATCAGAAATAGGCAAGACAATGACCATCAATGGTTTATCTGCATACAATGGTGATGTTGCCACTTTAACCACACCGATTAAAAATTGGGTAGGCCCTGGTCCCTCTTATGTCTTAAATGCCATAGAGGACTTTATGGACATTGACAAGAACTCTGATAGTGAGCTAGACGCGAGTAATCAGTACCTAGAAATGATGCAGAAAGAAATTGCCTCTGCCATTCCAAGAGGACTACTGGTAAATAAAAATACGCTTTATAAAAGAATCGTAGACTTCTATAAGGTAAGAGGTTCGTCTGATTCTATTGAGACATTCTTTAGGTTACTCTTTAACGAAGAAGTTGAAATTGAGAGACCTTATGATAATACTTTAATACCTTCATCAGGAGATTGGTTCAGTGATACTAATCAGTTTATTTCTACTAAGGGATTTCTTTCTGAAAAGAAAATAAAGATACATGATAGTTACAGATACCAAAAATATTCTTACCTCATTAAAACAGGTAAAAATTTAACTGACTGGGAATATACGTTTAACAGATTAGTACACCCTGCTGGATTTATCTTCTTTGGAGAGATTCTGATCCTTATTAATATGGTAAGAGATGCTCTCGGTGATGGTAAGGTAGAAAAGGGTATTAATGTACCTACTAAGAATCCGGTGACTGGCTTAATAGTAGATCAATTAGTGAATGCGTATGGCAGAACTAATAGGTTTACTCTCTCCTCTATGCCTGGTATACAACCTGGTGTTATTGGTGCGGAAGACTTACCATTACTCGTAGAGATGTTCGCAGCTATGTTTGGACCTTCTCCAAAGGCTCTCATTAATAAGACAGCAATTCTTTCGCCTGTTATTAATAGTAGTGGGGTCATGACTTCGGTAGAGATAGTTAACCAAGGTCATAATTATACTTCACCCCCAACAATTACATTCTCTGGTACAGGTACCGGTGCTTCGGCTACTGCAGTATTAAATGTTGAAGGTGGTATTGATTCTATTACTGTAAATCAGGGTGGTAGTAATTATACAGAAATAGCGGCTACTGTGCCTGCTCCTGCTAGTGGTGCTGGTAAAGTTGGTGCCATTACTTATTCCACAGACGCTAATAAATTATATCGTTCGGCTCCTATTATTATAATAGACGGTCCTACTGCTGTTGATCAAGATGGTATTTTACTTACAAGTAATATACAGGCAACTGCAGAGTTTGTTATGGAACCTACTTCGGTTGAACTACTACGTTTAACTGGCACGGGTACTAACTACACGAGTGAACCGTCAGTTACTATTGCATTACCTACAGGTAGTGGTGGTACAAGAGCAACTGCAAGAGCAATTATTAATGATGTGGGCCAAGTAGATGGTCTCTTTATTACAGATCCTGGTTCTGGTTATCTTGGTGTTCCTGATGTACAGATAATTGGTGGAGGCGGTGGTGGTGCAACATGTGTACCTCTTCTGACCCCAACAGAAATAGCCAGTATAAATATTACCAATGAAGGTAATGGTTATGTTTTAGATCCGATTGTTAAATTAGGCTCTTCAATGGTAGTGGAGTCCAGAGCAAAAGAGACTGGCATGTATTTAAAGATTATGCTCAATCATCTTTTAGACGGAACAAGGACTATACAAAGTAATAACTACTTTAATAATAAAGGTAATGTTCCTAAATATAGTCATAAAAAGTTTAATTTAAATCAGACTATTGAACAATTCGGAAGTCAAACCATACAATCAAACAATATAAATAGTATAAATAGATATAACACAAATTCTTTTATAGACTTAAACTAAAAGAAAAAGTAACTTATAGGATAAATTAAAATGGCAGCAATTATTACAACCCCTTTCAGAGTTCTCAACGCAGAGAATTTTAAAGAAGATGTAGCAGATGCAAACACTAGTGTTTATCTAGGTATTGGTAAATCTGATGCCTGGTCCAATACCACAAGTGATTTAACTGATACAACTCCTACCGTACCTGGTGATCATAGAGATGACATTAATGAAGCATATCAGCAAATGATTGCTATGAAATTAATTAATGCATCTGATGTATCTCATGTGGTACCAAGATATAACTATGCAGACGGAGAGAGTTTCGTTGCATGGGATTCAGATGATTCAGATATTTTCGATAAGAAGTTTTATTGTATCACTTCCGAATTTAAAGTTTATAAATGTATTAGTGCAGGTGGTGGTGCAACTAGTGCTCAACCAGTGCATACAACTACTAATCCTGAATCACTTGGTGATGGTTACACATGGAAATATATGTATACAGTGGCCACTGCAGATTCAGAAAAATTCTTAACAAATTCCTATATGCCAGTTAGTTCGTTACCCTTTACCGTAGCAGCTAATGGAACTGCAAGTATTCCTAGTGCTCTTTTAGATACAGATGTTAGATACCCACAAACTGCTTCGCAAGTTGCTTCATATAATTCTACTACTGCTGCCGGTATTGAAAGAATTGAAGTTATTAATGGTGGTATCTATTCCTCAACCCCTACTGTAACTATTACAGGTGACGGCACAGGTGCTACGGCTACTGCAGTAATGAGTGGTACAGGTTCTACACAAACAATTGCAAGTATTACTGTTAATGCGAAGGGTACAGATTACACTGTTTCGGATATTACTTTTAGTGCTGGTGATGCTAGTGCCAGAGGAGTAATCGCTCCTCAATCAGGACACGGTACAGACCCTGTTGGTGAACTGGGTGCTTTCTTTGTTGGTTTAAATACACAACTTGATGGAGCAGACGGCGGTGATATTACAATCGGTAATGATTTCAGGCAAGTAGTGATTGTAAAGAATCCTTATTCAACTGGTACAACTGTTGCTACTTCACCTACTTTAAAAGCTACTAAATATATTCAATTGGCTGCAGGCCAGAATGTAACAAACTTTGTAGTTGACCAAGTTATTACTGGTGGTACTTCAGGTGCCAAAGCATACCTAGTTGAAATTGACGCATCAAATTTAAAATTGTATTATTACCAAAATTCAAAAACAGGTTATGGTGTATTTGCAAACAATGAAGCAATTACAGGTTCGAATCCTACTGGCGGCAGTGCTACTACTCATGCTAGTACAGCAGTAAATGCTGCAGAAGTAGTGAAAGGTAGTGGACAGTTAGTCTTCTTGGAGAATAGAGCACCAATTAATAGAAGTGCTTCACAGATTGAAGATATTAAATGCATTATTGAATTCTAATTTAGAATTTGGAAACGAGAGAAATATAAATGGCTATTAGTAATATAAAACAATACAATGTCGCACCTTATCACGATGACTTTGACGAAACAAAAAATTATCATAGAATTTTGTTCCGTCCAGGCTTTGCTGTTCAGGCTAGAGAATTAACTCAATTACAAACTGCACTTCAAGCACAAATTGATAAACTGGGTCAGTATACATTTAAAGATGGTGATAGAGTTTTAGACGGTAAACTGTCGTTATATACTGATTACCATTATGTCAAATTAGAAAATACTCACAGTAGTAATGCTGTATCAAATGTAAATTTATTTGTTGGTACAACTGTTACTGGTGGAACATCTGGGTTAACTGCAGAAGTTCTTCATGCCGTTGCTGAATCCTCTGGTGATCCTATTACTCTTTACTTGAAATATACTAATTCAGGTACTAATCAAGAGAAGGTATTTACTGCTGGTGAAACTATTACATCAGATGCTGATGTGAGTAAATCTGCTACTGTTGGTGGTGGAAGTGGTTCATCTATTGCAAATCAAACTGGTGTGGGTTCTAGTGTTTCTATATCGGAAGGTGTTTATTTCATCTCGGGTAACATGGTTCATGTACCAAAGGAAACATTAATTCTCGACAAATATACTAACACACCAACATACATTATTGGACTATCAATTACTGAATCAGTTAAATCATCGGCAGATTCTGGTTATACTGATCTAGTTGATAATGCTCAAGGCACTTCTAATGAATCTGCTCCAGGCGCAAATAGATATGTCATTGATACTGCACTAATTAAAGAAAACATAGATTTAGCTTCTAGGGCAACTGATGATTATATTCACTTGATGACAGTTAATAACGGGATCGTTTTTAAGAAGAACGAGAATCCTGTTGATACAGAATTGTCTACAAGACTAGAAACTAGAACATCAGAAGAAAGCGGAGATTACGTCACTGGCCCATTTATTCTTGACATTAAGGAACATTTAAATGCAAATAATAATAATGGTTACTTGGTGGCCGGTCAAGGTGGAGATGATGATAAGATTGCAATCGGAGTTGAGCCTAGTGTTGCCTATATAGACGGCCGCAGAGTAGAAAAAACTGGTACAGAACATATTGTTTTAGATAAAACCAGAGCAGCTTCGGATGAATTTGTAATACCAGAGACTATTCAGTCTATTGGGTTTGGCAACTTTTTAAAACTAGACAAGACCGAATGTGAAGGCATTCCTGATATTAACAGTTTAACTGTTATTGATTTAAAGAACTCAGGTGGAACAGATATTGGTACATGTAGAGCAAGGGGTCTGGAATTTGATAGTGCTGAAGATTTATTTAGATTATATGTCTTTGATGTAACTATGGATGCTGGTCAGGCTTTTGGTAGTGTTGCAAAACTTGGTCAAGGATCCACATTTGAGGCTAATTTACATTCTAGTGCATTAGGTAAAAGATTCGATACAGGTAATAACTCCCTTGTATTTCCACTACCAGCAACTTCTATTAAAACATTAAAAGATGGATCCAATCATACAGCAGATATTGATATTCGTGTAAGATTATCAGGTCAAAGTGTATCAGGTGGTAGTGTTACTTTTGGATTACCTTCTGGCACAACATTATCTAATGATGATGATGTAATATTTCATAGTGGTGCTTTAGGTGATAACCAAGACCTTATTGAAGTTGCAGATTCAAACGTAAGTGGAGTTGCAACAAATAGTATTACAATTAGTGGTCTAACTGCTTATAACGGCGAGGCTGCTGTCATCATTTGTACAGTAAGAAAATTAAATGCTCAGGCTAAGACAAAAACAAAAATATTAAATGCTACTACTACTATTACATATGATGCTGCACAATCAGTATATCCATTAGCCGAAGTTGATATTTTAGGTATTAAAACAATTACTGATTCATCGGGTAATGATTATGCTGATAGATTCCTATTAGATAATGGACAAAGAGAATCATTCTATGATGTTGGTAATGTAATTTTAAAAGGTGGTGAATCACTTCCTGCTGGTAATTATACTGTAACCTTTGACTGTTATAGACACAATACTGGTGGTGATTATTTCTCTGTTGATTCATATGACTTTGCAAATGATTATACTACTATCCCAAGTTTTAATGGTATTAATCTAAGAGATGCTATTGACTTTAGACCAACTAAAGCAAGATCAGGTGCGACCACTGGTTCTGAATTTTCATCTGGTACAGGAGAGATTGCAACAAATATGATTGCCCCTGTAGGAACAGTTGAGCTTAAAATTACTCACTTCTTAGGTAGAATTGATAAGATCTTCTTAACAAAGTCTGGAGAATATAAAGTAGTTAAAGGAACATCTTCATTGTTCCCAGTTGAGCCAGAGTCAATTGAAGACGCAATTCACTTATACAATATTAAATTAAATCCTTATGTCTTTAGTGTTGAAGATGTTATAGTAACACCTATTGATAATAAGAGATACACAATGAGAGACATTGGTGCTCTCGATAAAAGAGTTAAAAATTTAGAATATTATACATCACTTTCATTGCTAGAAAAGAGTGCAGTTGAATCTCAAATTTTAGATTCAAACGGAGATGCAAGATTTAAGAATGGATTTATTGTTGATGGTTTCTATGGACACAATGTAGGTGATACAAGTCACCCAGATTATGCGGTATCCATTGATAAAGAAAATGGTATCCTAAGACCTAAGTTTGATGAAAGAAATATTAACCTGGTAAGAAAAACAGGTGATTCTGGTACAGCTGTTAAATCTGCTAAGGGTGGTATTATTACCATGCCTTATACAAATCTTACAGAATTAAATCAACCTTATTCTTCTTATGCAGAATTTGTTAACCCATACAACGTGATCATTTGGGACGGCACAATTAAGTTGTCTCCTGAATCAGATGAATGGAAAGATGTAGACCAAAGACCTGACATTATCATTGATGATAATTCTGTCTATGAGCAGTTTGTTAATATGGCAGAGGCTGACGGTATTCTAGGAACTGTTTGGAACGAATGGGAAACCAACTGGACAGGTAAAGAATTAATCTCATCATCTAGTACAAATAAAAGAATGAGTGCAGATGCAGGACAAAGATTAACTGGTACTGCTAATACTAGAAATAAAAATAGAGCCGAGGTCAGAACTACAGTAAATGCATTTACAGAAACTGGTACTTCTTCAAGGGATGGTATTGAATCATTCATAACATCAGATGTCCAATCTAAGGTTATGGGTAACGTAGTGGTAGAAACTAACTTTATACCATTTATGAGATCAAGAAAGATTTTCTTCCAAGCAGAATTATTAAAACCATCTACAAGAGTATATCCATTCTTTAATGGTGTTGATGTTTCTACATATTGTAGAGAAGAATCTGCAATGACAGAATTTTCTGATAGATCAAGTGTTACTACTTATGAAAATGCTACTACCCATCCAAGCGGCAGTGGTAATCTAACAACAGATGCATCAGGTAGAGTTATAGGTTCATTTGTAATACCTAGAACCGATGCGCTTAAATTTAAAACTGGTACTAGAGAATTTAAATTAACTGATTCATCAACAAACAATGATGCTAATTCTACTACTAAGGCTATTGAAAATTTCTATGCACAAGGCATCTTAGAGACATTCCAAAGAACAATTATTAATACTAAGGTTCCTAGGATTGCATATAGAGAAGTTAATCAAAGTAAAACTGTTACAAAAAGAACAAATGAAACTAATCACGAATTAATTAGATATTATGATCCTATTGCAGAATCATTTGTTATTAAAACAGAGGGTGGTATTTTTACAACCAGTGTTGAGTTATTCTTTAATCAGATTGATTTAAACATTCCAATTTGTATTTCTATTAGAGAAGTAGAAAATGGTTACCCAACACAAAGAATTATTCCAGGTGCAGATGTTGTAGTATATCCTACTGATATTGCATCAACACCTGCTAACTTTGCAAATGCTAATGCATCAAGTTCCACAACAATTAATTGGGACTTCCCTGTTTACCTAAAAGAAGGTACAGAATATGCAATCGTTGCAATTTCAAACTCAGACAAATATAAAGTTTATGTTGCAGAAACAAGTAAATTTGATTTAACAGATATTGATAAGAGAATTACTAAACAACCATTTGATGGTGTATTCTTTACCTCTGCTAATGCTTCTACTTGGACTCCAGAACAAAATAAAGATCTTAAATTTAAATTAAATAGAGCTTCATTTACTGGTTCCTCTGCAGAAGTTAATTTTGTAAATGATGCAGTGCCTCTAAAAACACTAGGATTAAATCCATTAGTATTTGAACAAAATGTTACAGGGTCAACTTGTAGAATTAGAGTGATTCATAAAAACCATGGTATGTATGGAGTTGATGGTAATCACTCGGTAACTATTGCAGGTGTTCCTGGAACAGTAAATGGTATTGTGGCGTCAGCACTTAACGGTAACCATACAGTAAATGATGCTGAACTTGATTCATATACTATTACAGTAACAGGTCAGGCAGCTTCACTAGGAATTAGAGGAGGTGGTACTGCTGTAACTGCTTCTGAAAATCAGATGTATGATGTATTAAAAATAAATGCTTCTACCATTGAATTTGATAAAGCAGGAATTAAATATTTTCACACTGGTTTAACTGGTTATTCACAAGACGGCCAGAATGATTCAGGCCAATCATTTTACACATATGATAGTGAACAAGAAATTCTAGGCAATAAAAATATTCAGTTTGAAAAACCATATATGATTGCATCAGAAAGAAATGAAACATTTAAAAGTTTAGCTAGTAAGCCATTCCAATTAAGATGTGTATTGAGTAATAGTGGTAAAGAAAATCTGTCTCCTGTAATTGATTTGAATAGAACATCTTTATTTACTATTCAAAACAGAATTAATAGTCCTGAGGAACATCAAGCAAATTACAGTACTTATGTTGCTGAATCATCTGGTACCGGTTCATCTGCAGCTGCTAAATATATTACTAAACAAGTAACTCTTAATACTGATGCTAATGTATTAGATGTTTATATAAATGCAAATAAACCAAAGAATGCTGATATAGAAGTTTGGTATAAAATCACCGATGACTCTGATGTTGATTTTGATGCTATTGATTGGAGTGAAATGACTCCAGACCAAATAATCCCAACAAACAGTAATGGTGTATATTCAGAGGTTCATTACCAGAAAGACTTTACTACTCTAAATACTCCTTTCAGTAAATTCAGTATAAAGGTTGTATTAAAAAGTGTAAGAAGTACAGACATTCCAACTATTAGAGACTTTAGGGCAATTGCGACAACATAATGAATAAAATAAAAATAGACAACAATTTTGACCTAGAAAGAGATTTAACAAATCATGCCGTTATAAATAATAATAAGACGGCATATAATCAAAGATTATCTCAAATAGCTAAGAGAAATAAACAATCGGATGAACTTGCTGAAATGAAAAATGACATTGCAGAAATTAAAGCACTATTAAAAAATTTAGGTGGTAAATAATGGCCGACAACGAAATTAAAATTTTAAAATCTAATACATTCGAGGAGTGGAGACAAAAGTCAAATGAAGTCTCACTAAACCTTGGAGCTGATGATAGATTAGATTCTAGGTTAACAGATAGAGTATTTAAACATGATAATGTTTCAGGTTTAAAATTAAATATCATAGATGGTGATGATGATAATTCAACGACACAAGTCTTTCAATTAATAACAGATACCACTATTGATAATACTGCGGGGTATATTATTCTTGCAGATAGTACAACTATTCCAGGTGCGTTTACTGCTGGTGCAAGTGTTGGGCAAACGGGTGGTTATTCGGCGACCATTGAGTCTATCGTAACGATTGATAATAAACCAAAAATCTTGGTAAAAAATTCTACAGGTAATTTTAATTCAGGGCTTGATTTAAGTGTTGGTGGTTCATCAATTGCAAATGCAAATGTTATAAGAGTAATCTCTGAATCATATGATAAGGCAGCAATTAGAGTACTGAATGGTTCTACAGAATTGACTCAAGGCCTTGCAGCTGCAGATTATCATATTCCTAATGCTACAGGTAGAGTTATATTAACAGGAAGTCCTGATTTAACTAAGTTTACTGAAGGTTCTACTGTTTATCAAGATAGTGCTAATAGAAGTACTTTAACTGAAGTTGAAGAAAATGCATCATGGCATGGTACAGTTTATCATGCTGGTAGCTCTGATCTTTATATAAAGTCGCATACTGGAACATATAGTGCTAGTGCACAAATTAGAATTTTAGGTTATACTGCAGCACAGGCAAAAGTTGCTGGTGCACAACATACTGCATTTACTTCATTCGATCAAACCACTGGACATATTGTTGAGTTTAATTCTGCATTAAGTGTTAACGATGATATTAAAGTTATCGCAACTGATTTAGTTACCGCGATTAACGAATTACAAGGCGACATCGGTACAGTAGAAAATCTAAATACTACTGCTACTGATTTACAAGCTGCTATCAATGAACATGAAGCAGACTTATTTAATGTAGAGGGTGGATCAAAAAGAACTCTTGCAAATTTAAAAACTGCTGATAAAACTTCTATCTTAGATTCTATTAATGAAATCTATGATGATATTCACACAACAGGTAGTGTGACTTTAGGTACAGATGCTAATTATTTAGTTGGTGGTGTTAATGAACTAGAAACTGCAGTAAGGGGTAATTTAAGTAACTATACTCTTGGAACGACTAATACAGCAGATGGTGTTATAGGTGCAGTTAATGAATTAGAAGCCGCCCTAAGAGGTGCAAATACTGATTATACTGTAACTGCAGGTACTAATATACGTGACGGATTAAATGCTGTATATGCTGATATTCATACTCCAAACTCTGTAACACTTAATACAGCTGCCAACTATCTTGTCGGTGGTATCAATGAACTAGAAGTCGCGTTAAGAGGTACAACCTTAGCTAATTATACTTTAACTACTTCTTCTACAAACGGAGTCATTGGTGGTATTAATGAACATGATGCAGAATTAGGAACAATTACTTCTGCCGCTATGGGTACTGATGCATCAACTGTATCAACTGCAATCCTTGAGCTTGAAACTGCTCTAAGAGGTACAACTAATAACTATGTAACATGGGGTGCCGGTGCTAATATTGCTGCAACTGATGTTCGTGGTGCAATTGTTGAATTAGGTACAACGATCGGTAGTGGTGTTATTACAGGAACCGATACCGAGGCTGTGGGTGCAGCAAACTTAACCGTTGCTGTAAATTTACTTAATACTGCAATCGGTGATTCAGACATTTATAATACTGGAACATATGGTTCTGCTACAATTGCTGGAACCTTAGATAATCTAAAAACTGGTGTAGTCAATAATGACACAGACATCGGTAAGGTTATGAAGTTAATTGATGGTGCCGTAACTGTTGATAATAGTATTTCATTTACAGATTTGGCCGCTACGCACATTAAAGGTGCAATCAACGAGCTTTCAGGAACAACTATTACTGCTGGTACTGGTTTAACAGGTGGTGGCAATTTAAGAAGTAATAAAACAATTAATGTTATTGGTGGTGACGGTATCACTGCAAATGCTAATGATATTGAAGTTGATAATACTGTAATCAGAACAACTACTACAAACGGCCAAACATTTAATCAGAATATTACATTCACTACAGGTAACACACTCACAATTCCTAGTGGTGCGACTCTTGACATTGATGGTACATTGCTAATTGGTGGAGGTGCTGGTTCAACTCTATCCTTTGATACAGCATTTATTACTCTTGCTTCTAGTGCCAGTACAGAAGGTATTGAAGTTGATAGAAGCGCGATTAATATTGGTAGTGGTGTTGGTGGTGCAACATCTCCAACACTCGATGCTAAAATTCAGTGGAACGAAGGTAATGTTTCAACTAAACCAGATAGAGCTTGGCAGGCAGTAGGTATTGACGATAGTGGAAATGCTCTTACTGCAGATATTGTAACATTCTATAATGCTCAAGATTTAATATCTAATAATACAGAAACAGATTTAAATGCCACCTGGGATTCAACTAATCAAAACTTTGACTTTGCATTAAAAACTACAGGTGTTACTGCACAACAATATGGTAGTACAACTGCAATTCCTGTATTAACTATTGATACTAAAGGTAGAGTAACAGCTGCATCAACCGCAAGTATTGTTACAGAATTAACATTTAGTGCAGAAACTAATAGTGCTGGTGCTGGTGAACAAGTAATTAATCTTGGAAGTGAAACACTTCACTTTGATGGAGTCGCAAATCAGATTGTAACAGAGGCCAAAAATAATGAAGTCGAATTTGGTTTACCAAGTGATTTAAGAGCTCCAGGCACATTAAGAGTACTAAGTACTACTCAATCTACAAGCACAACATCGGGCTCATTAAGAGTTGCGGGTGGTGTTGGTATTGCTAAAGATGTTTATATTGGCGGCAACTTAACGGTATCGGGTACTACAACTCAGGTAAATTCAAATCAGGTTAACATCGGCGATAACATCATTGTTTTAAATGCTGATGAAACTGGTGCACCAACACAGAATGCTGGTTTTGAAGTAGAAAGAGGTAATGTTGCCAACCGTTCATTAATTTGGAATGAAAGCACTGATACTTGGCAGGCCCAGGCATCAAACGGATCATACTATAATATTGTTACAGAACAAACTGATTATGGTAGTTGGCTCTTGGCCGCCGAAGGTGTTGGTGGTTTGGAAAGCATTACAACCAATGAAACTGTGACATTTAATCAAGCTGCTGGTTTAACAGTAACAAGAAGTGGTTCAACGATTGAATATGGTCATGCAGATACATCAACTCTTTTAGGACAGTTAGGTACGGGTACCGGTGGTTATGTAATCCAAGACTTTACAGTTGACGGTTTCGGTCATGTAACTTCTGTTGATGAAATTAATTTAGATACCAGATATATTAGATCATGGACAGCTAGAGACCATGATGGAACCGACTATACTATTGTACAAGGTGATATTTTACAATTTAAAGAAGGTAGCGGAATGGACGTGAATTTCACTGCCGACGATGTCTTGACCTTTACAAATACAGATAGAGGTTCATCTCAAAATATCTTTAAGAATGTACAATTAAGAAATGCTGCACATGGTGTTTTAGGAACCTTGGTTGCTGATAGTAACAACGATACATTAATCATCGATGCAGGTAACAGTGGAATCTCATTAGTTGTTGATGATGTTTCGGGTGATAGATTCTCTATTCACCATGCAAATACATCAGATATCGGTAATATTGATAATAGTGGTAACACATTTATACAAGATTTAACATTCGATGAATATGGTCACGTAGCTTCAGCTACTAGTGCAACAGTTGCAATTGGTAATGGAACTCTTACACTTGAAGGTGGCGGAGGTATTGTAACAACTATTGGAGACTTCACTGCTAATCAGTCATCAAATGAAACATTAACAATTACTCACGCAGATACATCAACTCAGGCTTCAAGTGATAATAGTGGTAACACAGTTATCCAAGATATTACTCTTGATACATATGGTCATATTACTGGTCTTGCCACTAAGGAAATTACTACAGTCACAAATGCAGACAATGTAAATGTTGATGAAAAAAATGATAATGTAAATTATCAAGTATTGTTTAGTGCTGCTAACGGCAGTGGTTATCAAAGACCTTATATTGATACTGATAATTCTCACTTAAGGTATAATCCAAGTACAACATTGTTATCTGGTGTAAATCTTGATTGGGATGATGTTACAGGTAAACCAACGCTTGATAACTATGTCTCTTGGACTGCCAAAGACCATGATGGAACAACATATACTATAACAAGTGGTGATACACTTTGGTATAAAGAAGGTTCTGGCATGGACGTGAATTTCACGGCAGACGATGTCTTAACCTTTACGAATACAGATAGGGGTTCAGCTCAAAATATTCTAAAGTCCATTACTGTCGTTGCTAGCGACAGTGGTTATGCTTGGTCGGACACTGGATCAGTGACTGTAGATTCTAATACCTTTGACTTGGATTTTGTTGAGTCCACTGGTATTGATATTGATGTTGATAATACTAATAAGGCTATTAAATTTAGAAATACTGCCCCGCACGTCGGAACGGATTTATCTAATACTACCACCTCAACAGCTGTTACTGTCGAATCAAGTACTGGTAATAATACTGCTCTACAAGAAGCCACGGGTTCAAGAGCTGGTGTAATGACTGTTGCTCATCATGATAAACTTGATGGTATTGCTTCAGGTGCTCAAGTTAACCAAAATGCCTTTTCATATCTTGGTGTTGGTGAGTATGATCCAAGTACTCAAGGAACCGTTAATGTTGTTACGATGACTGCAGCTGCCGTAAATGCAACAGCAAATATTACTTTCCATAAAGGTTTTGATGTTTCTGCCCCAGGACCCCTGGTCGCCCAAGTAAAGCTACATAATGATAGAAGGTCACAGTATTCAACCGATGATATTCACATTGGTGGTAACACACATGATTATATTTTTGCAGATGCATCTCATGGGCTAAGGTTCTATACTGCAAATGCTGAAGAAATGAGACTTGAAGATGATGGAGACCTTCATGTTGATGGAGATGTAATTGCATTTTCTAGTACAGTCTCCGATGAAAGGTTAAAGGAAAATATCCAAGTTGTAGATAATGCTTTGGATAAAGTATGTCAACTAAATGGTGTTACATTTGATTGGAAGAAAGATGGTGTTAACTCTGCAGGTCTAATCGCACAAGATGTAGAAAAAGTATTACCATCTGCTGTTAAAGAAAGAGAATTACCACTTAAATCAGATGATGGCATAGAATACAAAACTGTTGAATATGCTCAGATTACATCACTCTTAGTTGAATCAATTAAAGAGTTAAAAGAAGAAAATAAATTACTCAGGGCAGAAATTGAAGCCCTAAAAGATATAAATAGGTAGGTAAGGAATAAAATGGCAATTATATCTAACATAGTTATTGACCAAGGAACATCCTTTTCTGCGGAAATTGATGTATCAGATAACGAAGGTAATATATTACCACTTACCGGTTATACTGCAGCAGGGCAGATGCGTAGAACATATAGTTCAACTACGGCTACTGACTTTACTGCAATTGTTTCTAGTGCGCTAGAAGGCACGGTAAAAATATCATTAACGCCCACGCAGACAAATAGTTTGAAGGCTGGAAGATATGTATATGATGTAGAAATAACAGCTGCAGATGGTGCTATAACCAGAGTGGTTGAAGGGCAAGTAGAGGTAACACCAGGAGTAACGAGGACTTCTTAAATGGCTATTAGAGGAAAGATTAGGCAGACTAATCAAATAAAAGGTAAGAAAACCGGCCAAACTGAAATTGTTGCACAGACTGTAAAAATCAGTGCACAAGGACTAACACTTGGTGACCTTGCTAACGTAAATGTAAACGGACAGTCAGACGGCGCAATGATGATCTATGACGGTTCAGTAGGCGAATATAAAATTACAACTCAGGTTGAAAATGAAAATCTGAACATAATTGGAGGCACATACTAGTATGTCGAATTTAACAAGAATTAAAATATTATCTACGGGATCCAACACCAACTCCCCTAGTAATCTAAAAACAGGTGAACTTGCATACTCTTATGAACAAACTTCAAAGGGTCAGGCACAAGCAGGTGAACGATTATATATCGGTTCGGGTACAGAAAGCGGTGGTGTCGCTTCTTCGATTGATATTATCGGTGGTAAGTATTTTACTAACCTATTATCACATGTACATGGTGCGACAACAGCCAATGCTGCATTAATTGTAGATGGCAATAAACACATTACAGAATTAAATATTCAAAACCTTGCATTAGAAACAACAGGTGGTAGTGGTCAGGTTGTTACAAGTATTGAAACAACAATGCCTGGATCACCGAGTAATGCTCAACTTATCTCTGCAGCTGCTGTTAAAACTTATGTAGATGCTCAGGTCACAGCTCAAGACTTAGACTTCCAAGGCGACAATGGTGGTGCATTATCCATTGACTTGGATTCAGAAACATTAACAATTAGTGGTGATACTGGTATCACAACCACAGGTTCTGGTAATAGTATTGAAATTGACCTAGATGATACCTCGGTAACTCCTGGGCAATATGGTTCTACTACATCTATTCCTAGATTTACAGTTGACCAACAAGGTAGGTTAACACAAGCAGATACAGTAAACGTTGCAACTCAGCTTACTATTGATGCTGGTAACGGTTCAGACACAGAAAATGTTGACCTCCTTAATGATGATTTATATGTCAAAGGGACAGCAAATGAAATTGTTACTGAGGTTTCTAAAACAGGTACTGATGTAACTTTACAAATTTCACAACCTAATGATGTAACAATCGGTCAAGACTTATCTGTAACAAGAGATGCTACTGTAACAAGAAACTTGACAGTTAATGGTACAGTCGTCCTTGGTGATTCTACTTCTGATTCAGTAACTACTGGCGGCAATTTAACTGTTGGTGGTAACTTAGTTGTTAACGGTACAACAACATCAGTAAATTCCACTAATATCTCATTAGATGATCCAGTCTTAGTATTGGCAGATAATACCTCAACTGCTGACGGCATTGATAGAGGTATCAGATTTAAGTGGCACGATGGTTCTGCTGTTAAAGAAGGTTTCTTTGGATTTGATATCCAAACTGAAAGATTTGTATTTACCAATGATGAGGACTTTAGTGGAGGCGAGAATGCTTCAACACCATGGTCAGATGCAGCATTTGGTGGTCTTTATGCAGATAATATTAAAATTGCAATTGATGGTACAAATGAAATTAGTACAGGCAGCGGTAATTTAATTCTTGATTCTGCTGGCGGTACAGTCCAAGTCACAGATGACTTAGATGTTACCGGTGCATTAACACTAGGAACCCAACTTGCTATTTCAGAAGGTGGTACTGGTTTAACTTCTGTAACAAATAACTCAGTTATGGTTGTTACAGGATCCGGTATTAACTTTGTAACAGGTACTCAAGGTAAATTAATTCAATTTAATTCCTCAGGCGTTCCAGTAGCTTCTGAAATTATTGATGGTGGAACATACTAAAACTCCTCTCCTAGTTGTTATAAATAGAATAAAGGTTTATATAACCTAATATAATTTTATAAGCTCTATATAGAGATTGAACAAATAGGAGAGGCCAAAATTGAGCCAGACAGTCAAATTAAGAAGATCCGCATCAAGCGGATCCGTTCCAACAACATCTGCATTAGCACTCGGCGAATTAGCCATAAACACTTACGATGGTAAATTATACCTTAAAAAGAATGTAAGTGGTACAGAAACAATTGTTGAAATTGGTGCAAATAATCTAGCAGATACATTCAATATATACGAATATGCAGTAACATCTAATACCACTGTCTTTAGTGGTGCAGATCAAAATGGAACATCACTTGCATATACTACTGGCTCTCCTCCAAAGGTTGCTGTATTTTTAAATGGTCTTCTTCTTGATTGGGGAACAGACTTTACGGGCACCAACGGCACAAGCATTACTCTTACCTCAGCCGCGGTATCAGGCGACTTAGTTCAAATTCAAGCTTATAAATCAGAAATATATACAGGTTCTAATTTAACATTTCCTGATAATGTAAAAGCATTATTTGGTAATGATAGTGATTTACAAATATACCATGATAGTAGTAATAGTTATATAAAAGATGTTGGAACTGGTAATTTATGGCTAGGAGGTGTAAATGTACATCTTGGAAATCCTACTGCATCTGAATATTACATACAAACTATAAGCAATGGTGCAGTAACTCTTTACTACGACAACGCAGCCAAACTAGCCACAACCTCAACCGGAGTTGAGATTACAGGTGCATTAACAATAGGTGCTAGTGATTTAATCACAGAAGAAAGTGGTCAACTTAAAATACAGTCAGGTCAAGGCGTTGTAGTTAATATTGATAATAATGATTCAGGGCCGGATTTATTTAAAATTACAAAGGGAAGTACTGGTAGTAATATATTACAAATAACTACCAGCGATAATAGTTCTACATTCTCTGGTAAAGTAAACTCTACAGGTTTTGATCTAGATGATGATTATAAAGCTCAATTTGGTACTGGTGACGATTTAAGACTTTACCATAATGGAACTACAAATAATAGTAATATAGAAAATCACACAGGCGGTCTTTTTATAACTAATTATGCTAATGATAAAGATGTGATTATTAGAACTGATGACGGTTCTGCTGGTGTAACCGAATATATGAGATTTGATGGCTCTGATGTTATTACTAGAGTTTATAAAACTATGCTATTTCAAGACAGTGTAAAAGCTAGTTTTGGTAATTCAGAAGATATGCGAATTAAGCATGACGGCACCAATGGTTCAATTGATAATTATACTGGCGATTTATTACTTAGAAATAACGCAGATGATAAAGACATTGTTTTACAGTCGGATGATGGTAGTGGTGGACTAGCAGATTATATCAGACTTGACGGAAGTCACGGACAAATAAAATTAAATAAACAGACTGTCTTTTCAGATAATGTAGAGGCTACATTTGGAACTTCAGGCGATGCAGGAATTTATCACAATGGAACTCATTTATATATTGATGAAAAGGATGCTGGAAGAATATTTATTAGAAGTAGTGATGAAATAAGATTAAACAAATATACTGGTGAATATATGATAAGAGCTATTGCTGATGGTGCAGTAGAACTTTATCATAACAATGTTAAAAAGTTTGAAACAAAATCAGACGGTGTTGATATCATAGGTGAATTACAATCTGATTCACTTGATGTCGATGGTA
>OBMK010000666.1_pt1 | contig 32799 bp, 24 predicted proteins | sample 1539081 | NCBI WGS metagenome assembly OBMK01 (sample SAMEA3355528, study PRJEB22509) | marine metagenome | biome: marine; feature: river plume; material: water | place: USA | collected 2010-08-07 | depth 0.5 m | reverse complement strand
ATAACAAATGGTAAAATTAAGACTTCGTAGACAAGGAAGAAAAGGAAAACCTTTCTACTACATTGTGGCGGCGGATGCAAGAGCTCCTAGGGATGGTCGATTTATTGAGAGAATTGGTTCGTATAATCCGAATACCAATCCGGCAACAATTGATCTTAACCTAGACGATGCGGTTCGTTGGTTAAGTAATGGTGCAGTTCCGACTGACACTACAAGAGCAATACTTTCTTACAAGGGTGCTTTGTATAAGCACCACCTGAACAAAGGTGTAACAAAAGGTGCATTGACTCAAGATCAAGCAGATGCAAAATTTGCAGCTTGGTTAGAGGAAAAAGCAAACAGAGTAGGTGCGAAAACAGATGGCTTAGCTCAAAAAGCAGCCGATGAAGCAGCAGCAGCACATAAACGTGAGGAAGAAGTAAAAGAAGCAAGAACTAAAGCTATCGCAGCTAAAACGGCACCTGAAGGTGTTGTAGAAGATGCGACTGAAGCAGCAGAAGGTGAAGTAGCTGAGGCTGCTGAAGCGAATGAGGCTACAGAAGTAGTTTCGGAAGTAACTGAAGAAGTAGCTACTGAAGAGGTTGTTGCTGAAGTAACTGAAGAAGCAGCTCCTGCAGAGGAAACTTCTGAAGAAAACGCATAATTATACGCTATGATTAATAAGGATAGCCTGATATCTATAGGATACATCAGCCGTCCACATAGCTATAAAGGAGATGTTCAGCTTACGCTTGAACGAAAAATCGTCCCGCTCAAACGGGACGATTTTCTTTTTATCAAAATTCAAGGACAGTTTATACCCTATAAAATGATAGGGATAAAAGGCAAAGATGATGAACCAATTCTGACTCTTGAATTTATCGATACATTTGATAAAACAGATGAAATTATAGCGAAAGAGGTATTCACAGACAAAGAGGTTTTACCCGAAGAATCGGAACTTACCTTCATTGGTTTTCAAGTGATAGACAAATATCTCGGAGCTATTGGAATAGTTCAAGATATCGTCGAAATGCCGCAACAACTTATGTTATTAGTGCCTTACAATGGTGAGCTTAAGTATATACCACTGGTAGATGATTTCATAGATTACATATCTCCAGAGGATAAAGAAATTGTACTTATCTTGCCTGACGGTCTTCTAGAAATATAATGCACCGAATAGATATCATATCAGTTCAACCTAAGCTTATGGAAAGTCCACTAAGCCATAGTATTGTGCAGCGGGCTAAGGATAAAGGAATTGTAGAAATAGTACTGCATGATCTTAAACAATTTGGCTTGGGTAAATACAAGCAAGTAGATGACACCGTATATGGAGGTGGAGCTGGCATGGTTATACGTTGTGAGCCTGTGTTCGATTGCATCAATGCATTGAAGGCAGAACGCGATTATGATGAGATTATCTATATGTGTCCCGACGGTGAGGTTTACAAGCAAGCCACCGCTAACCAGCTCTCACTTAAAAAAAATATTATCATTCTGTGCGGGCATTATAAGGGCATAGATCAACGCATTAGGGATGAAATTATAACTAAAGAAATAAGCATTGGGGATTATGTGCTAAGTGGCGGAGAACTGGCTGCTGTAGTCGTAGCAGATTCCATTTGTAGACTTATTCCAGGCGTAATATCAGACGAAGAAAGTGCACTTACCGACTCATTTCAAGACGGATTACTAGCACCGCCTGTGTATACTCGACCTGCAGATTATAATGGTCTAAAAGTCCCAGAAGTGTTGCAATCAGGACATTTTGGTAAGATTGAAGAATGGCGAGAAGAGCAAGCCCTAAAAATCACACAGGAACGCAGACCTGATTTGCTTAGGGAGGAATAGAGTTTAATGTTAAATAGCTGATAGTTAAATGATTGTTTTGCCTAACTTTTTAAATCTAATTCCAATATCTCAAATAGTCCTAAATCATACATCCTAAATCATACATCCAAAATCAAAAAAACTAATACCTCTCGCTCACCTCAAGCTCCATTGCTTCGGCATAAAGCAAATCTTTATCTATAGGTACTACACCTACCTGCTCACACACTATGCCTCCCGCTAAATTTGAAAGAGCTGCTGTAAGCTCATCAGATACGCCACAAGCTACGCACAAGGCTGCTACACTCAATACAGAATCGCCTGCACCACTTACATCTACAATTTTACGCGCATGTGCTGGTAAATGAACGGTGCCATTTTCTCCAATGATTAAAACACCGTCTTCACTTAAGGTAGTCATAATCTTACTTGCGTTCAATTTTTTTCGAACCAATCCAGCCACTGATTTTACACCTTGAACGTTTAAATGCTCTCCTATGTTTTCAGCTTGTTGAAGCTCTTTTTTGTTAGGCTTAAATAACGTAACTCCTTGGTATTCAAAGAAATTATTGAATTTAGGATCTACAACTATGGGTACTTTTTTTGCAATGCATAATTCAATTACACGCGCGATAAGGGTAGGGGTAAGTAGTCCTTTGTTGTAATCTTGAAAGATCAGTACATTAATTTCAGATATAAGACTGTTTACAGCTTCGTAAACTAAATCTTCTACAGATTCATCTATGTCTTTGGTATCTTCTTCGTCAATACGTATTAACTGATGACTATTGCCTATTACCCTAGTTTTTACCGTCGTTTTGCGACTGTAGTCATTTATGAGTGCGTCAACTAGGCCATTTTTCCTACACAACGTCTTGATTAAGTCTCCGTCGGCGTCATTTCCTTTGATACTGCACAGAATGGGTTCTGCACCAAGTGATTTTAGGTTAAGTGCAACATTGGCTGCCCCACCTAGACGTTGCTCTTTGTGTTTTAGATTTACTATGGGCACAGGTGCCTCAGGGCTTATACGGGTAACGCTTCCATAAAAATAGGCGTCAATCATTACATCGCCCAATACAAGTACTTTTATGTTTTCGAACTCCTTAAAAAGTTGATCTATCTTCATTTACTTAGTGCTGTTTTTATTCTGTTAACAGCTTCTTTTAGTTCAGCTTCGCTGCTTGCATAGCTAATTCTTATGTGGTCATCCATCCCAAAAGCCACTCCAGGCACAAGAGCAACCAGTGCTTCCTCAAGAATGTAATTGCAAAAATCTAAACTAGAATCAATGGTAGTTCCTCCAATGGTTTTGCCATAAAATGAACTCACGCGAGGGAATAGATAAAAAGCGCCTCGTGGAATATCTACTTCCATACCGGGTATTTCTCTTAACCACTCTACCATTAAATCTCTTCTGTGTTTGAACACAGCGACCATTTCATGGGTTGGTTTCATGTCTTCATTAAGCGCTGTGATTGCTGCCCACTGAGAAATAGACGCAGCGCCCGATGTAAACTGTCCTTGAAGCTTATCGCATGTTGCCACTAGGGCTGCTGGTCCTGCCATGTAACCCAATCTCCATCCTGTCATAGAAAAAGCTTTGGATACACCATTTATAATCACCAACTGGTCTCTTATTTCTGAAAATTGAGAAATACTAATGTGTTCTCCTTCAAAATTAATGTGCTCGTATATCTCATCGGAGATTACTGTTATTTGCGGATTGGCCTTAACTATTTTCGCAATTTCCCCAAGCTGTTCTTTGCTTAATAAATTTCCTGCCGGATTGCTTGGACTGCTAAAGATGATGATTTTAGTTTTAGCATTAACTGCCGCTTTCATGGCATCTATATCAATAGCAAATTCGTCTTCAAACTTACTAGGTACAAAAACACATTTACCACCTGCAAAATTTACCATTTCACTATAGCTTACCCAAAAAGGAAGCGGAATAACTACTTCATCTCCAGATTGCACCGTGCTTAGTATTACATTCATAATACATTGTTTAGCACCTGTACTTGCCATTACCTCTGCAGGAGAATAATCTAAATTTGAATCTCTCTTTAGTTTGTCACAAATAGCTTTTTTTAGCTCTGGTAATCCACCTACTGGAGGATATTTGGTTTTACCAGCGTTTATAGCTGCAATGGCTGCATCTTTGATATATTGCGGTGTATCAAAATCAGGTTCTCCCAAGCTAAGGCTAATAATATCTTTTCCTGCGGCTTTTAGTTCTCTGGCTTTACGAGACATTCCAATGGTGAGGGACTCCTCTACGCGATTAACTCTATCGGTGAAATTCATTTAGGTAGGCGAAGTTATTACTTTTACTTTTGTGATATTATTCTATGTTAATTATTTTCAAAAAGTTTTTTTTTCGTTTGGTGCAATGGGTGTGGTCTAAGCAGTATCCCACGCATCCATTAATGCCTTTAGAACCTCGTCATGTCGCGCATTGTAAGGTGTTAGCAAATCGTAAAGAACTGTTAAAGTCACTTCCTAAGAATGCTGTAATTGCAGAGCTTGGCGTAGAAAACGGAATCTTTTCAAAAGATATAATCAAATGGTGTCCGCCAGCAAAACTTCATCTGGTAGACCTTTGGCCAACGGAAAGTATCCAAAAAAGATGTCGTGAAAATGTTGGTGCAGAGGCAGTAGTAGAATTTCATAAAATGAACTCTATTGATTTTTTAGCATCTCAACCAGAAAACAGCTTAGATATGGTGTATATAGATACCGATCACACCTACAATACTACGAAGCTAGAACTTGAAGCAGCAGCCTTAGCCGTAAAACCAAGTGGCCTTATATGTGGCCACGATTACACATCAATAGCCTATGCAGGATTGAGAAGATACGGGGTAGTAGAAGCCGTAAATACCTTTTGTGTGAAGTATAATTATGAATTTCTGTATCTTACTTCAGAGACAGACAGACACGTCAGTTTTGCACTAAAAAAGAGAGAAGTATAACGCGGCCTTTGAGCTAGCCCATCTCTTCAATTCTACCATCGGCGTGTTGCGCAAATCTGCCTCGTGTAGCATCATGCACATGGTCGTACTTAGGCCATGGCCAACCTCCAAAACGAGTCCGCTGAAACTCGGAGTACGTTTCCCTAATTTCTTCAATGGTATTCATAACAAACGGCCCGTGCTGCACCACTGGCTCGCCAATAGGTTTTCCTTGTAAGATCAATATATTACATGGTTTTAGTCCTGCTTGTAGGGTTATGGCTTCACTGGCGGTTACATCAGCCGAATGATAGTACATCAAATCTTTGCCGTTTAGTTTTAGCTTGTCGCCACTGTAAAAATAAATGGTTCGATTGACACCTACTGATGCTTTGGGTAGGGTATAGGTAGCTTCTGCATCCATTCGTATATTCCAAATGGCAACTTCATTGCCCGATTTTGCAGCCCAGCTATCTGGCGGTGGAGTAGGGGCATTTTGATTTTCCAGTATACCCGCAATTACTTCTATATGCACAGATTTAGATCTCGTATCCACATGGGTTATTTTGGGTATTTGCTCATCCCAAAGCATTTTAAAATGGGGTTCTACCATCTTATCGGCTTTAGGTAAATTGAGCCATATTTGAAAGAGCTCCAATGGATTTACATCGTTTTGCTTGACTAACGGAAACATTTCGGCGTGTTGCACCCCTTTTCCGCTGGTCATCCATTGCACATCTCCGTTGCCATAGCGTCCAGCTGCTCCCATAGAATCAGAGTGATCCACCATTCCTTGTCTGACTACGGTTACCGTTTCAAAACCGCGATGTGGATGGCCGGGAAACCCCGGAACCGTATCGCCATGATACATTCTGAAACCATCTTTTAAATGAAAATCATTGCCCATATTACGTCCTGAAAGTAAGTTTTTACTCGGACCTAGCTCAGCATTACCCTGTGGGTAGGCATCTTCGTGATGCACACAAAACAAGAATGGATCTTGTGTTTCCCATTGAAAACCAAGTGGTTTTACCTTTAATATAGGGTCAGGTGTGTCTTCTGAGTCATTCGCTAATACCTTAGCAGAAGTTCCAATTACGGCACCTCCAACGACGGTAAGCAGGGCGTCTTTTATAAATTTACGGCGTTTATTTTCTTCAGGCATAACAGTTTAATGTATGTACAACAAATCTAGCTAAAAAAATGTTGGCCGATCACTGCTCTCGGTATCTCGGTTATTTTTGTAGGCTATTCATGAAGGTTATTTCTACTAATTTAGGAGATCCAAAAGTCATCAAATGGCGAGGTAAAAATGTGCAAACGGGGATTTATAAGTATCCAGTTAACCAAGGCATTTATTTAGGAGAGACGGATGTTAAGGAAGATGCTGTGGTTGACAGAAAGTACCACGGTGGAATAGACAAAGCGTGTTATCTTTTTTCTGCGGATGTGTATGAGGGTTGGAAACTGCGGTTTCCTAAAGCCGACTGGAGCCTTGGCATGTTTGGTGAGAATCTCACCGTGCAAGGACTTGATGAGCGAAATGTGTACATCGGCGATCAATATGAAATAGGAGAATCGCTGGTAGAAGTCTCCGAGCCGCGAGAGCCTTGTTTTAAGTTGGGAGTGCGCTTTGGTACACAAACGGTACTCAAACAGTGCATAAACTCCCACAGCAGCGGCGTGTTTGTGCGGGTTTTACGTAATGGACAAGTGGTTGCGGGAGATGCTATGAAATTAATTAAACGCGAACAAAATGAATTTTCATTGGCGAGAATATACTGGCTTCGGTACCATGCAGCGCTATCAGATGTGCCTGAGCTAAAGCGTGCCATGGAGCTAGAATGCTTAGCGTCTAGTGCCAAAAGAGGACTTGACAAACGGTTGGTTTTTTTGAGTTAGTGCGTAAAACGGCTTTCTAGGCACACTGTCAAGATGAATTTTGACATCGTGACATGGTTATTTTTGTGTGCGGTAATTTGTGTGTTATGAATTGAAGTTTAACGCCTTACAAAAATAATTCTGTTCATAAATAGAAGTTGCAGGGTAGCATTAAGTATGTGCTAAGTACATAAAAATGCGTCGTACTTTAGGATGTAATGATGCACCTTTATGAAACGAAATGTCATTCTAATCAATTGTTATTGTACCTTTATCCATCGAAATATGATTATCCTATATGCTTTATAATACATTTAGATGGCTTTTTCAGCTTACCGTAACGGCCTATTTTAGATCAATATATGTACAAGGAAAAGAATATGTGCCGCCTAAAGGTAAACCAGTAATTTTCGCAGCAAATCATCCGAGTTCGTTTATGGATCCCATCTTGTTGTCGGTAAACTTAAAAAGGTCGCTGTATTTTTTAGCACGGGGAGATATATTTAAAAATAAATTCATTGGGCGTCTGTTTGATAAGCTACATATGATCCCGGTTTATAAACCAGATTTATCGCCTGGTCAAACACATAAAAACGAGATGATTTTTGAAAAATGTCACGCACATTTAGGACAAAATAGTACGGTGATGATTTTTCCTGAAGGTACAAGTAAAACAGAACGACGATTGCGGCCTATAAAAACAGGTGTGGCGAGAATAGCGTTGGGCGCGGAGGCTAAGCATAACTTTGAGTTAGACTTAACTATTGTCCCCATTGGGCTCAATTATTCCAATCCACACAATTTTAAAAGTGATGTATTCGTCAATATAGGCGAACCTATACAGGTAAGTGAGTACAAGGATATCTATCTCAAAGATCTAAAGGAAGCCGTGTTACAGTTGACTGAGCGTGTAAAAATAGAGCTTGAAAAACGTATCGTGATCATAGAAGATGAACGATTTGAAAAATTAATTCAACAAATAGAAATTCTTTACCGAAGTAAACTTAGAGAAGAAAGTAAACTGCAAGTTAAAGCAGCGCAAGATTTTTACTTGTCTCAAGATATTGTAAAAGCAGTGGAATACTATGCTAAAAACAATCCCGAATTGCTGAAAGAGTTTGAGCAAAAAATCACTTATTACCTCAAGGAGTTAAAAGTCTTAAAGATAAGAGATACACAAGTAAGAACGTCATCTATTTCCTTCCGATTTATTTGGACCATGCTTTATTTTATCGCTGGGTTCCCATTGTTCTTGTATGGTCTGGTTACCAATGTAATTCCCTATAAACTAGCAGAGTTTATCTCTAGCAAGATTCTTATTAGAGAAGATTTTGTAGGCTCTATAAAACTAGCTGTGGGTATGTTAGTGTTTTTACTGCTATATGGGGTAGAGGCGTTTGTATTTGGGGCGTTTACCCACGTGTTATGGGGCGTTTTATTTTGTATTAGCCTGTATCCATTAGGTTTGTTTACTGTTGACTATATTAAAACCTACTATAAAGCTAGAGGGACAGTTAAATACATGAAGCTATTCATACAAAAAAGTAACCTAGTAATACATCTCAAAACCACCCGAGAGGAGCTAGTGGAAGAACTCGAGCTCCGAAAAAAAGAATTTATAGCATTACGGGAAGTGTAACTAGGCTATTTTTGGGTGTGGTGGAAATCGTTTTAAAACAAGTTTTATTCACATCATTATTGTTTTTACCGGTGCTCGTGATTGCTTCGTATTTCTTTTTGGTGAATTGTCGACCTTTTTAGATGCTGTGATTGGTTATTGCCCCGGCGTATTTTAATATACCGCAAACATCGTGAATGCAATGTATTACACCTTTATGGTGAGGTAGACTCTTACGCGACTCAAAGGTTGACTGTAAACAAATGTTTACTCCGTATCGTACACTTCTTCTATGTTAAAAATAACATCTGTTCTGTTTTTTATCTTAGGAATCAAAGCCCAGTTCATATCTGAAATAAGCATCATGCATAATCCGGAATACGTGACTGTAATATGGTAGGAGACTTCTTTGTTTCCTTTTTGCTCTAGTTTACGGTCATACTCCACAGAGCATCCCCCGCCACGGGTCCAATGCCCGATGAGTGTGTATTTATCAAAATCTATAGGGGTCGGCAGTGCATTACTGCAATCTTTATTTACCGCACTTTGACGTAATCCTGCAAAATAATTTTCGTACGTGTCTTGATCTCTGATAACAATACTTTTTGGATTTTCTCCAGAATAATAAAAACAATTACCAAAATAAGAGGCTTCTAAAAACTGCACATCGGTAGTAATATCTTCTTTGGAACAAGAGGTAAGTGTTAACGAAAATAAGCATAGACATACGAACGCAAATGGTGATTTCATGCAGCTAAAATAACCTAAATAACCTAAATAAAAATGGCTATCCTACTAAGCCCGCTCGTTTTAACAAGGCATCTACTTTTGCATCTCGGCCTCTAAAACGGTTATACAAAATAGATGGATGTTCAGAGCCACCGGCCGATAGAATGGTATTCCTAAAACGAGTAGCCGTTTCTGGATCAAAAATGCCATTTTCTAAAAAGGCTTCAAATGTATCGGCATCAAGCACTTCTGCCCATTTGTAACTGTAGTATCCGCTGCTGTAGCCCCCTTGAAAAATATGTGAAAAGCTTGTGCTAGTGCACGCTTCTGCTACTTCAGGATAAAAGTCTAGGCCAGCTATACTTTCCGTTTCCCATTCCTTTATACTTTTTTGTATTGGCGTTTTATTGTTGAGTTTCACGGCATGAAAACCCATGTCAATCTTACCCAAACCGACTTGCCTAACAGTGGCCATGCCACTCATAAAATTAGCCGAGTCTTTTATTTTTTGAATATATTCTGCGGGTATAGTTGCTCCTGTTTGGTAGTGTTTTGCAAATAAGTCTAAGCATTCTTTCTCATAACACCAGTTTTCCATTAGTTGACTGGGTAGCTCTACAAAATCCCAATACACACTGGTACCGCTTAGGCTAGCATAAGTGCCAGCTGCTAGCATACCGTGTAACGCATGACCAAACTCATGAAACAAAGTGGTTACTTCATTAAAGGTGAGTAAAGAGGGTTTTGTGCCCGTAGGTTTGGTGAAGTTGCACACGATGCTTACGTGCGGGCGCTGGTCGCCTTGTGCGGTCTGTTTCTGACTGCGAAAACTGGTCATCCATGCTCCTTGGCGTTTGCCTGCTCTGGGAAAATAGTCGGCATAAAATACCGCTAAGTGCACGCCGTTTTCATCCTTTACTTCATAGGTAATTACGTCTTCGTGATATTTATCTATATCATCTCGCTTGTGAAAGCTTATTCCAAATAATTTTTTAGCCGTAAGAAAAACACCTTCTTCCACTTTCTCTAACTGAAAATAAGGGCGAAGCAACTCGTCGTCTATCGTAAAACGCTCTTTCTTTAATTTTTCCGAGTAGTAGGCCGCATCCCATTTTTGCAAGAGATCAATCCCATCTAGTCTTTTGGCATACGCTGTAAGTTCTTCAAACTCTTGACGTGCATGCGGAAGAGCTTTTTCTTCAATAGTGGTAAGAAATTCAAGAACTGAAGTTGGCGATTTAGCCATTCGCTCTGCCAATACGTAGTCTGCATGACTCTCAAAACCCAATAGCCTCGCTCTCTCTGAGCGCAGTTGAACGATTTCTTGGATTATTTCTTCATTGTTGTTTTCATTCGATTGAAATGCTTTAGAGCTAAATGCTTTATACATTTTCTCACGTAACTCTCTGCGCGTGCTGTAGGTCACAAATGGGATGTAGCTGGGGTAGTCCAGTGTAAATAACCAACCCCCTTTTTCCTTTGCGGTTGCCATTCCCTGAGCAGCCTCCCGAATTCCTTCTGGCAGACCATCAAGGTCATTTTCGTCCGTAATCAGCATTTCAAAAGCATTACTTTCTTTCAGCACACGCTCACCAAAAATGAGACTGAGTTTAGCTTTACGCGCATCTATTTCTCTCAGTTTTTCTTTATCTGTATCATTTAAGTTGGCACCGTTACGTGTAAAACCTTTGTATGCGTTTTCTAATAGCGTTTTTTGCTCTGGTGTAAGTCCGTCAAACCCTTGGTCAAACACTTCTTTTACTTTAGCAAATAAGCCAGCATTCATGGCAATATCGTTACCGTGCGCAGATAAAAGAGGGCTTATTTCTTGCGCGATTTCTTGCATTTCGTCACTGGTTTCAGCACTGTTTAAGTTGAAAAAGGCCGAAGTTACTTTGGTAAGTAGTTCGCCGCTATTTTCTAATGCTACGATAACGTTTTCAAATGTGGGTGTATCGTTAGTGTGAACCATAGCGTCTATTTCAGCTTTAGCATCTGTAATGCCTTGGTGTATTGCAGGTACGTAATGCTCGTTTTTTAGTTTACCAAATGGAATCGTGCCGTACGCAGTGGTATAATCTTGAAAAAATGGATTCATCGTGGCTGCGAAGGTAGGCATTATTCATACGTTACATCAAGAGAAGGGCGCCAGATTCTGGTAGAGTATGGGTTTGCACGAGCGACAACTTAGCACTGTTTTTACGCTTCAGTATACGTAAAATGGCCATAATGGCTTTAATTCCAAGTAATTGTGTAACTACCTAAGACGTTATGGCTTAAAAGCCATTTTGGAGTGCCATTTGAAATAACCGATTAGATTACGTGTTGCATTTTACGCTAATAAATAATCAACTAATAACATAAAACGATACAAAAATGGATACCAAGAATTTTACCATTAAAAGCCAAGAAGCAATCCAAAAAGCGCAGGAGCTTGCCATGATAGGGCAGCAACAAGCTATTGAGACGGGCCACATCTTGAAGGCATTATTTACCGTAGATGAAGAAGTATTGAGTTACGCGCTAAAAAAGGTAAATGCCAATACGCAACGTATAGAGCAAGCGCTAGATAGTATTTTAATGAGCTATCCAAAAGTGAGTGGGGCTGGAAATCAATACTTGAGTAATGTAAGCCAACAAACCTTGGTGAAAGCCAATGCTTATCTCAAAGAATTTGAGGATGAGTTTGTGACGATTGAACACATTTTCTTAGCCTTGACAGAAGGCAGTGATCAGGTTGCTAATTTGCTTAAAGACGCTGGAGTTCAAAAGAAAGATGTGATAAAAGCATTCAAAGAGCTTAGAGGTGGGAGTAGAGCCACCAGTGATAGTGCAGAAGCACAGTACAATACCCTAAATAAATACGCCCGTAATCTAAATAATGCGGCTAAGAGCGGTAAGCTAGACCCCGTTATAGGCCGTGATGAGGAAATACGAAGGGTACTCCAAATACTAAGCAGACGAACCAAAAATAACCCGATTCTGGTAGGAGAGCCGGGCGTTGGGAAAACGGCAATAGCCGAAGGATTAGCGCACCGCATTATCAGTGGAGATGTGCCAGAAAATTTGAAGTCTAAACAGATTTATAGTTTAGACATGGGATCACTAATTGCCGGTGCTAAGTACAAAGGTGAATTTGAAGAGCGATTAAAAGGGGTAATCAAAGAAGTTACTGCGGCAGATGGTGAGATCGTACTTTTTATTGACGAGATACATACGCTAGTAGGAGCTGGCGGTGGTGGCGAAGGTGCTATGGATGCCGCCAATATTTTGAAACCAGCCCTGGCTCGTGGTGAACTAAAAGCCATTGGCGCAACTACACTCGCTGAATATCAAAAATGTATAGAAAAAGATAAAGCCTTAGAACGTCGTTTTCAAAGTGTTTTGGTAGATGAGCCGAGTGCAGAAGATGCGATTTCTATACTTAGAGGTATCAAAGAGAAATATGAGGTGCACCATAAAGTGCGTATAAAAGATGAAGCGGTAATTGCTGCAGTAGAACTCTCGCAGCGCTATATATCAAACAGGTTTTTGCCGGATAAAGCCATCGACTTAATGGATGAATCTGCTGCTAAATTGCGTCTTGAGATAGATTCGGTTCCCGAGGAACTAGATGAAATAGAACGTAAGATTATGCAGCTGGAAATAGAGCGAGAAGCCATCAAGCGCGAAAAAGACGAACAGAAAGTTTCTATCCTAAGTGAGGAAATCGCAAACCTATCGGAAGAACGAGATCAGTTAAGGGCAAAATGGCAAGAAGAAAAAGCAGTAGTAGACGGCATTCAAGCAAAGAAAAAGGAGATAGAAGATCTGCGTTTGGAAGCCGAGCAAGCAGAGCGTACTGGTGACTTTGGTAAAGTAGCGGAAATACGCTACGGTAAGACAAAAACCGTAGAAGATGAGTTGCATATACTCATGACCGAGTTACAAGCTAAACAAGCAAATAGCTCGCTGGTAAAAGAAGAAGTAACCAGTGAAGATATTGCGGAAGTGGTAAGTAAATGGACCGGAATCCCGGTGCAAAGCATGTTGCAAAGCGAGCGTGAAAAATTACTAAACCTAGAAGGAGAATTACACCAACGGGTTGTGGGACAAGAAGATGCCATTGGCGCAATATCCGATGCTATTCGCAGGAGTAGAGCGGGACTTTCAGATCCCAATAAACCCATAGGTTCATTTATCTTTTTGGGAACAACAGGTGTTGGTAAAACGGAACTGGCTAAAGCATTGGCAGCGTATTTATTCAATAAAGAAGATGCCTTAGTGCGAATAGATATGAGTGAGTACCAAGAGAAACACACGGTAAGCAGACTGATAGGAGCGCCTCCAGGATACGTGGGGTATGACGAAGGCGGACAGTTGACCGAAGCAGTTAGACGAAAACCGTATTCGGTTATTCTACTGGATGAAATCGAAAAAGCGCATCCTGATGTGTTTAATATTTTATTGCAAGTGCTGGACGACGGCAGACTAACAGACAATAAAGGGCGAGTAGCTAATTTTATAAATACCATTGTTATCATGACGAGCAATATTGGTAGTCATTTGATTCAAGATCGATTTTTGGAGATAACGGATACCAATGCAGACGAAGTTGAGGCTAAAACCAAGGTGGAAGTATTTGAACTACTCAAGAAAACGATTAGACCTGAGTTCTTAAACAGAATAGATGAGATTATTATGTTTAAACCCTTAACCCGAGATAATATAAGAGGTATTGTAGACATCCAATTTAGAAGCTTACAGAAAATGTTGTCTGCCCAAAACATCAAAATTACCGCAACCGACGAAGCCCTTGATTGGCTCGGAGAGATCGGCTACGATCCGCAATTTGGGGCTAGGCCACTCAAAAGAGCCATGCAGCGTGAAGTGTTGAATAAACTGAGCAAGGATATTCTCGCGGGTATAATTGCCACCAATAGCGAGATAAAATTGGGCCTTAAGGGCAAGGAGTTTGTTTTCGAAAACTAAGTAAAGGCTGCTAGTATCAGCTAAACTTTAGGAATAGGGGTGTGGGTTGATAAGCTAAGCTTACAAGTCGTGCCCCATTTTTTCTTTCTTGGTAGCTAAGTATGCTTTGTTGTGAGGATTTGCTTCTACTTGCAGCGATACATTATCTACTATTTCTAAACCATATCCAATAAGTCCTTTACGCTTTACAGGATTGTTACTCATTAAGCGCATTTTATGTACACCTAAGTCTCTTAAAATCTGAGCTCCTACACCGTAATCACGCTCGTCCATTTGAAAGCCTAATTCAATATTAGCTTCGACGGTATCCATACCGTTTTCTTGTAATTTGTAGGCTTTAAGTTTGTTGAGTAAGCCAATTCCACGACCTTCCTGATTCATGTACACGATTACCCCTTTGCCTTCTTCTTCGATGGCTTGCATGGCTTTTTGTAATTGCTCACCACAATCGCATCGGCAACTACCAAAAATATCGCCAGTTAAGCAACTGGAATGAACACGCACCAATACAGGTTCATCTTTTTCCCAAGTTCCTTTCACTAAGGCAAGGTGATCCATATTATTGCTCGTTTGCTTGTAGGCGTACAGTTCAAAATCGCCATATTGAGTCGGCATGTGAACATCAATTTGTCGTTGGATTAAGCTTTCGTGCTTTAGTCTATATTTGATTAAATCAGCGATAGACACAATCTTCATGTTGTGCTTAGCTGCTACTTTCATTAAATCTGGTAGGCGCGCCATGGTGCCGTCCTCATTCATTATTTCAACAATACAACCGGCGGGTTCAAAGCCTGCTAAACGTGCGAAGTCTATTGCCGCTTCTGTATGTCCAGCTCTACGCAAAACGCCGTTGGTTCGGGCTCTAAGTGGGAAGATATGACCAGGTTTACCCAGTTCACTTGGGTCTGTTTTAGGATTAACAAGCGCCTGGATGGTCATTGCTCTATCGTACGCAGAAATACCGGTGCTGGTACCGTGTCCAATTAAATCTACTGAAATCGTAAATGGAGTCTCAAACTGAGCGGTATTTTTGCCTACCATTAGGTCTAAATTTAACTCATCACAACGTTCTTCGGTAAGAGGTACGCATACAAGTCCACGTCCTTCTGTCGCCATAAAATTAACCATCTCCGTAGTTACATTGCGAGCCGCGGTAAGGAAGTCGCCTTCATTCTCACGGTCTTCGTCGTCTACAACGATGATCATTTTACCATTTCTGATTTCTTCTATGGCTTCTTCGATGGTGTTTAGTTTAAAATCGCTCATTTTAATTGGCTGCAAAGGTACTATTTCTAGCTGCTATTTATAGTAGCGTTTTACTTTCTTATAGGTCATTTTGAGCATTACCTTATTCCACAACAATCTTGTTGGTCCATGTAAAGCCATTTTTTTGGATGTTGATGAAATAAACGCCTGAAGAATAGGCGCCTAAGTCATAGCTTATTTTGGCTTCATCTTGTGTATACGGTGCGTCTATGGTTTGTCCAAATGCATTGTAAAGGGTGTGTTTTGCGCCAGCCATATCTCCGCCAGATACTGTAAAATTTCCTTTTGCTGGGTTAGGGAATACCTTATAACCTAAATCTATAGTGCGTTTTGGAACGTCTACTTTGTGTACAACGGTAAATTGAAGTTCGGTTTTGTTTCCGAAGTCAGGATTTAGGGTTTTGAGTGACGAACCACCTACTTCCCAAAGTCTAAAAAATCCAGATCCATCGTTATTTGCAAAGAAGCTAAGTCCATCCCCGTCGGTATCTTCTACGGTAAGTTTATAGCAACCCAAGCCCAGTAATAACGTGTCCCGATACAAGGTGCTATTGGTTAAGTTGTTTTTTTCAAAAACTATTTTATTCCATTCGTCTACAACTTTTATCTTGGTTTCAGAAGCAGCATTGTTGGTTCTGTAAAAAAGGTAAAAATGCTGAGGATATACTTCTGGAAACTCAAATTTACTCTCGAATAAGTTATTGTTAACATACTCATCTGCAGATGAATTTCCATCAATAGCGGTGATTTCTGCGTAAAACACACTGTTTCCTTGCACGGCAGTACTGTAGATGGAATTGTCTTGTGGTAAATAGATAGTTTCTACTTTTCCTGTGGTTAGGTAACAATTCCATGTATAGGTTTTCTTATTGGCTTTATCGTTTACCCAATAATCAATAGTGATGCTGTTTACCGTATTTCTGCCATTGTTTTTAACCGTAATTTTTGGACTTAAACACGTTGGATTATTACGCGCATATTCAATTTTCTTGGACGGTTCTAAAATGTCTTCGATGCCTAAATCATAACCAAACTTGTACTCGCCATAACTCACTAATTGATTATTTACAATATACCTAGAGTCGCCAGATCCAGCGTCTAATCCGTAATCTAAGGTTACTAGATCACCTCCATTTATTTTACCTGTGAGGTCATATTCCGCAACGTCTGTTGCCATTCCGGGGCACCAACCTGCTCTATCGTAAATCCATGTTCCGCCTTGAGGGTAAACAGGATTCTCTCCGCACATTTTCCATACTTGGCGGCTATAGGTCTCATTATTTACCTGTATAAAATGGTTACGTGGTATGAATTCACCTTCTTGGCCGTGTCCTGTGATAGCAGATCGAATTTTAAATCCTTTGGCAGAATCTAATGTTTGGTAATTCAGCGGCGGATAATACACGTCGTTTGCTAAAATTTGGCTGTAATTAGCCGAGAATTGCTGCGCAGGCCATAATTGGCTGATGTCTAAAACCTCGCGTGCTGGTGTTCCTTTTATAAATAAGAATTGGATGTCCATTTCCTCTTGATTTTGACCACCTCGACTCAAGAAAATCCTTTTGTTTCCTTTTAAAATAGGGGTAAAGTCTGTTACGTCAAAAGTCCACGTTTTACCTTTTGGCCCTAAGTCTAACCCAATGCCATAAGGCGTAACAAAAGACATAATCTCCAATCTTGAAGGCCATCTTCGTATGTAGGGAATTTGTGAAATGGTAATGCTTCCAGCAGGTATTACCGCAGTAGAGTCATACAAATTATTTTCTTCTGTATACCAATACTCTTTGCCATCTGCATTCCACTTGAAGGTATTCTCCAATTCTATTTTAGCATCGTCTATGGTTGTGCTTGCATTACTCTTGATATCATATTTGATAATGTTATAAGCCAATTGAGGTACAGAGTCATGGGTTATTTGGGGTGTAGTGGTAATATCAAAAACACCTTGGATTAATTGGATATTAGGTCTAGTACTTGATAATGAAAATCCTTTAAAAATTGAAATGCCTCTAAAAGATCGGTAAGCTCCATTGCCTATTATTTTTCCGTTTTGGGGAGTTGGTGCATTACATGTTATCGTAGCGTTATTTTTATCGTTGAACGTGTAATATAGTGTGATACGTGAATCTGTTGAGCTGCTTTCTTGGTTTTTTACAGCAGTTATTTCAGCATCAGTAAGCGCAACATTCCATATTCTAATTTCGTCTATATCTCCTTTAAAATAGCGGTTATTTACACCACGACTTATCCTAACGTTTAATCCTTTTGCCGTATTAATTGAGCTCGCAGTAACGGTTCCATTTATTTCCAATTTACCATCTACGTAATGCTTAATTCCCGATACACTATTGCCCGAAAAAACACAAGCGACGTGATGCCATTGGTTGTCATTTACTTTAGTTGTACCATTTACACCTCCACCATTCACCTCTGTGCGCAGCGTGCCGTCATCGTTTACCCTAAAAACCCATTTTTGTCCAGCAGCATCATTTCCCCAACTGCATATTTCACCACCTACTTTATTGGTTCGTATCCATGCATCAATAGTACGATCTGCAGTACCTAATATTCCTTCATAAGTGTCTGCTTCTACATAGGTTCCTAAGCCATCAAAATACAAAGAATTGCCTGCGAAAGCATACATAAGTTTGTTGTCACTTAATTGCTCAGCTTCTAGATCGAGTATTTCATTTGCAGCACCATTGAGGCTTATTTCTATTAATAAATTAGAAGTTCCATCCCAAAGATAAGGTGTATGAAAATGGAGTTGATTATCACCTGTTACGAAATCTACATTGTCATAAAAGACACTCGTAAATCCGGTCATGTCCATATCTTCAGGTGTTAAAAATGCTTTGGTTGTGCCTAAAATACGGAGGTGTAAATTGCGGACGCTACTGTTATTAAGCGCTTTAAGACTTACAGCATTAATATTACCAGCTGTAACTCCTGCTGCTAAAAGTTCAGATGCGGTATAGATTATATGTGACTTTCCCGCAAAACCAGATGTTGGATTTGCAGAACTAGGAACCCCGTAAGGCAACGCAAGAGTTCCACTGCCAATGGCACTGGTGGTGGATGAGGTAGTAGAATTTACCGTTACTTTTTGTAATGTGTTACGGTAGTAATCATTCATTGCTTTTGTGCTGTAATTGAAAGAATTGCCAGTAAACCCTGCAATACTGTAGTTTGTAGTGCTTGCTAACAATGAGTCGGCGCGTGAGGGGTCTTCTATATACGTATTACAACTGTAATCCCACTCTCCACAGCCTTTATTTCGGTTAGATCCATCAGATACCAATGCGTTTTTACAACGCATAGAGTATAACATCAGTATTTTTTCATACGAGTCGGTTCCTTCCGGAAACGCAATGGTAGTATCTCGTGTAGTCGAGCTATAGTTTAAGGTTTTAACGACAATGGTGTCTTGGGCGTAAGTCATTAAACTGCTTAGACATAATAAGCTAATGGCGATAAGGCTATTTTTAGACATAGGCTTCGAAAATAAGGATAGTTTCCTATTATTCTAAACCGATAGCGCTAAGTTTTAAGTAATTCTTTTTCTTTGCACTGTTGAATATCTTATTTGTAGCTAATAGATTCCCGTACCCGCCATTCAGAGGCGATAAGCTAAAAATATATAATTTAACGAGGAGGTTAGCTCAAAAGCATAATTTATTCTTGGTTACTTTTTACGAAGAGAGATCTGAGCTTAATTATTTAAAAGAAATTCAGCCTTTTTTTAAGGAGATTGAGTTGGTCTATTTACCAAAATGGCGTTCTGTATTGAATGGAATACCGGCTTTATTTTCAAAAACCCCGTTACAATTAGCCTATTTTAAAAGTGCTAAAATGAAACGAATGGTCCATTTTGCTCTAGAGCATTATAACATCGATGTAGTGCACACACAACATTTGCGCATGAGTCAATATACCAAAGAACTTACCATCCCTAAAATACTAGATCTTCCAGATGCTTTTTCACTGTATTTTAAAAGACGAAGCGAGACTGAGCGACCGTTTATTAATCGTCTAATTGATTTCATAGAGATAGGAAGATTAGCAAAAGCTGAGCAAGTGATTACTCGATTTGACAAGACATTGGTTTGTTCTGTAGAAGATCAATCGTATTTGGAAAAGCTTCACAAAACCAGCAATGTTGAAATTCTGCTTAATGGAGTAGACCTGGAAACGTTCGATGTAGGTGGAGGTCACGACTATTCTCATAACAAAGTACTTTTATTCACTGGCAATATGGACTACGCTCCGAATGTAGATGCTGTTCAGTATTTTGTAAAAGAGATGTGGCCTGCTATTTCAATAGCAAATCCAAATACCAAGTTTATAATAGCAGGCCAGCGACCTGTAGATGCCGTTAAACGATTGGCCAACAATAGGATAGAGGTCACTGGTTTTATTCCTGATCTTAAAGATATGTATGCCCAGGCGAGTGTTGTGATAGCACCGTTACGTTTTGGTGCGGGTACTCAAAATAAAGTATTGGAAGCAATGGCCATGGGAGTGCCCACGGTATGTACCCATATTGGATTTGAAGGATTACAAATACAAAGTGGACAAGGGGTAATTATGGCTAAAGATAAGGGTGTATTTATAGCCAAAGTGAATGCCTTGCTGGAGGATGCGGCCGAGCGAGCTAAAGTAGGTGAGCAGGGATTAGAAATAGCAAAAAGCAGGTTTAGCTGGGATCGTATAGCACTGCAGTTAGAATCGTATTTAACGCAAGTTACAGCATAAAAAAAGCACTTAACGGTAATTAAGTGCTTCTAAATAGTTGCAAAATCATTTAGGTTGTCTGAATGGAAGTATGCTCCATTATCTTACGCATATTAGTCAGTGCATAACGCATACGGCCAAGCGCTGTGTTGATGCTAACATCGGTCATTGCAGCAATTTCTTTAAAGCTTAAATTGCCATAATGACGTAAAATGAGCACTTGACGCTGCTCCTCAGGAAGCTTATTAATAGCCAAACGCACCATATCCTCTTTTTCGGTACGTATAATTTGCTCTTCTCGGTTTTCTACGGCTATTTTTATAGTGCGGAAAACATCATCACCAGAACTATCTGTGATGGTTGGCATTCGTTTCATTTTACGGAAATAATCGATTGCCATATTATGCGCTATACGCATGGCCCAAGGTAAAAATTTACCTTCTTCATTATACTTTCCTTTTTTTAGGTTGTTAATGATTTTTATAAACGTTTCTTGAAACAAGTCCTCAGCGATATAACTATCCTTCACGATCAAAATGATCGTTGTAAAGATTCTGTTTTTATGGCGATTGATTAACATTTCAAGACAAGCCTCGTTGCCTTGCACGTACTGCTTTACCAGATTTTGATCAGTGATTTTTAAAGATTGCATACTACCTAATTATTACTTAGTTGAAAAAATGAAAACTGTGTTTGTTCTTAACTAGTATAGGTATATCTTATATGCTTTTTTATTTAAATGTTAGGACTAAAATAGAATAAAAAAAATAAACTCCCAAATTATTGTTACATATATTCACTATTTGAGTCAAATTTGCGTCCCTTTTGCTAGCAAACGGACATAAGAATGACAAAACAAAAATACATAGACATACAAAACGCCCATTTACACAACCTTAAAAACGTAAATGTGAGCATACCTCGAAATCAACTCACAGTAGTAACGGGCTTGTCTGGAAGTGGTAAGTCATCTTTGGTATTTAATACGCTTTACGCAGAGGGTCAAAGACGCTATGTAGAAAGCCTTAGTTCATATGCACGACAGTTTTTAGGGAGATTGGAAAAGCCAATGGTGGATAACATCAAAGGACTTACACCTTGTATCGCCATTGAGCAAAAGGTAAATACCCGAAACCCTCGAAGTACCGTAGCTACCAGTACGGAGTTATACGATTATCTCAAACTACTTTGGGCGAGAGTAGGCAAAACAATATCACCTATAAGTGGTAACGAAGTCAAAAAACACAGTACCAGTGATGTCATTAATTATGTGCTTGCTCTTGAGTTAGATACCAGTATATACATCTGTTATAAGCCAAGTAAGGATAATGCAAAAGAATACTTACAAACGGCACTGCAAAAAGGATACAATAGGATTTGGTCTAATGGTGAAATGCTTAAAATTGAAGATGCAGTAGCGCATAAAAAATTGAAAGATTACTCCATTTTAGTGGATAGACTGAAAGCAATGGAGCCAGATGATGATTATAAGAGTCGGCTTTCGGATTCTATAGAAACGGCTTTTTGGGAAGGTAATGGTGAGTGTACTATAATCACAGATGATAACGAAGAAATGTTCAATAATAAGTTTGAACTGGATGGCATGTCATTCGAAGAGCCTTCTGTAAATTTACTGAGTTTTAACAACCCTTATGGAGCCTGCGCCGAGTGTGAGGGATTTGGTAGCATTATCGGTATAGATCCTGAGTTAGTTATTCCTAACGGATCACTCTCGGTGTATGAAAATGCCATTGCCTGCTGGAAAGGTGAAACAATTAGCGAATGGAAAAATGATTTTATTCAAACCAGTGCTAACTATAACTTCCCGATACACAGGCCTATTTCTGAACTTACTGAAAAAGAACTTGACCTGTTATGGCAAGGAAATGGCAGAGTGCGTGGTTTGAATGATTTTTTCCGATACTTACAAGAGAACTCCTATAAAATTCAATACCGCGTAATGTTGAGCAAATATCGCGGTAAAACGATCTGCCCAAGTTGCTTAGGTACGCGAATTCGAAAAGATGGTAGTTATGTAAAAATAACTAATCAAGGCACAAATCCCGCTTTTATGAAGGAGCCAAAACTTTCGTCTTTGAATCAAATTTTACTGCTCAATATAGAACAAGCAAGTGCTTTTTTTGCTAACCTTAAGCTAGGAAAACAGGAGACAGAAATTGCTAAGCCTGTTTTACTCGAAATAAACAATAGATTGGATTATTTATTGCGCGTTGGGCTTAGTTACCTGGGATTAAATAGATTAAGTAATTCGCTAAGTGGTGGAGAAAGTCAACGTATTAATTTAGCTACTTCACTAGGAAGTAGTTTGGTTGGTAGTACTTACATTTTAGATGAACCTAGTATTGGACTTCATTCGAAGGATACGGAGCGTCTTATTTCTGTATTGCTGAACTTAAAAGAAAAGGGGAATACTGTTGTTGTGGTTGAGCATGATGAAGATATGATGCGCACTGCGGATTATCTGATAGATATGGGGCCAGAAGCAGGTCAACTTGGAGGAGAGGTCGTTTTTGAAGGACATTACAAAGATTTAGCGGGTAAAAGCACGCTCACGGCAAAGTATTTAGATGATTCTATTCGTATTGAGATACCCTTAGTGCGACGTAAATGGAATAACAAGATTAGCCTTATCGGTGCACGACAAAATAACTTAAAAGGTATAGACGTTGATATTCCACTCAACACCCTAACCGTTGTTACGGGGGTAAGTGGTAGCGGCAAAACATCCTTGATCAAAGGAATATTGTTTCCCGCGGTGCTTCGTGAAACACAACAGTACAGCACACAGCGAATAGGGGAAGTGAAAGAGATAAAAGGAGATTTTAGCTCTTTTACGGCGGTAGAACTCGTAGATCAAAATCCAATAGGGAAGTCCAGTCGAAGTAACCCTGTAACCTATGTAAAGGCGTATGATCCTATCCGAGAGTTATTTAGTACCATGCCTATGTCCAAACAACGTGGGTTTAAGACGAAACATTTTTCATTTAATGTAGAAGGCGGACGATGTGAAAATTGCCAAGGAGAAGGAGAAGAAATCGTAGAAATGCAATTTATGGCAGATTTACATTTAAAATGCGAAGAGTGTAATGGTAAAAAATTTAAAGAAGAGGTATTAGAAGTAGAGTTTAAACACAAAAGTATTTTTGATGTGCTTGAACTAACGGTAGATGAAGCGATTAAATTCTTTGACGGCCAAAAATCAATTATCAATAAGTTACTTCCACTTCAAGAAGTCGGATTAGGATATATCAAGTTAGGTCAGAGTAGCAACAGCCTTAGTGGGGGCGAGGCGCAACGTATCAAATTGGCTACCTTTTTAGCTAAATCCCAAAGTAAAGAAAAAGTGCTTTTTATCTTTGATGAGCCTACAACAGGACTTCATTTTCATGATATTAAAAAGCTACTTAAATCATTTAATGCCTTAATAGATAAAGGTCATAGCATCGTGGTAATCGAGCATAATCTAGACGTTGTAAAATGCGCAGATTGGGTAATTGATTTAGGGCCAGAAGGTGGTGATAGAGGGGGTGAGCTAATGTTTGCTGGGACTCCAGAAGACATGGTAAAATGTGAAGCGTCTGTAACTGGTGCTTTCTTACAAGAAAAGATGCCCAAATAAGCGTTTGAAACCACTCTGTTTTGCAGAAGGACTATTTCTTTTGGTTAACTTAGTTGGCGTGTAATTAGATCTAAGCTTGTTATTATTATCGTTTAAACCATAAATAGCTATTTCATTTTTAGGCTACTGCTCAAAGTCTAGGTTTACGCGTAACCACGAGCAAGAATAGTGTGCTCGGGACCAATATAAATAAGATGGGCAAATAATTTTCAGACAACATAAGCGGCGAATGGATAAGGGCTACCAATAAACCTGCTATACCTCCGCCTAAGTGTGCTTCGTGGCCAATGTTATCTCTTTTGCTTTTTATCCCATATACACTGTACGAAACATAAAGTAATCCGAACGCCCAGCTCGGTATAGGTATGGGCAACAGCATTAGGTATAAATTCATATCTGGGAACATTGCTATGCACGCAAATATGATTCCTGTAACCGCACCAGAAGCCCCAACCGCTGTGTAATAACCATTGGCTTTATTAATGTACAGAGATAGGATGTTGCCTCCTAAAAGACTTATGGTATAAATACCCAGAAACCAGATTGGTCCTACTTTTTGTTCTAAGATAGGCCCAAAAAAGTACAAGGTAAGCATATTGAAACCGAAGTGCATCCAATCGGCATGCAGCAATCCAGAGGTAAAAAGACGTTTGTAGTCTTTGCCCCGTAGTATGCTACTTACATTAAAAGCACGGGCATAAAAAAATGTTTTTTTTTCGAAACCTAAATACGAAACATATCCTGTAACGCCAATTATTAAGGTAACAATGAGTGTTAAATCATCCATTTTTATCGCTAGTTAATTTGTAGTTTACTTTTCTTCATCATACCAAAGGGTATAGAATTTACGCCCACTTTCGTCTTGGCCTCGTTCTATTTTATTTCGATCGCCGTGTACATATACAGAAAAGTTTTTATCTAATTTTATAACACTTTTGAAAACACCTTTTTTCTTGTTAATTGCGGTTTCGTTGAGTGCAAAATTTTCAGGAATGCTAATTGCGCGTTCTTTTTGGTAAGACGTAGTGAAATCATGAAAGCTATCCATAATATCGGGCTGCTGAATCACTACATTAGCAAATTCTGATAGATCAAAGTGGTCCTGTTCTTTGAAATAAGAAGCGGATTTATTCAACATCTCTGCTTGGTCAGCTTTATCCGCTGCAAATTCTTTAGGAAGTTTCTTCGTGATAAATTCTTTGGCAATTTGCATGACACTGGAAGTTTGGTAATAAGCATCTTCACGTTGTTTTACATTTAAAAAATGGTCAAACCAAAATTTGGCATCACTGCCTTTATTCGTATTGTCTATCACGTTCAGGACGTAGCCGTCTTCCTTCTCGGTATTAAATATGATACAACCCTTATCTAAATTTTTAATATGAATTCCTTCCGCGCTAGTGATGCTAAAGTCTCCATTTTCGGCGGTGATATCTAAAAACGTGTCTTTATTCTCAGATTTAAAAATACCAATAGCCTCAGTTGGCTCACCTTCCAAAAGGCAATTTTGTATGTGTACAACATATAATTCGCCTCCTTTTATTTTAGGATGATTACTGTTTTCGTATAAATGCTTAGCTATGCTTTTAGAGTGAGCTATTAAGTCTGCTGGATTTTCAAAAATAGCTTCTGCGTATGAGAATAGCTCATTCAAGTTAAGGTGAGACTCGTGGTGAAAGCGATAAAACTCATTTTCCTTAAAGGAAGACAAAAAATAGGTTAGCAAGTGCTCCTCTACCTCTGGCGTAAATGCTAATTTGGTATTACCCAAGGTTAGTCTTTCCTCGTGAAAAGAATTGCCTACAAAATGAATTACGACCTCTTGTATTTTTGTGTCTGAGTATGATAGCATACTACAAGGTTAGCATTATCATTAAAAATTGAATGCCGTCAACGATATTTAGTGAATAACTTAAGCTATGAAGGGTTTGACGATTCTCCAAAAAAAAAGCCCATCACCACAAACGTGGGATGGGCATCTTCATTAAAGAATTTCTTAAAAAATATATTCTTAGTATCTTCTTTCGGTACGTTGTGGTCTATCTTCTGCTTCTTTTACTACTAAAGGTCTTCCCTCGTAAGTAGAATCGTTAAGCTCACTGATAGCGTTTTGAGCAGCTGCTTTGTCAGCCATCTCTACAAAGCCAAATCCTTTAGATCTGTTTCTGTCACGGTCAAAAATTACTTTAGCAGAAGTTACTTCACCAAATGGTTCAAAAATTTCTCTAAGGTCTTGGTCGTCTGCACTAAATGGCAAACTTGCTACGAAAATGTTCATTGTGTTTAATTAAAAAATAAGTTGAAATTACAGGTTACTGCCATGGCAAAAGCTAATAGAAATATAAACGAAAGCCATTTTTGTTCCTTTTGTATTAACACAAACATAAGCTAAAAAATATTTAAATAATGATTTTTATTTCGGTGATGCTAAAAATGACCAATTGTTTGGCTTTCTTAAACGACTTTCCAGTACACAAATCACTTTAAATTTGAATAGTCACACCTCAGTCTTAAGTGATTAGGGCTTTGAGTATGGAATGGAAGAAGAACTTCAATGTAATCTGCCCTAAACATGTATATATTCCGGATTTAAAGCCCTAATATTGCACCCTTTTAGCAATACATGATTACAGTTAACGATTTATCTATCCGTTTCGGAAAAAGAATTCTATTTGAAGAAGTAAATTTAAAGTTTACCACTAATAATTGCTACGGCATTATTGGGGCAAATGGTGCTGGTAAATCTACTTTCTTAAAAGTACTTACTGGTGAAATGGAAAGTACAAATGGCCATGTTTCTATTGAGAAAGGAAAGCGTATGGCGGTTCTTAGTCAAGATCACTTTGCTTTTGATAATGTGCCTGTGTTGAATGCTGTTTTACAAGGGCACAAAGAAATGTACGCGATCATGCTTGAAAAAGATGAATTGTACATGAAGCCAGATTTCAATGAAGAGGACGGCATTAAAGCGGCAGATCTGGAGGAAAAATTTGCAGAAATGAATGGCTGGATGGCAGAAAGTGAAGCAGGAGAGTTATTAGGGGGTCTTGGTATTGTGCAAGAAAAGCACCAAATGCTGATGAAAGATTTGAGTAACAATGAAAAGGTACGTGTGCTGATTGCTCAAGCTCTTTTTGGTAATCCTGATATCTTAGTAATGGATGAGCCTACCAACGACTTGGACATTGAAACCGTGTCTTGGTTAGAAAACTTTATCGTAAACTTCCCTAACTTGGTTATAGTTGTTTCACACGATAGGCATTTCTTAGACTCTGTTTGTACGCAAGTAGTTGACATAGATTTTAATAAAATTAACCAATTTGGGGGTAACTATACTTTCTGGTACGAAAGTTCACAATTAGCGCTGAGACAACAACAGAACCAAAATAAAAAATCGGAAGAGCGTAAGAAAGAGCTTCAAGAATTCATTGCTCGTTTTAGTGCTAACGTTAAAAAATCTAAACAAGCAACATCGCGTAAAAAAATGTTGGAGAACTTAAACTTGGATGAAATCAAACCGTCCAGCAGAAAGTATCCAGCGATTATCTTTGTGCAAGAAAGAGAGGCCGGAGATCAAATTCTGAATGTGAGTAATCTATCCTTAGCTCCTTACTTCAACAATGTTTCCTTTAATGTAAACAAAGGAGATAAAGTATTTTTATATTCAAAACATAGCATTATCACCTCTAAATTTTATCAAGTTTTAAACGGTGAGATAGAACCAGATAGCGGATCTGTAGAGTGGGGCATTACCATTAATAATGCATATCTCCCAAATCATAATGATGAGTACTTTACGTCATCACTTAGTTTAGTAGATTGGTTACGTCAGTATTCTGACGAGAAAGATGAAACATTCATAAGAGGTTTCTTAGGTAAAATGTTATTTAGTGGAGATGAGGCATTAAAACAATGTAACGTATTGAGTGGTGGGGAAAAAGTAAGGTGCATGATTTCGCGCTTAATGCTCGCCAATCCCAATATGCTTTTACTTGATGAGCCTTTGAATCACCTAGACTTAGAATCTATTACAGCATTTAATAACAGTTTGAAGGATTATAAAGGAACAGTACTTTTTACCTCTCATGATCATCATTTCATTCAAAGCATTGCTGATAGAGTATTAGAAATTGGGCCACACGGCGTAATAGATAAACCTACCGATTATGATTCTTATCGTGAAGATTCTGAATTGAAAGACAGAAGAGAGGCATTGTATGAAGGTCTAACATTAGAGACTATTTAATTTATCGTTGAACAAAGAATTTTAACAAATATATACATGAAAAAAATCGTAATACTAGCTGGTGTAGCACTAATGATTAGTGCTTGTAGCAAATCGGGAATGAGCGTTGATACTTCTAAAGAAACAGAACTAGCCACTGAATTAGATTCAGTAAGTTATCTTTTAGGAGCAGATTATGCGGAAGGGTTAAAAACCAAAGCAGGACTATCAGAAATTGATTTTAAATCATTTCTAACTGGAATGCAAAGAGTATTTGAGGGAAAAGAGGTAGAGATTAGTGAAGAGGTAGCTGGGACATTTATGCGTTCTTTCTTTGGTAAACTAGATGAAGCTAAAGGTGCGGTTGAAAAAGCAGCTTCTGATTCATTTTGTAACGCAAATAAGGCAAAAGCAGATGTTAAGGTAACTGAAAGTGGCCTTCAATACAAAATATTAACTGAAGGCACTGGAGAAATACCAAAAGCTGGTCAAGAAGTAAGTGTACATTACACAGGTAAATTAATTGACGGAACAGTATTTGACAGTTCAATTGATAGAGGTGAACCTGCTAAGTTTAAAACAGATCAAGTTATTCCAGGATGGACAGAAGCATTGTTAATGATGCCGGTAGGCTCTAAGTGGGAACTAGTAATACCAAGTGATTTAGCATACGGTTCAAGAGCTACAGGCCCTATACCAGCAAATGCTACATTAGTGTTTGAAGTAGAACTTTTGGAGATTTCTAAGTAACAAAAGATTTGAGTAAACTTCTGTTACTTAGTAACTCTACTAATTATCAAGAAAATTATATGCAATGGTGCAAAAGCATCATTGCATATTTTGTTAATGGGCACAACGAAAACGTACTCTTTGTTCCTTTTGCAGCGGTGGGATTTTCATACCAAGAATATACCGACAAGGTTAATGAAGCATTGAGCGCTGTGGGTATTCAAGTGCGTAATCTGAATGATTTCGAAGACAAAAGAGAAGCGATATCTAACGCCTCAGCGATTTTTGTAGGAGGTGGCAATACTTTCCACTTATTAAAATCATTACAAGATTTAGATATTCTAAACGCTATTCAAGAGGCCGTTACCGCAGGAATACCTTATGTAGGTTGGAGCGCAGGTTCTAACATTGCTGGTCCTACTATTTGCACGACTAACGATATGCCTATAGTACAACCCACTTCTTTTAATTCACTTCATCTTATTCCTTTTCAATTAAATCCCCATTATACCGAGGCTGTTTTAGATAATCACGGAGGGGAGACCAGAAAACAGCGCCTACAGGAGTATTTAGTGGCCAATCAAAATTCAAAAGTAATTTGCTTGCCAGAGGCTACTTATTTGGAAGTAGAAGGAGATTCTATGACTTACAAAGGAAGCTCGCATGGCAAATTGCTATCTCTTAATGCTGAGTTATCTCTAAAGGATGGCACGCCCATCATTTGAGTGATAACTGAGATATGAGTCACTAACCTCTTTTATTAAAATGATTTGTATAATTGCACAACAAATAATTTACATCATGAAAAAAATCAGTTTAATTTTAATCGTACTTTCTACCGTTTATATAGGAAGTATTTCGACAGGGTGCTCTGACAAACCCGTAGCTACGCCTGTACCGAAAGATACGACAACTACCGGTGATACTTCTGGAAATGTGGTAACAGACAATCAAATTAACATAGGCATAAAACTGTATAAATTGGTCACTTCTAAAGAAGGAGCTAAAGGCGGATATTCTGTGTCAACAAGTAAAACAACGATATCTGTAGATGGCACTGATTCTAAAAATGGTCCAGCTAATTTTGATATTAAATTTACAGGAACTAAGGCAGGAACATTTACTGTAACAGGCGGTAATCTAGAGTTTGCTTGCGGAAGAGGTGAACTGAATACGGTTTACCGTGAAGAATTTGGTGCTGCTGGTTCTATTTTTACAGTAGATATTACAGAATATGGACCCGTAGGTGGAAAAATAAAAGGTACTTTTAGTGGTACTGTAAAAAATCTTAAAACCGGTCAATCTGTACCTGTAACTCTAGGTGTCTTTTCGGTTACACGAGAAACAGATCAATAAAAAAAAGCTATTTAAGTATAAAAAAAGGGTTCTGAATATTCAGAACCCTTTTTTGTTATTGTTAAAAGCGTTAGCTATTCTACAACTATCTTATGGAATTGAGTTTCGATGTCGGTACTAAGTTTAAGGTAATATATACCTGCTTTAAGGTTAGCTTTTTTGACATCTATATCTGCCTTACCATTGATTAATGCTTTACTCTCTATAATCTTGCCAAAGGCATCCATAACATTCAGGTGACCGTTGTTTAAATTACTACTTACGTGTATAATGTCATTACTTGGGTTTGGCCAAATAATGGTATTTATTAAATCTTTATCATCGATAGCATTGGTAAGCCCCGCAACCTTGATACTTTTAGTGGTTTGAGCTAAACATCCATTGGTTCCAGTGGTTGTTAGTACCACATCAAAATTACCGTTTTTAGTGTATTGATGGGTTACACTTCTTGTATTCTTGGTCGTTCCATCTCCAAGATCCCATGCATAAATGAGTCCTGCGTTGTCTGCTGTGAATGAAAAATTTCCAATGGTATTAACTTGATAATTATAGGAAGAGCTAGGTAATGGTTTAACCGCTACCATCACGGAGTTAATTTCACTTAAACATTGGTAGTTTTTACTTGCTACAAAATATTCTGAGTTAGAAGTTAGTGAACCTGTTGTGTAACTATTCCCTGTGGATACAATCGTGCTCAAATTTGGCTGCGACATCCATATAACAGATCCGTCCGTGGTGGCAGCTGATAAAGTAGCAGTTTCATTGGAGCAAATAGAAGCTCCTTTAATGTTACTTAGTATTCCAGGGCTTAATTCACTGATATTTAGTGGATGGCGTAAGGTGTCTCTGCATACAAGGCTATATGGTTCTAAGTAAAAGATGCGATTACCTGAAAGATTGAATAATTTTACTGTATCATTATCATAAAGAGTGGCGCCCCCATTAGCTTGATCAAACCATCGTATAGAGCCACTGAAATTAGAATAAATAACGTTCAAAGTGTCGCCAATACAAAGCGTATCTTTATCTTGAATGGTGACACTAGGAAAATTCCACACGAGCACTCTTTTCTGTACCCGAGTACTGGCACACTGTCCGTCGTAGGCTTCTACATAAAAAATAGTAGCGCCAGTTTTAGTAGGTGTGAAACTATACGCACTTCCATTGTGTAAAGGTGTTCCTCCAGAAGCTACCGAGTACCACAGTATGTTAGATGAACTAATCGTAGTTGCCGTCAATTCTGTTGTTCCATCATGTATACATATGGTGCTGTCTTCATTTGTTATGGGGTCAGCCGGGGCATTATTCGCATTCACATTGGCAAAGGTTATTGCTCTTTTGCTGCTAATACAACCACGATTATTGGCTTCAGCATAGTATTGTTTAGAATATTGAAGTACATCAGTAATATACACTTCACCTGTATCCACAGCGGTTCCACCCAAAGAATCGGTCCACCAAATAATTTGTCCGTAATCTGCAGAAGCTGAAAGGTTTGCCTTAGCATTTAGGCAAATACTATCATTGATTGTTATGGGTGTAGAAGGCTGTTCTGCTACCGCAACAAGAATCTGTTTTACGCTACTTGAGCACGATTTGTTTCTGGCTTGGATTTTATAATTAGTATTGCCTGTTAGTATGGGGGTAGTAAACTGTTTTCCGGAATCTATAGGTAAAGAAGACGAGTTTTCGTACCAATAAACCTGAGCGTCAGAACTCGCTAGTATAGTAGTACTATTCCCGGCACATACAGGCGTATCGACAAAATAGGTAAGTGTGCTTGGTTTGTAATCTATTTGCTGGTAAGCTGTGTCTTTACAGTTTGCACCATTTCTATATCCATACATCGTAGTAATAAGCATTACATTTCTATTGCTAGGGTAAGCTAATTTCTGTTTAGCATTTTCCCCATAAAGTGAGCTGGTTCCAGCGCCGTAATACCAATAATATGAATACTGTCCAAGACCATAACTCATATATCGATTATACATTCTATGTTTTAAAAATGGAGAACTTACATTGTTAGGAACCAAGGAGTCTTGGTAGTTGTAACAATTGGCGAGACTAAAGTCAGCATACGTTTCATATTTTACATGTGGTTCTAACAATAAGTCACAATCCAGCGAGGTGCCAGAAATGTTCAAGTTAAGACCTCGGTACCAAATATTAGAAACGGTACCGCACATCAGATTCTCACCTGAACCGTCTCCCGCGGCAAAACCGTTGCAAACGATTCCCGTTCGTATAGAATTGGTAGACGAAATAGTTAGCAAATAAGGCCTGTCGGTTATAAATGCGGTATCAAAAGTTAGACTTTTTCTGAGAACGGTAAGTACTCCTCCACCAAAAGTAGTATCAACCTGTATGGTTTTAGTCCTGACAGCACTTCCTGTAGGAAGTGAGTCTGTTCCTACTTCATATATGCGAACTGTTATATCTACTTTGTCATTACTAGTTGATATAACCCAACCATAGAAAGTGGCTCCAGTTATTTCTACGCTGTCTGGAGCATCGTAATACTGACCCAGTGCAAATCCGTCAGAAATAGAGATAGCTTGAAAGGATGACGCTTTGTATCTGGCATATTCAAGCGTATCCTCATCACATGATTTAGGTTGCGCAGAACTTTTGCTTTTCAGATTATCAAAAGTAATTGATGGCTTGGTTAGGTTGTCAGTAATATTGACAGGAATTACCTGAAATTGCGCAAAAGTAGCTAGCTGAATAATAAGATAAGCGGAGAGGAGTATGTATTTCTTCATAATTATTGTGATTTGGTAAACTAAAAGTAACAACGATTTTTGATATAAAGAAACAAAAAAACCTAATCCGCTAAGGATTAGGTTTTTAATTTGGGAGGTCAGAACCGGATTCGAAC
>OBMK010000665.1_pt1 | contig 32802 bp, 24 predicted proteins | sample 1539081 | NCBI WGS metagenome assembly OBMK01 (sample SAMEA3355528, study PRJEB22509) | marine metagenome | biome: marine; feature: river plume; material: water | place: USA | collected 2010-08-07 | depth 0.5 m | reverse complement strand
AGTTTTAATACTTAACAAATATTAAATCATTCTTGTGCTTCCCAAAAGTAATACTTAAACCATAAATTCTTAAGACTTTTATAGTTTTGGTTAAAAATAGATGTCTACTATCTAAAAGAAAAGTAGGATTAATGAACTACACCATTTTCTTCGCAACGCTAGATAATTTATTAAGGGCTTCAAATGGCCAAAATGTTTGTCAAGAAAAAACCTTGTAAAATCAAAGAGTATAGGAAGTGTTACAATAACAGAGGAGATAACGTAGGTTGGTCTGAGTTCTATCCAAACGAAACAAGTATGTACCATGAAACCCGAAGCAAAAAGTAGCATGCCCTAACAAATTAGGTGTCAATATAAATATTAATTGTGTTAAGCAATTTTACGCTGATTAAATATGGAGGACCAGATTGATGACACCCCCCTACCATAGATTTAAGTATATTAGCGCTATATTCGTTATAAGTACATGAAAAAAATATTAATTGTAACAGTCCTACTTATTATTTCTACTTTCCAAGTTAATGCACAATTAGAGAAATTAGATTCGCTGAAGACTCATCCAGATATAAATTCAATAAATCTTAGTATTGGCCCAGGTGGCATATTTGCTTTTTTTCTTCCTGCTCATATTTCCTATGAAAGATTATTTCAGGGTGATGTTTTTGGGAGTAAGAATTCATCAATTTTAGACTTGGGAGTAGGTGGAGCGTTACATTGGGAGGGCGCAAGCCCGTTTATCATAAGTCGTTTTGGGATTTTAACGGGTACCGGACCTAGGCACTTTGAGGCAAAAGCAGGTGTTTGCTATTTTTGGGATGGAGATTTTATGGATATTTATCCTTCTGCTTCCATTGGCTATAGAAAGCAAAAACCGGATGGTTTTATTTTTAGAACAGGTATTGGTTTTCCCGATGCTTTATACGTAAGTTGGGGGTTTAGTTTTTAATTGTCCTCAAAGAAATAAAACTGTGATCACTAACCTGTCAGTTAAAAAGTTGGATAATACCGCAACAGCTTTAGTTGAATTGCTAATAGAAAAATGTATCAAAAGCAACGCAATTCCCTACGTTAACTTTTGTATGATTTGACCTCAAATGTCAGAATATTTTTGGCTATGGTTTATGTCTAATTAAGTTAATTTTCTGTAACGACATACTTGTCTAAATTTGAAAGAATCATTAGACAAGTTTTTGAAATTATTAAACTAAAATGGAACTGCTTATTTATGTTATCGCATTACTCGCCATTGTAATTATACTATTACAAATTTACTTTAGGCCAACGCAAAAGAATGAAATAGATGTCATTACAAAGCTGGATGTATTTTCAAATTCAATTACCCGAATAGAAAACAGTTTAAAAGACGATATTAGGATAAATCGTGATGAAAATGCCGCCAATGCAAAAATAAATCGGGAAGAATTAAACAAAGCTATCGCTGATTTTAGAATTGAAATTATGACTGCCTTTAAGACTATGACAGAGCAAAATAATTCTGCTCTTGAAAAATTGAATCTAACGCTAGAACACAAGGTAACAGACCTCATTGACAAAAATGATAAAAGTTTCAAATTATTTACCGTTGGAAACACTGCTCAACTTGAAAAAATTGAAAAAAAAGTGGAGGACAATTTAAAAAATTTGACTGAACAAGCGAAATTAGATAATACGTTAATGAGAGATGTCCTGATAAACGCTTTTAAAGGTTTTGAGGATACTTTTGATAAAAACGTAAAATCATTTAATGACCTACAAAAAGAGAAGTTTGAATTGATGGAGACTAAACAAAACGAACTAGTAAAAGGCACTGAAACGAAATTAGAAAGTATAAGAGCGACGGTAGAAGAAAAACTAGAAAAAACCCTAAGTGAGCGCCTGGGGCAAAGTTTTGAAACGGTTGGTAAGCAATTAATTGAAGTACAAAAAGGACTAAGAGAAATGCAAACCCTTGCAACGGATGTAGGTGGTTTGAAAAAAGTATTGAGCAATGTAAAACTTAGGGGCGGTGTAGGTGAGGTACAATTGGCCTTATTGCTGGAACAGATTTTAGCACCCAACCAATACGATGCTAATGTGAGAACCAAAAAAGGAAGTAACGAACCTGTAGAGTTTGCCATAAAACTTCCAGGACGAAGCGAAGATGAAAGTGCTTTTGTTTACTTACCTATTGATGCCAAATTTCCCAAAGATACCTATGAACACTTATTGGCAGCCTATGAAAGTGCTATACCCGAAGACATAGAATCTGCTACCAAAAACCTAGAAACTGTAATTAAAAAAATGGCAAAGGATATCAGAGATAAATACCTTGATCCACCCAATACCACAGACTTTGCCATTATGTTCCTTCCATTTGAAAGCATTTATGCAGAAGTGATGAGAAGAAGCTCATTAATAGACCAATTGCGCACCGAATTTCAAATAACTGTAGCAGGTCCTACCACGCTGATGGCTATTTTGAACAGTTTGCAAATGGGCTTTAGAACTTTGGCGTGGCAAAAACGCAGCAGTGAGGTATGGAAAGTATTGGGAAGTGTAAAAAAAGAATTTGAAAATTTTGGTGGCTTGTTAGAGAAAGCACAAAAGAACATCCAAACCGGGCTTGGCCAATTAGACGATGTAGTAGGCACCCGAACAAGAGCGATACAGCGCCAGTTGCGTAAGGTAGAATCTTTGCCCACCGCAGAAACCCAAAACCTGTTACCCGAGGTAGCCGTGGATGAATTAGACATAGAAAAAAATGAAATAGAATGAACAAATCTTTTTACAAATGAAAGGACCTAGGCGTGATAGAACGACTATGTATGTCAAAAACAATGGTAGAGGGGAGATAACCTGTGGGTTAGCCGATTGTAGTTAGTGGGATGGGTATATAATTTCTCTAGTTTCCTTTTTTCGTTTCAAACAAAGTTTTCCATCATCTCTAGTACACCAAATAATTGATTTTATTTCTTCTACATTGCTGTGCCTCCCCGGAATTATATATTTAAGGTATATATAATTTTCGCGAATCACATACTTTTGACTTTTTCTTCCATTTTCATCCCAAGATATTTTTCGGGTTTTTCTGTTCCATTTTCTGGAGAAATTGATCTTCGTTAGCGTTCTCGTCTTAAAGATTTGATTTTTTTAGTACAGTATTCATACAATTTTTTATCATTTTTCTTATCAGTGATTGAACAGGAATCCAGTTGATCTAAACAACAATAAGGTAAAAAAAAACAGTCATAGTTTCTCTTTGTGGTGTCATAACCAGTTCTGATGACGAACGGTTAGAAATACCGGTGCATCCATTTGCTAGAAATATACAAAGCTTTACACAGGCCAACGAAGATGGCTACATTATAACGCTATCCTTCGACGTCCAGCGGCTCTGCAGATTGCGGAGCTTTTTTTGTTAGCCGTCTGTTCTATATCAATGCTTTATCCAAATGGCATTTGCCATAATAATATCTATCTGCTATAGATATAGATTTGTCTTTTTTTAGAGTTGATTGGAAAATACGAAATAAAAAAACCCTTAACTATCTTATAATTAAGGGTTTGTAAATCTAAAAAGTACTCGGGACGGGACTTGAACCCGTACGCCCGTGAAGGCACTGGATTTTAAGTCCAGCGTGTCTACCGATTCCACCACCCAAGCATCTTAAATCTCAAACTCGGTAGATAATGAGATTTATTCGCAATACAAAATGGTTGCCCATAATGTGCATACCTTAAACGTTACAAGGTACACTGCTAAACTAAAAAAGGGATTGCTCCCTTTTTATATCGTTTGAGCGAAAGACGAGATTCGAACTCGCGACCTCCACCTTGGCAAGGTGATGCTCTACCAGCTGAGCTACTTTCGCTTTATTTACTTACTTCAATGAACGTTTCTCTCCGTAAGCGGGTGCAAAAATAATCACGATTTCATACCTTGCAATAAGTTTTAAATTATTTTTTTTTGAATTCAAATATCAACTCCCGTCCAAGTCTCGGAGCTATCGATTCTAGGCATTTTTGCAGTACATTTAACTCAAATTTATTTTGAAATAAGCCCACGTATTCATCTGCATTTCCCCCGTAAGGTGGACCGTCATTTTTATCAATGTCAAAGAGTAAACCAAAGAGGACGCCTTCTTTATTTAAAAGTCGGTGCATGTGATCTACATATTGGGGCCTTAGCGCAGGGTTAAGTGCACAAAAAAAAGTCTGTTCTATGATTAGATCAAAACGTTGATCTAGCTCAAAAAAATCGCACGTTAGATACTTATCTTCTGGAAAGTTAGATACACGGCTTAACAATAAGGCCTTGGCATCAGTTGCGTAGTCTAGCGCGTATACATGTGTGTAGCCCTTATTCCATAAGTACTCGACCTCATGGCCACTTCCAGCGCCTGGTATCAGTATGTGAGCGTTTTTGACAACGTTTTGCTCTACGTAATCTGTGAGCACTTTATTGGCATAACCAATATCCCAAGAGAAGTCATTCTGGGCGTACCTGTTTTGCCAATAGGCCGCATTCAAATTACTCATTTTATCCTTTTCCGCCGCCTTTTACCGCGCCGGCTCCTTTAGTAGATATGGGCGTTTTTTTAGGGCTACTGGATTTTGTGCTTCCGCTAGTAGGTGTACTTGGGGTAGTTCTAGGAGTGTTAGTTCTAGGAGTTGGAGTGCTGGTTCTTGGGGTGTTAACGTCTTTATACCGTGTCGTTGTGGGTGCGGTGGTAGGACTTGAAGTAGATTCGAGAGGGGTCTGATATTGTTGAAATAAATGAATTCTAAATCCCACATTAATTAACAGCATATCCGTTTTTACTATTTTGTAATCACTGAAATCTACTTGGCTAGTTCCTTCTACTTGTTTTATGTTACGCAATGGCAGGGCAGCTCCTTTATCACCAAAGGTATAGGTGATTCCACTTTCTAATGAGAACGACTTATTCAAACGATAACTGCACCCTATACCCGCACCATAGTGAAGTCTGGAGGTGTATACAATATGACGTGTGGTGGTGTCTGACTGGTAATCAGGGTTTTGTGAGACTTTATCTAGCTGAAGTCTTTGACGTGTATTGTACTGCCTGTTTCCTATTAAAAAATTGACATAGGGTACAAACTTATCATCATCGGTTCCCCAGTTTAATCGAACCACACCCATGGTTGCATACATTGAATTGGTTGCTGTAATGGTAGCTGTGCCGATAATGTTAGGATCGGAGAGGTCTAAATTTTCAATTTTTTTGGACTGCATTTTAGCAAAATCCATTTGCATGCCTACTTGAAAATTCAGCATAGATTTAGAAGGGTATCTGCTGCTGAGGTAACTTAGATTTATGCCGTATCCATCATCGTATTTTATATCTTTCAGCTCACTTTGTGGGCAAGCGGTATGAAAACCAATTCCCAGATATCCTTTACTTTCTTGGGCATTAGCGTTTAAGCTTGCAGCGGCACATAAAACGAATAGGGTATTTTTAATACTTCGCATATTTCAAATGTAGGTTATTCCTTTAATTTTTGGTTTTCGCTGTGTCGTGTGGCATCGCGAGTCGTTTTTTTAGCTAAATTTTGGTGTAAGGCGTCTTCTAAATTAATGCCACATTGATTGGCTAAGCACATAAGTACGAAAAGCACATCTGCCATTTCATCACCTAAGTCTACTGCTTTATCAGATTCTTTAAAGCTCTGCTCGCCATACTTTCGGCTCATAATACGTGCCACTTCACCCACTTCTTCCATCAGTATAGCTGTATTGGTAAGTGGATCGAAATAGCGAACACCAAAGGTGGTTATCCACTCATCAATGGTTTTTTGTGCTTCGGTAATGGTCATACCTGCAAAAATATCTGGTTTAGTTTAATTAAGTGATGCTTTATCGAACTAAAAGCTCCAAGTGTTATTGTTGATATTGTATGGATTTAAGGAGAATTTAAATCCTGCAGAGACTCCTTGGGTGTTAGAGTGAGCTAGTATATAGTAAACACCCAGTTTAACGCGCTGGCGCCCTAATTTTAAAATACGATTAGCACCAAATAAAATTTCGGAGTATTGATAATTTCTTTCGGGTACATACAGGATGCCACCACCCACAGAAGTTTTTATTCCTAATTGTTTTAAAATAGGAATTTTACTGGTAATAAATCCATTGAACTCATGTTGGTAATGACTTTCAAATACGGTTTGAAATGTAGCAAAAGTAGAATCGATGAGCTGGTAACCAAACATCGTAGGCATTAGTAAAAACGGATCTCCGCCACGCTGATAACGATAGTCCATGATTCGCAAATTACTCGTATCTAAAAATCCTCCCAGGTTTATGGCGTATTCTGAAGTACCAAAAATGCCAACATTAAATTTTTGATTAATGCCAAAATCAAGTGATTGATACTTCGTGCTAGATCCCCAAATACCTATAAATGCTTGTTTATAAATGAGTGAAAAAGTGGGGTACTTGGATCCGAGGATTATCTTTTGTTTTGGTTCTTTAATGTAAAGTTGCTTGGGTGTGTAGGACAAAGCAAAGGAGCTTTCAAATGCAGAATGAGTTGCGAACGTATAGGGTGTGTTATTCTCAAAAGCACTGTCATAATCGCTATTAAACTTAAAATCACCTAAGTCTTTTCGAAGGGTATTTTTAAGTCCAACGTTCATGTAAAGTCCATTGCTAATTTCGTGCGAATGCCTAATGCTTAGGTAATTCTCTTCGTAAAAGTTATTGCGGTTAAATACATCGCGTATGGTGGCAAAAGTATTCACAAAACCAAAGTATTTTCTTAGGTCTATGGAGATAGTAGATTGCTTTTTGGGATTGTATTTAAACTGCATGGCCAGATTGCCTTTTACGTCACCGTTTCTAAAACCGTAATTCAAAAAGGGTGAAATGTATAACGTTTTATAATTTTCGTACTTTTTAAAATAATTAACAGAATAGCGTAACCTCAGACCTCCAATTGCCACAGGATCAAGCAAAGCAATTGCCGGGTCAAAATTCCAAAGTATTTTTTTATCTCGGTTGATAAAGCTGTAACCCATCAATAAAATTTTGCTTATCGAAGGTTTATTAAAAATAGAATCTACGGAGTCTAAATAATGCTTACTAAGTCGTAAACGCTGGATGCTGTCTTGGTAATTTATATAAATTCGCTCATCATGGGTGAGTGGTATAGGGCGTAGCAATGCCCAAAACGAGGTGTCTTTGTTATAAGCATCCTCGAGGGTGATACCTACTTCATCATTAAAATATTTTTTGGCATAGGTGCTGTCAAAGGTGTAATTTGTATAGCGAACGTCGCAATGACCATTAGACTTGCTTGTACCATTTTTAACCTGCCACTCCATGCGTTCAGTAGTTAATACGCGTCGGTTATTTATAAAGCTATAATCTTGCGATATACGGAAAGCATCGTACATGACAAGTGAGTTTTTACTCACGTCTAAGCTTACGCTTTTGAGGGTAAATAGACTGTCCCATATTTCTATTTCTCCCGTAAATAGGGCGTTTCCTATTTTTCTGGGCGTAACGCGAATGGTGTAAACTTTTATGTCTCCCTCAAACCTAGATCCGAGCAATTTATACTTGTATGCGAGCATAGCTGTACTGCTGATAGGCGAGATGTAGGCATTATCACCCAGTTTTTTGGATATGATTATGTTCTGGTTAAAGTCAAAGTTAGCATCTGTTGTAGACGTAAAAAAAAGTGTTTGTTGATTGCCTAGTTTTTTTGCGGCAAGTTTCTCTTCTTTAAAACCCGTTGGTGATTTAATGTGCTGCACAAAGTCAGCTTCAAAGAGATTAAGTTTTGGAATACTGTCCTTATAATTAAAAAGATCTTCTAGCTCATCTTTTTTTTGTTTTTCCATTTTGGACCCAGAAAAGGTGTTTTCTTCTACGCTTTTCACATAAATGCTTCGCTTTTGGGTAGTATATTGATTACTGTAAATGTCCTTTCGGTCAATGGTTTTTTGAATAATTTCATACGACAAGTCTCTTTTTTTGTTAGAGACTTGTACAGCATCTAATTCATTATCAGCTACTTCTAAAGTGATATTTTGGGTAAAGTTAGGCGTTATGATTAAGTCTAAATATTGGGGAGTATAGCCCATATAAGAGTATGAAATTCTGTTTAGTCCTTCGGGTAATCTTAATTCATATTGGCCTTTTTCATTGGTTACTGCACCTACACCTAACTGCGTTGCTCGCACATAAACTCCCTGCAAAGGAAGGGATTGAGCATCTGTTACATAACCCCTTAACGTAAAATATTCTTGTGCATGGGCATGATAGCATATGAGTGAAATCAATATAAGCGTAAAATATTTCAAGTAGTTAGGTTTGAATTCGGTCGTGTTTTGAATTTAAAACAGTACAAAAATGAATTTAATTGACACTATTTGGTTACGAATTCGATAAAAATAAAAAAGTTTCCGCTTTACATTTTTAAACTTTTAAAATATGTTTTACGAATAGCCTACGTAGCTTTGCACTGTATAATGAAAAAAGTAGTACTGTTAATTCTAGATGGATGGGGAATTGGGAAAAAAGATGCTTCCGATGCGATTTATAACGCTCACACTCCATTTATAGATAGCTTAGCTAATGAGCCAAAAGCCAATATCAAAACCTTTGGTGAAAATGTAGGACTCCCTGAAGGACAAATGGGTAATTCTGAGGTAGGTCACATGAATATAGGCGCAGGACGCGTAGTATGGCAGATGCTCGTTAGAATAAATAAAGCATTTAGAGATCACGAAGTATCTCAGATGGACAATGTGATTAAAATGCTAAATTTAGCCAAAGAAAATCCTGATCGAAAGATTCACTTGATGGGTTTAGTAAGTGACGGTGGAGTACATAGCAGTTTAGATCATCTTATTTCACTTACCCATCTATTTAAAGAACAAGGCTTAGATAATCGTTTATACATACATGCCTTTACAGATGGTAGAGATACCGATCCTCAAAATGGTTTAGGTTATTTAAATGACCTCACAGCATCTGAACATTTCGGAAAAACTACTTTGGCGAGTATATGCGGCAGGTATTACGCCATGGATAGGGATAAGCGATGGGAACGTACTCAATTAGCTTATGATGCTCTAGTAAATGGGATAGGAGATAATGCCAACGACTATAAAAATGCCATGAAAGAAAGCTACGCAGCAGGGGTTACTGATGAGTTTATTAAGCCCATAATGTTAACTAAAAATGGTCAGATAGCAGAAGATGACATTGTACTGTGTTTTAATTTTAGAACAGACAGAGGTAGACAAATAAGTACGGTGCTTACCCAAGAGGATATGCCCGCATTAAACATGAAGACCCTAGATCTTCATTATTTCACCATGACGGAGTATGATAAGACATACCGAAACGTAAATGTGCTGTTTGAAAGTCAAGATTTAAAAAATACGCTTGGCGAAGTGTTGTCTGGCCGTCATAAAAAACAGCTGCGCGCCGCCGAAACCGAAAAATATCCTCACGTTACGTTCTTTTTTAATGGAGGAAGAGAAGAGCCTTTTGAAGGTGAAGACCGTACTATGGCAAGCTCACCAAAGGTAGCTACCTATGATTTACAGCCAGAAATGAGCGCTGTAGAACTAACCCATAATGTGATCCAAGCAATGGATAGAACCGACTATGATTTTGTGTGTGTAAACTACGCAAATCCTGATATGGTAGGACATACAGGTGTGTTTAGCGCTATAGTAAAAGCTTGCGAAACGGTCGATTCCTGCGCCAAAGAATTAGTAGAATACGGACAAAATAAGGGCTATTCATTTATCATCATAGCCGATCATGGTAATGCGGAACTAGCGGTGAATGAAGATGGTAGTCCAAATACAGCACACACGACCAATTTGGTTCCTATATACCTGCTAGATGACGATAATAAAGAGGTACACGAAGGCAAACTAGCGGATATTGCACCAACGGTTTTGCAGTTATTAGACATTCCTGTGCCTGCCGAATTTGACGGGGTAAGTCTTATCTAATTTATAGGTACGTCTCATCTATTCGTTATCCTAATTGTATTTTCAGGAAGATTCATATAATAGTAATACTTTTATAGAATAATAGTATTACTATTGTACTGTAAAAGTAATGCTACAAAATATTTCATTCACTATAGATACTGGAATCAGTTTAAAAGACCCTCGCGAGTCTGATCTGGGTAAGAAATTGCTGCAAGAAAGTATCAACCTAATCGACGAAATTGGTCTCGAGCAATTCACCTTCAAGAAACTGGCTATCGCCATGTCTTCCACAGAAGCAACTATTTATAGGTATTTTGAAAATAAGCATAAGCTGCTTACCTACCTTGTAAACTGGTATTGGAGTTGGTTGCAGAACAAAATATTGTTTACCACGTATACGCTTAACTCTGCTGCTGAAAAACTTGAAAGTACCATTGATATATTGGCTTCTCCGATAGAGCAAGATTTCAACTATACGTACATTGATGAGCAAAAGTTGTATCGCATCATTATTGCAGAAGGAGCTAAAGTATATTTGGTAAAGGATGTTGATATGGTAAATACTGGAGGTGCTTACTTGAGTTATAAGACCCTTTGTTCACTTATTTCTGATCAAATCCTGGCATTAAACATGAATTATCAACATTCGCATACCTTGGCTTCTACCATCATTGAAACATGCCATAGTCAGATATTTTTCAGTCAACACTTGCCCCGGCTAACCGATGTGCTAGAAGATGACCACGCCAACCTAAAAAAATTTATTGTACACTTAACCTTTTCAGCCATTAAATAATGAAGTCTACCTTAAAACCTATACAGCGATTTTGGGGTTTATTAAATCCTGATAAACGAGACCTTACTTATCTGTATTTATATGCCATTTGCAATGGTATAATTAGTCTATCCTTGCCTATAGGCATACAAGCGATTATGGGCTTGGTGCTAGCTGGCAGACTTTCTGCCTCATGGGGAATTCTTACGGTGCTTGTGATGCTGGGAGTAGCGGTAGCCGGCATATTTCAAATTATGCAATTGTATATTGTGGAGATACTTCAACGCAGATTATTTGCACGTGCGGCATTTGACTTTGCATACCGTATACCTAAGTTTAAGCTAAAGTCCTTAGGAAACTACTACCCACCTGAATTGGTGAATCGTTTTTTTGATACGGTTAATATTCAAAAAAGCCTATCCAAAATATTGCTAGATTTTTCTACATCTATTCTTCAAATCATTTTTGGATTAATTCTCCTATCCTTATATCATCCTATTTTTATTGCTTTTGGGATAGTGCTTTTACTCATTTTATTTATTATTATATATCTTACAGGCAGGCCAGGTATGCGAACAAGCATTGAAGAAAGTAATTATAAATATGAAATGGCTTTTTGGCTAACGGAATTAGCACGAGCGATACCTACCTTTAAGTTAAGTGCAAGTTCTGAACTCAATTTTAAACGAACAGATGATATTCTGCATAACTATGTCGACTCTCGTAAGCGGCACTTCAAAGTCCTCTTGAGTCAATACAGTAGCATAATCGCTTTAAAGACTTTGGTGACCGCAAGTCTACTGGTAGTAGGAGCATTATTGCTTATTTCCAATAGCATTACCATTGGACAGTTTGTAGCTTCAGAGATTGTAATTATTTTGATACTCAACTCCTCCGAAAAACTGATTATGAGTATGGAGGCTATTTATGATGTACTTACCTCTATCGAAAAGCTGGGTAAAGTAACCGATATAGAAATAGAAGAACCAGTAAAGAACGCGCTTTCACTTAATGCGCATGCATCCATAGGAATTAAGGTGAAGAATTTGGATGTAGTGGGGACCTTAGACCAGAAAATAATTAGGAAAAATGTCAATCTTACCATTAGTGCGGGCACGGCTACTTGCTTAGTGGGTGACTCTGGAAGTGGTAAAACCAGCTTATTGAAAATATTGAGCACTAGCATTGATAATTATAACGGAACTATTTTATACAATGATATTCCACTTCAAAATATTGATATAGAAGAACTGAGAAAAGACATTGGATGTGTTTTTTATGATCAGGAGATTTTTTATGGAACCTTTAGGGAAAACATATCCTTAGGTCAAGAAGGAATATCTGATGAGGATTTGGTAAACATCATCAAAGAAGTAGGTTTAGAAAAACTGATTCTTAGCTTTCCAGACGGCTATAATCATATTATTATGAATGCCAATAGTATACTATCTGGTACGGATAGGGTGCGATTAATTATGGCTAGAGCACTTATTACTCAGCCTAAATTAGTGTTAGTAGAAGATGTTTTTTCTGGACTCAAAGAAGAGAACAAAATGGAATTGTTAAATCTCTTATTCCATCGATGTAAAGGAAAGACGCTAGTGATGGTTAGCAATGACCCGAGTGTAAAAAAAGAATGTCAAACCGTGATAGAATTGAATTAAAATGCTGAATATTTCTAAAAATAGCGTTCAAAATACGATTTGGAATAAAAGCTACGTAACCGTTCAGGATATTGGGAATAGTTTAGCACGAAAGGTGTTCCTTAAACTTATTCTAGCCTTATTGCTGCTGGTAATAGGTATGCTGTTTTTGCCGTGGACACAAAATATACAAAGCAAAGGTGTAATTACTGCTTTACGTCCCGACGAACGGCCTCAGACCATCCAAAATACGATACCAGGTAAAATAGAGAAGTGGTATGTACAAGAAGGAGATTTGGTCAAAAAAGGAGACACTATTTTGTACCTTACAGAGATTAAAACGGAATACTTTGACCCACAATTAATTGAGCGGACCCAAGAGCAGGTGCAAGCTAAAGCAAATGGTATAAATGCCTATGAAAATAAACTGCTGGCCTTGGATAATCAAATACACTCTCTCAATGATTTACAAAGGTTAAAGATACAAACAGTAGATAATAAGGTAAAGCAATCCAAATTACTAGTAACTACGGATAGTGCGGGCTGGAAAGCCTCAGAAATAGAACTAGAAACGGCCCGTCAGCGTTTGAAGCGGCAAGAGGATATGTACAATCAAGGCTTAATATCACTTACCGATCTCGAAACCCGAAGATTAAAATTACAAGAAACCAAAGCCAAGGCGATTGAACAAGAGAATAAGTACGGCTTAAGTGTAAATAAATACATCAATACCTTAATAGAACAGGATCAAGTTATCAGTGAGTTTGCTGAAAAGATAAGTGATGTTAAAAGTAAGCGAAGTTCTGCTGGAAGTGAATTATACGATGGGCTAGGCGAGATGTCAAAGATGAAAAATCAATTAGCGAATTATGAACTTAGGCAAGAATTTTACTACGTAATGGCTCCTAGAGATGGTTATATTACACAAGCAATTCAAGCAGGGATAGGAGAGAATATCAAAGAAAATACACCTATCATTACTATCGTTCCCCTAAAATGGAAAAAAGCAGTAGAAGTTTACGTTGATCCTATTGATTTACCCTTAATCAAGCGCGGTAATCAAATGATGTTTTTATTTGATGGATGGCCTTCTATCGTTTTTTCAGGCTGGCCTCAACTGAGTTATGGCACCTTCCCTGGAAAGGTACAAGCGATAGACTACAACATTAGTAAGAATGGTAAGTATAGAATTTTGGTTGAAGAAAGTGATATTAAACCATGGCCAGATGAAGTGAGAATAGGTTCGGGTGCAAGAGGAGTTGCACTGCTCAACAGTGTGCCTGTTTGGTATGAGCTGTGGCGACAGTTAAACGGTTTCCCGCCCGATTATTATACTGGTATGCAAGAAAAAACAGATGAAAAGAGTAGTAAATAGTCTATTTGCTTTAGGATTTTTGGTGTCTTGTTTTGCCCAAAGGGTAGACACCGCGGCAGTCAACGAGGCTAGTTTTCTGAAACAAGTCTACCAATTTGCGCCATCAGTATTAAACAGTGGCTTGCAGGTAGACATTCAAAACCAAGATTGGCTTGCCGCAAAGGCAGTATTTGAACCCAAACTGGGTGGAACATATGCAGCAAAAAACTATGGAGATAAATTGTATTATTCGAAACTAGATGCAGGTGTAAAGGTCAAAACTCCCTTAGGTGTTAAGGTAACTGGTGGCTATACCCAAAATGAAGGCGTTTTTTTAAATCCAGAAGGGACGGTTCCCTTGCAAGGTATTGCCTACGCGGGTATAGAAATACCCTTAGGTGCTGGTTTATTTACCGATGAAGATAGAACGTATATCAAGCAGCAACGGATAGAGAATAATGCCGCAGGCTTAGTGAATCAACTTGAAATAAACGACCATTTATTATCCTCTGGAGTGGCTTACTGGCATTGGTACGAGAGTATTATGTTGTTAGAACTTTCTCAAGAAGCAATCGAGCAAGCTAGAAATAGATGGCAGTATGTTGTTCTCCAAAATAAAATAGGAGAGGCAGCTGATATCGATACGCTCGAAGCATTTATCAACTATCAAAATAGGCAAGCGTTTCTTTTAGAATCAACTGTAAAATGGGAAAAGTATCGAAATTACATACTTAACTTTTTGTGGCAACCTGAGCTCCAACAAAAAATGGTAGCTCCTCTTGTAGATATTGACTATAAAGCACAGTTCCCGGATTCGTTTCAACAACGACAAATTACGCAGACGCATCCGTATATACAGCTCTTAGTTATGGATTCTATGATTAACCAAACCAATCTGATGCTTGCTAAAGAATACTACAAACCTCAAGTTGACTTAGCGTTTAAATTACAAGAGGATGGAGGTAGTATAGGGAACTTTAATTACAATCCAACCCAAAATAATTACGTAGGTTTAAACGTTTACATGCCTATATTTCTAAGAAAACAACGGGCCAAATCAGAACAAGCTGTGATCAAAAATGAAGTGATTGGCAATAAGAAAAAAGAGGCTTTGGTAAAGCTTGAAAATGCGCAGCGTACCTATTATCAGAATACGATTAACCTTAAACAAAGCTTAGATCTTTTGGAGGTAACCAACGATAACTATAAGCGCATGTTAGACGCAGAGCAAGCTAAATTTAATGCTGGCGAAAGCTCTCTTTTTATAGTGAATAATAGAGAGCTGAAATGGATTGAGAGCCGTGAGAAATACATTAAGACCTATTCGGACTATAGGAAATCAATACTAGACTACTATCATTCCTTAGGTATATTGCCCCAAATTGTACAATAGTTTACGATTAATCGTAAAATAATTACTTGTGGGTAAGCCGGAATACCTAAAGCACCACAAATTTCGTTTCTTTGCTTTGCCTACTTGCCCCAAACGCATTGCATAAATTACTTACTATATTATTGCTTAGTCTTTCATCTCTAGTGCACGGGCAGTTGAGTACGTCCATTAGCAAGTACCTGTTGCTCGAGCCAGGCGATACCTCATTGGTAGATTCGGGTTTTGTGCTAAACGGTTCACTTACCATTCAAGGGTATGAGAGTCCAAAAGATTTTTTACAGGTTCATAATAAGGTAGTTTGGTACACTAAGACTAGGCCAGATAGTGTGTTGGTGAGTTATAAGAAGCTGCAGTTTGCGGTAACCTATAAACGCAAGGATCAGGGCATAATTTACAATAGCTACGAGCAAAATCCATTTAGGTATGAACCCAATAAAGCCGGTGAATTGATAGATTATGGAACGCTAAATTCTGCTGGAAATGTTTCTCGTGGTATTGGCTTTGGCAATGCACAAGATGTGGTTGTTAACTCAAATTTGAATCTTAGGATAAATGGCACCGTGGCCAATGACGTTGATGTGCTAGCCGTTATCAGTGACGAAAATAATCCTATTCAACCCGAAGGAAATACGCAGCAAATTCAGGACTTTGATCAAGTTTACATTACCCTAAAAAAGGACAGTACAACCCTTACCTTAGGTGATTTTTTGATGCAGAGGCCCGTTGATTCTTACTTCATCAATTATTATAAAAAATCACGCGGACTTCAAATACAAAATGTAACCCATTCTCACGATTGGAGCATAAAGACAGATGCTGAAGCTGCTTTGTCTCGTGGTAGATTTAATCGAAATAGGATAGATGGAATAGAAGGGAATAGCGGTCCTTATAGACTATCAGGAGAAAACGGTGAATTGTTTATCGTTGTTATAGCAGGTACTGAAAATGTATTTTTAGACGGTAGGGCCCTAACACGTGGTGAAAACAACGACTACGTAGTTAATTATAATACTGGTGAAATCACTTTTACCCCACGTATTCTTATTACAAGGTACAGCAGAATAGTGGTAGAGTTTCAATATTCGGATAGGAACTACGGTAGAGCGGTTATGCACTTAGGTTCGTCGGCTAGCAAAAATGGATTTACTATATATGCCAATGCCTTTAATGAGCTAGACCTTAAATCTCAACCTTTTCAAGTGGATTTAGAAACTTTTGATTCGCTCCAAAATAAAAGTGCTAGAACACTCTTATCTGAGGCGGGAGACGGTGTTGCTTTAATTTCTAAGGTGAAACCGCAATTGGCATATAATACGGATCGTATTATGTACACCAAAAGTTTAGTAGGAGGCACAGACATTTTTATCTACGCGCAAGATCCTTCCGCTAATGTAACATTTTATGAAGTGTTCTTTAGTAATGTAGGAGTGCTCAAGGGCAGCTATTCCCAAGCGCAAACTGCAGCAAATGGAAAAGTATTTGAATACGTAGGAAAAAATAGGGGAGACTATGATCCTATCGAAATATTAATTGCCCCTCAAAGCTTAAAAGCCGTCAATGTGGGACTTAAATTTGCCACCAAGAATAGGATAAGCGGTATAGAATATTCCAGAAGTAATCGTGATAAAAACACGCTTTCGGCCTTAGATGATAACGATAATGAGGGTTTTGGTCTTAGGCTATATCGTACCACTTCAAAACAATTAAAAGATTCTACGATAACTTGGAATACCAATGTTAATTACGAGATGGTAAGTGGTCAGTACCGCTATGTAGAGCGTTACCGTGCTGTTGAGTTTGATCGAAAATGGAACAAACAATTAACCAATCCTACCTCAGTTGCTCAACTTCTACCTGCATATGAGCATATTGGAAATGTAAGTTTTGGACTACAGAAAAGTGCTAATAAGTATGTTAAAAACAATTCTTCATTCTTCTTTAGACCCGAAAATTTTGTTGGTTTTTCTAACCTATCTGATGGAGCATTTACATGGCAAAAAATACAATTAAATACCAGTTTAGAGTGGACTCAATCCTCTACTAATGAGGGTGATACTGCTGATTTGAGTAATGTGTTTTATAGTTTCAATAGTCTGCTAAGTAGGCCATTAGGTAAGGTGAATGCAGGAGTTGGTTACGTAAATGAGCGAAGCATATTCCAATTAGATACCTTACTCCAACAGAGTTATGCGTTTAAGAATTATTCTGTTTTTCTTTCGTCGAGGGACAGTGCTCAACTAAAATATTCTGTAATGGCGAATCAACGAACGGATAATCTTCCTAAAAATGATCAATTTTTACTTTCGACAGTGGGAAGTGATGTAAGTTTAAATACCCAATACACTACATCTAGAAACCAACGAATTGAGCTAAGCAGTACCTACCGAAAACTCGAAATTAAAGACGTAAATTTAAGTGATAAACCTATCGAAAATACCTTGCAAAGCAGGTTAGAGATGGACTTTCATTTCCTTAAGAAATTTATCAGAACCCGTACTTTTTATCAATTAGGTACAGGACAAGAACAACGCCGTGAATTTCAATTTTTGCAGGTACAAGCAGGAAATGGAGTGTATGTTTGGATAGATTATGATTCTAATAACCTGAAGACACTTAATGAGTTCGAAATAGCATCTGACTTAGATAGGCAACGGGCAGATTATATCAAAATATTTACCCCTGTTCCTGGTTTTTTTACCACCAATAGCAATAAAATAAGTCAAACGTTTGAGTTAACACCTGCAGTTTTTTTTAAGTCTGGCGTTCAAAAGAAGCCTGTTATGGCAAGGTTTAATAACATAAGCACGCTTATTCTAGACAAGAAGATCTTACCCAACACTATACTTGGGTTTTTAAATCCAGCTGAACGTAGTCTAACAGATACAGGGCTTATAAATAGTGCTATTAGTTTTAGGACTACGTTATTTTACAACAGAGGAAATCCTAAGTATAGTTTTGATTACACCTACATGAATGCGAGTTCTAAAACACTTCTAAGTAATGGTTTTGACAGCAGATCTACTTGGGATAACGTATTAAATGCACGTATTAATTTAGGGAGAATGTTCACGTTAGACACCCGAATGGTAATGGGAGATAAGCTGTATCTAAGCGAATTCTTTGGAGCACGAAGTTACCATTACGGTTTTTATGAGATAGAACCCAAGCTGCAAATGCTAATTAATAATACGTATCGCATTGAGCTAAAAACGAAATACTTTAATGCCGCTAATCTTGCGGAATACGGCGGCGAAAGTTCACGTAACTTAGAATTTGGGAGTGAGGTAAAGTATACCAAATCAACTAAAGGAACCGTAAATGCAGCGGTTAGTTATATAAAGGTGAAGTATGACGGTGTGGCTAGCTCTACCTTAGGATATGAATTACTCCGAGGTCTTCAAAATGGCAATAATGCAACCTGGAAAATGGGATATCAACGTACCATGTCTAATAATATTCAGGTGATTATTAGCTATGATGGGCGTAAAAGTGAATCATCTCCTGTGATTCATATTGGAAGATTGGTCGCCAGGTATTTATTCTAGTTACTAGAACCTTTCCCTTTTAAAAGTCGTGTTCCGTCTTTTTCAAGCAACACAATTTTTTGTTTGTATAAACTACCTAACGCTTTTTTAAATGCCTTCTTACTCATTTTAAAAGCTTTGTAAATCTCGTCGGGGTTACTTTTGTCACTGTACTTAAAGAAACCCTCATTTTTTATGAGAACATCTAAAACCGATTGAGTCGCCTTGTCAATTACGTTGCGATAACCCATAGGTTGTAGCGAAAGATCAATTTTTCCATCTGCTCTAATGTTCTTTACATAGGCTTTCATTTGATCACCTGGTCTTGCAGGTCTGTGTACGTCAGAATGAAAAACAAGGCCTTGATACAAGCCGTTTACTATAGCATTTATGCCTAAGTCACTTCTTCTGTACATCAAAATATCTACTTCTTCGCCTACTTCAATATCTAAGTCTTCCGTAAATAAAAAGTCTTCAATGTTAGCAGATCCTATTAACCTATCCGATACATCATCAAGCATAAAAAACACAACGTACCAGTCACCTACTTCCATTTTTACAGGTTGTTCACTGTAAGGAACCAGCAGTTGTTTTACGATACCCATATCCACAAACGCACCAGCGGCGTTTACATCCATAACTTCGAGAAAAGCAAATTGCTCGAGCTCAACCTTAGGTTTTAAGGTAGTAGCAGTAAGCCTTTGATCGTTGTCTTTGTATACAAAAACCGATATGTCATCACCCAATTTAAGTTCGGAAGAAACATAGGCATTAGGAAGTAAAACTTCATTACCTACCTCATCCATAAGGTAGCATCCGTTATCCGTTGTTCTTGAGGCTTTTAATAGTTGTGTTTTTCCTAACTCCATTTCGGGGGCAAAGGTAGGATATACCGGATACTCTTTTGCTCAAAAAAAACATATGCCAAATGTTTATAAAAAAAGAGTTGATTCAATTGATTATGAGGTGTATATGTTAGATAAAAGCAACATTCCTGTAGCTAATCTAATATTCCTATACATTCAAACTTATCAAAAACAGCGATTCCATGCGGCGCACTAGCCAGTTCTGCAGTGAGGTCTTGACCAGCCCAATGTTCGTAGTGTTTTCCGTTAAGCCATAATCTACTCTCAGTTACATCATATACTCTGTTTTGGAAGGCAACCCAGATCATTTTTTTATCTTGGCCATTGTGAAGACTCAACATTCTTAGAGATATTTTAGGTAAGTTGTTATCTTTCTTTTGCACTGATGTATTTTAGCCCTCAATTTTAGAGATAATGAAGGTAAAAATCCTCATAGTATTTGTAATAGTATATATCCTTACGGCTTTTGCTTGGCTTACTTTTTCATTGTTGAATTACGCTAATACAGATTATAATCTTAAAAATAATGTGCTTATGGCTGGCCTAAATGCATGTACCTTACAGGTAATGCAAAACGCAAAAAATGGCAAACTGGGCAATGATACAACGCAAGAATACTACCTACAGCAACTCAAAATAGATGTAGACACGGTTCGGCTTAAAGCCTTTGTTCAAGACAGGTTCAATGGCAACTATTTGGCTGAAATATCTCAAATTTCAAAAAAGCAAAAGTTAGTTCAATTATTCATAAACCCAAGTAAGCTCGAAGACTTAGAACTAGAAAGGTTTCAACAACGTAATATTTGGATTTATCAGAGCATTCTTTTATTGGTTTTGGTGGCCAGCGGTATATATGGTGTTTTTTATACCATAGACAATATTTATCAGTTGAATAAACGCCAAAACAACTTTTTATTAAGCGTAACCCACGAGTTTAAAACACCCATTGCTTCTATACGGCTCATGTTACAAACCAGTAAGAACCCAAAAGTAAAGGAAGAAAAGAAGGCTGAATTAATAGAAAACAGTATTCAAAACACCTTCAGACTGGAAGAATTAGCTGAAAATATGCTCGTGAGTATGCAAATAGAAAACGATAAGTATCAATATGCTCTTAGTGAAATAGATTTGAGCGAAATGGCAACTCAAATTATAGAAAATCAAAATATTAAAGGAGAGATTACAGGCAATCTAACTGCAGGAATACGTGTACAAGGCGATAATTTTATTTTACGGATGGTGATTAATAACCTGATTGAAAATGCATTTAAATACTCTAATGATCAGCCAATTGAGGTGAATCTATTTGAAAGGAATAACCAAAAAATAATAGAAGTGAAGGATCAAGGGATTGGTATTCCCAAAGAAGAGTATAAAAATATTTTTAAGAAATTTTATCGTATTCAAGAAGAAGAAACAAGAACAACAAAAGGCACAGGATTGGGCTTATTTATAGTAAAAGAAGCTATTGAGCGTCATAATGGTAGTGTCTGGGTAGGTGTAAACGATCCGAAAGGCACGATTTTTAGGGTCATTCTTAGCTAATTTTAATTTTTGTGATAGTAAACTGACTTTAGATTGAGTAAATTATGACAAATTTGTTGCGTAAATAACTAAATATGTCTAAAAAAAGAATTTTGCTCGTAGAAGATGAAAAGCATTTGGCTGATACTATAAAGTTAAATCTAGAGATTGAAGATTACCATACAATATTGGTTTACGACGGTTCTTCAGCAATAAGCACATTCAGAGAGCAACGTTTTGATTTAGTGATTTTAGATATTATGATACCTAACATAGATGGTATAGCCGTTTGTGAGAATATTAGACTGCATGATAAAAACGTACCCATTATGTTTTTAAGTGCAAGAAGTAGTGCTGAAGATAGAGTATTAGGACTTAAAAAAGGGGCTGATGACTATTTGACAAAGCCTTTTAATATCGAGGAGTTGATGTTGCGTATTCATAATTTAATTAGCAGAAAGGAAGATACGACCAAGAGTGATGCTCTTTCAGAATATACGTTTGGACCCAATATTATAAATTTTGATAGTTACGAAGCGCATGGCAAAGAAGGCAAGTTTTCGTTAACTAAGAAAGAAGCGTTATTGCTTAAACTTCTGATTGAAAATAGGGATGAAGTGGTCAGCAGAGAGAAGATCTTGCAAACGGTATGGGGATATTCTGTTTATCCAAGTACAAGAACAATTGATAACTTTATACTTGCTTTTAGAAAATACTTTGAAGTAGATCCTAAAAATCCAAAATACTTCTTATCTCTGAGAGGTGTGGGCTATAAATTCACAACTTAAATATACGAAGACTAGGTTATCTGTTTATAACTTGGTTAATACACGGCAAAAGTCCACAGTGTATGTAATATCTTTGCAACTTATTATTGTATGCACGAGCAAATTCTTATCATCGACTTCGGTTCGCAATTTACCCAGCTTATAGCCCGCAGAATACGTGAGCTAAACATATATTGTGAAATCCATCCATTTAATAACCTGCCAGAGTTAACCTCAGATATTAAAGGTGTAATCTTATCTGGAAGTCCTGCTTCTTGCACCCAACCTGATGCTCCCGTTGCAGATCTAGATATTATGAATCTTTCTGTTCCTGTACTTGGATTATGCTATGGTGCACAATTTTTAGCGGCTAGTAATGGTGGTAAAGTGGAGAAATCAATACATAGGGAATATGGCCGTGCCAACATAACTAAAGTAACAGAAGATAGACTTCTTCAGGGTATTGATAACGGAAGTCAAGTATGGATGAGCCACGGCGATACCATTTTAGAAATGCCAGAAGGCACGACTACATTGGCCAAAACCGACAGTATTCCAGTAGCTGCATATAGATTTACTGATAAAGAAATATATGCTGTACAGTTTCACCCAGAGGTAAGCCATAGTATCGATGGAACTCTTTTACTTCAAAATTTTACGAAAACCATTTGCGGATGCGTCGGTGATTGGACGCCTGCACACTTTGTAACCGAAAGTGTTTCGCATTACAAAGAGCAAATAGGAAGCGATAAAGTGATCATGGGACTATCTGGCGGGGTAGATAGCTCGGTGGCAGCTTTCATATTGCATAGAGCTATTGGTGACAATTTAGTGGGCATATTTGTAAATAATGGAGTACTGCGTAAAGGCGAGTATGAGCAAGTACTGGAAGCTTACAAAGGCTTAGGTTTAAATGTCATTGGTGTTGATGCATCTGAGTTGTTTATTAGCCGCTTAAACGGAGTTTCAGACCCAGAAACCAAACGAAAAATTATTGGAAATACTTTTATTGAAGTATTTGACAAAGAAGCGAGCAAAATTCCAGATGCTAAGTGGCTAGGTCAAGGCACTATCTATCCAGATGTGATTGAATCTGTGTCTGTTAACGGACCTTCTGCTACTATAAAATCACACCATAACGTAGGAGGTTTGCCAGACGATATGGAGCTTAAATTAGCGGAACCATTACGTTTGTTATTTAAAGATGAAGTACGTAGAATAGGAGCAGAACTAGGAGTTCCAAAAATAATATTAGAAAGACATCCTTTCCCTGGACCGGGATTGGCAATACGCATAATTGGTGAAATTACCTATCGCAATGTGGCTATACTTCAAGAGGCCGATGCTATCTTCATTAATGAAATGAAGGAGTTTGGCATTTATAACGATATTTGGCAGGCTGGTGCTATATTTTTACCGGTACAATCTGTAGGCGTAATGGGAGATGAGCGCACGTATGAAAATGTGATTGCGCTAAGAGCGGTAACTTCGGTAGATGGAATGACAGCTGACTGGGCCGATCTTCCTCATAAATTTCTAGCTTCAGTTTCTAACAAAATAATAAATCAAGTAAAAGGGATTAACAGAGTAGTTTATGATATTAGCTCCAAACCGCCAGCAACTATTGAGTGGGAATAAATTTTTGTGGGTATTACTTATTCCTATTAGTCTCGTATCCTGTGGTGCGTTTCGGAAAACGCAGTATACCTATTGTCCGCAGAACGAGGTCGTAACGATAAGTGAAAAGCAAAAAGATACTGTAGTTGAAAATATCCATCACGATTTTACTCTGTTAGATATTAAATCCGTTAAGGATGAGATTGCCTATACATCAGTCGAATTTAAAGGTGATTACTATGATTTTCCAGTTCATAAGAAAAATTTTCATATAGCTATTTTACTACCTTTTCACAGTGATGCTGTAAATAGTGTTTCTGATAAAAGAAGGGCCGACCTTATGCTGGAGTATTATCAAGGAATGCTTACAGCAATTGAACATATTGAAGCGCTAAATTCTAAATTTACGCTGCATTTTTTTGACACTGATAATGATACCAATAAGCTAAAGGCGATATTAAAAAAACCAGAGATGGACGACATAGACCTTATAATAGGTCCGACGGATGAAGAGCAACTTAAAATTGCGGCATACTTCGCCAGAAAAAGAGAGATTCCTCTTTTTTCGCCCATTACAGTAGTAGAAAAATTATGGACTAATAACCCATTCTTCTTTAATTTAAATCCATCGGATCAAATGCAGGCTAAAGATTTTCTTAGGTATTTTAAAGCAAATCATCCGGGTGAAAAATTAGTTATTGTAAGAGACGGTAAGCGATATGACCTTGCTTTTGGTAAGGCTTTAGTGCAAGAATGCATAGCTCAAAAAATAAATTATCAGGCTGTTCCCTTTTCTAAATATTTAAAGTGGGCTGACTATTTAGGTAATGGTAAAGCGGTTATAGTACATACTACTCTAGACAAAACAAACTTAACTTACTCCGTAAATGGTCTCTTGGGAAAAGGAGACAGAATAACACTGATTGGGCCAGATAAATGGTTAGGATTTTCAGACATTGATTACAAGCAATGGGATCAAGTGAATATTTCTTTCGTTTCTACAAACAAGGCGTTTATTGCTTTGGAAGATTCTTCTTCTATGGTTGCAATCTATAGAACCATGTATTATGACGATCCCAGTACTTATGCCTTTATGGGTTACGATCAACTTTTATTTGCCTGCGAATCGCTCGATGCATTCGGTAAGTATTTTCCAATATTCCTTACTGACAAATCGGTAAGCTATAACAACACAGATTTTCACTTGGTAAAATCAGCTAATTGTTTTCAAAATAGATTCTTACAAGTGTTTAGATTTGAAGAAATGGCTATTGTACCGGTAACCAATTATTAATTGAAATATTTCAGATCTAGATTCACCGTAGCCAAAGAGCTTTTAGGCTCTTATGCATACCCAGAGCCCTTTCATATAGCGGCCAAAAACTTTTTTAAACAACATAAGAAATTTGGGTCTAAAGACCGGAAGGCAATTTCAGACGTATGTTATAATTACCTGCGTTTTGGTCTCGCATTTAGTGAATATTCATTACAAGAAGGCTTATTGTTGAGCGCGTTAATGCTAGACATAGAGTATGCGGAGGATTGGAATAAATTGAGCGCTGAATTGGGTTTTACTTATAATGTTCACGAAGATTTCTTTATTAAAGAAAATCAGTTAGAATATTTAAGAACGCTCGTTAAAAAGCCAATTACTTTTTATCCTGAGCCACATTTAATGGCAGACTTTGTGCATTATAACGACGATCAAAATCTTAACTTTAGACCAAAAAACTGGGCGAAAGACCATACGGATAAAGAACCTCGTAATCTTGGAGCAATTGGGTGTAGGGAGTTAGCCGTAAATCAGGTGTTGGATGCAACTGTACAGGTGCAAGATTTATCATCGCAGTTCATTTGCTTACAAATGCAATTGAATGAAGGTGATAAAGTTTGGGATTTGTGCTGCGGGTCTGGTGGTAAAAGTTTGAATTTGGCGTCACAAGATCGAGGTGAATTGTATTTAAGTGATATTAGACCGTCTATTATTGAAAATGCAAAATCTCGTTTCAGAGCAATGCATTACGATGCAAAACTGGGTGTTGCCGATATGTCGAAAGAGACTGAGCACTTAACATTTGGAGCAAAGAACATAGAGGCCGAATATTTTGATAGCATCGTAGCGGATGTTCCTTGCAGTGGCAGTGGTACATGGTTTCGTACACCAGAGCATTTCACGAGATTTGATTACAATGAACTTTCCAAATATGCAGATAAACAAAAGGCTATCGTGGCAAATGCCATTCCTTTTTTAAAGAAAGACGGTGTTTTTTATTATGTAACCTGTTCTGTTTTTAAAGCGGAAAATGAGGAAGTTAAAGATTGGATACTTGCCAATACCAAGCTTAAGTTGAAAGAAGAAATTGCCTTTGATGGGATACGTCAAAAAGCAGATGGAATGTACATGGCTTCTTTTGTATACTAGATAAACGTTTAATGAATTCTTAAAGCGCCTCGTTTATAGCTTGTTGTGCTTTGAGTGGGAGACTCCCTAACACGAGTCGATAACTATCATCTACCATTTTTAGAATTAGCTGGTCATTTACATCTTGATGAAATGTGATTGTATTCCAGTGCTTTTTACTCATGTGATAACCCGGCTGTATGGCCATGTAATTAGCTCGTAGCTCTTCTGCTTCTTCTGGGTCACATTTTAGGTTTACAGATTCAAAATTGCTGATGGAAAACAAACAAAATATCTTCCCTAAAATTTTCATGACTAAAATATCTGGTCCGAAAGGGGTTTCTTCAGTTACGCACGCTTTAGTTAAACAGTAATCACGAAGTGCTTCAATATCCATAGGCGTAAAGGGTTATATCATCGTCTTGATGTACAATGTTACAATGGCTGAAAAATGCCGGTTGGTCTGTGGCAAAATCTGCACAAAATTTCGTTCGACATAAAATATGTGAGGGTTTTAAAATGGGAAAGTAATACAACATTGGGCTTTCATCCCTTTTCATTTCTTCATCATTAAAAACAGCTCCCTTTCTGCCTGCATAGACCAGTGACCAATTAGGCTCCATATTGTATAGCGAGAAGATAAGGTTTTCTTTAGGCACATACTTATTGACTATTTGCTTAGCACCCAATATCCATTTGCGGTTATACGGCTCAGGATGACCATCTATGTGTACTATCTCGCTCATTCGCTCAAAGTACTTACTGTTCCCTTCTGAAAAGGTAGTTATAGCTATCAAAATACTGATAATTAATGCGGTACGAGGTTGAACATAAGGAACAAAATAGGCCAAGGCTTTTAAGGTAAAATAGATTACGACGGGCATAAAGGTCGCAATTACATAATAGTCGTGGTTCATAAACTGCACCCCAAAAAGTATAGTTAGACTTAATAATCCTAGTAGTACTACTATCGCTATTCTCCAGTTAATATTGGTAGTAACTTCTTTGCGTTTATGCCAAATGCTAAGAAGACCTAGTCCTAAAATAATCCACCATTGGGGCCTACTGAAGTACTCATACCTAAATCGGCTTGCGGTATCAATTACATCCGTAAACTGTCCCCAATTTGTTACCGGCACAAATTCAGTTAAAAAGACAGTTGACCATAATTCTTTACTTCTCAGGTGAACATAATTAAAATCATAATAGGCTATACCGCAGGCTATAGCGCCAAATAGTAATATGGCTGCACCCCATTTTACGTTTATATTTTTGCCTATTTTAAAAATATATAGCCCCATAAAGCTAATAAAGTAAATACCTGAAGAAGTTTTTACAAGCATAGCTAAACCACTAAGCAGCAGAATCCATATAATATGCTTTTGGAAATTGCGATCGAGCAATAAATAACACCATAAAACTAGGCTTAGTGCCAATATATCTGGCAAAAAATTGTGCCCATAATAAAGCAAAAGGGGAGAGCTTATAATGAAAATTAACAGCAAACTTTTTATCCATATGTTTTCCTTGCGTAGTAAAGAAAAAACCAGCGCAAACAAAGAACTAAAGAAAACTAAAAAAGTACCAAATCGAAGTAAGAAGAACACATAGTTTTCAGAAACTCCCATGCGTATAATCTGACCAATTAGGTATTGAAAACCACTGAATTCAACCCCGGTATTACCATCATGGGTTTTCATGCTGTAAGTCGCGGCATCTAGCAGTTCTTTACCATCTGCATACCTCAAGCATACGGCTACTCTGTCTGCCTGTGCCCATTGGTGTATACCCCGAGGACCATCATTTAGATGAGGTAAATAAGTGAATAGAAATACAAATGAAAATAAAATGACATAAGAAATGGCCGATGATTGGGCTCGTGTTATGGTTTTACGCTTGAGATACAATACTTTTGTTCTATATGCCTTGGGTAAAAAGCTATTTTATGACCTTTGTCTTTTTGCTTTTATGCTGTTCTACGGTCAAAGGTAAGAATGCAGACCAAAATATATCTAAAAAAGATACTGCTGCGCAAAAAATCATGAGTCACTTGTTGTCTAGTTCTCTTTTTGAGAAAAACGATGGGCAATATGACGATCCATTTGAATACAGGTTTACGAATGGAAATGCCTGTGTTGATTTTTATAAAAATCAGGTAAGATTTAGTGTTCGAAAAGCCAAAACGGAGTTTAATCCACAAAAAATAGAGGAATCTGTTCAATTTGAATATGTCACTTGGTCTTTAGAATTTGCGGGTGCTAAAAGCGCCTTTGTTCAAAATAAGGAGGTATTAACCACGAGTAACGTAAGTAGTTTTCGAGCTAATGGAAGTTCAATTAAACAGCGAAATACGGCATCAATATTTTATGAAAATATCTATCCCAATATTGATTTGGTATTTTATAAGTCAGAAGACCACGAGCTAAAATATGATTTTATTCTGCATCCAAACGCGAAACTCTCTGACATTGCCATCATTTATCATGGGGTTCAGGACATAGATATACTAGAGAATGGCAATTTATCATATGTTACTGAGCTTGGAACCATTCATGAAAAAGCACCTTATTCCTTTGTGAAACGAAATAAGAATGAGGTAAGAATAGACTACGCGCTAAAGGGCGATACTTTGAAATTCGATGCGGATTTTAACGTGGCTGCCGAAGAAATTATCTTGGACCCCATTTATGTAGATTGGAGTAGCTATTTTTATGGTACTGGGCGTACAACAACGGGTTTTGGCTATACGTGGGTATATGATTTAGATATTGACGCTAATAATAGTGTTTACGTGGCTGGGATGACCAATGATCGATTTCCCAGTACCATAAATACGTATGATACCAGTACCAATGGGTATTATGACGCTTTTATCTGTAAACTCACACCTGCAGGAGATAGCATAATTTGGTTTTCGTATTTAGGAGGCTCTAATTACGAGTATTGTTTTGCACTGGCAGTAAATGCTCAGGAACAGCCTGTTGTTTCTGGTTTCACCTATAGCTCAGACTTTCCGGTTACGGTTAATGCCTTTGATAAAACACCTAATATCAATAACGGAGCAGGTAATTATTTTGCGGGTTACGTTACTAAATTTTCTAAAAATGGAGATTCGTTGATTTTTTCAACGTTTTTGGGTGGCTCGAAGTCAGACTTAATTCAGTCTATGGTACTCGATGATTCCAATTACGTTTATATCACAGGTCAAACGAGTTCACCTGATTTTCCGGTTACAACAGGAGCGTATCAAACTACTTTTGGAGGAGCTTCGAATAATTTTGGTTGGTATAATACGGGTGATGCGTTTCTAACCAAAATGAAACCTGACGGCTCTGGGTTGGTATTCTCCACATTTATTGGTGGTGTTTATGACGATGTAGCCTATCAGGTAGCTCTTGGGCCTAACAGAGATATTTTTATTGTGGGTAAAACGACTTCCACTAATTTTCCAACAACCGATGGGTCAGGAATATTCAATTCAAGTCTTAGCGGCACTTCAGACGGTTTTATTTGTAAGTTTAATCCTACGGGAACTTCACTAAGTTACAGTCAAATGATGGGAGGCAGCGGAGAGGACTGGTTTGAAGGGGTTTACATAAACAAAAAAAACGAAGCTTATGTAGCTGGGATTAGTAAATCCAGTAATTTTTATACCACGTCTAGTGCTTATCAAAAAACCTCAAGAGGTATGTCGGAAGCAGTTATTGTGAAGATGAATCCTGGAGGCCAAAACGTGATTTACTCAACGTATTTAGGTGGGTCTGGAGATGAAATATACTATTCTGGTTATATCTACAATTCAAACATCAGGATAGCTGCTAACGTAAGAGAAGAAGCTATAATTTGCGGAATAACGCGCTCTACAGACTATCCTGTAACTTCCGATGCCCTTATGACCACAAATCCGAGTAGTAACTCTGGTTCTTATTGGAATACAGCTGCAACCATTACCAAGCTCGACTACTTTGGAAGCAAGTTGCTATATGGTACGTATTACGGTGGCTCCAGTTTTGAAATTCCAGGTGCCAATAAATTAAAACGCATAAGCTGTTTTACCAATATTCTGTATGGTGGATTTACTGCTTCTTCAGATTATCCTACCACAACGGGTGCCTATAAACAGTCAAAATCATCTTCAAGTACTGGATTTTTTTGGACCGGCTTTATTTCTAAGTTCAGGGACACTCTTTATACCGACGCCATAGATTTAAGCCTTGAGGATACCATAATCGAGTGTGATCAAGTTTTTGAGATTTTAAATGCCAAAAATATTGGAGCAGATATTATTTGGTCTAATGGCAAAAAAGAATCGGTAATCATCGTGGAAAAAGCAGGACCTCTTTTTGTACAGGCTACCTATGGCTGTGATACTGTAAGAGATTCAATTTATATTAAATTGGAATACAGGCCAAAAGTTCCTGTATTGCCCTCGGATTCTGTTTATTGTGATATCATGCCCACGCTTTTTTTAGACGCTGGGAATGATAGTATGCTTGCAAACTATACCTGGAGCACCGGAGATAAGGTTAAAGCTATTCAAGTCAGTGATCCGTCGCAATATTGGGTAAAAATAGAGACGCCACATTGTGGTACAAAATACGATACGATAAACATTGGTTACAAGCTCACTCCTGATGTTACCCTTCCACGAGATAGTGTATTTTGCAACACGATTTCATGGACGCTACGCGTTGGAGATAGCCTAATTAATGATGAGGTTTATAGTTGGAATACGGGAGATACAACCTCATTTTTAACTGTAAAGGACACTGGCTTTTTTAAAGTAGTAGGTGCTAATGTATGTGGCATAGATTCTTCGGAAATAACTATTCGTAAATTGATTACTCCGAGCATCAGATTGCCAGATGATAGTGCATTTTGCAATCAAATTAATTGGACCATAAAATATGGGATGTCTGATAATAGAGAGGCGTACAGCTCTACCAATTTGGAAACAGGCACACAGAATTTTGCCAGTTTAGATTCTATTACGCTTAAATTTCCTCAAACGGTTGAGGTGAAAGCACAAAATAAGTGTGGAATAGCTATGGATACGCTCAAAGTTACCCTCTTTAAAACGCCAGATTTTAATTTAGCCAACGATACTACCTTTTGTGATAATCTTTTGTTACCAATAAACCTTCCTAGTTTTAGCGATAATGATCTGTATACTTGGAGTGACAATACAAATTCGGCGAGCAGAGTAATTAATCAGCCGGGTGTTTATTGGGCTGAAATCAAAAATAAATGTGGCGTAGATACAGACACTATCAATCTATATCTGCTCAAGAGTCTTATCCTAAAATTACCAGAAGACAGTGTTTTTTGTGATCAGATAAATTGGAACGTAAATGGAGGTTTAGGAGCCAATTGCATGTATTTATGGAACTCTGGATCTATGGATTCCATATTGAGCATTAGCCAACCAGGCATCTATAAACTTAAGGTAAGTAATTACTGTGGTAGCGTTACAGATAGTATAGTGGTAGACAAATTAGCTAGTCCTCAGGTAGATTTAAAGGAGGATAAAGTCTTTTGTGAGCAAATACAAAGTGTCACTTACAACGTTGGCTTGCCGGGTAATAGTGAAACCTATTTATGGTCTAATGGGAATACGACTAATCAAAATACTATCGCCACCAGTGGTTTACATTGGGTTACAATTTCTAATAAATGCGACTTAGTTTCAGACAGTGTTCGATTTACATTAGGTCAAAATCCAATTGTTGATTTAGGCCCAGATACCACGTTGTGTGGTGAATTTAATTTACTATTGGATGCGGGAAATGCTGGAATGGATTATCTATGGCAACCTTTTGGCGAAACCTCAAAAACCATACGTGCTTCCGAACAAACCACCTATACTGTTACGGTAACCAGTACACTTGGCTGCGTGGGTTCAGACAAATTTGTAATTAGACCGGATTGTATTAGTAAAAGCTTTATTCCAAATGCATTTTCACCCAACGGTGACGGATTAAATGATATTTTCAAGCCTACCTTAATTAACTTTGAGAAGTACACGCTGTCAATCTATAATAGATGGGGAGCCAAAGTTTTTGAAAGTAATAGTGCAGAACTAGGGTGGGATGGACTATATGACGGCAGAGATGCTCCGCAAGGGGTGTATAGCTATGTAATGCGCTACAAAACAACCGAGAATGATACTTGGCAAAATAAATCTGGTGCATTACAATTAATTCGATAATGCACCAGATTGGGTGTTAGCTAAATCCTGTTATGGGTTATTCGTTGTTATCCCTAAGCGCAGTCTCATACAGTTCTGTGTGACGTATTTCTCCGCCCGAAGAACCAGTCTGCTGCGCATAATAAATGACGATGAGACTGAATGCCATGGTAACGTAGGCTAGGACTTTTGCAAAGTCTTTGCCTTTAACATTAGACCATAAACTGACTAGCGAAAATGCGCCCAGCACGTACGAAAGGATGGCAAAAATCTCTGCGTGTTCTTCGTGTGCGTGAATGGTGAGATGACTTGCTATTTCTAATTCTTCTGCAAAGTCTTCAGCTCCATCACCTGTGGCCATAGCCGCAAATGTGAATAATGAGCCAAAAATAAAAAGGGCAAAAGCTACTCTTTTTACGATCTGCGATTTAAAAATAAAACCTGCGATTAGTATGAGTAATGCAAGAATGGGGGTGATAATCGGAAAATGATTAACTACTAGATGTAAATGAGCTCCGTTCATAAGATTAGGTAGACAAAGATAACCTTAGTTATTTAGTCCAAAGCTTATTGGTTGATACACCATGGCAACTGTTGCATTGACCATTTGAAATGGTAGTGCTCATGTGCTGCGTAATGGTACTTCCTTTTACGCTAGGATATAAGCCACCACTAAAATTAATTGCTTCTGTGGTATAAAAATTACCTAATCCGTCTACGATAATTGTACCCCTCAGATTTCCTGTAGAATTTGGTCCTGTATAAAGTTCTACGGTTCCACTTTTTAAAGT
>OBMK010000664.1_pt1 | contig 32811 bp, 29 predicted proteins | sample 1539081 | NCBI WGS metagenome assembly OBMK01 (sample SAMEA3355528, study PRJEB22509) | marine metagenome | biome: marine; feature: river plume; material: water | place: USA | collected 2010-08-07 | depth 0.5 m | reverse complement strand
CGCCTTGCCAAATCGTTTCGAGTGGTTTTTGGTAAACGCTCTTCGAAATCAGTGAGGCGATGATCGATCATCACTTCTTCCCATGTAGGCACGACTGGTTTCTCTTCACCTTCTTCGACCTCGTAAAAACACTCAGGGTAGAGGTGGCGCGTGAATTCTTGATTTGGCTCGCGTACAACTTTTGCGAGGGCTTGAAAATCCCCGACATTGAGTCCATGTTTTGTCCCCTCAACAAGAATTTCATAGAGGAATGGCTTGACAATTTTTCCTTGTGCCTTTTCCACATCATACCCTGCAAGACTCGTGAACCCTGCCGCCACCATGTCCCATGCAGTGATTGCTTCTTCAGCATCTAAATCCGGCGGAGGCGCTCGAAACGGATCGATGCAGAGCGGCAACCCTTTGGAACGCAATGGGGTCCAAATTCGGACCTCGCACATTTCCATCAGCTTCTTTGCTCTGCTAACATCGCCACCTTCCTTTTCCAATTCAGCAGGCTCGATGCCAAGCGCCAGCCTTGCTAAGTCGCCTTGTGGATCGATAATGAGCGAGGGGATTTTTGCTAAAGCAGCCTCTTCAATGAGGGCTTTCGCCATGACCGTTTTTCCTGAACCAGTGGACCCAAGCATCGCAGCGTGTCGAGCCAACACCATTGATTTGATGTCGATTGGTTCACCCGTATCTCGTCTTGAACCGAGAAACAATCCTTTGGGTTTGAACTTCTTTTTCTTTGGCAGGGGGGCTTCAGTTGCCTGTTTGGGTGTTGGAGGGCCCGGGGACAGAATTTCATCAACCAAGTCAGCGTAACTGGGTTCTTTCGATGAAGGGGGGGTGCCGGGGAACTCGTCCTCTTCCGACACCATAGACGGTGCAAACTGGTTGGAGGTCTTGAAGACCGCGCTGCCCACGATGGTAAATGCGCACACTCAAGGGGGTCGAACATTTCGCCAAAGCATGGAGCGCATCCCAACCGGCCGCCCATCATGGAACAACGCCATGAGGCAGGCCGCAGTCGAGACGCTTGATTCCAAACGGTGGGTTAAGGGTCCGAAGGTTGCTGCATTTGGAGCAGCCTTTGCCAACCACTCCGGGGCACTCAACGCCCACCCTTGTCAAAACGGGTCGTCCTCACTTTGGGCAGCCCTTCGCATTGCTGGCATTGGCCCGGGCGATGAGGTCATTGTCCCTTCCTACACCTTCATTTCAACAGCGACGTGCATCGAGTTGGTTGGTGCGACAACCGTGTTTGTGGACGTCGAACCTGACTATTATTGCCTCGATGTTCAGGCTGTTCGAAATGCCATCACGCCTTCGACAAAAGCCGTGATTGGCGTCCACTTATTTGGGCAGCCATACAACCCCGAACTCATCGAGGTGTGCGGTGAAAATGATCTCGTTTTGATCGAAGATGCAGCGCAAGCCCACGGTGCAGCACAAGACATGGTGGATGGAACCTCCCGTGTTGCTGGTTCAATGGGCGACATTGGCTGTTTCTCCTTTTTCCCATCGAAAAACATGGCAGTTGGTGGCGAAGGAGGGATGCTCACGACGACCAAAGCAGCGTATGCAGAGAAGATTTCAGGTATTACGAATCACGGCCGCTCACCGAATCTTGAAGCGATGGAACTTGGAAGCAACCTTCGCATGTCGGAAGTTTCTGCCGCCATCGGATTGGTTCAATTGGAACATTTGGACGGCTGGGTACAACGTAGAAATGCAATCGCAGCCCGCTACACCGTAGCATTGGCGGACCACCCTCACCTCTCTCCGCCATCCGTCAGGCCGGGAGCGTACCATGCATGGCATCAATATTGCATTCAAACGGACCACGCCTCAGCGTTTGTGGAACATATGGATCGCAACCACATCGACGCACGCCGATACTACACGACGCCAATACATTGTCAACAGGTGTTTCAGAATCACTCACAGTATCAAATCACGCTGCCCGTCACCGATCACCTTGGCCAAACCCTGGTCGCAATTCCAGTGATGCATGAGTTGCACGATGAGGAGATTGAACGGATTGTCAAAGCACTCATCACGTTCAATCCATCGTGAATTCAGATTTTCGGTGGGCAAGGCTTGCGTTCGACCAACTGTGGTCACCTGTGATTTCTTCACCGAGCCATGCCGGTAATTCAACGGATGCATCTTCGGCGGGAAGTTCGACCTCGGCTAGAACAAGAGGCGAGAGTTCACCCTCAAATTCATCCACTTCCCAAACAAAACCGTCGACACCATCCCATAGGTACCGTCGTTTTTCCACAAAGGGATGCTCTCGTTGCATCACAATTCGTTCACCAAGGTCCCGTTCGATGTTCCATTCAAGTTCAGCTGCTGTGGCGTTTGTTCGCCTTCCTTTGAGGGTAAGCGTTGTGCGTTCGTCCCGGAAACGAATGCGCACGGTCCAGTCCTTTTCCCTCAAAAAAATCACACGCTTTTCTTCCTCAAGTTGAATGATTTCAACAACCTCGTTGTAGACGAGTGTGTGCCCTTGAAGGCGTAAGAGGTTCGCATCGAGGTAGTATTGGATCACTTTGGATGATGCTTCAAGCACTCTCCATGGTTTTTCGCTTCCTTGGTCGACAAAAAACCTACGTTCGATTTCGAGATGTTCTTCCATAACCTCTCCACCGGACATACTTCGCAGTGCACTCGCAGTCTTAGTGTCACCGAATTTCTCATCGGGTTTGAAGGAGATTTGTCAAATCATTGAACCAAGTTCTTGAAGAGCGTAAGGGCGATGTGAGGTCATGAATGGGCATTGGTTGGTCCGAATTCTCTTCCTTGGAGCGCTGGCTTCAATCTCCTTTGGCCTCGGGCTTTTTGATGCATCAAACCAGACCCTAGAAACTCCAGAAGGCCTTGATAACTTTTCACCCGATGATCCCCCTCTCGAGGCGAGTGATTCTGCTGAAGATGCAAAGATGGAAGATGATGCTGAAGCATTCGATGGGTCTGATGCGAAATCAGATGTCCACGGAGAAATTTTCATTGGATTAGGCAGCGGAATGTTAGCACTGCTTTTCGTTGGCACCAGCCTCTTTGAAATTGTAAAAATCGCCGTATTAATGGCACTCATCACCCCTCTTATCACACGGAAAACAAAGGAGGATGAATTGAACAGAGGACGAATCCTTGGTTTCATCGAAGGGAATGCAGGCATCCATTTTTCGGCACTTCGCGACGCCCTCCAATTGGCGAACGGTGTGACCGCCCACCACTTACAATCCTTGGAATCTTCAAACCAAATCGTTTCTTGGCGAGACGGAAAATTAAGACGCTACGCTGCCGCCAACCTTCCCGCGGATAGAAGGACATCCATCGCCCATCCAATCGTTGGAACTCGGCTGGCTATTCTTGAGACATTGTCAGATGCGGGGCAAGTAGGGCTTTCCAACACCCAGTTAGCAGAGAAACTACGCCTATCAAGACAACTAACATCCTATCACGTGAAGTATCTAAATCATGCTTCTTTCATCGAACGTACAAAGCCAAAGAAACGATCGCCATGGAAACTCACTGTGCTAGGTCTTGACACCCTCACTCCAACCCAAGACCGCTAGGAAAGTAAAATCAATTTACCAATTTCTTCATAGCCGAGGGTTCCGTAGTATTGCTATGAAAGAACACAAGACGCTGGCGCTCGCCATGATTTCCTTGTTCCTGTTTTCAGGATGCTTGGGCGCGGTTGAACCTGGCGTTGAAGTTCCCTCAATTGAGTTGCCAGAGGATTGGTCGACAACGGTCCAACGGACGGTTTCAAACCCTCAATTGAGTCAGTTTTCCGATTGTGAAGAACTGGAACGTGCCCTCAAAATATCGATTGAGGAAGAAGCTCGAACTCAAATTCTCCAAGCCATCGAAGAACAGTATTTCTACGGCGGCATGTGGATGGAAGATGACATGGCCATGGCAGAATCTGCTGATGGCGGCACCGGGACATCGAGTCAACCTGCGCAAACGCGCCGTGTTGAAGGAAGTGATTATTCCGGAACGAATAACCAAGAACAGGGTGTCGATGAAGCTGATTTCGTCAAAACTGACGGCTACAATATCTACTTCATCAACGGACGCAATCTCGTTATCTTCGCAGTTCCTGAATTTGGTGAATTGAACCTTCTTTCAACCACGAGCATCCAAGGGAACCCGACAGCGATGATGCTCGATGGCGACCGACTTGTCGTCATCTCTTCGGTATCCACATGGACCATTGCCAGCAATGATCCATTGTCTGAGGAACTCGGATGGGATGATAGCAACGTCTGGCGGACCAACTCACTGACCAAGTTCACAGTGCTCGACATCACCAACCGCTCTTCACCAGAAACGGCGAAAGAGTTGTTCATTGAAGGAAATTACATGACGGCGCGAGAAGTCAACGCAACAGTTCGCACCGTCACCCACGCTTGGATGAATATCCCAGGGCTGCAAACGTGGTTGGACCTGCCAAACGGGTATTGGAATTTGGATTACGATGACCCACTTCGCTTGGAACTCCGTGAAAAAGTAGGCTACCAAACCATTCTTGACAATCAAGAAACGCTCGCCCGCCTCGACCTTGTCGATCTTCTTCCAAAGGTCTACGAGCGCGTTGATGGGCGCCTCACTGTTCACACAATGGACGACGATGCATGCGCAGATTTCGTTGCACCTGCCGACAGCCTCAACCGTGGGTTCAACAGTATTTTCACCTTTGATTTGAACGATGAAAACTTCGCCTTCCAAGCCGATCACATTGTCGGAAACTACCCTATGGTCTACGCTTCAGAAGATCTCCTAGTGCTGACAGAAAACGCATGGGACTGGTGGTGGTTCTGGGGTAATGACAACATGAACGATGCCACAAACATTCACACCTTCGATATTTCGAACCCCGGCGACACGGTCTACACTGGATCGGGGCGTGTGAACGGAACCATTCTCAACCAGTTCTCGATTTCTGAACACGAAGGCGTGCTCCGAGTTGCAGCAACATCAGGTCAGTGGGCCCGATGGTGGATGGAGAATCCAGAGCCAATGAGCTCAAGCGTCGTCAATTTTGTTCGCAGCGTTGACGTTGATACAGACGAACAAACGCTTGTCGAAGTAGGCCGTGTTGACAACATCGCTCCCGAGGAGCGAATTTGGAGCGCTCGCTTCGATGGTGATCGCTGCTACCTCGTGACGTTCCGGCAAATCGACCCACTGTGGGTCATCGACATGTCAGATGAAACCAATCCAACGATCCTTGGCGAACTTGAAATTCCTGGTGTTTCAACCTATATCCACCCTCTTTCGAGGGACCATTTGCTCACCATCGGCATTGGCCCTGGTGAAGACGGACTCGGCCTTGATTGGTCAAACACCCGCCTTTCGCTGTTCAACATCACCGACCCAACAACCCCTGCTGTTGACGATGTTCTCTCATTGAGCCCGGTGATTGACCCGAGTGAATCCGGCTGGTCGTGGTCGTTTTCCGAAGCATCCTATGAGCACAAAGCCTTCCAATACTGGGCGCCAAAAGGTATGCTTGCGGTTCCACTTGCGACCTACAAGTATGACAGTTGGTACAACGAAGAGGGTGGCTATTCCTACAGTTACAACTTCGTCAGCAAGTTGATGATCGTCAATGTATCAGAAGAAACAGGTACACTGTCAGTTCACGGCGAAGTCAATCATTCTTCGTTCTACAACAGTGACAACCAACGCTCCTACTACAACAGCTACGATGTTCGACGCTCGATTTTCATGGGTGATTTCATTTACGCTCTCTCCGCTCAAGGCGTGACGGCTACAAATCTCACGACGATGGAAACGTCGGCTTCAATCGCCTTGACGTACGAAAATGTATGTTACGGATGTTATGATGATGTAGTTGTGTCAGATAACGGCGGCGAAGGAAGCACTTCGAGCGAATCTGGCGAGGCGGAAAGCGAACCGATGAGCAGTTGAGGTGACACCAATGGGATTCACAGTTGCTGTCGTTGGATGCGGACGCTGGGGATCCGTCCATGTTGCAAGCCTCTTACACCTCAAACAAGAAGGAATGCTCAACCGCGTGGTTGCGTGTGATCTTGTTGAGAACACCGTCGAAGCAATTCAAGGCGCCGATGCCCGCTACACTTCATGGCAAAGCATGTGTGAACATGAGACTCTAGACCTCGTCATCCTTGCCACACCAAACGACACCCATACTTCGCTTGGCATGGCCTTTCTTGCCAAGGGCCTCCATGTGCTGATTGAGAAACCATTTGGGGCATCTCCGAGTGAAGCACGTGCGTTGCTCGACAAAGCAATTGAGAAACAAGCAGCGGTATTTTCAGGCCATCTTCTCCGACACCACGCAGGCTTCCAGCATGCGAAGCACCTCATCGAAGAAGGGGCAATCGGGCAATTGATCAGCGCTACATACGCACGGTGCACCGTCCGGCCAAGACCGCCATCGACGAACCTCATCGACGGACTTGCGTCTCACGGCATCGACGGACTTGCCTACCTTTTCCCCGAACGATTTGAGTTTTCAAACACCAAGGTCACACGCCAAATGGGAAATCAAGACGCAGCAACATTGGTCATTGAAGATGAAGAATGCACGGCCTCCATCATAGTTGGATGGGGTGTAGAACGGGAGCGTCGGAGCCTTTGTGTGATCGGCAGTGAAGGAAAAATTGAGTTGGATTTTGGGCAACATTCGACCCTCACGTTCAACGGCGAAGTGTGCAACCTCAACCCATCAAGGTCACCCTTGCAAATGCAGGTTCTTGCCGCCCTCCATGCCCCGGAAATGACCCATGACCAGCACAAATCCATTTTCGACACCGCCGTGAATGTGGAGAAAGTCAAACTCGCTATGAGTCGCCAAATATGAGCAATCACCTTGCGAGTCTTCAAGAATTAAAGCGGTCTGGATGAATTCATGGGCATCCCCTATTCCACCATTCAACGCCTGTTCATCGGCAGCCTCGTCGCCGCAGGGCTCACTTGGTTCACCCAAGAAAATTTCACTGATGCGGCGTATGTGTTGATTGCACTCTCCGCACTCATCGGGGTCGCATGGGGCCTTTCAGAACGTGAAATGACGTTTGCGCACCTCGGAATGAATCAAACAGGGGCCCTCACCGTTCTTGCCTTCCTCGGTTCAATCGCTCTCTTTGCAGAAGTGAGCATCCGAGTATGGGGCTTCCCCACCACAGGGTCCTACCTTCTCTCTCTCTTTTTCGTCGGTTCCTTTTGGTGGACCAGTGCGTTGATTCAACCCGAAAACAACTGAATGTTGAAACCCGCCTAAAGCCATACCTTCAACGGGCGAAGGGTGAAAGGCCTCGGCCACTAACATCAACCGATTGATATGGCGAAGTACGGCGACCACCCAGCCCTCCCACAGCGACTTGAGGACCTTCTCATGGAGGATGTTCACACGGTTTTCATCAAAGCAGATTGCCCACCAAGGGTGAAAAGAGGGTCAATTGGGCAACTCCGGTTGGTTGATGTCGAAGGTGCAGATGATGGAAAATGGGACACCTTGCGCATGGAGTCTCTCCAAGAAGAACTGGTCGGCCTCATCGATGAGCACCGCCACCGCAGTGATTGTTTTCTTGAAATCGATCGTAAAGGATGCCAAGTCATTCAACTTGGCGACCTTCGAATTTCCTGTGCTTGGCCGCCCTTTGCTGATGCGCGAGAAATCACCATCGTTCGCCCTGTAGCAAAACTCTCTCTCGGCGACTATGAACTGGATCAACGCCTCATCGATCGCTTGGCAGACCACCATCGCGGTGTGTTCATTTGTGGGCGCCCAGGGTCTGGCAAAACGACCCTTGCCCAGGCCATTGCCGAATACCTCGACACAGATGTTGGAGCAATGGTCAAAACGATGGAAGCCCCCAGAGATTTACAACTCGCTGACCGAATCACTCAGTACGCCCCACTCGAAGGGGATTTGGAAAAAACCGCTGAAATCATTTTTCTTGTCCGCCCCGATTTCGTTATCTTTGACGAAGTACGGCGGGCCCGAGATTTCGAAATCTTCGCCGATGTCCGGCTTGCTGGCGTTGGCTTGCTCGGCGTGACGCACGCAAATTCCGCCCTCGAGGCGATCCAGCGTCTCATCGGCAAGGTTGAACTCGGCCTTGTGAGCCAAGTTCTCGACACCATTATCCACGTTGAAGCTGGTCAAATCGAGCAAGTCATGGAACTTCGCATGACGGTGAAACCGCCAACGGGAATGCAGGAAGAACTGGCTAGACCTGTCATCGAAGTTGTCGAATTTCCAAGCGGGAAAATTACGCATGAAATGTTCGCATTTGGTTCCGAAATCGCCGTTGTCCCGGTTGAAGGCCGAAAGCAAGGTGCCCTGTCACCAATGAAAACACTCGCTCGAGACCAACTCGTCCACATCATCCAACAATGGGTTGGCGTTCAATGCCAAGTTCAGTTCAAAGGTGAAAGCAGTGCCACAATTTATGCCCCACAGAACATGATTTCCACCCTCATCGGGAAGGGCGGCGAAAACGTTCGTCAACTGCAAGACGAACTTGGAGGCATGCAACTCAACATCGAATCCTTTGATGAGATGCCAGAATCGATGGGTGCTCCTTCAAATCCACATTGGCGGGATGTCTCAGATCGTCGCAGCCGAGGCGGCAGGGCGTGGGAGCACAACGCACGCGGTACGAAGCCACGGAAAAACAAAGGAAAAAACAACAGGAAATAACACTTCACTCACGAGTGAGTTCGCGTTACTGAACCGATGGTCAGGGGTAAATATAGGGGCGCTCTTTAAATATCTTAACTTTAGATTTCTCGCTCATGAGCAGTGATGATAGTGCCTCCGGAAGTGAAGGCCGTGCACTCGTAAAGTTCCTCCTTGAGAACAGAATGATGATGAATTGGATTTCCATTCTCATGATCGTTTACGCCGTCTGGGCCACCATCGAAGTGCTTACGAACGCTAGCGGCGCCACATGGTGGCCGCCCGAAACAGGCACTCCAGTTTCCGATTACTTTGATTCTGACACCAGCACTCAAAACATCAACAACGGCTGGGTAATCGGCCTTGGTGCAGTGTTCGGCACGATTGGCAGCATGGTCCAATATTTTTACCGAGCCGCACCATATGTTGACGCATCCATGCAGGCAACCGCTGCGCTCATCATCTCTGCTGTCAAGGAAGACGAAATCCAAGAATCCGCTGAAAAGATGGCGAAGGAAATGGTCGCTGCTGAAAAGGAAGAAGCAGAGGCTGAAGCACAAGCAGAGGCCGATGCACAAGCAGAGGCCCGAGCAGAAGCAGAAACAACCACAGGGGCTGTTTCAGAACAAACAACAGTCGACGAACCAACTGCCTCGTCGGATGTTATAGAAGACGACGGGCAGCGCAAGAAATTCTGAGGTGAAATTATGTGGGAACATCGATCTGTATCAAACAAAGCTTATGCTGAAACCAAACAAATGCGACCAAGTGAGACATATGTCCGCTTGATGGACGTTGTCGAGGAAGCCGTATCGAAGGCGCAAGTCGACGAATTCGATCACCAAGCATTCCTCAAGTACGTCCCGCAACGTGGCCCTTGGGAAGAACTCCCTTCAAGCGACACTTCGAAATCTGATCCACGGGTTCGTTACATCGGTCCTGCTCGCGCTCGACTGCTCAACACGAACCTCATCCTCGGCTCTTCGTGGATTGAAGCAGAGCGATTCAAGTTTGAACGACGAATTTCAAACGTGTCTGAATTCCTCAAGCAAAAGACCATCGTCAACGCAAACATGTGGACGCCGAAGCAATTGTCGACAACACAGACTCTATTCTTCTGTTCCACAGGGGATGAAGAACGCATGGGCGGTTCGTTCCTAACCGGCGATGGGCCCGGCGTCGACCACCCATTCTTGGGCGCTCCAGAAGGCGAAGAGCCTGAGTGGGAACCAATTCTTTGGGGACTCGGGCATCGCGGTGTTGTTCCCGATTCGGATCCACTCGACACTTGCTTCTATCCATCATTGATGCACCGTGGTGTTTCATTCAACAACCGACTTGGATGGACTCGTTACTCTCCTGCAGGATTTGGAAAGGACGCCAGCGGCTACATCATGACCCGCCCGGGCACATGGATTTGGCCTGCAGTGAACGGCAACCGCGAATCTCCGACAGCGTTCAACCTCCTCGTGAACTTGCCTGACCGCCGACTTTCGTTCGGTGAAGAAGGTATCACGGATGTGTTCATGACCACCGGCAAGACTTCTCTTTACAGCCTCATGGGCATGATGAGTTCTTCCACCGTGCGCCAAATGTTCGGTGCAGGGTCGGAAATGGTACCACTCGAATTCCACTGCATCGAACCTGGATTGGACGAATGGATTGCAAGCGCAAGCGATGAAGACAAGTACGCTCGCCTCTTTGAGGTCTGTGCATCCATTGGATACATGCTCACCGATCCTTGGATTGGTGGCCTTGGCGGCGGTGCAAAGCGCCGACGTATGCTGATTTACCCACGCGACCAAGGTAACTTGTTGACCTGTGTGAACGCCAGCCAAGTAGCTGACCACGCTCTCAAGTCAAATTACGAGGCGACCGTGTTCACCAAGCTCGACCAAGCCGATTTCATGAACCGTGTCACCCGCCGTTTCAAAGCCTACGCAGACCTTGTCGCAGCAAGCGATGTCGCTCAAGGATCCCGATGGATCAGCCAAGCCGACTTCCACGATGGCGAAAAGAAGCAAGTTGGACCAAACGTCCACTCGATTCTCTCAGTTCGTGGCTATGATGTCATGAGCATGGATGAATACATCCAGACATTCAACGACATTTCTGCCGCACCAGACCGATTGATGCGCCGATGTGTTCAATCGATTGCAACAAACGCTCTAAAGACCGTTTATCCGCTTGTCGACTTGGGCGAAACAGGAGATGCTGCACCGTACTCGCACATCTTTGGGGCACGAGACGACAACCCACTTGTGTACTACACAGACATCCGGTTCTTGGTCCCAACCTCGATCGACAAACTCCGCAACATCACCGGCTCCCGAGGAGCAGACCGTGGACGAATGCGAGAAGCATACACTTCACTCACCGCAGCCGACCCAATGACCAGTCTATCCATACAAGATATCTGCCTACCGTTCTTGGCAGATTTGGGTGAAGACTCTTGGCAAACTGGAACAGGCTTGAATGAAAACGAAATCATCGTTGAAGTGACCATGGCCGTTAACCCCGCTCGAGTTTGGAAGGCAATCCTTGACCCCACAGTCAAGGAAGTGTTCGACTTGCCAAAGGGCAAGAAAGGAACTGCAGCCAACCTTTGGGGCGACATTTTCATGGAAAACGAAACACTGCACGCCAAGATGGAACGAGATGGCCTCGGTCATTATCTCCGTTTGTTGAAGCTAGCGTTCCACTGGGCCAACGATGAAGCAAGGAAAGAACACGGGTTGAAGAAATAAACCTCTTCATAATCTAAGGAGGCATTCCAATGTCAGCCACTCTGAACCTCACTGAAGTCTTGTCTTCGTTACAAGATTATTTGACAAAGGATGGAAGTATTTCGACTGAAGGTCGATCGTTTTACACTAATTTCCGGAACGAAATCAACGCTCACCCAGGGACGTTTGCTCCTACGGAAATCGAAATATTGATGGAAAACGCTCGACGCCACATGACCGAAGAAGTCTCGGATGAAGACTTCAAAGGCTATGTTGAAGCCGTTATTTCTAAGATAAGTGTCAAAGAACGGCTTGAAATTAAAGCAAAGGAAGACGCAGACACGCGATCGAAGGAAGAGATCGCTCGAATGGTCGAAGAAGCAGAAGAAGAAGCACGAGCGAAAGTTCAAGCAGAATTCAAACTCAAAGCAGCAGCGGAGGCCCATGCCAACGCCACCACAGAAACCGACCACGTCCCCCCAACATCCCTCGAAGACGTTGAAGCAATGGTCAAAGAAAAGGCTGAACTTGCTGCGGAAGATGCGAGAAAAATTGCCGAAGATGCAGCGATTAAAGCAGAAGAACAAGCGAGAGAAGACCTTCGCAAACAAGAGCACGAGAATGCAATGGCCGAAATCGAAGCTGCTAAAGTGGCTGCCGAAGAGGAAATCGCTCGACTTAAAGCTGAAACAAAGGCTCAGATTGCCGCTGTGGAAGAAGAGAAAATTCGGGCCCAACAAGAAGCAGCAGCCAAGGCAGCTGAGGATGAGGCTCGACGCCTTGCAGAGGCAGAACTAGCACAGGCCAAGAAGCAAGCTGAAGCAGATCTCGAGGCCGCCCGCCAGTCTGCCCTTGAAGCTCAAGAAGCGCTTGCTGCAGAAGCAGAACGCCTCAAGGCCGAGCAAGAAGCAGCAGCTCAAGCGGCCAAAGAAAGGGCTGCAGAAGAAGAAGAACGACGCGCAGCTGAAGCAGAATTAGAACTGGCAAAGAAGCAAGCCGAAGCCGAATTGGAACAGGCGAAGAAGCAAGCTGAAGCGGAACTTGAAGCAATGCGTCAAGAAGCGCAAGCTGCCCAAGAAGCCCTTGCTGCTGAAACACTCAAGGCACAGGCAGCCCTCGAAGAAAGCCTCGAGGCAGCAGTCGAAGAGCCCGAGCCTGTGGAGGAGCCCGAACCATTTGAACCAACAGGAAAGGAGATTCCAGATCTCCCTCCGCTCGACGGTTCAGCAACGCCTCTAGCCCCTGTGAACGAATCATCAGGCATGAATATCCCTCTGATTCTTGCTACGGCAGGCGGCGCTATTGGGCTCTGTGCAGCAGCCCTCATCATCCTTCTGTGAAAACGGGCGTTTCTTTCTTAGAGAAAGGGTTCATCTATGCGCTTCACAGCCCCATGAAATGATGGCTCACCCAAATGACGGCTCTGGACGCGCACCAGTGGCCATTGTCCGTCCAACAACATCGGTGACCAGTGGTGTAGCAGTTACGCAGAAACTGGTGACTGCCTCGGTCGCTTTTGGTGATTTATTGCGTGGCACCTTTGGGCCAAACGGTCTTGACAAAATGATGTACAAAACCAATGGTCAGACCGCCGTGACAAACGATGGAGCCAAAATCATTGCAGAACTTCTCGTTAAACACCCGGCAGCCAAAGCCTTCGTTCAACTTGCTGAATCCCAAGAAAACGCATGCGGCGACGGTGTCACAGGATGCATAATCATTGCAAGCGAGTTAATGCGCGAAGCTGGGCGCCTCCTCGAAAAAGGCCTCCACCCTCTGGTTCTTGTCGAGGGGTATCAACGGGCCTTGCAAACCACCCTTGAGACGATCGATGCGCGTGTCGTACGCATCCAACCCACCGACAACAAACGCCTCCTCGATGTGGCCCGCACAGCGATGATGGGGACAACTGCAGAGTCGGGGAGCGATCACCTTGCGCAGTGCATCGTGACAGCGGCTCAGACTGTTGCTACCAACCGAGACGGCACCCTTCATGTTCGAACCGAAGATGTCCGAATGGCAAAGCGCGGGGTTGGAGGGATTGCCGACAGCACCCTTGTTTCTGGGCTGATTATCGAACGTCACCTCGATTTGGACCGCTTACCTCGACATCTCAGGAATGGGACCGTCGCTGTGCTTTCTTGCCCCTTAGAAATCGAATCTTCCTCTCGGGATGCCGAAATTGAAGTGACCTCCCCCGATCAGTGGGTGGCGTTTATGGACGCTGAAGAAGCCCAACTCGACGCTAAAGCCCAGGCCGTTCTCGACAGTGGCGCAACTCTTGTGTTCTGTGCAGAGGGCATCGACCCTCGTGTGATGCACCGTTGTGCCGACGCCGGTGTCTTTGCACTTGCAGGCCTCGAACGCTCCGGCGCAGAAGACGTCGCAGCTGCCACAGGCGCCATGATGATTGACCATCTTGATTCCCTCGACGCCTCAGTTCTTGGTTCGTTCAAGACCATGTCCATTGAAACACTTGAGGGCGATGATTCACGAAGGGAGCGGCTGCATCTCGATGTGGGTGAACACGCAGGTTTGGCCACGGTCGATGTTGGCGGCGGTGATGGGGTGGCCAGCGAAGAAGTGATTCGTGGTCTCTACGATGCACTCTGCTCTGTCACGAGCGCCATGGAAACTGGCGAAGTGCTCCTTGGAGGTGGAAGCCTCCACATTGCCGCAAGCCTCGCCATCAAAGAAGCAGCAGAAGCACAAGGCGGTCGTGAACGCCTCGCCATGGAGGCCTTTGCCCGGGCCCTCGAAGCAATTCCCGCAGTGCTCGCAACCAATGCGGGCAACGATCACCTCGACACCCTCCTCGAATTACGTGCCCACCATCGAGACGGGTCCGCTGAAAGCGGGGTCCAATCAACCGGATCAGCAGGGCTGATCGAGGTCGCTTGGTCGAGTGCTGAAACCCTAGCTCATGCCATCGAAGCTGCTTGCGAAACGGCGTGTGGCCTGCTGCGGGTCGACCAAGTCATTTCTGCGCGCGGCGACTGAGCCTCACTTGACCCCATCCTCTTGGGTCGCTATGTTCTTTATCATCGGACCAATGGATTCGATAACGGGTACCTCCAATGAGCACGTCCGTCCCGCCACGCCCACGAGCACTTCTCAGCGTCTATGACAAGACCGGGATTGTCGAATTTGCGACAGCACTTTCAGCCCTGGGCTTCGAATTGGCTTCAACGGGCGGAACCGCCCGCAAGTTGAGGGAAGCCGGACTGGATGTCATCGGCGTTTCAGACATCACAGGCCACCCGGAAATTTTTGATGGCCGTGTGAAATCACTCCACCCTGCAATCCACGGGCCCCTACTTGCGCGACTCGAAACAGAAGCAGACCGAGCGGGCCTCGCTGAACTTGGTTACCCGCCGATTCAGATTGTGGCTTGCAACCTTTACCCATTCTCAGATGCAGCTCGTCAACAACCCCCTTTGGACGATCTTGCTTTGTTAGAAATGGTTGATATTGGCGGGCCAACGATGGTTCGAGCGTCAGCCAAAAACCACAAGAATGTCATCATTGCATCAAATCCAGAACGTTACCCCTCGATTGTAACCGCTCTCCAGCAAGCAGGTGGGGCGGACGGTGTTGGAATTGACCTACGAAGAGCACTTGCACTTGAGGCATACGAACACACTGCAGCTTATGACGCAGCAATCAGCGACGAATTGCATGCAAGGTGGATTGGCCGCCCAGAACACAGCGATGAAACAAGTGTGCAGACAGAACGCCTCCCGGATACGCTCCTGGCCTCTGCAATCAAATCCCACACCCTTCGCTACGGTGAAAACAGTCACCAAGCCGCAGCCATCTATGTCGATCCAAAAGCGGCTGGATTGCACACAACGCTTGTCACTGCAAAGGTCGAAGGCGAGAAACCGATGTCCTACAACAACTACTCTGATGCAGATGCTACCCTTCGATTGTGCCGCGCCCTCTCAACCGATGAGTGGCCAGCAACACCCCATGTGTGCATCATTGTCAAGCACAACAATCCATGCGGCGCGGCCCTTGGAACAACCCAAGTTGAGGCCTATGAGGCTGCACTGGCAAGCGATCCAGAATCGGCTTTTGGGTCCATCATTTGCTTTAACGAGCCCCTTGAAGTTGACACCGCCAAGGCAATGGAGCCCCTGTTCATTGAAGTTCTCATGGCTCCTTATTACAATGAAGAGGCAAAAGCAATTGTCATGGCAAAGAAAAACCGCCGCATCCTTACCATTGACTCGCCAAACAATCGCCTTGCACCTCTCGAGCGAATTTTGGTACGGAAGCCGATTGAAGGCGGATGGTTGGTGCAAACCGAAGAACCCCCGGTTATCGATTGGGAAAAGGCAAAGGTCGCAACAACCATTGCGCCAACGGACGCTCAAATCGCCAGTATGAAATTCGCAGTTCGTGTGTGTGAACAAGTCAAATCAAACGCCATCGTCATGGTTCAAGGCGTTGCTACCGTGGGGATCGGGCCCGGTCAAACCAGTCGCGTTGAAGCTGTCAAAATCGCTGCACGAAGGGCTGGCGACCGAGCAGAAGGATGCGTTCTCGCTTCTGATGCCTTTTTCCCATTCAAGGATGGTCTTGAGCAAGCAGCCGATGCAGGCGCGGCATCAATTGTCCAACCAGGCGGTTCAATTCGAGATCAAGAAGTCATTGATGCTGCAAATGAACGTGGCATCTCCATGTTATTCACAGGACACCGTCTTTTCAGGCATTAATTCGACCCAAGCCTTCAAGCAACGAAGGTCGGACCCTTGGCCATGGGGCACCTCGCAGAAATTGATAAATCGTATTTTCAGCATATGGCGGGTGCATGGAAAATGGCGTTCTGGTTTGCCTTGGGCGCCGTGCGGTTGTTGATTCATGGGATTCTCCCGAACGTGGATCAAGATGCAGGTCAGAAGACCGTCAACCACTATCTTCCGCAAAAGGATTAGGCTACAGTTGGAACCTTCCAACCAACCCACCAGACGCCAATGATTGCAACCACAGCGATGAGCGTCTGCCCAAACCCGGGGTCGCCTGCTTTGGTAATGCCCCAAATTGACGCTGTGGAAACCACGCAAATGATTGCGCTGATCACCATCTTTGAGTGAAGGGGCAAGGCGCGGCCAGAGCGGTAATACTCCAAAAGGGCAGGGCCAAACATTCTGTTTGTCAACAACCACCGGAATAGCTTCTGGCTTGAGCGTGCGTAGCAATAGGCTGCAAGAACGAGCCATGATGTTGTTGGCCAGCCAGGGACAACAATCCCAATAATGGCGAAGATCACTGCAAGGCTTCCAAATGAGATCCACAAGCCCCGAATGAATGGATTACGGGATGGTTTGTGCTCTGAGAGCACCCTCTGAATCACGGCCTCATCGCTCCCTGAAAGTCCCCCATGAAGAACAGGGCTAGGGTTGAGTTGAAGGGCGTCGCCCGGGCCGGAATCGGCATTTTCAACCATCGAACTCATGATGGCCTACAGCGCGTGCATCAAAAACTAATGGGCGCGCATCCGAAGTGCTCAAGGGCATTGGACCCTAGCACATGGCATGGGAGGCGCACCTTCGGAACAGCGACCTTCCACTGTTGTCAAACCAGTTCGGTGTGCAATTCTGATTTCGGGGTCCGGCTCCGGTATGGAAGCAATGATCCACCATCAACAATCAAACCCGGGCTGCGGGCATGAAACCGTGTTAGTCATCGCTGATCGCCCTGATGCAAAAGGCCTCGAGCGCGCCTCATCGCTTGGTATCGAATCACGTTGCATCCCCCTTCCATCTGATCATGAAGACCCAACCAATCGACGTGTTGCCCACGAGAAAATTGTCCACGAGCACTTACTGGCTGCAAACGTCGACCTCGTTCTTTTGAGTGGCTACATGCGACTGCTTACACCCTACTTGGTTGGTCAATGGGCGCCCAATTTACTCAACATCCACCCCTCTATTCTTCCGGCATTCCCTGGTGCTCACGCACACCGCGATGCGATTGCTTCAGGTGTGAAAGTCTCAGGGTGCACCGTTCACATGGTCGATGAAGGCATGGATACTGGTGCAATCCTCGCTCAACGACGCGTTCCTGTTTTCCCCAACGACACAGAATCTTCGCTCGCCGCAAGGGTGCGAATCGAAGAGCACCTTCTCTATCCGCAGGTTGTTGATGCTTTCATTCTTCAGAAATCGTTTCAGGTGAATTAAAATTTTTCATTTCACCGATCACATCGCCAAGATTCAGACTTGGCAAATCTGCAAACATTGCTTGAATGTTTTTCACATCGCGAGCAGGACTCCATCCTGCAGGACAGTTAGCAAGCAGCGGCTGTCGTTCTCCGTTAGAATCCAAAGGAACTCCTCCGTTCGAAGCAATTAATTCGGTTAGGCCCGTGTATTCAAGCTGAAACGCATCACAAGGAATGAGTTGAACACCACCTTCAATGGCGCCAAGCGCCCAATAAATCACATCCATTAACGAGCTGCAAGCGGCGGGATCAGGCCATACTTCACCTTCGAACAATGCGACTCGCTCGTTTGAACCACACAGCGTGATGATTCTGTCAACCCCCAAGGATTGGGCCACTGCCACAAGGCGTTCCACACCTCCGGCCATCAGTGCTTTATCTTGGCCCATGCGGGTGCTTTTTCCACCAGCCAAAATGAGTGCAGTTACCATGCAGGCCACCTTATGCCATCTCATCGAGACCGTCGAGGGCACGCTCGAGTTCTGCCAGTAAACTCCGAACACGCTCTAACAACGCCCTGCGTTCACGGCTTGAACGGGCCTCTGGAAGCCATTCAAGCAGCCTTCGGACGTCTTGAGCATCACGCTCAACTGTCCACTGGTGAACAGCTTCGAGGACAGGGTCGTCTGAAGGGAGAAACCGTTCGCTCATCAAGAAGGGCTATCTGCGAAGGGGCTTCAATGCTCCTGTGCCAACAGCCGAGTTCGGATTCGCTCAAACAGATCCCCGCCTGCTGGCGCCGTGGCCACTAAACCCCGCGCTTTACCAAGGGGTTCCTTCCGCAGTGAGAGAAACAAGACGGCAACTTGGTGCCACAAAGAACTCTGTGAAGCCATGTCGATTAACCACATGTCACCGGGTACGGCATGGCCTCCACGAATCATTTCTTCTGCAATCTCTAAGAGAGCCCCAAGCGGTTCTTGATCGCCTAAGAGGTGAATAAACGCCAACCATGGGTCTTCCTCGAGTTCAGATTCCGACATGTTTGCCAATAGTAGGCCAACGAGAACAAGGTCTTCTTGGCCATGTCTTTTCCATAGGGCCGGAATTAATCGGGCGATTCGCCGTTGCATTCCCTCTCCAGAGGTTAAGATCCACGAGGCAATGGTTCGGAGTTCCGGGTTTGGACACCCAATGTGGAACGCATAACCCCCGCTGTGAGCAAGCAAATCAGTGGATGGTTTTGCCATCAGCCCTGGGACGCCTGCGTGATAGGCTCGAAGCAGGAATTTCAATGTTTTACGACGGGAGCGCAGGAGTTTCGGTTGCGGCTCTGCCAACAACCGGTCAAGACGACTGTTCATTCAGAGCCACCGTCGGTGGTTTTCTTTCGGACGGTCTCAAAAATATCCCCTACAAGACCGACAGAGTCTCGCAATGTCAACAGCATTTTGTCGATGACATTCGGATCTTCGAACTTTTCCTTGACGATTTCTCGAAGTTCTGTTTCAATCATAGCATGCTCGTCTTCATCGATGTCAAAGACAGATCGAAGGTGAGCCAGAACTCTAAATTCATCCCTCGAAAGGGATGCGTTGACGATGGCCACTTCAAACACCTTTGTGTAAATTTTACGCGCAGTGGCTTCTGTGATTGTATCTCCGGAGGGCGTTTCTGTGTTGGTGCGAATGGCCTCGTAGATTTCTGCAGGTTGTTCCGGAGTGAGGTTGAGAGCGCTTGCAAGTTTAATGATCAATCGCTTCTCTTCACGGGTCAATACGCCATCAACAAGCATCACTTCGATGGTGCTTCTGAAGACGTCAAGACTGCGGGAGGCGGCGGTCGTCACAGTTCAACCAAGGTGTTCTCGTTCTTGAATTCGTTGCTTATCAAAAACCACACCACTCGCGACATTTGTCGAGAGAGGATTGAAAAGGGGTCGGCCGCTGGGAGAACTATCCACCTCCCTTTCACGCAGCATTGGATTCGTCCAAAGCAGCAGCCAAAGAACAGTTGGGCCAATCATGGCCCACATCCCTAAGGAACGGGGCGGTTGATACCAAAAAGGAGACATTCACATGAATAAAAGAAACAACTCTGGTCGCGGTGGCGGCAACAAGCAAAGCAAGGCGATGAAGTACCAAATTCGCGCTGATATTAAGGTCAATGGAACGGTCCAACGAAAGGACATCATTGGCGCAATTATGGGCCAAACCGAGGGGCTCCTTGGGGACGAACTCGAGTTGCGCAAATTGCAACGAACAGCACGTGTTGGACACGTTGATGTTGAAATGGAAACCAAAGGCGGAAAAGTACACGGCATGATTATCATCCCGTCGAGCCTCGACAATGTCGAAACCGCAATCATTGCATCCTCACTTGAAACAATCGATCGAATTGGCCCATGCAGCGCCAAGATCACCGTCAAAGAAATCCTCGACATCCGTGCAACCAAGCGCACAGCAGTCGTCGACCGTGCAAAGGAACTCCTGCTCAGCCTCGTAAACTCTGGCGAAGCAGCCTCCAAGACCGTCATCGAAGAAGTTCGTTCGGTTCTTACAACTGGAACTGCGACCAACTTCCACGGCTTGACCTGCGGACCAAACATCGAGAAGTCCTCCTCGCTCATTATTGTCGAAGGCCGAAACGATGTTCGCAACCTCCTCAACTGTGGTGTCAAGAACGCCATCAGCGCCGATGGTGCTGGAACGATGAAACAAGAATTGATCGATCTTGCCAACGGCAAGGAAACAGTCATTCTCGCCATCGACGGTGACCGTGGTGGCGAGATGTTGTTCAGTCAACTCAATGACACAATCAAGGTTGACTTTGTCGCCCAGGCTCCAGTTGGTCAAGAGTGGGAATTGCTTCCACAAAAGACCGTGACCATGTGCCTCCAAAAGAAGGTTGAAGCAAGCAAATTCGCTCACGCCCTCAAGAAGAAGCAAGATGAAGATGACGAAAAGGCCGGCGTTCCAGACAAGAACTGGGCTGATGACATGGACGACGAATTTGTTGCTCCAGAAGCACCAGCGCAAGTCCACGAATGGTTCGATCACCTCGACAACCTCGACAAGAACAACGCACTGTTTGTTATGGAAGACAACACCGTGTCCGAGGCAGTTGGTCCAAAGAGCCTCTCGAAGGCTGCTGGCGAAACCGAAGGCGCAGTTGCTATTGTGTTCAATGGACCAGTCAGCGAACGTACGCTTGAAATTGCTTCAGAATCCGCAATCGCAACCGTCGTCGGTACCAAGGCTGGCAAAGGCTTCTCTGCTGTCAAAGGCGTCGAAGCATGGCTTTCAGAAATTCACCGCTGAACCTTCATTGACAACCATCTTCATCTAATGCGGTACCTCTCGGGTGCAACATGGCCGATGGCGATGACCAAGGATGGCTCGATGACGATACGGATCCGTTTGCGGACCCCACCGTCTCAGAACAACCAGCGGATGCTGCAGAATCAGAGCATATCGACGAGGCAGTGGATTCTCCAGTTGAGGAATCCGCAGCATCTCCTTCAGACGATAAAGCCGAACGCTCAGAAGATGAAGCCACGCAGACCGCCATTGCTTGGGGTCTCCCGATTCGTGCAGCACCATTGCTGGAAGAGAACGGGGAAATCGTGGTTGAATACCCACTGAAACAATCAGTCGATGGCCGTGAAACGACTTCAATTGTCGTCGATGACGATCTCCTTCGAGTGGTCGACACTGAACTCGGCGTTGACAACCACCGAAGAATGAAAGTCAAACTCACTATGAAGCGCGACATAACGGGGTTCAGCCATCAGCATAATGAGTTGATGCACCAACATCAATTTTTGTGGATTGGGTGCTTTGTTGCCGGCGTTCTCCTTTCCTTTGTTGGGAACATCGCCTTTGGTGTTCTTGGTGCATTGTCGATGATCATCGGTGTGCGAAGTTGGGTGCTGATGCATCTTGAAACACATACGCTCACATTTTCGAGCAATGGTGGCTCCCATCAACTTGTGCTGCGTGCATATGGGACAAACCGTGGGTTCTTCCGAGCCAGCATGGCTTTGATTGGCCCTGTTATGGCCGACTTCATTCGAAACGGTGAGATGGATACCAACGAACTTGAACAGCTGCACTCGAGTTTGCTAACACCCATCCATCCCGTTGAACCAACCCCCCAGTTCCCTACAATTATCCACCGCACCCTCCCTCAAGCAATGCAGCCAGCACCACCCATGGGAATGGCTACAGAGTCAGCACCGTTGACTCCAGCATCAGTTCCAGCACCTCCTGTTGGGCCACCAAGCGAGCCAGTAGTGGCTCCGCCCATCCAGATTCCTTCCCCGCCTTTGGGCCCACCGACGGTCAAGACAGCGCTTCCCCCGCCGGCCCCTCTGCCTGTCCCAGCACCCGTTGGCCCTCCATCGTTGCAACCATCTGCCCCAGTTGGGCCACCTGTGGTAGTGACGCCGCCTTCACCGCCAACAATCACGCCCCTCCCTCCGGCACCACTCCCGCCGCCAATGCCACTGCCGCCAGCGATTGGAATGTCACCGCTCCCCCTTCCAGGCGGCCTTCCTCTCCCACTTGACGCCCCGCTTCCAAATGCACCTGAGATTGCAGTTGCAGCCTCTCCGGTTGAGGAAACGTTGAGCGAGGATGAACAAAACGAGTTGCTCAGTGATTTATCTTAAGCCGTGATGCCGCCAGCAGATGCTGGATTCATCAGCCCGATTAGAACACCCACTTCGTGTTGTAAGCCTGCGAGATCTGATGGGCTTGGGAGTTCTTTGGTGTCTGCGGTTAACGGGACTCGGTAACCAGGGCCGGGGATTCTGTCAAGTGCTTCCCCAAGGTTGGCAGCGTCGACCAAGAAATCGTCCACCGAGCCAGAATGTCGATGCTCAAGGCGAGTCCTCATCCAGCGTTTGATTTTCTTGGTGCTCGTGCCCAAATCGCCAAGCAATTTCATTCGGTCACCATCGTCACTATCCCCTTTTGGCATCAACCTCAAACTGAGCCTCAAGAAGCGATCAACCCTCGAATCACGAGGTTCGAGACCGACGTGCTGAGCTAATGCCCTTCGGACTTCTGGCAACGCCGAAGAACCATTTTCTTCGAGGTGTTCCGCCATCGTAAAACAGTCAATTGAGCGCAAAAACGCTACCATGCCTCGTTCGACATCAACACGAGACTCGCTGGCGGCATGTGTTGGTGTGCGAACCTCAGCCACTTGCTCAAGTGCGACAGGTGTCATTGGTACGATTGGTTGTGGTTGGGGAGATGGTTGAGGCGGTTGAGTAGGCTGTGGCTGGACGGGAGTCAGTGCTGCCTTTTGAGGTGAAACCTTTGGCTGAACCTGGGGTTGTGTTTGTTCGTTTGGACGGACAATGGCAGGGGCTGGACCGGTGGTGTGGATTCGAGCCGTCTCGGTCGCAGGACCATTCCCTTCCATGGCGTCGAGGATGGCTTCATGGGCATCGCCAAGGGCGTCGGCCGGCATCATCGTTCGCCGTGCTTCGAGTTCTGGAACGGGGAGGAGTGTTTTGCGCGCAGGTCGAGGCGACCATGTTGTAAATTCGAACGCCTCATCTTCAACAGGGCGATTGGCGAGATGTTGTGCATAACTTGCGACTCGCTCTGACAAAATAGCCCCCTTCAACGGATCTCGAAGGGATGCTTCGACGTCGAGGGCTAAGGCGATGTCTCTGTTCCAAGGCAAACAAACCAGTCGGCGAATCAGCACAGAGTGTTCTTCGATGTGCGGCCGTGCAGCATTGAGTTTTCTTGACGCAAGCACCGTGTCGCTTTGAGCGATGTCTCTCAAACCCTCAACACTCCATCCGGACGATGAAAGCAGGGCAAGTTCTTGTTCAAGTCGTATCTTGAGGCGGTCATGAACTTCGCCCGCTATCAGCGAAGCGCCAGTGCTGCTGGATGCAACAGAGGTACCATGCCTTCGAATGTGGGCGATTTCTTGTTCAAATTCACCTAAACTAAACGAAGAGGTTGGCGTGGAGTCGCTTGCTTTGCCTTGAGCGACAAGGTCCCGCCAATCTTGCTCTAACATCCTACGATGCCTGGCCCCCCTTCGCGCATAATGGGCGACGAGGCGCAGGGTGTCCTCAATGACCTCGTCATCGGCATCCATTTCGCGTAAGAGATCAATTCGCTTACCAACTTCATCCGCTCCATCAAACGACGTGTCAAGCGCGCTTAATTGCTCAATCAATTCAACACGGTGTTGGAGCACCCCTTCCTGATGTTTGAGGCTTCCAAGGGCGGCTTTTGGATCCTTTCGGATGTGTTCATGCCATCCGTCCATGACCAATCCAGCATGTTCAAACCGTTCAATGCGGGCAATCGCTTCAATTTCCAATTGTTTCCATTGCTGATCGAGGGCGTCAACCAGATCTAAGAATGCTTCAGTTTCTTCGAGCACACCAGCACAGTGCGCCACCTTCTCGCCCAGTTCCGGCCACACTGACTTGATGGAATGATATCGCTCAAGGGCGACGAGGTGTTGCTTTAGTGTCGCTTCGATTTCTGGAAGGTTGGCCTCCCATTCCAAGAGCTCACTGGGTCGAATTCCGTCGTCATGAGGAAATTTGATGCCCTTTGAACGCCATGCATTCAGCAAGTCATTGAGCATCGCCATGCGATGATGTAAGTTGTCCGCAATCGAACTGATTTGCAAACGCAGGCCACCGATGTCTGCGCTTGGCCCCTTTTCTATCAGGGTTCGACGGCGTTGCTCGTGATGGGCAGCGAGTTCGGGGTCGAATGGAGCAATTTGTTCAGCAATCAAAAGCCGTAAATCCTCATGTAAATCATGCAAGTCATGCAAACGTGCAACCCGATCCAGGCCATCGATGATGGTCAGGTGTTCAATGCCATCAACATCGTACCCCTCCGCCTTCAGCATGGTAACGGCCCTTGTGATGGTGGCTCTTTGGCGGTGCTCATCATCTTCGATTGCTCCGAGTGCTTGGTCGATGGCTTCGAATTCCTGTGGATAAGCCAACAATGGAAGCATGACCACGGTGGATGGTTTGGACGAAGGGTCGAGGGTATCGAAACGAGCGAGGAGCTCAGCGTGCTGTTGCTCCATGTTCTCATCGCGCCAATCCTCTTCGCAACGGTACAACGCAGGCTCCCATGGCCGGTGCTCTCTTGCCCATGCCTCGTAGTGATCAAGAACGCCTTCTGCGTTCATCGGATCGTGAAGCTCATCAGCCCAACCTTCTGACATCGCCTCGGACTCATCTCCTGCAGAGCGACCAAGGTACGCCGTTCGTTCTTGGAGGGAACGGGCTAATTCAAGGGCGTATTCAAGGTACAGCAGGCGTTCACTACCGATTTCTTGGTTTTCACCAAGATATGCTTCGATGTTGGCGATGGCCCACCCTTCAGCGTCCAATTCCATGAGCAAATCATAGTACCACGGACGCTCAGAAGACGGGGGGTCTACTACATCCATACTGGTACCTCAAACAGGCAAGTTGAGCGAGAGCCTTTCAATGTGAGCAAGGATAACGCAGTTTTGAACGGCTTTTTTCGATTGATTTGGTGAACCCACACCCATCCTATGGCGTGGTTGTGGCGCAGAAAAAAAGGTCAAAAAAACCACCATTAGCGCGTCAAATGTTCCGCAGACCATAAAGGTGCAAAGAAGAGGTGGGCGACAATGGAACCTATTACTGCTGCATTTGGCCTTGCTTGTATTGCTGCAGGAGGGGGTGCGGGTTTTTGGCTGAAGAAAGCCGATGAACGATTGACTGGGGTCAATGAGACGACGGTTGTGTTGCAACAAGCACAGGCTGCCCACTTCACCCATCTCAACAACGAGATTTCCACATTGCAGGGCCAGGTCCAACAAATGACCGATCTTGTCACCGCCCTTCGGGCCACAAACCCTGAGATGCATGGTGCGATCATGGCTCATGAAATTATCACCGCACTCGAGAATGCTCAGTCAGATGACCATTCAATCGTAACACAGGCCATGTCAGCGATGGAATCCCTTGTCTCATCAATTTCATTGGATTCGAACGTTGGCGATGAAAACCTTCTCACCACGACCTCGGCATCCTTGCTCGGACGGCTGTTGGCTGCTTTTGATTCAAGAAACATATCCGCTACGACCCTCGGCTTGAGCCCTGTTGCAGCACATCGACTTGGGCATGCCTCGCTGCTGCTCGCTCGCTTCGATTGGGCAGAATCAAGTTTCGGCCTCGCTTACCAATCCTCTCCGGGCAACGCAAACATCCTCGAAGCCCTCGAACACATTGCCTTGTTGAAGGGTGACGATGAAGTGAGGCGTCACTGGCTTGAAGCACGCATGACCGTCCATCCAGATCAACCAGATTTACTTCGCTCCCACGCTCATTTGTTGGCTAAACTTGGCGACGCAGAAGCTGAGCGTGACGTGCGCCGTCTTGAGGCGTTGGGCGTTGACACAGCAGCAGACCGCTCTCTCCTCTCTGGCCTCCGTGCCCGAGCAGGCTCTCGTTCTGAAGCCCTCGAAGCGATCGAACAGGCGTTGGCCGCAGATCCGAATCAAGCACCAGACTGGCTCAGTTATGCACAACTTCTCAACGAAGAAGGTGAAACTGGAAAGGCGCACCAAGCCGTCGAAAGGTGCCTTGAGTTGGACCGTCAAAGCGGTGAGGCATGGGGCCTTCTCGCTCAACTCCTCGCACCTCACGGGAACCGTTCCAAAGAAGCACTCAAGGCAGCAACACACGCTGTTGCCCTGGATGCAGGGGGCACAGATTTGGTGTTCTTGAAGAGTGATTTGCAATTCACAGAAGGAAAGATTTCAGATGCGGAACAAACGCTCGAAAAAGCGCTCCTCAAGGATCCTGCCAATGCAGAATTGAGAGCCCGCATGGCGAGCCGTAAACTCATTGCAGGTGAGCATGAGGTCGCACAGAAGTTACTCGATGAGACGCCCTTTGGTATTGATCATGCACTCTTGCATGTTGTTGAAGGACGCCTCCACCTCGTGCTTTGCGATCGAGCAAGAGATGGAACTGGTCAAACCGATGCAACGTTGTTGGCAAACGCCGTATCCGCTTTCGAAGGAGCGCTCAAACTCAACCGCGAATTGGGCGTAGCTTGGCTTGGCCTTGCTCGCACAAAGCGCCTTTTGAAGGACCTCGAAGGTGCAACGGAAGACATCAACAGAGCCATGCGTTTGCTTCCGGACTCCGACCCATCCGCATCCATTGAAGCTGCCCTTCTTGCTGTTGAAATGGGTGACTTGCCAGCCGCATCAAAGCACATCGATGCGGCAGATGTTCATGGAAATGCAGCCACAGTCGCCTATGTTCGAGGAAACATCGCTGTCGGCGAAGGGCGCTTCCAAGATGCTCTTGACCACTTTAACACAACCCTCCAGACTGAACCCAACCACATTCGGGCACGGCTGAACCGCTGCTCAACATTCCTTGTTTTGAACGAGCCTACCAAGGCGCTCAAGGACAGTCAAATCCTGATTGATCTGGCTCCACACCTCATGCTTGCGTTCCTGCGAAGGTCAGAATCACTGCGCCATCTTGGTGAATGGGCACAAGCTCTCAACGATCTCAAGTTTGTGCTTGAAACATCCCCGCATCATCATCAGGCACTCACTTCACTTGCGGAATGTTATGTGAAACTCGAACGCCCTGAACGAGCTGAAACCCCACTTAACGAAGCCATCCGCTTGCAACCAAATTATGCGCGCGCATGGTACCAACGAGGCATGATGTACCTTCACATCGGGCGCAATGAAATCGCATTGGATGATTTCCAAGCCGCAGTTCGTTGCGATGGAAGGCACCTCGATTCCCGACTCAAAATCGCAGCTATCCACCACCAGGCAGAACGTTTTGAAGATGCAGAAACCGCATGGCTTGCCGTTCTTGCGCAAGAACCCGATCACAATATTGCCCGAACCCGCCTTGGAGATTGCCAAGCGCACATGGTCAAACTGTGAGCAAATCCTCTGTATGCTTGCCCTCAAAGGGTTGATACAGGCTCTCTCCTTGCGGAATGTATGGGCCTATGGAAGCACAGCACCCCCGTCGTGTTGTTGCTGTTTTTTCTTCTCGTTGCACGAGAAATCTATCCTTATGCCGACCCCCTGAACGCAGAAGCACAGGATGGTTACACCATTGAGAAAGTCGCTTCCGGTTTTGGGGGGCCAACATGCCTCGAATGGGTGAGTGCCACTGAATTGCTGATGTGTGACCGAGACGGCGGGCGAATCCTTTTGCTCGATGCAACCGATGACTTTTCAGATACGGTGTTAATTTCTGGACTTGACCATCCACATGATGTTCACCTCACTGCAGAGCATATGTTCGTTTCTGAAGAAGGAACGTTGGCGAAGTACACCCGGATCAATTGGACATTCGATGAACGAACAGTCCTCATCGATGATGTGCCAAGCGGGAACCACCAAACAAATGCAATCAACGCTTTTCCAAATGGCACACTGATCTGGCATAGCGGGTCAACATGCAATGTGTGCGATGAATCCGATGAGCGAAATGCAGCGCTGCTATGGGTTAATCCAGGCAACGGTGAGCATGGTATCCTCGCTTCAGGGGTGCGCAATTCTTTCGATGGCGTTTGGGTTGATGGTGCAGGCTACATGTTTAGCGATAACGGCAGGGATTGGGAAGGCGACCACCCGGATGAGGAGCTGAATCTTCTCGTTGAGGGGGCGGCCTATGGTTGGCCTGACGATGACCCTGAGCACCCGGTGCCTGAGGGCACCCTTGCGCCCGTGGCGCGATGGACACCACACACCTCGATGAACGGATTGGCCCTTCGACCCGATCACTCGACACTTCCAGGCTTGAACGCCAGCGAAGGTGAAGGCTTCACTGTGTACGCAACCGTGTATGGCTCATGGAACACGATTTTACCACAAGGTCATGAAATTCTCCGCATCGATTTCACGCCAACAGGTGACGAAAATGCATCCGAGCCATCAGAGATGTGGACTTCGAAAACAACGAGGTTTGCAACGGATCTTGGAACCCCCCTCCCCATCGCTTTTGCACCGGACGGTTCGCTTTACTATGCGACCTTCGGCAGCGGCGGCGCACTGTATCAAATCAGCCTTGAAACTTGATTTCACCTTCAAATACAATCGCAGGGATTGGCCTCCATGGCACAGCAGCGAGTGGTGGTCTTGACGGGTGCAGGCATTTCTGCCGAATCTGGAATTCGCACGTATCGTGATGGTGATGGTTTGTGGGAAGAACACCGCATCGAAGACGTTGCTACGCCTCAGGCATGGATTGCAGACCCCGTTCTCGTTTGGCGATTTTATCAGGCCAGGCGTCGTCAGTTGCTTGAAGTTGAGCCAAACGCTGCACACCGTGCCCTTGCCACATTCGAATCCCAAACCGAACACTTCACTTTGATCACGCAAAACGTTGACGATCTGCATGAGCGGGGGGGCAATGAAAACGTCATTCACATGCATGGGCGACTTGAGACGCTTCGCTGTGAGCAAAGCGGTCGCAATGAGGTGCGGATGGCAGAGGCCGATCTTGGCGACGATTTCCTTCTATGTCAGTGCTGTGAAACAGCACAACGCCTTCGTCCAGACATCGTTTGGTTCGGTGAGATGCCCATGCAGATGGAGGCGATTTACTCGGCAGTGGAGGCATCAGATTTGTTCATCGTCATCGGCAGTTCTGGGCATGTTTACCCTGCCGCTGGCTTGGTTAACGTTGCAAATGCAGCAGGCGCCACCACCATGTTGGTGAACCTCGAAGAACCCATGAACGCTGATGACTTTGATGAAATCCACCTTGGGAAAGCAGGGGAGATTCTGCCTGCGATTCTCGAAGGATTGAACTGATGGACGGAAACTGTAAGCCCGTTCTTTTGGTCTTCAGATAGACCTCGTCACGGGAGCCATTCGTTCGTATGAATGAGAAAGATTCCAATGTAGATATCATGGTATCTGAGTTGAAACTGCATGGTAAATATAAGCCAGTTGAAGTGATAATTCCTAGGGTGATTCAGAAGTGATTGTGATTACAAAGTTCAACGTGACCAAAGGTTACGAAGTATGGAAGAAAGCATTCGATTCAAACGAGGCCATGAGGCTACAACGTAACGTGAGGGTCTTGGCATATGGCCATGAAAACGGCAACGAGAACAGCGTCTACACGGTTGTTGAAATGAATTCGGTAGAAGAGAAGCGATTAGAAGACCCCGCCATGATCAAATCGAGGGAAGAAGCGGGCGTCGATCACGCCTCGTTGGAAATCATACCATTGGTTGAATAAGTCAAAGAAGAATTCTTTCCAGCTGCTGATATGCATGTTGCGTGAGTCGGCACTGAAAGGCCCACAACGCTCAAAGGAGACGGAGCGAAGGCAAGGCCGTGAGCACCCGCAGACTCTTCGCCGCTGTGCGGGACCTTGATCCACCAGGGGGTGGTGCAGAGCGCTCTTTGGCGGCCCTACTGAACGGTATTGCGACAGCAGGCCCCACGCTCGAAACCGCACCCGAGTTCGTTCCAATGGCGCCCGCAGAGAACCCTCCAACGCACCCAGCGTGGACGGTGAGTGCATTTGCAAGCAACGATCGAGGCAATCCAATCGGTTTGCTTGAGTCCGGAGTCGACTTCACCACCACAGATCTCCCCATCGAAGGCTTCTGGTCGAAGGTGGCTTGGGGCTTGCGGGAACGAAAGGGCGAACAGAGGCGCAGAAAGTGGGCGCACGACCGGCACATCGCTCGCCGAAGTCCCCAGTTCGCTGCGCGTGTCGGTACCTGGCTGGACAAGCAGGAGCACGCAGGCGGCATCGGTTTGACTCAACTCGAATGGGCGCCGGGCGCTGCAGAAGCATTCATTGCCCGTGGCATGCCTTACATCATGTTCGTTCGGGACGATGGGGCGTTCCGCCTCGAGGAACGGTTTCGGCCTGTGATGGAGGGCGCAGCCCTCGTTTGTGCGGCTGGAGAAGGCTTGCTTGCTGATATCCGATCTCGCTTTGCCATTCAAAAAGGCCACAGCGTGCCGCTACCGATTGATTTCGGCGGGCGCTTTGGGACCATGGACGAGGTGAACGCTTTGCGAACTGCTGAGCAGGAAAAGCGACCAGATGGATCATCACCCATCATCGGCATCATGGTCGTTACCCCGGAGAAAGGGTTACGGATGTATCAACGCCTTTTGCCGAGGTTGCTCGAGCGTTGGCCCGAGGCAGAAGTCCACATCGCAGGAGGCAGCGCATACCCGCAGGCCCTTGCTCACCACCCAAATGCTCGAGTGGTGGGCCACGTGGATGCTGCGACCTTTTTTGCCGGCATTGATCTTCACCTCATCCTCTTCGAGACGACCGGGTCATGGGGCCGAGTCATCGGGGAAGCAGGTTTGTTTGGGGTGCCAAGCGTGACTTCGGACGTGGGCTCGCAAGAGGAAGCCTTGGGCGAAGGGGGCATTTTGGTGGACGACGGCCATGACGCTGATGCAGTTATCGATGCCTTGAGGGCCGTGTACGAGGACCGAGAGCGCTACGGGGCATTAGCCCGCAAGCACACTCAAATGGTTGACCATCGACGTTCCGTGGCGGCCTTTCGCACTGGGCTTGAGGACTTGTTTGAAAGCCGTTAAACAGGTGCAAAAGGAATGTTCAATTTCACAGAACACAACGCTCAACTCTTCCGAAGATGAGATTTTCTAATTTGGACGTTTACCGTTGCTGAGACGAAGTTCTTCTTCTGCTAACACTGCATACGTGCTTGGGAGGAAGGTCTGGCGAAGTTGGTCATCGCTTTACAAGCCGAGGTGTTGAAGCGCTCATCATCTGATGATGAAGCAATGATCCAACAAGCTGATTGGTGCCTTAAGTGGTGCGAGATGTACACAGAAGGCGAAATGTTCGCTCGTGCTGTTCAACGCTGGGACAAAGGTATGGGTGAGACGCCAACATTTTGGTTCACCAGCGATGAGGCCATGCAACGGGCTCGGCAGACATCTTTTGATGATGAAACTTGAAGGCGTTTTCGTCAAAACCGGACTTGACTTCGTTCAGTTCGGGAAATGAGTTATACATGTGAAATAGGACGCAAAGATGGCGAGTTCTTTGATAGAGGTGTTTTTTTTCATCATAGAGATTTGCTTTCTTGTTCCTTTAGAGCTGACAAAGAGCGGCAATCCAACAACAAGATTCCTCGGGTATTTGCTTCTTCTGTTAGAATTTATTGCAGTAATTGTAGGCGTGATCTTTTTACTTTCGTTTATTGAAGAATTGTCTTAATGGGTTTTAGGACGATTCGATGATTTAGATTCTAAATTTGACTTAACAATCGTGAGGGGGCCCCTTTGAAACGGCACATCATTGAAGGATGATGCAGTCGTGCATAGAGTGAATGAACTGGAACAAGTTCGCCGGACCCGCAATTCTCGCTGGCCTCCCCATTGTTCTTTTTTTTGGAATTGAGGTCGTTATTGGTGCGATACATGACGATGGTGATACGATCAGTCCCGGTAGTGGCCTGGCGATTTTGGGCATGTATTTACTGTCGTTTTTCTCGTGCTTAGGTTCAATCGTCTGGTTTGCATTTGCGTTGGGGATAAAGACTCAGGATACCGTTTCCTTGGCCCAAAGTCCGAATGAGTCCCAGCATAGTTCGGTTCCGCTTGCGAGTGACTCGCAGAGTGCGGCCGTTCCCACTACGATTGATGGAGGTTCTGTGTCACATGTACCAGAGAAAATCATCCTGACAAAATCTGGAGATGATAAAGCGCAAATGGTTGGTACCCTCATTATTGCTGGTAGTGTTGTGATGTTTGTACTCATGATCATCGTGGGATTCTTCTGGATTCTTTCTGGAATGGGCTCTGGTTTGGGAGGCTCAGGTGGCACCTGTGACAAAACCTGTGAATCTTTGGGTTCTGCTGCTAAATTCAGCATGTGGGCTTCAATCTTGCTTTTCCCATGTGGCGTGATTGCTTTGGCGAGGCCCTGGTTTTGGTTCAGTTCTAGCGAAGATTTTCATTCTCCGGTTGGGAAAGTAAGGGCCGGTATTGTTGCAGGAATAGCAGTCATTGCAACAATCTCCTTTGGTTGGCCCGCTTTGCTTGTTATAGGAATAGCGTTGATTATCTATGCTACATCAAGACGGGCGAATGTATAGGTCCTATCAGAATGCCAATTGAAGCGAATTTAGATTTTCAAAGGGTTTCCAGTGCGCCCCTCGAAAGGGTAGCGTCTGTATCGGCCCACTGAATCCCCTTTG
>OBMK010000649.1_pt1 | contig 33256 bp, 43 predicted proteins | sample 1539081 | NCBI WGS metagenome assembly OBMK01 (sample SAMEA3355528, study PRJEB22509) | marine metagenome | biome: marine; feature: river plume; material: water | place: USA | collected 2010-08-07 | depth 0.5 m | reverse complement strand
ATTAATAATCTAACTAAATGAAAAAGAAGTGTCATAAGTGTAAGGAAAAGGAAAGGAGCCCAGCATCTCAGCCGAGGCGGCGGTGTTCTGAGCCTGGCTGTGTCGAATTAGTTGGCCCCGGGGTTCGGTTTTGTCCCCCCCATCTTCGATCAAATCCAAGTGTGGATCGATCCGAGTATCATCGTTCGAATGGTTACTTCTATTCTTCGGCTGCTTGGCGGCGATTCCGAATCTGGTTTCTTCGACGTCATCCTCTCTGTGTTGGTGGAAGTTGCACGGCCCCCGGCACCCAGGTCGATCACATCAAACCAATCGCTGAAGGAGGTGAACGATTTGACGAATCAAATTGTCAGTCACTCTGCGCTAGCTGCCACTCGAAAAAAACTCAAAGCGAGCAAGGTCGATCAGTTCGAGGCTCAGCTCGGAGGGAGGGGGGGGGCAAAACCTGCGGTGCAGATCGTGTCCTACCGTCTGTCCAGTTAAAAAAATCCGTGCGCAAGTTTTGGGAAGATGGGGTTACCGATCCCGCGAATTTGAGCGTGGGGGGTTCTGGATCGGATCAAAATGGCTCGAAAATGACGCTTATGACAGATGGTTACGATTGCCCGGGGGGCGTGGGGGGAGATGGCTTATGATTCCAAAGTTTGAAATAGTGAAAGTGAGTGAGCTGCGTGAATATGAGCGCAATGCTCGGACGCATCCGAAAAAGCAAATTGCGGAGTTGTGCTCTGCGATTACTGAGTGGGGTTTTACGAATCCGATTTTGATTGATGCGTCGGGAATGATTGCGGCTGGGCATGGCCGGTTGATCGCGGCTAAGAAGCTGGGCATGGATGAGGTGCCTTGTATTCGGTTGGGGCATTTGAGTGAGACTCAGATTCGGGCTTTGATCTTGGCGGACAATCGGATCGCTGAGGGCTCGGGTTGGGATATGAAGCTGCTTAAGGCTGAGCTGTCTGATTTGATGGATCTTGGTTACAATGTTGAGCTGACTGGTTTTGATCCGGATGACTTTTTCCGGGACGATGAGAATGTTGAATTTGATCAGATGCCTGACTTGCCGCCTGGGGAAGTTGCGGCGCTCGATGAGAAGTGGGCTGTTCAGACTGGTGATTTGTATTTGATCGATGGGCACCGGTTGATTTGTGGTGACTCGACTTCGGCGGTGGATGTGAAGCGCTTGGCGGGTGGTGAGTTGGTGGATCTGCTGCTGACTGATCCGCCATATAATGTGGATTACCAGGGGGGCGGCGCTGAGAAGCTGACGATTAAGAATGATAAGAAATCGGATAAGAATTTTCGGGCTTTTCTTGTGGATGCTTTCCGGGCTGCTGATTCGGTGTTGAAGCCGGGCGGTGTTTTCTACATTTGGCATGCGGATTCTGAGGAATTGAATTTCCGCCTGGCTGCGGATGCGGCTGGTTGGAAGATTCGTCAGTGCCTGGTGTGGGTGAAAAACTCGCTTGTCCTGGGGCGACAAGACCACCAGTGGAAACATGAGCCGTGTCTTTATGGCTGGAAGCATCAGCCTTGTCTCTATGGGTGGAAGGATAAGGGGGCGCATCTCTGGCTGGCGGATCGGGCGCAGACTACTGTGCTCGAATTCGATAAGCCGCGCAGGAATAATCTGCATCCGACGATGAAGCCGGTGGAGTTGATGGCTTACCAAATCACGAATAGTTGCCCGCGTGGGGGCGTGATTTGGGACTCATTTGGCGGGTCTGGGTCGACGATGTTGGCGGCTAATAATTTGAACCGGCGCTGTTTTGCGATGGAGTTGGATCCGAAATATTGCGCTGTGATTCTTGAGCGTATGACTGAGCTAGGTTGCTCGGTGCGAAAGGAGGCGACGCATGGGTAAGCGCGGGCCAGTGGGGAAACCGTCCGTAATTAAGGCGCTCGAGGGGAATCCTGGGAAGCGGGCCGCGAATCCGAATGAGCCTAAGCCGGAGAATTTGACGAATCTGAAGCCGCCGTCTTTTTTGCCGTCTGCGGCTAAACGTGAATGGAAGCGCGTGGTGATGCAGCTGGCTGGCTTGGGTCTGATCTCGGATCTGGATGTGATGGCGTTGGCGGCGTATTGCAATGCCTACTCGACCTGGTTGGATGCGATTAAGAAAATCAAAGAGACCGGCATGCTTGTGCGGTCCCCGAATGGCTACCCTATGCCCTCGCCTTACGTTAAAATTCAGCGTGATGCGCAGGCTGAAATGATGGGCTGGTTGAAGGAATTTGGTATGACGCCTGCAGCGCGGACTCGGGTCTCGGGTGGGCCGGATGAAGAGGAGGATGATCCATTTGCAGCTTTGGCTAAACGGGCGGCGAGTAATCGCTCGGGTGGATCTGGGGGCGCTATATGAGTTCGGAGGGTTCATTGCAGGTTAGTCTTCCGGATCCGGTGACGGATTATGCGCGGGGTGTGCTCGATGGTGAGATTGTTGCGGGGCCGTATGTAATTTGGGCTTGTGAACGGCACATGCGGGATCTTGAGCGCGATGATATTTATTTTGATTTGGAGGCTGTGTCGGTGCACCTCGATTTCTTCTCGTTGCTAAAGCATTGGAAGGGCCGGTGGGCTGGTCAGCCGATCGAACTGCAACCGTGGCAACAATTCATTCAGGGTTCGATCTTCGGTTGGAAGCGATGCGATGATGGTTATCGGCGTTTCCGGGAGGCGTATGTTGAAGTGCCACGAAAAAACGGAAAGACTACGATCGGTGGTGGCACTGCGATTTACGGTTTGGCTTTGGATGGCGAGCCCGGTGCGGAGATTTACGCGGTGGCCACTCAGCGGGCGCAGGCTAAGATTCTTTGGACGGATGCTAAAAAGATGATTCTCAAATCGCCGTTTCTCTCGAAGCGCATTAATTGCTACGTGGCAAATATTTCTATGCCTTCGACGGATTCGAAGTTCGAGGCATTGGGTCGAAACTCTGAGAACTTGGACGGTTTAAATCCTCATTTTGCATGTGTTGATGAGCTGCATGCCTGGGAGGATCCTTTGCTGTGGTCGCAGATTGAAGATGCGATGGGATCTCGTGATCAGCCGTTGATTTATTCGATCACGACTGCAGGCACGAATCCGGAGTCTATTTGCATGGAGAAGCATGAGCATGCGATCTCGGTGTTAGATCCTGCTGAAGAGGATTACGACGAAGACGAGCTGTTTGTCTATATGGCGGCGGTCTCTGATAAGAAAGCAATCGACGATCCTCTGCAGTGGGCGATGGCAAATCCCAACCTGGGGGTTTCGAAGCCGGTTGACTACATGCGACGTCAATACCAGAAGGCGCTCAAGCTGCCGAGTCGTATGACCGATTTCAAGGTGAAGCAGCTGAATATTTGGGCGCATGCTGCTGAGGTCTGGCTGGACAAGGAGCAATGGGATCGTGCCCGGGACGATTCGCTTGATCTGGCTGCGTTCACTGCTGAGAAGTGCTATCTCGGGGTTGATCTTGCTGAGGTCAATGACATGTCCGCTTTGATTGCTTTGTTCCCTTTCTCCGATGGCATCTGGCGATGCTTTGCCTGGTATTGGTGCCCGGAGGAGGATATCCTGGGGCGGTCTAAGATGGACAAGGTGCCTTATCCTGATTGGGAGCGTCTGGGGTATTTGGTGAAGACGCCAGGTGAAGCGACTGATTTTGATTTCATTGAGGCGCAGATTCGCGAGCTGATCGAGCAGCTCGAAGTGAAGGAGCTGCTGTATGACCGCTGGAAATCGGCCTCTGTGGTGCAGAATCTAGTGCGTGACGAAGTGGTGACGTGTGTGCCGTATGGTCAGGGATTCAAGGATGCTTCACCCGCGCTGAAGGAAATTGAACGGCGATTGCTGAATAAGAAGATACGATTTCCGAAGAATCCGATTCTCTCTTGGAATGCTTCGAATGCTGTGATCGCTCGGGATCCGGCGGGCAATATCAAGCTACTGAAGAAGTCGACTCGTAAGCGCATCGATGGGTTGTCCGCGCTGGCGAATGCGGTAGGTGGTGCGATGCTGAATAATGAAACTGATGAGGGATCGGTGTATGAGGATCGGGGGATTATTGAGCTATGAATGACTTACTTTATCAGAAAGAATTGGCGGCTCGGATACGTAAATCTCGGACATTTGTTTGTGCGATGAAGAAGGCGGGATTCGAGATGCCTGGTGGCACGGCCACGGTGGAAGAAGCGCGGGCATGGCTCCGGGCGAATCCTAAATTTTCTTGCACCGATTACGTGAAGGGGCGCTCGGGATCTCCGGAGCTCAAGTCGATCGATGTTAATTTTTCTTAGAACGTTAAGCCTAGCCGCCGCCCTAACCAATCAAAGACATGAACGAAACGAAAAACACTGAATCAGAAATAAACTCGGACGCGGTAAGCGGTCGGATACGGCGACTTGTTCTCTCTCTTAATTATTAACGCATGAAAACCGAAAACTTAGACCTCCGGAATATGGACTGCATGGAACTCATGGCAGAATACCCGGACGATCACTTCGACCTTGCCGTGGTCGATCCGCCCTATGGCATCGGATGGGATGGGGAAAGCTCTATGGCTGACAATGACAGCGGCAAATGGAGCGGGGCAAAGGGCGTGGGATACGAGAGGAAAGATTGGGACAGAGTAAGACCTGACCGGAAATACTTTAAGGAGGTGGGCAGAGTGGCAAAAGATGTGATTATATGGGGCGGCAATTACTTCGCGGATATGCTCCCACCATCCGGCGGATGGATCGTGTGGGAGAAGGGTGTGCCAGATACAATGACGCTATCACAGGCGGAGCTGGCTTACGTGAGTTGCAGGGACTCGGTAAAGGTCTGCAAAATCCTTTGGGCGGGCTTCCGCAAGTGCGAAGAAGGGAAGCGAATCCACCCCACACAGAAGCCAGTAAAACTCTATGACTGGATCTATGCAAACTATGCTACGGAGGGAATGAAGATACTAGACACCCATCTCGGCAGCGCATCGAGCGCGATAGCCGCCCACTATGCAGGAATGCACCTGACAGGCTCAGAGTTAGACGAGGACTATTTCAATGCCGCTTGCGAGAGGGTAGAACGTGAAACCCGCCAGACTACATTATTCTAGAGAACAAGTTGCTCTGGCATGGAGCGAAGCGGAATTGACCAGAAGCGTCTAGTTAGGCTTGTTGCGCCATCAAATTGCCTAAATAAAAAAAATACACATAATGTGTAAATAATAGTTGACGAGATACACGAAACGTGTATGTTTGTTTGTAGATCAGAGGGACAAACCTAATGACTATAAAACTAAAGCGAGATTATCAAAATGAGCACTAAATACACAAATATTGACGGAGTGGCAACATGGAAGACGGGTGTTGATTCTATTCAAATCAAGGGCGACACTGGGACTGTTTCAGAAATATTAGCAGACTGGAAAAATACTAAACTAATGGGGGTTGATTCGCTACAACAATGGAGCGAGTCAGATGAAGATGTAACCATATTTATCATATACAAAAATAGTTCAAGCGTCGCATTGGCGACTGATATTGGATCTGCAATTGAAATGGCGTTAAAATTAGTTGCTGAAAATGAGTAATCTAAAACTAACATCCGAAGCTCTAGCCAAATGGCTAGGGCTTTTGCCGACACTGCCAGAGATTGCGAGAGAGTCAGGAATCGACCCTGCAAGGCTAAAGAATCTAAAACACGGGCGGGTGAAATCGCTGACGGATGAGGAGTTAGACGCTGTGAAATCTGCGCTTGCGGCTCGTGGTTTTTCTCTGCCTAACTCCTAGGACTGGCACGGAGTGAGGAACGAACGGAGTTGACCAGCTCCGCCATGTTCTGCCCTCACTGGCGCTCAATCTACCCGAATAAAAGATTTACACTAAAAAGTGTAAACATTGCTTGCAATGTGCGCTTTTTGGTGTAGGTTGTAGATAGATCAGAGGGACAAACCCAATGACGAAACGAAAACGAGAAACAATACAATGAACAAGATCAGCCTAAAAAACGCCCTAGAAAAAGCACTTATCGCACAGTTTGAAGAAGACAGCACAATGAACCCTGCGATTGTCTACGAGAATGGCGAGTTCAACTACGAGTCAGCACTGCATGGTGCTACAGTAATCATCGACCTTCAAGGAGGCTGCGGTGCGTTCTGCATCGAATCTGAATCAGATTCTGAAATCGTAGCAGAGCAGTGGCTCAATTGGTGCGAGGATGACGTTGAAGATCAAATCTCTGAAATCGAAGATGGAGCCTAATCGTTTAACATCTGAGGGGCTAGCCGAGAGGCTAGCTCTGCTTAACGCCTCGGCGGTCTGTGATCGTGCGGGGGTAGACTATAACAGGCTCAAGGGCTGGAAGTTGGGGCGGGTTAAAACGCTGTCCGATGAGGAGCTGCAACGGCTGGCCGAGGTGCTCGGATTCATCGGGGGATTTCAGCAGAACTTGAAGTTACACTAGGCAAGCGATTAAGCGGGGTTATTTTGTTTAATTGTGCAGGGTTGTGCAAAGTTGTGCAGGGTTGAACATTTGACCGATTGCGGGCGGATGCTGAGTGTTTGACGATGGGTGTATGCCACTTGCACCGCACCTCGAAGACCTTAACGCCTGGGGGCACTCGCGTGCCCGGGTTGAGGTGCGAAAGTCTTTGAAGGATGGCGCGGTGCCGGATGCGCAGGCTGAGTCTTTGGAGACGCAGTGGATTAATTCGCTTTTGTTTGGGGCGGGATCGGCGGCGGGTATCGCTGTGACGCCTGCTAAGGCGATGGGTGTGGCGACTGTTTACGCGTGTGTGTCTGTGTTGGCTCGCTCGGTGGCCTCGCTGCCGTTGCACGTGTATGAGCGTATGCCGGATGGCTCGCGTGAGTTGGCGGTGGATCACCCGCTGTATGATTTGCTGCATAGCTCACCTAATGATGATATGACGAGTCTGGATTGCCGTATGGCGATGCAGGCGAATCTTTCTTTGCGGCAAAATGCTTACGCGGTGATTGGCCGTGCTCGTGGTTCGGATCGAGTGATTGATATTACGCCCGTCGAGAATCACGAAGTGGAACCGATGCGCGATCGTGCGACGGGGCAATTGTTTTATAAGGTCAAGGGCGATGCGCTCTTTGCTAACGAGGTGTTGCACCTGAAGGGCTTGAGTTTTAACGGGCTGGTTGCGCCTGACATGATTGGCGAGGTGCGTGATGTGCTCGGCTTGGCCTTGGCGCTTGATCGCAATGCAGCTTCGTTTTTCAAAAATGGTTCTTTCCCGGGGGGCTTTCTTTCGCACCCAGGCAAGCTAAGTAAAGAGGCCGCCGAGCGGATGCGGGTCTCGTTTGAGGATCAGACCGGCGGGGCGAACTCTTACCGTCTTAAGGTCCTGGAAGAGGGCTTGCAGTATATTCAGGGCCGCATGGCGAATAAGGATGCTCAGATGGATGAATCTCGTGAGCGTCAGGCTAAGGAGATTGCGCGCATTTTTGGCGTGCAGGGGCACAAGGTCGGCATCGTCGATAATCAACCGCGTGCTAATGTGGAGCAGGACAATATTTCATTCGTGGTCGATACGCTCCGCCCTCTGCTGATCAACTGGGAGCAGGCGATGAACGCCAAGTTGCTAAGCCGTGCGCATCGCCGCCGTTTCTATGTCGAGTTCAATATCGCCGGGCTTCTGCGCGGCGATGCTAAGGCTCGCTTCGAGACTTACGATATCGGGATCCGCAACGGGATTTTTAACCCCAACGAATGCCGCCGCATGGAGAACATGAATCCACGCGATGGCGGCGATGCGTTCCTGCAGCCGATGAACATGACGACGAATGCTCAACCCACTTTGACCGATGCCACAGATTAAAAAAGATTCTAAGAACCGGGAGGTTCGTTTTATACCGCTTGATGACCTCGAGGTGCGCGGCGAAGGCGATGAAGCTAAGATCGTGTTCGGCATGGCCGCCCCTTACGAGCGTCAGACCGATCTCGGCTATTTTAAAGAGACGTTTGCGCGTGGTGCTTTTAAGGCGGGCATCGATGAGAAGCGCGATGCTTTCGCGCTCTTTCATCATGATTTTGCCAACGTGCTAGGTCGCACCGGGGCAGGCACGCTGAAGCTCGAAGATCGCGCCGATGGCGTGCATTACGAGCTCGATATGCCAGACACCGCCCTGGGGCGCGATTTGCTGGTATCGATTCGCCGTAAGGATATCGAGGGCGTCTCTGTGTCCTGGCCTTACGATTCGGTCAAGGATGAATGGGACCATAGCAAAGACCCACCCGAGCGCCGCATCCTTGAAGCCGAGCTGGTGGAGATGTCGATCACCGCCATCCCTGCCTATACCGACACTACACTAGCCGAGCGCAGTCTTGATGCCGCTCGCGAAGAATTTCAAACCGCCCACGCGAACGCGCAAGCGAACGAAAACCAACCTGTAGCACCTAGTGTGCGGACACTCCGTCTGCGTGCCCGGCAGCTGCAATAAACCACAGAAAATAAAAAACCGTATCCACACTATGAATACATTCTATGCAATTCTGTTCGCGTTTTTCGGCGCGGGCATCTTACGTCTCCAGCTCGGCATCGTCGATGGAGATCAACAACGGGGCAGCTCTCTTGAGGAGTTGACCGAGTCTCGCTCGAAGAAGCTAAAGAGCCTCAACGCGATTCTAGACGATCCGCAGGGTAAGCACGATTCCGACGATTCCAGCTCTGAGAAGCGCTGGAAGAAAGGCGACGCGACTGGTGACCTCACTGCAGATCAGCTCAAAGAGCACGATGTGCTCGCCAATGAGATTCGCGCTCTGGATAGCCGCATCCGCCGCGCTCGCGATGCTGAAGACCGCAACGCAGAGCAGAAAGAGCTTGAGCGTCGCAGTCTGCTACGTGGCACTCCTCGCATTGTTGGTGACCCCGCTAATCGTGGGCTCTCCGAAGGTGAGCAGCGCGATGTCTCTCAGTTTACGCTAGCCCGCGCTTGCCGTGGCCTAGTCGCTCGAATTAATGGCAAAGGCGATCTTGACGGCGTCGAACTCGAAATGGCGCAAGAAGGCGAAAGCGAAGCCCGCGCTTCTGGTATCGAAGTCAAAGACGGCGGCATCATGATTTCCCGCATGGCTCTCAGCGAGCAGCGTGATCTCACTGTGACCGGTGGCACTGGTGGCAATCAAGGCGGCATGACCGTGCAGACGAATAAGGGCAACTTGCTCGATTCGCTTTTTGATTCGCTCAATGTGCGCAGTCTCGGTGCGACGGTTTATGATGGCCTTGTCGGTAATCTCGACATCACTCGCATGGTCGATGGCACTGCCCCGGCAGGCAAGAGCGAGAACGCGCAGAGCGAAGAGTATGCGCCCACGATGGCGGATCTCAATCTCTCGCCTAACCGGCTGCCGACTTTTGTCGATGTGAGCAAGCAGCTCTTTATCCAATCCGCAGAGCGTAGCCTGCAGAGTTTCCTTGAGCGCCACATCGTGAGCAAACTCTCGGTCGTAATGGAACGGGCGTTTATCAACGGCACTGGCACAAACGAAGCCGAGGGCATTTTGCAAACTTCCGGTATCGGAGCTGTGCTCGGTGGCACCAACGGCCTTGCGGCTGCCTGGTCGCACATCGTCAAGCTGGTGGAAGAAGTCGACGTGGATAATGCTCTGGTTGGTAATCTCGCTTATTACACCAATCCCAAAGTGGTGAGTAAGCTCAAGCGCACGCCGCTCGCAGTCGATGGCTCTGGCGATGCGCTCGACTCGATGTTTATCCTTCCTCAAAGCGACGGCGGTAAGCTTAACGATTACAACTATCGCCGCTCCAACGCGGTGCCTAGCAACTTGACCAAGGGCACTGCCGATGCCGTCGCCTCTGCGATCATCTTCGGCAACTGGATCGATTACGTGATCGCGCAGTGGGCTGGTATCGAGCTATTGGCCGATCCATTCACTCAGGCCGGTCTTGGTAAGAACCGCATCCACGCGGCTGTCTATTACGACGGCGGTGTGCAGCGCCCTGCAAGCTTCGCAGCGATGCAAGACGCGCTCACTGATTAATCCTTTTCGTAGGGGGTAATTAGAAAACGAGAAAGCCCGGCGGTTTGTGTAGCACCGCTTATCGAAGCGCCGGGCTCTTTTTCTGAAAGTCAAAATCCAATCAATTAAAATTCTAAATATAAAATTGTTATGAAAGTAATCATCACTCGAAACACCTTTGCCAAGGGCAAGGCATATGCAGCCAGCGACAAGCCGCAAGAGCTGTCTAAGGAGGATGCCTCCAATCTAATCCTTTGCGGTAAAGCAAAGATCGCTGAGCCCGCCAAGAAAGCACCCGCTAAGGGTTACGACAAGTAAGCCGCAAGGCTCATCTATATCCTGAGCCCGTCGAAGGGCTTTTTTATAAGTTTGTTATTGTTAGTCAAAGTCCTGGGGTTGGGGCGCGTTTTGATATTCCTGCCCCGCTCCAGGCACCACTTTTTAAGAAAAGCTGAAGCTGTTGAAACCGTGACTCTTTTCCACTTTCCAATTTTCCGCTTTCCAATTTTCAATCCATGAACGTCACACGAACAACCGAGCCGACCATCGATCCGCTTACCTTGGCAGCAGCCAAGGCACATTTGCGCGTGGTCGATTTCGAGGATGACGACGTCTATATCGCTACGCTCATTTCTGTCGCGCGCCGTGCTGTCGAGGATATGACCGGGCGCACGTTGATCGATACCATCTTTACGCAAACGATGCGCGATTGGTATCCTTGTGTGAATCTGCTGCGTGGTAATGCACACGCCATCGTGTCGATCAAGTATGATGATGCCGCTGGTGATGAGCAGACTGTCGATGCGGCAGAGTATGGCATTCAGCCGCATGGCGATGGCTGTGCGTTCGCCGCGTTTTATAATGAGTTCACCGATCCCGATTTAGTTGATCGGCCATACGTCGACCGCATTCGGATCCAATTTACCGCAGGCTATGGCAACGTGATCGATGCAGATGCGCTTGCCGCTGCCGTGATCGCAGATGCAGATGCAGGGGAAGAGGATGGGACTGCAGTCGATACGCTACATCGCGAGGCCGTGCCTCAGTCGCTCCGTCAAGCGGTGCTGTATTTGGTGCAGCACTTCTACGACAACCGCTCACCTGTCGGCATTAACGTTAATCTAAACAAGATGCCCTTCACCGTCGAGGCGCTCTGCAGTGCTTATAAAATCTATAACTGAAACCGCGCATAAAATGAAGCATCTTTTAATTCTATTTTTCAGCATTTCCGTTTTTCAGCTTTCCGCTTTTTCGCAGACGACTAGCACGATCCTGGGGCTGACGGATGCTACCACAATCTCTGCGGATGATAAGGTTTGGCTGGCCGATGTTGACGGTGCGACCGCTGATGTCGACGCCACCCTGGAGCAGATCGTCTCTCCGTTTGCGGCGGACCCGTCGAGCAACTCGGCATTTGATCCGGTGGAGTGGGCGGCTGATCTGAATATCACCTCTGCCTGGGGAGATGTAACTGGCACGCCGATCACGATTTCGGGGTATGGTATCACAGATGCGTATACGCGAAGCGAGGTGGATGCATCGTTTGCTTTGGTGCTTTACCCGGGGGCCGACGTATCGTCGTTGTTTAATGACCTTGGCTATATTGATGGCTCTACGTTGGATGGTTCGAGTGTTGATTCGGGTGTGGTGAGAGAGTCTTACATTGATGCGTCGATCACTCGTGATGCTGAGTTAAGCGCGGCGATCACCAGTCAATCCTTTAAGTCTGGCGTGCGTTTTCTCTCGGATGGCTCTGCTGAGTTTGCCGGTGGGATGTGCGATTTCGGCTTTAACGATTTTAGCTTCATCTTTCAGTTGCGGCTCGATGATTATACGCCGAGTGCGGCGGGTGAGTTAATCGCGACGCACTCGTCGGGTGATAATCGTTTGAGCGTCACTGTTGAGTCGGATGGCGACTGGCGCTTGTCGTTTACTGACAGCGGGTCGACTTTGGCGGTTTACGACATTACGCCAGCCTCGTCGCTTGTGGACGGTGTCGCGTATCTGGTGGCATTGACGTGCGCACGCGGTGGCGATGCCACGCTGTATATCGCTGGCAATAGTGCGGGTAGTGTGGATATTAGTGCATCGAGTGTGGTCTCCCTTGGCGATTCGAACGTCACGCAAGGTGCTTTGTTTTCGGGTGAGTTGGCTGGGTCATTTGGTAAGTTATTAGTTTGTAACTTTGAGTTGTCCGCAGGCGAAGTGTTGGAGGTGTCATCGGCGGGCCCGATGGTGTGGCTTGGGTTAGATCCTAATCTGCTTCAGGCCGGTGCTACAGGGCCGACGTCTAGTGTGTATTTTAAATTGAGCGGCAGTGGGACTGTGTCGAACGGCACGATTTCGAGCTTCGATTTGGATGCTGGCGCGTCGGGGCTCGCGACGAATCATCTTGGCTCATTTGCGATTAATTCGGGGCAGACTGTGCGGGCTAATATTACAATCTCTGGAGATTTGGATAACGGAAATGTGGTTTTAGTGTCCGGGGCGAATCTCAGCGAGTATGTGTTGTTGCAGGTCGGGACGGTGGATTACTTAATCACTGCGCCGACTGATCTCCCCTATGGTGACTTGCGATTCACTTCGCTAAGTTCTTCGGATGGTATGTCGGTCGTCGTTAATAGCGTTGAGTTTGTTGGCGTGACTGCGGCCTTGCCGTGTGACGAGGGGCTCGGATATCAGTTGCGCGACACAAGTGATGCGGCGTATGATATGCTGCTCTCAACGTCGGGGGTGGCTCATTTGCGCACTAAGACTGAGGGTTATGTCCGTGATTTTTCGGTCGATGCTTACAGTGGAGGCGCGGGAAATGCTGAGTTAGTTTCATCGACGCGCAATGTGCTCCCTGCCGGTGCGATCCTTACTGCTGCGATCGTGCGTAATAACACCGGCACGATTACGGGTGGTTTGTTAGATCTTAAGCGCTCATCGCGGTCAGCTTACAATGTGATCGGCGATAACGGGCAGGGCTTATCTGGAGGGCAGCAAGCGCTTATCGTCGCTAACGAGGGGGTGCAGTCTTCGGCTTATCTCAATGTTGCGCTTGATGGCTCGGGCGATCCTGACGCCACCTCTGTCGATATCCGTGTTAACTACAAAGTGATTAAATAATTTCTATGAAACTTTTAAACAGCATCCTAATCGCTCTAGTGTTAGGGCAAGTTGTGGCATCGGCTAGATTTGAATTCGCCGACCTTAATCATGTTCTCTCCTTTGGCCAATCCAACGCTCAAGGCTACAATCAAGGCCAAGGTGCGCCGATCTCAACGGCTCAGCCTTATCACAATATCACATTTACCCCGTTTACTATGCGGCTGTATGCGCAAGACGGCACCGAGATTGCCGATGCGACATCCACCGCTGGCATGACTTATGCAGATGTGTCTGCTAGTGGGCTGCGTGCCCCGTGGGAAAATAACTATTTAGCGCAACTGATTGGTGGTGCGAATACCTATTGGGCTCCCAATGGGCAAAGGGCCGAGGTTTGGAATTATAACGATTATGTGATCAAACTCGCGGCCTGTGATTTTAGGCCTCTAACCGAGGCATACGAGCCTGTTGAGGCGGTCGAGCATTCGGAGTCGATTGTGTCCTCTCTCTGTAACGAGCTCACTGCTCTCACTGGCGCTCGCTATGTCGGCAGTTGTGCTGGCTTAGGCGGTGCGAATATCGACATGCTTACGGTTAAGCCGAGTCAGGGAGTGCCCGATGGATATTCCTTTGCAAACACTGTCGATCTGTCGGTCTATGATGCGAGCCTGTCGGGTTGGTATTCGAGCGGCGCATTTGCCTCGGTCTTAGCTCAAGTTCGCCGAGCGAAAGAGTTGTCCGATGATCGTGGGCTCACTTACAAGGTCGCAGCGATCTGCTGGATACAGGGAGAGAGCAATAACGGCGGCGGTGGTTATGATGCAAAACTGTTGCTGATCGTTGATAGTCTCAACGCTTGTATTAAGGCGATCACCGGGCAATCGGATGACGTTAATGTGTTTTGCGAATCGATTACCTACAACGATATTGAGACCGGGCATTATGCAATCGACGACGAGGTAATGGCCGCTGTTGCGTCAGATTCGCGACTCCATCTTGTGCAGCCGCGATATCAGTTTAACACGGACGTCCACCATTCGCCAGCGTCGACAATCTCGCGAGGATTTACGTATGCCGAAGCGATTTATAAGGTGCTGCACGGCAGATCATGGACACCGTTGCAACCGAGTAGCCACACGATTGATGGCAACGATATTTATCTACATTTTGCAGTGCAGCATCCCCCGCTTCAATTTGCGATGCCAGCTAGCAATAGCCAAACTCAGCCACTATTAACAATTATCGAGCATGGTGGTTTTAGTGTCCTAAATAGTGCATCGGCTGAGATCCTCACCGCAGCTACTTTAGATGGGCCCTCTACGATCAAACTTAGTTGCTCGGAGTCGCCGATTGGTGGTCAGATCGACTACGGGCAGACTGGAGAGGTTGGCGGGGCCATGGGCGGCGGCACCGGCACGCGGCTGCGCGGGTCGCTTTGCGATACCAATCCGCGCAAGACACTGACCCGCCTCAGCGGCGAATCCTACGAAACCAACAACTATTCCGTGCTTTTTACGCGCTCACTTTAATCGTATCCACCGCCCGAATACAAAAAACTAAATGATCGAATATCTCCAAACGCTCGCAGTTCGTTTCCCGCTCTCGACGATTTTTAGCTCGCTCGGCTTCGGCACCGTCACGGGTGTGTCCGGGCTGCAAGCGGCTGACATTGTAGCCGCCCTGGTTCTCAAGATCGTGTCGATCATTGCCCTCACTCTCACCGCTGCAGTCAGTGTGCAAACTCTGACACAGCGAGCGCGTAAGCGCGTCGAAGTAACCACTAAAAATCCAAACGAAACGTTATGAAAAATAAAGCACTCATCATCTTTCTCGCTGCGAGCCTTTCGCTCGTCGGCTTATTTGCCTGCACAGGTTGCGCGACTGGTGCAGATACTAATTACCAGCTCGACGAGATCACGTATCGAGACTCTACACCATTCGTCGCCGAAGATGGCACGATCCTCGAAGAGACCACCGATCTCACGATGCGCTACAATCAAGAGCGCAACTTTGCCACGCTCTCTGTCGTGGTCGATGGCACGCTTAATTGGGAGCCTGAAATTGCGAAGTTTGGTCAAGCCGAGGGCGACCGCTCCGGGGGCTTTTATCTCTACGCCGAAGGCTACACCACCACCGTGAATAATCAGGCCGTAGCCGATCAGACCGCTGGCGATACCGCGCAGCTGGAGACCACGACTGATGCCGCCGCCGATATCACGGGCAGCGTGACCGAGGGAATTGTCGAAGGGCTCATCCCCGCCGTCTTTGAGTAGCTGATTTTAAATCTCTCAGCTCTCAAGTCTCCTATCTCAAGTCTCTTTCCCTTATGTCCAAGAACATCACAAAATCCAAGACCGCGCAGGGTGCGATCATTCAATTGATCCTCACCGTGCTGTTAATTGTTTTCCGCGTCGACGTCGCTGATGTCGATATCGAGACCGCCACCGTGGCAGTCGCTGCCCTGGTAAGCTTTGGCTATACGATCTACGGACGAGCCAAAGCGAAGGGGCCAGTCACCTTTGGCGACGACTGACGATGACCGCCCCCGGCACAGTTGCTGATACGCACCCCGAGATCCACGCGATGCTCGCAGAGTATTATCAGCAACTTGCCGATTATCACACAGCCAAAGCACGCGAGCCTTTAGCCATTTTACCAATTCCCGAAAAACCGCACTCCTAATGTTTTCACCTCAAGTCTCAGCTCTCCGACCTCAGCTCTCTTAACAAATGAACCCCGGCACCTTAGATCGTAAGATACAAATCCAGCGCCAGCTGGACGGCCTCCCTATGGTCACCGCCGATGGCACGATCATGACGACTGCCGACGGTGAGCAGATGATTACTGGTTCGCGCAAGGGTCGTTTCGGTGCAGAGCTCAGCGCCTGGGGATTATGGCATGAGCGCATGGCCAGCAAGAAATCAAAGTCAGGCTCTGAAGAGGTTGAGGCTGGTCGCGAGATCGGTCGGCAGGTAGTGCGCTTTCGGATGCGCTACACAGCGGGGCTCGCACTCACTGATCGCATCGTGTGCGACGAATTGGCTTACGACATTATCGACGTCGAAGAAATCGGGCGTCGCATTTTACAGGACGTCCACTGCGTCCTTCACTCCAACACCCGCCCCGCATGAACGACGAAGTAAAAGTTGATATGCGTGGCATCGATGAGATGGCTAAAAACCTCGAGAAGCTCGGCACTCGGATCGCCAAGCGCGGCCCCGCTGCAGCTGTGCGTGCCGGTAGCTCGGTGATCATTAAAGAGATCCGCCGCCGTGCGCCCAAAGAGACCGGAGCGCTCAAGAAATCGATCGGTCAAAAGGTCAAAAACTATCGCCGTAATAAGACCGTCACTAGCATTCTTGGTGCTCGGTCGAAGCGCTACGCCACCGCCAAGGGCAATCGTAACCCAGCCTACTATGCGCACTTGCAAGAGCTCGGCGTCAAGCCGCACCGCACGGGCAAGAAGAAATCCTTCTACCGTCGTGGCGCTGGCATGCACCCCGGGGTTAAGGCCAATCCATTTATGCGTCCTGGTTGGGATGCCGCCGCCCCGCGTGCGGTCGACGCCGTGGTCGATAAGATGACGGAAGTCTTCGACAAAGAATCCAGAGCTTTAGCTGTCAAATGAGTGCATTTTTAGAAACCTTAGCTAGCTATCAAGCGAGCCAGATTGCTGATCTCCTCGCGATCATCGGCACGCGGATCTATCCGGTAGAGGCCCCCCAAGAGGTCGAGGCTCCCTATGCGGTCTTTACTCAGATTAGCGGGGGCACGGATGTCAACCATGGCGGTCGCTCCGGATGGGGATCAATGCGCGTGCAGTATGATTTTTATGCCTACAAGTTTCACGAAACGCACGATGCAGCTGATGCGCTCGGTGATGCATTTGAGGGCAAGTCTGTGCAGATAGCAGAGGGCACTGAGGTGTGTTTCTGCAAGGTCGAGACCGAGTTCGATCACGAGCCAGATGAAGAGCGAATTTACCGCAGGACAATCGACCTGCTCTTTGAATACCAAATCACGTAAACCAAAATAGAAAGAGAAAATCACCATGGCAAAAAAAGGCTTCGGCACTAAATTCCAATACACGACTGACGGCGGAACCACCTGGACGGATGTCGGCGAAATTATCGACGTTAGCCCCCCTGCTCCTAGCAAGGACGTGATCGACACTACGCACCACGGGTCTGTTGCTGGCACTCGCACAAAGATGGGCGGTCTGGTCGATCCTGGGCAAAGCTCAATTGAGGTGCAGTTCGACACCGAAAACGCCACGCACCAAGAATTGCAAACCCGGGCCAACAGTGCGCACGAAGAACCGGAAAATTACCGTATTGTTTACCCGGCGGGCACGATTACCGAGTTCGACGCTGTCTGCACTGGTTGCAGCCCTGTCGTGCCGATGGAGGATAAGCTCACGCAGACTTACTCGTTTGATAACTCGGGCGTGATTGATTACGACGCGTCTTAATCTCAGGCGATCACTCACTAAATAAAACGTAACTAAAAACTGAATACATATCATGCCAAAGAAAAAAACAGCCATTAAACGCGCTCGCAATAAGCCCGGCGCACGCACTCAAAACAAAGCCAGTGGTGCACCCATTTTCTTTTATTACAAAGGCGCTCGTTATGAGCTCAAGATTGTTAACTCGGTGATTCGCCGCTTCCGAAAACTTGCGGGCGATGTCGAAGACGATGTTGAGCTGAGCGAAGACGAGGCAACGGGCCGCATGTATTATCTGCTTATGGCTGTGCTCAAGTTGCACGGTAATTGGGAAGAGCATGAGGACAGCTTCGAGTCTTTGGTGACCCTAGCGCCGAAGTTTGCGCAGGCGATGGAGCGTTTTAAGAGCGGGGGTAATGTGCCGGGGGAGCCAGTTGGTGGCAATGTGTCGCCGTCGCGCAGATCCGATACGGTTTAACTGTCGCTGAGTATGGCGATGCCACCGATCCGCAAATAGAGGCGTTGCAAAAGGTTTTCGAATCTGAAGAGCGGCGCAAGGATTGGCGAACCGCCCAGCTCTGTGCGGCTATGTATAACTGCCAACCGCAGGATCCTAAAAAGCCGCGCCAGTGGGTAAGCCCTGAAAAGTTTATGCCGAAAGAATACCCGGATACTCAAGAAGCATTGGAGGCCAAGCTCGGCCTCTTCGAGCAAGCAATGGGTGCTCGCGTCGTCAAATCATCTCCTAACTCCTAATTCTCTAAACTATGGCCACAAAAATCGGTTCCCTCTTTGGCGACGTCTCTCTGCGCACTGCGCAGTTGGATAAAGACATCAAGTCTGTCGGTAAAATGCTGGGCAAGCTGGGTAAAAGTATGCAGTCGATCGGTAAGGATCTGACGCGTAAAATTACCGCGCCTTTAGTCGGCATTGGCGTGGCCGCTCTGGTTAGTTTCGGGAGTTTCCAGAAGGGCATGAATGAAGTGAAGTCCCTCATGCCTGATCTCAATCAGGGAGAGTTCGTGCAACTCCAGCGGGATGTGCGCGATCTCTCCGTCGAGATGGGGGTCAATGCCGTCGACTCAGTTGGAGCATTGTATCAAGCCATCTCCGCTGGTGTGCCTAAGGGCAACGCTATCGAATTTTTAAGCACGGCCACCAAGACCGGCATTGCGGGTCTGTCGGATACCACGACGGCAGTCGATACGCTCACCTCGATTCTCAACGCCTATAAGCGAGGCGCAGAAGATGCCGAGGATGTAGCCGATGCACTCTTTACCACCGTTCGTTTAGGTAAGACGAATTTCACCGAGATCGGCAGCACGATTTCAGCCGTGGCACCTTTGGCCGCCGCGATGAATGTGCCGCTCGAGGAGATCACTGGAGCGCTGGCAACGCTTACGAAGTCGGGTGTTCCCACCTCGCAAGCCATCACTCAGATCCGCGCCTCGCTGATCGCCCTGCAAAAGCCCACCGAAGGCATGCAGGATGCGATCCGCAACTTAGGCTTTGGCGATGGTCAAGCCTTGCTCGATTCGAAGGGTTATCTCGGTGCACTGCAGGCGCTCCGTATGGAGAGTGGGCTCAGTGCGAGTGCGCTGACTGAGGCGTTTGGTCGTGTTGAAGGTTACATGGCGCTGCTTAGTCAGACAGGGCAAAACTTCGATGGTGCGGTTGATGATCTTCGTGCGATGACTGATGCCAGTGGTGCAATGAGTGCCGCTTTTAAAACAAATAATGAGGGGGTGATTCGTAGTTTTGAAAAATCTTTGGCCATCATTCGCGAGGTCGGTTTCGCAATCGCAGAGCAGCTCGCGCCGTATGTCACGCAAGCCGCAGAAGAGTTTAAAGCCTGGTATGAGGAGAATAAGGCCAGCATCCCTGGTTGGATTGATCTCGGCCTTAAGATCGCGGGGGTCGCTGCGGTGGTCGGGCCGTTGCTCGTCGTCGTCGGTCAACTGATGGTGATCCTTTCCAGCGCAGCTACTTGGTGGATTGCGCTCGGTGTCGCCGTCGCAGGTGTGGCGATCAAGTTCGACCTGGTGCGCGAAATGGGCGAGGCCCTTGGTCAGTTGATCGCCGATATTTTTATCAATGGCAGTATCACCGCCGCCATCGGTAGCTTCCTTGGTTTGCTCGGTGAGGTGATCGAGACCTTCACCGGCATTCAATTCTCAGCCGAGAGGGTGCGCTCCGATGTGATCAAGGTGTTTAATTCGATTGGTAGAGCGATCGACGGCGTGGTCGGCAAGCTCAAGAACATGTGGAAGCTGTTTGGTAAAGTCACTGGAGCTACTGCAGCGGGAGAAGCTATTGGTAATCTGATTTCAGGCATCGCCTTCCGCGCCGATGGAGGCCCCGTCTCTAGTGGCTCTCCGTATATCGTAGGCGAGCGTGGCCCCGAACTATTCGTGCCGAAATACAGCGGCAGTATCGTGCCGAATCACGCGATGGGCGGCGGTGGTGGGCAGACCATCAACATGACGTTTAATGGCGTCGGTATGGAGATTCAGAGCTTCATCAAAAACAATCGCGGAGCCCTCGAGCGCATCGCCGTGCAGGCCGTCCAAGAAAACAACCTCCGCACTGTCTAAGGTTAAATTCCTAATTCTTAATTCCTAATTCAAAGTTATGCTTTTCCCCATCACACTCCCTTCCGCTCCGCGTCCGCGTGAGATGTCCTGGCGTCAGGTCAGCCGCGTGGCCGTCGCTAGCTCGCCATTTACCGGGCAGGCTCAAGTGTATGCGCACCCTGGGCAATGGTGGGAGATCAATGCAGATCTGCCGCCGCTCAATCAGGCGCAGTCAGGCGAGTGGGCAGGCGCACTGCTTTCGCTCAACGGCAGGGAAGGCACCTTTAAATTTGCACCGACCGATGTCACGCCGCAGCTCGCTGTATCCGGCGTAATCGTCGTCGCAGCGATCTCCGAATACGCGCTCGATCTCACAGGCATGACAGGCACCTTCACCCCTGGCGATTGGATCCAGATTGAGAACGGACTCTATCGTGTCACGGTCGGAGCGACCGCTGCAGCCGGTGCTGCTACAATCGAAGTTTGGCCTAAGCCGCGCAGTGAGATCGTTGTCACTACTAGCACCGTCGAATACGCCGCGCCAGTTGGCATCTTTCGCTTGTTCGATTCGTTTGAATGGGAGATGGATGTCGCCAAGCTTTACGGTATCACCATCGGAGCAAGGGAGGCACTATAATGCCACGCGGACTTTCAACCGAAATTAAAGCAGCGATCGCGGCGGGCACCGTCCATCCTGTTTACCTGGCTTTCTTCGACTTCGATGGCGGCTCAATCCGCACCTGGACGGGCGATGGTGATCTGTCTTACGACTCCGAAGCGTGGAGCAGTCATGGTATCGTCAATCAATGGCCGCTGGTCACTGAAAGTATCGATTTGGTTGCCAATAATATCACGCTCGAACTGTCGGGAAATTTTGGATACGCAGTCGATATTGCAGACCCGGCCAAGTATCGCGCCCGGGCGTGTGAGATCTATATCGGTTTCCTTGATTCCAGTGGGGCCCTTCCAGCGGCCAACGTTTACAAAATCTTCAGCGGGCGCATGGCCGTGGTCGGATTCGTTGAAGATGGCGAGGCCGATGGATATAGCATCACGGTCGAATCCCGTCTAGTGGATTTGCAGAAAGCTAAGACTGTGCGCTATACGCATCAATCACAGCTGCAGCGATTCCCCGGGGATCGTGGGCTCGAGTATGCCGGGGCGGCTCAGAGTGCCTTGTTCCTTTCGCGTGGTGAAACACCCGATCAGCCTTTTTCGCGTAAGATTGTTTACGGCACCACGCCTGTGGATGGAGCGCCTGTCTTTATTTCGACCTCTGGCAGTGGTTCGCGCTATCTGAATCTCGTGGTCGCCTTTGCTGATCATGAGTGCGATGCTATCGAGCAACTATGGCTTGACGATCGGGCCGTGCTGAGCGGTGGGTCCGTAGCCGGTGAATTTGTGGGGGTGGTCGATTACTATCCGCATCTGGGCACTGACTCGCAAACGGTTGATACCGCTCTGCAGGCCGAGGTCACCAGCACTGTCTGGACAAATGATCATCGGCTCCGTGGCATCACTTATGTCTATCTTCGGATCCTCTATTCTGAAGAGCTTTTTGGCACAGATGCTCCCGCCGTGGCGGCACGCATCCGAGGTAAGAAGCTCTATGATCCACGCACCACCACGACCGCATTTAGCGAGAATGCCGCGCTCGCTGTGCGTGATTATCTGCTCTCTGAAAACTACGGTTTCTCTGGTGGCTCCGCTGAAGTCGACGATGCGTCGGTTTCAGTTGCGGCCAATGATTGCGATTACCTAGTTGCGAAAGCGGATGCCTCGACTGAGAGACGCTACACCGTCAATGGCGTGCTCGATACCGCACTCCCGATCGGTGAAAATCTAAAGCGCCTGCTCGACGCGATGGCGGGCAAGCTCAGTTATCTGGGTGGTGTGTTTTCTGTTTATGCGGGCAACTACTCGCTGACCTCGTTGTCTGTCTCCGATGGTGTGTTGGTTGATGGGCTGAGCTTTCGTAATCGCAATCTTCGCCAGACTTACAATGGTGCTCGGGGGCTCTACCGCACGCCTGCACTCGACTGGCAGGAAGAAGACTATCCAGTCTATCAAAATGTCGCGGCGCTCGCTGCTGATGGCGAGACACGTTGGCTCGATCTTCCGTTGCCGATGACCACCTCAGCGTCGCGTTGCCAGCGCATCGCCAAGATCAATGTCATGCGTAGCCGGGCCGCTCGCATGGTCAGCCTCAGTGCGATGCTATCCATGCTGGAGATCCGTGCCGGGGATGTTATCTCACTCACCACGGCCAAGAGTCAAATCGGCTCTGTCGTTTATGAGGTGCGCTCGCTGAGTATCGTGCTCGGTTTGGATCCACGGCTTGAGCTCGAACTTCTTGAGGTGGCCTCAACTGATTATGCCTGGGATGAATCGACCGAAGAATCCGAGTTGACCGTGCCCGAGGAACCGGCTGATTCGATTCTCGCATGGACGCTTGCCCGCCTGGCATCGCCAAGCGCAACGCCCGGGAGTCAGACTTTTAATACGGGCTTTAATGTCACCGTCTCACACAACGAAACCGGGGTCACATGCCGTTATACAACCGACGGTTCCGAGCCCACGGAGAGCGATTCCTCTGTCGCCGATGGCGGCACTGTCGTAATCGGCACGTCGACCACCACGCTCAAACTCAAATCATTTCAAAACTCAGGATCACTCACTTCCGAAGTGATCACCTACGAGTATACCTACAACGCGCCGACTGATTTATCGACGAAGCCTGCAGAACGATGGGCGGCGTCTGGGGGCCAGCCAGAGGTTCATTGGTATATAGGAGGGAGCTTAAATAATTTAACTTTGAAAGCCTCTAATAATGGTGGGTCAAACTATACAACCTTAACCACGGACGGTGATGTCGGAGAGACGTTTGATTCAAACCATTCGGTTCCTGAGAGTTGGGCGCCGAGTGATTATCGAGCATTCACGCAAAAGGCTGGGTATTTAGATTCAATTGTTGCTCAGATGTCAGATCGGGCAATCCCGGCGATGGGATACATCGAAGATGACAATACTGCAAGTCCCACGACTAACTACCTGAGGCTAACTGCCTGGGCAACTAATGGTAAGCTTTGGTATCGCTGGAGGCGGCGTTATTATAGCTCTGGAAGCTATGGGAATTGGAACAGCTGGAGCTCATGGAGCGTCGAAGATTCAAGTGTGTCGTGGGGGGAGACTTACAACTATGTAATGTCTTATAACAACACCTTTGGTTCAAGGTATGAATATCAGCGCGAATTTTACGTTGAACAGTCAGGGTTTCAAAACTCGTATATTACTTTCGCAAATGGGGATGTGTTTTTTCATTTTAATGAATATGTTGAGATTCAGTATCCTTAACTCTCGAAGAGTGCCTTTGCTTTTGCCTTCGCTTTTCGCGCTAGATCCCGCGCTTTGTCCTTGTCCGTTTTCATCGCGCCCCAGATGCCTGATCCGCATGCGTCAGTCCACTCAATCTCCGAGTAGGTTGCCGCTTCTGCTTTCACGGTTGAGCCTTTGTAGTGGCTGAAGAATGTCTTAGGCTCATTCATGTGCCCGGTGTTATTGATCGTGGTCTCGAGGCCGAAGTGATGGAATGAGTAGGTGCCGAATGAATGCCGTGTCAGGTCACGTGGCCACGGGCTTGGTATGTCTACCTTGTCAGCGATCGCACGCCGCATCTTTTTAAAGTTGCGATGGTTGACCGGCATCACTGGCCCCACTCGCTCAGCTTTCGGCACCGCCTCCAGCCAGCTCCATAGGTTGGCAAAGCAATCATGGATCAATCGCGGGTGTCGGATCTTTGAGACTGCAGCGCGGATTTGGATTGTGCGAGCGGGCAGGTCGATGTCGCTCCACTGTAGTCGCTCCTTATTGCTGTCCACTGGCACCATCTCCTCGGGGCGAACCCCGGCGAACCACTCAATGGCAAAGCCAGCCTGAAAGCGGGCGGGGGTATTATACATGAATGCGGCCACCCGATCGGGCTTCGCAATCGTCACCCGTTCCTTGTCCGTCTTATCCGTCCGCAGTTTGATTCGGCGAAACCACTCAGGGCCAGCCCATTGGCGCTCAGCCTCAGCCGTCCATCGAAAAAACGCGATCACCACCGCCATGTAAGAACGCACACTCTCACTGTTCGAGTATCGAGCGCGGGCGGCTCGCGAAACATCCACCGGCGAAATATCAGCCAGCCGAGCTGAAGATCCGGCCACCTTTTCAAAGAAGCCCAGGAAGCGTTTAAGGTTCTCCAGGCTAGAGGACCGCCCCCCTGCTAGATCCTGCGCATCGATGTAGAGTTTGATCGCTTCACTGAGCGGTGGGGCTTCCTGAGCCGTTGACCGCATGGCTTTCAACCCGGCCTCAACGATCGCCGCCGCATCGACGCCTAGAGCAGCAGCCGCGCCTCGGGCTTTGCCGATCAGGATTCGTTCCTCGGCTGAAACAGCCAGCGAAGGATCCAGCGCTTCCCATCCGTGCTGCCTGGCAAACAATTCCGCATCGATCTTTTTTTCAAAGTGCGAAGTCTTCCGGGAGTTGCTTTCCCAATAAATGACCCGATGCGGTTTTTTTCGACCGTCGATCTTGAGTATTCGGGTTTTCCTTGGGCGTGCCATTTGGTATCACAAGAACCGTTTATGCCTCTGGGATCAAAGAAATAACCAAAAACTTTTTGAATAAGCGAAATTGTAGGGTGGCGTCGGATCACAATAAAACCCGCTCTACCAGTGGTAAAGCGGGTTAAACGATTGGTCGGGCCGACAGGATTTGAACCTGCGACCCCTTCACCCCCAGCGAAGGGGCAATGTCTTTACTGTAGGGGCTTGGCTTGTTTTTCGGTATCGCTAGGAACCGCTTATGCTGTCCGTTGGCAACTGTTCGGTGGAATCGAACAGTTGAGCTACTCGCTTTCTGGGTTCATTCGCTGGACTGATTCGGCGAAGTTTTCGGGCATCTCTAGGAGGTCTTGCGCTGGGTCGAGTTTTTCAGTTGGGTTAGTTGGAGAGCTGGTGGTGTAATGGTGTCCATCGTGTGGCGATCTTTGGGAGATTGTCCAGGTCGAAGGTATCCCATTGGATCTTCTGGAATGTCTGTCGATCCATTTCGTAGAGCAGCCCTGGTAGTTCTATGGCTTGTCCGTAGGTGTCGTGGCCTGACAGGTTGATTTTGATGTCGAGTAGCTCGATTGTGGGGTAGTTTTTGTATGCCGCGGCGGTGGTGTCTTCGATGGTCATTAAAAACCAGTGATAGCTGCTCGGGAATTTTTCAGTGATGGTGAGCTGCAGGGTATCGATATCGTGATAATTTGGACCGCGCTTTAGGGTTTTGATACCTGGGATTTCTTTGCGTAGCTTCTGCTCGGGGCTGAGTTCGCGGTAAGCTTTGAGTTCGGCTTGCTCAGTGATGGCTTTTGTGGCTGCTTGTTCGCGTTGTTGTTTGCCTATCTGGAAGGCGCTTATGCAGATGAAGAGAAACAGGCAGGGGATTGCGATGAGGAAGGCTTTGAATTGATCGGTCATTTGCCTTTTTTGAGTGGTGGTGGGAGCTTGTTTGCTTTTTTGCGCCATGCGGCTGAGCGCACGAGGACGGTGATGTTGAGGCGGAAGGGCTGGCCTTTGGCGGGGATTTCGCAGGAATGCCAGCGGGCATCGAGGGCGGGTTCCATTCGCATGAGGGCGGCTGTGTATTTGGAGAGGTAGCCGAGGTGGTAGTTGCGCTCCTGGTAGGTGGCATCTACGGCGATGGCATTTTTGTCGTATTTGTTGTGGGGTTCGCGTCGTAGTTGGACGCTGAAGCCGGGCTTGTCGCCGTAGAGCATGAAGGGCTTTTGCCCCTTGCGGTGGTGCAGGCCGACGACTTCTTCTTCGGCACTGCCGACTTTCCAATCCTTTGACCAGTCTTTGCCTGGCTGATAGCGGAGGTAGTTAAATCGCTTCCAGTGGTCGAGCCGATACCATTGGCCTTTGGGGGCTTCGAGCGCTTCTTCGCAAATTAGAAATTGGAATTCTGCGGTTCTGGGTGGTGGGCTGAATCGTGATTTTAGGAAAGTCCACATCGCGCCAAATATTAAAAACTTTTGGTTATTTGTCGAATATTGATTTGATCAATACGCGCTTCTCGCAGAAGCGATAAGGGCATCTTATAGTTTCTAGTGCGGGCTTCACCTGTGCTGGAAACTGTATCAAGTTATGCCCGGGGGCGTCTTTTACGCTGGTTTGTCTTCGGCGTTTGTTTTTTTGCCGGTGTAAGGTTCGGGATCTTCGGCGGCTTGTAGCTCTCTGAAAATGTCTTCTGGTTTGCGGGTTGCCATATTGCGGAGTGTGTCGGTTGCCCAGGTGCGAATCTTTTTGTCTGCACGATGGGCGGCTTCCTCGATGGCGTCGAAATCCTCGGATGAGAATTCGAGCGTGAGCGCATGGGCGATCTTGGTGCCTTCTGTTTCGCGGATGCGATCGGCTTCCATTAAGCGCTCAATTATAATCACTGCTTTGTTTGGTATGCCACGGTCAGTTGATAGCCAGTTGTTTACTGTCTGCGTGGCAGCTTCGCATTGATCTGCCAGCCATGCCCTAGTGCGGTTGTTTTCTTTGAGCCAGTCTTTGACGTCGTCTTGTTTCATTATTCAAAACTTCCCCAAATGGGTAACTTTTGCAAGTTTTTTCGATAATGGGTTTGACAGTAACCCGTAATGGGTAAATGCATTAACCCATGAAAACGCAAATGGATATAGATTACGGCTCTTTGGGGTTTGAGGCGTTGGTTACGATCTTTGAGGTGGCTGATCTGTTGGGGGTGACTCCGAAGGTGGCAACGGAGATGTATCTGCGCAGCGAGGCTCGAAAAATTAACAAAGAGGTGGCTGCTTAAGATGGCTTACTTGCTGATCGCTTTTTTTGTCTGTGTGGCTCTGTCGATTCTCGGCTGTGAGCTGCGTGGGCTATGGCGGGCGGCGGTTGCTTGGTTGGAGGGGCGTGCTGAAAGGCGCTTGCGGTCGCAGCATCGTGCGGTCCGGATGGGAATTCTTAAAGCGGAGGATCTGGACTGATGAGCGTGGTGCTGACAGAGCGTGATCACGCAGTCGCCGATTTGGTGACGCGGCAAGTCTTGGCTGCTTTGGAGGCTAAGCAAAGCCCTCGAGTGAGTGGTCAAGTGGCTGCTGAGCTGCTCGGTATTTGCTATCCAAATTTTAAGAGCCGGCACGTCGATGAGGGTGACATTTTTTATATCCCTGGCACGAAGCGTTTTTGGCGTGATGATGTGCTGGAGCTGAAGCGCAAACGGGAGGGCTTGGGGCTATGAAGAAGAAATTAACTGCAGGGCGGCGTGCTCGTATTGTGGAGATTCTTGAACCGCTTGGCGACGGGGTGAGCATCGATGTGAAGGCGCGTAAGGTTGAGAAGTGCTTGGGTGAGCCGTGCTCGTATAAGCAAGCGCTGAGCTTGTTGAGCCAGTTTCGGACGGGGAAGCGTCCCGGTGGTAAGTCCCCCGCTGAGATCGAGCATGAGCGTTTTCTAAAAATGAAGGCACAGCGCAAAGATGCGTATTAGAATTTCGGATACAAAACTAACAATAAAAATAAAGGAATATCATGGGTAAGAAAATATTAACTTCTAACTTTTACTGTTATGATTACTGATCTAGAATTAATTGATTCGCCGAGTGTGGGGACTGCTGTGGTGCGTTGCTTTCGGGTGCGGCTGGGCTCTGAGGTGGTTGGTATTATTGGCTCTGAGGATAATAAGATATTGGCTGTGTGCGCGCATCGTTTGTCTGGTCAGTTGTCGGCTTGGTTGTCGGCGATTGACACGGGTGAGGCGTTTACGCAGTGCGCTGGTTTGCAGTGTGTGCTGGGCGTGGGGTATGTGTATGCGAGCTATGCGGGGGCAGAGTGGATCACTGGTCTGCCGCGCCTGATGCGTGAGCTGCAAAAGGTGGTGCGCCCTGTGCTGCTTGGGGAGCCGGAGCTTTTGATGGTGTCGTCCACGAATCGCTCGAATGGGCACGGATCTTTTAAGGATGGGGGTGCGGCGTGAGGAACATGTCTTTTTGGCTGACTCAGGCTCAGTTTATGGATCGCTCAAAGAGAGTGACTCGGCGGCTGGGTTGGGAGAACTTGAAGGTGGGGGATCGGCTGATGGGCTGTGTGAAGTGCCAGGGGCTGAAGCCTGGTGAGCAGATCGAGCGTCTGGGTGAGATCGAGGTGGTGTCTGTTCGGCGTGAGCCGTTGGAGCGTATGGTGAAAGATCCTGATTATGGTTGCTTGGAAGCGACTAAGGAGGGTTTCCCGAATCTGTCGGGGGGGGGCTTCGTTGATATGTTTTGCGGGGAGATGAAGTGTGAGCCGTGGGATGAGGTGACTCGGATCGAGTTTAAATATGTGGGGATGTGTGAGTGTCCTGAATTAACGAAAGAGTAAATAACTATGATTCAAATATTCAATTTCCCGTGGCAGGTGTGTAAGGCGCTTGCTCATTTCGCTTCGAAGGATGCGTGTCGAGTGGCGCTGCAGTGTGTGGCAATGGAAATACAGGAGAATCGGCTGATTTTCTGCGCGACGGATGGGACTCGATTGATCGGCATGGTTTATTATGACGCTGAGTATATTTTCGCAGGTGATGAGCCGTTGAAAGTGGCGATCCCTTTGGTGTTTATCAAAGAGATGGGTGAGGCGAAGCTAGGCACGAAGCTGGAGAATGCGGTGCTGACTGTGGAGCTGCTCGATGAGGACACGGGGCAATGCCAGCTGGAGCTGGAGGCGCTCCATAAGCAGATGTCTTGGCGGGCTCGGTCGAGTGATGAGCTGTTCCCGAATTGGCGGGCGATTTGTGATGCGTCGGTGCAATTGCGTCGGGGATCGGGTGCTCTGAATGCGGACTTGATGGCGGATATTTCTAAAGTCTGGAAAACGTTGGGAGAGTTTGGCGTGCCGAGTGTGGCGACGTATTGCACGGATGATGCATCGGCGGTGTATGTGCGCTTCCTTAAGGATGACCGGTTGTTTGCGTTGGTCATGCCTCTGCGCGTGGATGAGGAATTGTTCCCGGTGGTGAGCTGGCCAGACTGGGCCTGTGGCGAGCCTGGTGTGGGCTTTAATTTTGATAAGCCTGAGGATGATGCAGCGGGCGGTGACGACGATCTGGATCCGCTGATTAGTCAAGCGACGGAGCTATTGGTGCGCACTCAGCGTGCATCGACTGCGAGTCTGCAGCGGCACTTGCGTATCGGCTACAATCGGGCGGCTCGTTTGCAGGAGCAGCTGGAGCAGGCTGGTATCGTCGGCCCCGATAATGGTGCGACGCCGCGTGAGGTGCTGGTGACTGAGGTGCCAGCGGATGATTCTGATGAAGGGGGTGAATCGTGAGTTTAGTGATCGGAGAAGTGAAGACTGAGGCGACTGGCTTTGGTGCGCCTCGGGAGGATGCGTTCGTTTCGAGGGTGTATCTGTCGGAGGGTGCTGAAGGGTTGCGCCATGCATATGGGCCGTCGTTTGAGGCGGCTGAATCTAATTTAATGACGCGCCTGGATGTGGTCGCGGAAGTGGGGGATGTGAAATGAGAAAATTGCCTGAAAATTTTGTAGTGATCGACCTGGAGACGACAGGGCTTGATCCTGAGTCTTGCGGGATCTTGGAGATCGGTGCGGTGGATGCATCGGGCCGGCGGTTCTATCGCCGTGTGGCGTTGGGGCGTGATCGCCGTGTGGATTGGCCAGCGTTGCAGTGTAATGGTATTGATGTGCTTGATCTGGGCTTGGGTGTTTCCATTGAATCGGCATTGATTGACTTGGTTGATTGGTTGCATGCTGGCTGTGCTGGCATGTGGATTCTGGGGGGGAAGAATCCGCAGTTCGATTATGGATTTCTTGAGACGAATTGGCCGGACTCGGTTTCGTTGAATCTGTCGCAGGTGATCAGTCGGCGCGTGGTGGATTTGCATTCGTTGGCGTATGGCCACGCGATGAAGTCGGGGATGGATTGGTGTGCTGAGGGTTTTAGCACGGATGATATCTATGCAGAGTTTCATTTGGGCAAGGAGCCGATGCCGCATAATGCGTTGCGCGGTGCGGTCCACGAGATGGAGGGCTTTCGGCGGTTGACGACGGATTGGTGTTCTTTGGGGGAGTGTGAGGATCCTAAATTTGATCAAATGATCGACGGGTTGACTCGTGAGTATCTAGCCGAGGGGGTTTCCGCTTAATGGGCGGCGCGGATCACATCACTAAGCTCTATGAGTTGCTGGGTGCCGAGGTGGTGCTGCTGCAGGTGCCTAAGGGCAAGAAGGGACCAGTGTCTAAGGGCTGGCAGAGTGTCCAGTTTGCGGAGACGCAGACGGAGGAGTATCAGAAGAAGCTGGCCAAGGGGAATGTGGGTGTGTTGCTCGGTGGGCCATCGGGTGGGCTGTGCGCGATCGATATCGATGATGATGAGTTGATGGATGAGTTCTTCTCACTGAACCCGGGGCTGCGTCAGTCGTTGGTGACTCGTGGTGCACGTGGTGTGCAGATCTGGATCCGATGCACTCGCGATACGGAGGCTGAGGCGCGGGGTATGGACTCGGCTCCTTTTTATTCGGCGTTGAAGTTTGCTGATCGTCAGGTCGAGAATGAGGCGACGGGTGAGATGTCTGTGATGTGTTTCGGCGAGTGGCGCAATGAGGGTCGTTTGGCGACTGGTGAATATCGGGGCTTTCAGTCGATCGTGTATGGTAAGCATCCGGATGGGGTGGATTACACTTTCGTGAATGAAGCGCCTGTGCGTGAGGTTTATTTTCGCGAGATCGCGTGGCCTGCTGGTTTGTTGACTCCCTGGGAGGATGAATGGCTGAAGCGGTTGGAGGTGACGTTTGGTGATCCGTGGACGGCGTCGTTTACTCCCCTGGGTGAGCTGAAGGAAATTAAGGCGATGTGTGAGCCGTATTGGGCTGGTCGCTTCATCTATCACAATCACGTAATTTGGGAAGAGAAGGAGGAGCGTTTCTATTTTTATAACTCAGAAACGGGGTGCTGGGATCATATCTCTGAGCAGGGGATCCAAGTGAAGCTTGCCGAGATGATGTTGACGATTTCGCGTGAGCTGGGGCATCCCGTGTTGCGGGGCACGAAGTTTCGTAGCTCGGCGAAGCTGGGCAATGTGATTACCTGGTTGAAGGGCTACACGGGTAAGCATGATGTGTTTAAGATCAAGCTGGGCTTGGTGCATCTGCGTAACGGGATGCTGGATCTGACTGCGGATCAGCCAACGCTCAAGCCATTCTCACCGTATTTCTATTCGCGCAATCAGATTCCAGTGAACTATGACGGCGCGGCTGAGTGCCCTACATTCACGAAGGATCTGCTTGAGCGGGCGTTGCCTGATGAGGATATAGATCTGATTACGCGTTGGGGTGGCCAGCTGCTGCTGCAGAAGAATGTGACGCAGATGCTCATGATTCTGACCGGGACTGCGGGCGCTGGTAAATCGGCGCTGATGGAGGTGTTCCAGCGTATGATCGGTGAGGAGAATTGCGAGCAGCTGCGCACAGAGATGCTGCTCGAGCGTTTCGAGGTCGGCTCTTACCTTGGTGCGACGGCGTTGTTCGGTTCTGATGTCCCTGGCTATTTCCTGATGCAGAAGGGCGCTTACGTCATCAAGTCGTTGACTGGCGGTGACCTGATCAAGGGTGAGGTCAAGGGTGTGCGTGAGAAGGTCTCCATGCGTGGTGATTTCAATCTCGGGATTACATGTAACTCTCGGCTGAAGCTGGATCTCAATGCGGATGCTGGGGCGTGGTCTCGCCGCCTGGCGATCATTCATGTCGCTTGCGAGCGTCCTGAGAAGCCGATCCCTAATTTCGCGCGTTGGCTGTTTGAAAACGAAGGATCAGGGATTTTGAATTTGTTGATCGAGGGTGCTATCAAGGTGTTGGCGACCCAGAGCATCAAGTTGACCGAGCGTCAGGCGGGTATCGTTCAGGATCTACTCGATGAGTCGGATTCGCTTCGCACGTTCATTGGTCGCCGTGTCACGCATTCGTCAGATCGTAATGATGATATCAGCAGTGAGGAAATGGTGAAGGCATACTTCGAATACTGCGAGGCCCGTGGTTGGGAGACGGGGTCACAGCGTCAGATCGAATTGAAGCTACCTGATCTCATGCTTGAGAAATTTAAAGCCGCTAAGAGTAACTCCGTCGAACGCGAGGGCAAGGATCAGCGCGGGTGGAAGAAGGTGAAATTCATTCAGGAGGAGGATATTATCGATGTCTAGTCGGCCTCCACAAAGCATGAAGTCTCGCATGGATAAGATGGATCATGCGCGTCGTTATCTGAAGACGATCTCGAAGATGCCGATGGGCCGCTCGGTGGTGGAGTATGCTCCGCCGCTTACTCGTGGAGAGGTGCTCGATATAGCATCGGAGATTCTGCGGGTGTCTTTAACCCCCGACCCAAAGGGTCGCTATTATTTAACTTGCCCAGGAGCAGGTAGTCACAGCGGCGGTAAGAATGCGCGGCGTGACTGTGAGTTTATGCCCGATGGAGCGCCTACGTTGCGTTGCTTCCATACGTCCTGCGAAGGGGCACGTGATGAGCTGAATCGCTCGATTCGCTCTGCCTGCGGCAAGGCTAAGGTGAAGCAGTTTACTGACTTTCAGGCCCGCGCAACCAAAGCCGCTGAGGCGCTATTGATCGGTTATGATCTGAGCGATGATGAGGCCACTGCGCTGCTCAAGGAATGGGCGCGGGGTTGTGAGCCTCAGATCCCCTCTGCGGACTTGTCCGCTGGATTTAAGAGCGCGAAGCGCTCCTACAGTAGAGCTGACGCTAACAACGTCGGATGTCTCCTGCAGGGCCGCTCGATGCCCGCACGCCTCACCTCCCCCCGACCCCCTCAAGGGGGGAAATTGTCAGTTGTGTCGGCGCAGGGCTCTGTAGCTCAGGCAAAGCCACAGGGGGGTGTCGGCCTGCAGGAGCCAATCTATGTCGGTGCGCTTGGGCGGCTCGCAAAGGAGGCGAGGGCGATGGTTGAAAATTACCAGGAGAATTACGGGAATCGACCGCATACGATTTTAGTTGGCACCAGCTATGAAGGTAAGGTGCCAGCTCAGCTGGTTGGGATACCAGCTGAGCGCTGGAAGGGGCGCGGCCATTCAGTCGTAGGGTAGTAATAGACGGTAGTGACGGTAAAAACTGAGCCCAGTTAAGTATATATTT
>OBMK010000631.1_pt1 | contig 33662 bp, 37 predicted proteins | sample 1539081 | NCBI WGS metagenome assembly OBMK01 (sample SAMEA3355528, study PRJEB22509) | marine metagenome | biome: marine; feature: river plume; material: water | place: USA | collected 2010-08-07 | depth 0.5 m | reverse complement strand
GCAGAGATTCTCTCTAATCCCATTCCAGTATCAACGGATGGCTCTGGTAGAAGATGCATTTTACCTTGCTCATCTCGGTTGTACTGCATGAACACTAAATTCCAAATCTCAATGAAGCGATCTCCATCTTCATCTTTTGAGCCTGGAGGACCTCCAAAATAATCTTTTCCATGATCATAAAAAATTTCACTACACGGACCACAAGGACCGGTGTCGCCCATCATCCAAAAATTATCTGAGGCGTACTTACCTCCCTTGTTATCTCCAATTAGAATGATTTTATCTTTAGGTAAGCCTATTTCATGTGACCAGATTTCTAGGGCCTCCTTATCTTCCTCATAAACGGTGACCAATAATTTTTCTTTTGGAATTTTATAAACCTCTGTCAAAAGCTCCCAGGCGTATGTGATAGCCTCTTTTTTAAAGTAATCTCCAAAGCTGAAATTACCAAGCATCTCAAAAAAAGTTAGATGTCTTGCTGTATAACCAACATTTTCTAAATCATTATGCTTTCCGCCGGCCCGAACACAGCGTTGACTTGAGGTTGCTCTTTTATAACTTTTTTTCTCAATTCCTAAAAAAACCTCTTTGAATTGATTCATGCCTGCATTGGTAAAAAGTAGGGTAGGGTCATCTTGAGGAACCAAGCTTGATGAAGAGACAATTTCATGGCCCTTAGTAGCAAAGAAATCTAAAAATTGTTTCCTGATTTCTTTTTCAGATAAAATATTTTTGTTATTCAAAATTCTTCCCAGATAGAATCTTATGTATTATTTCTATGTTAATGCCTCTTCCCTGGAGAAATCTTATTTGTTTATTTCTTTCCTCTTGTGAATGGGGAGTAGCATCAAATTTTTTTGCCCAGATTTTTTTTGCAAGCGAATAATTCTCTGATTTAATTTTGACAAGTTCACCATTAATAATAGTCTCGTTCACACCTCGCATTTTTAGTTCATACCTAATTTTTTCTACTCCATACTTGTTCTTTTTTGAAAAAATAAATTGTTCCGTAAATCTTTGATCTGACAACCAATCTTTGCTTTCAAGTTCGTTAAGTATATTTTTAACGGTTTGTGTCTCAAGCTCAAGCTCTTGGGCGAAGGTATTTATTTTTTTTTGCAACTCTAGGCGGGAGTATTCTCTTTTACCCAAATAATATAAAGCTCTTTTCTTAAGTAAGATAATATTTTTTTCGGTACTATTTTTCAGATTCTGCATCATCCTCAGGCACTGCGTCCTCAATTTCAGCAGATATACTTGATTTATCTCTTACTTGGTTTTCAATATCTTTTGATGTTTCGGGGTTACCTTTGAGAAATTCTCGAACGTTATCCTTTCCCTGACCAATTTTCTCACCGTTGTAGCTATACCATGAACCAGATTTTTCTATAATGTTTAATTTAACAGCTTGGTCAATAATCTCACCCTCGAGTGAAATTCCTTCCCCATACAGCATATCAAATTCAGCCTTCCTAAATGGGGGAGCTACTTTATTTTTAACTACCTTTACTCTAGTTTCGGCACCGATAATTTCATCATCTTTTTTTATGGCACCAATTCTTCTGATATCAAGCCTTACAGATGCATAAAACTTAAGTGCATTACCACCGGTTGTGGTTTCTGGGTTTCCGAACATAACACCAATTTTCATTCGTAATTGGTTAATAAAAATTACCATGGTGTTTGTTTTTTTGATGTTGCTTGTTAATTTTCTTAATGCCTGTGACATTAATCTAGCTTGTAATCCCATATGCGAATCACCCATATCACCCTCGATTTCAGCGCGTGGAGTTAATGCTGCAACTGAATCGACAACCACAATATCAACTGAGCCACTTCTGACAAGCATATCCGCTATCTCAAGAGCTTGTTCTCCCGTATCAGGTTGTGAGACTAATAATTCTTCTATATTAACGCCAAGTTTAGCTGCATATTGGATATCAAGTGCATGCTCAGCATCAATAAATGCTGCTGTTCCTCCTACTTTTTGCATTTGAGCGATTACTGAAAGCGTTAACGAAGTCTTCCCAGATGATTCTGGCCCATATATTTCTACGACTCTTCCTCGAGGTAAACCACCAATTCCCAAGGCAATATCAAGCCCCAAAGACCCGGTAGATACAGATTGGATATCCTCAACAACTGAAGTATCATCCATCCGCATTACCGATCCTTTACCGTACTGTTTATCTATTTGCGCGAGGGCTGCATCTAGTGCTTTTCTTTTGTTGTCATCCATTGAATATTTACCTTTGGTTAGTGTTTTTTTAATTAGTTTTTATTATTTCATACTTGTTGTTATAACGTAAGGTTCAACAGTTTATTTAATACAAAAAGAACCGATTCTTTTCTAATTACCTCTCTTGAACCCTTAAAATCTGACTTGTGTTCTAAAATTACCTTTTTTTGGTTTGCGATTGAAAAATAAACAGTTCCAACAGGTTTAGTTAATGACCCTCCATCAGGACCCGCAATGCCTGTGATACTGATACCTAGGTTTGCCTCACTATTTTTCAGAGCCCCCATAGACATTTCATTGGCAACTTCTTGACTCACAGCGCCAAAGTTTTCTAAAGTCTCCCCTTGTACTCCCAAAGCGTCAATTTTTGAATTATTACTATAGGTGATAAACCCCCTATCAAACCATTTTGAGCTTCCAGCTTCTTGAGTTAACGATGAAGACAGAAGACCACCCGTACAAGACTCGGCAGTCACTAACAATATGTTTCTTTCTAAACACTGGCGAGCTAATTTTTGGATGAGTTTTGTTTGTTCTCTAGAAAACATATTGGTTGAATAGAATTATTATTAAAGCGGAATATATTGCAGCTGCAATATCATCAATCATTATTCCAAAACCACCCTCAAATTTTTTTTCAAGAATATTGATAGGAAATGGTTTCAAGATATCAAAAAATCTAAATAATAAAAAACAATAAAATAATGTAACCACATCAGGTTGCAGATAAATTAATAGTGCGAGAAAGGCAACAATTTCATCAATAACAATACAAGAGGGGTCTTTCATTTTCATGATGAGGCAGGTTTTGTTTGATACGTAAATACCTATAAAAAAAAGAGTGATCACAAAAAAGTAATCATAATATTGAGGAAGGAGTTGGGAAAAATAAAATAATGGTATTGCTATTAATGTTCCAAATGTACCCGGCGCAAATTTTGCTAAGCCTGACCCAAAGCCTAATGCAATAAATGTAGATTCGTTTTTAAAGAGTAAATTATCTTTTTTCAAAGTGCGCAAAGCCTTTTTTTAGTTTGATTTCTATCCCATTATCATTAACACATAGTTTTTTATCTTTAGTAATAGTGCCCACCCTTGAGAGGCTTAAATTATTTTTCTGGATCAACTTTTCAATTTTTGCTCTCTTATTTTTTGAGGAGGTTAATATTGTTTGATAGTCGTCGCCACCATAGAGGGCTAAATCCTCTTGCCCTGTTTTTTTTATCCAATTATTAATAGGCATATCTTTTAGATTGACCTTTGCCCCCACCTTTGATGCCTTTAAAATATGACTTAGATCAGCTACAAAACCATCTGAAATATCTATTGCCGAGTTACAAAAAGGTTTAATTTTGTCGATAGTAAATTTGTTAAGCATTGGTTTTTCTAATGCCTTGATGGAATTTTTTGCAATACTTTTGGGAGCTTCTATTTTATTATTAATGATTTTTAATCCTAAAGCAGGAAGACCAAGATTTCCGGTGACCCATAAATCATCCTCAATTTTTGCGTTCGACCTTAATAGGACGCTATTTTTATTTACATCACCCAAGACAGTTACATTGATTGATAACGGACCCCTTGTGGTATCTCCACCTATAAGTTCTACATTAAATTCTTTGCAACACTCAAAAAAGCCTTTTGAAAATTGTTTTAACCAATCACTGTTTGCTTTTGGCATCGCTATGGCAAGTAATGCAAACATCGGAGATGCCCCCATTGCTAAAATATCAGAAACATTAACTGCCATCGCCTTCCATCCTATTTTATATGGATCGGTAGCTGCCATGAAGTGAATATTTTTATTCAGCGTATCCGTTGAGATAGCCCATAAATTGTCATCATCTTTTTTAAATAATGCAGCATCATCCCCAATACCCTTGTATGCTTTGATACTTTTTTTAAAAAAGAATTTTTCAATAATTTCAAATTCTGTTTGCATCTTTACTTTTTTTTTGGCCTAAAAGATTTTACAAATTCCTGATTTGTTTCAATATAAGGACCGCCAATTAAATCTAAACAATAGGGTATTGCGGCAAAGATACCATGTGTTTTTACGTTATTTTCTTTATCTTTTACTCCCTCAAGAGTTTCAACTATCGCCTTAGGTTGCCCAGGAAGATTCACAATAAGTGTTTTTTTTCTAATCACAGCTACCTGCCTTGATAAGATTGCAGTAGGAACAAAATTTAAACTAATCTGACGCATTTGTTCACCAAACCCTGGCATTTCTTTGTCGGCTATAGATAAAGTCGCCTCTGGAGTAATATCTCTTACAGCCGGACCCGTCCCACCTGTTGTTAATATTAGCGAACACTCTTTGTGATCACAAAAATCAATTAATGTATCTTTAATTTTAGAGAACTCATCTGGGATGACTATTGATTCGGTTTGGTAATCATTGCTTATCGTTTTTTTTAACCAAGCCTCTAGCTCTGGAATGCCTTTATCTTCATAAACACCTGATGACGCTCGATCACTAATTGATATTAATCCAATTTTAATGAATTTTTGTAGCATGAATGTGTCTGTTTAATTGAAAGAATTATAATGTTATCATTTTCAAGGGAGCCTCATGTACAAATCATACCTAAACACTTTTATCGCAGCAGTTTTCTTTTTTTCTACCAACCTTATTGCTGAAGAAAATTTATTCGAGAAAAACTATGTTTTACAGAGCCCAGAAGGCTTCAAGTCATTCGAACAAAATCCAGATACTAAAATAATGAGAGGTTGGGATAAAGATACTGATAATGTGATGATGCTTGAAAATGGCTATGATTTTATGGGATTTTCAGGATTTGTTAGCACTAATTTGCCACCGAGTATTGCACTTGAACACGGACAGAACATAAAAGCAGATTTAATTTTGATTTATGATAGACAAATCAATGAAGGCGATAGGGCTTCACAATTTAAGCAGGCAAGAAGAAAGGCGATAGAAGAAAAAAGAGTTAAAGATTTTGGTAAGGTTACTGAAATAGAAATTACTGAAGAAGATTTAGTCGATCCAAATGTAATGTATGACTTTTACGCTTCTTACTGGGTAAAATTACCCAAACCAACTTTTGGAACGCATTTTATTGAGCTCGGTAAAGGCGAGGATAGTCAAAGTGTAGAAGGCGTTCAAGTTATTGCTGTAATTAAAGGCTCAGCTGCAGCTAATGCTGGAATTGTTAGGAATGATAGTATTACCTCCATTAACGGTCAAAAAGTAACTACACCTGAACAACTTATTTCATTAATTAGGGAAAATAAAGGTTCAGATATTAATGTGGGCTACATCAGAAATGGTAAGCCTTCAGAAACTGTGGCCAGTATATAAATCATTTATAAGATTTCTTTAATTAACTGAAAAAGCTCCTTCTGATATTTCTTGGAGCTTCCTTTTTTTATCTCATTCTGAGAATTGAGTATTAGTTTTCTTAGCTTTTGTATATCAATGCCAGGGGATAAATTAACAAAATCTGTGAGATTTGAGATATCAGCCAATAGTTTATCTCTCCAATTCTCTACCTTATGAAATTTTTTAATCTCAGTTTGGGATTCAAACTTTAACTGATCAACGAATCGTTGAGCTTCCGATAAGTCTATAGCTCTGAGTAATTTAGCCAAATATAGGCTTTGTCTTTTTTGGGCCGAATTTTTTTTTAGTTTTTTTAACTCTTTTATCGCCTCATAAACGCTTTCAGGTAATTCAATCTGACTTATTTGTTTTTCTGTTAACCCTACTAAAATTCTCCCAAAAGCGTGAACATCTTTAGCCTCATTTTTTAAAGCAGTTTTGCTTTTAAAGTCATCTGTTATATCAGTCATAGAAATTTAATACCAATTCTTGAATTTGATTATGTATCATATCACTTTAATAATTTTCAAAAATTGAATGGTAAAAATACTTAATTATTCACAAGATGACTTATATGAGTTAGCGAGTTATGTTAACAAGCAGGCTAAAGCTAAAGGTGCTTCTGAGTCAGACGTTGAAATTGATGTGGATGCTGGAACTTCAGTCTCAGTAAGATTAAAGGAGCTTGAATCAATCTCTTTAAATAATGATAAAAGTTTATCGATTACAGTATATTTTGGAAAAAAAAGAGGTGTAGCGACAACTTCTGATTTTAGTAAAGAGGCTATTGAGTCTTGCCTGGCAGCAGCATGTGATATTGCTAAATTCACCGGTGAAGATGAAGCCTTTGGGCTAGCAAGCTCAAAATTATTTCCAAAAGAAGAAATTGAGCTTGATCTGTATCATCCTTTTGGAGATTCACAAGATGCTATGATTGAGAAGGCCTTAGTCTCTGAGACAGCGGCATTATCATTCGATAAAAGGATAAATAATTCTGAGGGTGCTAGTTTTAGTACCTCTAATAATTTATTTGTTCAGGCAAATTCAAATGGATTTATTGGGGGCTTCCCATCCTCTCGTCACACAATAAGCTGCTCTGTTATTGCAAAAGATAGTTCAGGAATGCAAAGAGACTATAGTTATAGCAGTGCACGTAAAATTTCCAATTTACAATCTTTAGAGGAGATCGGCGAATCCTCAGCCCAAAGAGCAATAAATCGTCTTATGCCCAAGCCAATTAAGACGGGCCGTTATCCTGTAATTTTTGAATCTCAGGTTGCAACCTCTCTCATATCATCAATTGTTTCTGCATCTTCAGGGACAAATCAATACCGTAAAACCTCTTTTTTGTTAAATTCACTTGATAAGAAAATTGCCTCAGAACATCTTACGATTAATGAGGACCCATTTTTAAAGCATGGAAATGCAACAACATATTTTGATGGAGAAGGCGTTTACGTTATGCCAAGAGTTGTTGTTGATAAAGGTTTTTTAAAGGGCTACTTCCTATCTTCATATAGTGCGAGAAGATTAAAAATGGAAACAACAGGAAATGCTGGAGGAGCACATAACTTAATAGCGAATTCGTCGAACCTTAGCCTTAAGAAGTTGATAAAAAAGATGGGTAGAGGTTTAGTGGTAACCGAATTAATGGGGCAAGGTTTGAATATAGTGACCGGTGATTATTCAAGAGGTGTTGCTGGGTTTTGGGTTGAGGAGGGTGCTATCGTTCATCCTGTTGAAGAGATCACTATTGCTGGAAATATGAGAGATATGTTATTAAATATTTCTCATATTGGAAATGATACATATAGAAATGGCTCTCAATATATTGGGTCAGTGTTGATTGATGAAATGACTATTGCTTCAGGAAATTAATTAAACCTAGAGCGAGGATACAAGGTGAGACGCTAGCGGTCGATTACCTCTCTTATTTATAGGGGCATCAACAGTATTATTTGTTTGATAATCAACCGTATCATCTTCGGATAAGTAATCGAGATACTGATCGTAATCAATCTGTTCTTTACCATTGATCTGAGCATTTCTCATCTGTAACCATGAATCTCTTTGGAAAGCGTATGGATCAATTGATGCATCGTCCATCAGGTTTGTTGCATCTAAAAGCTGAGCTCGGGTGTTAATAATTTTACCAATATATAGTCGATTTCTCCATCGAACATTTTGTACGTAGCCAATTGGATCAATAAATAAACCATCCACTGCTAAACCAGTTCCATCTCTGAAAGTAGAGGGGCCAAAAAATGGTAGCACTAGGTATGCGCTGTCACGCCAACCATAACGTGCAAGTGTTGTACCAAAATCTTGTTTGTTACGTTCTGTATAGTTATTCACATTAGTCGAAGCTACATCAATGAATCCAAGCAGGCCGATGGTTGTATTTACTATCACTCTTCCGGAATCAGTCATGCCTTGTTCAAAATCTAATTGTAAGAAACTATTTACGGCAGTTATGAAGTCGGTGATGTTGTTATAGAAATTGTTAATCCCTTTTTTAGCCACATCTGGTGTCACATAGTTATAACCCATTGCGATAGGCTTTAGGATTGCCCCGTCAATCGTATCGTTAAATGTATAAACACCTCGATTGAAACCTTCATAAGGGTCTTTTGGGTTTTCTTCTGCGCTTATGAAGCATGAAAAAAGGATGAAGGATAACGCTAATAATTTTGTATTTAATTTAATCCACATATTCCGTCATTATGACATGTTTGTTGCTAATAAGGGACATTAAAATGATATTAAATGGGGCTTATAGGTAGGTGTGTTGTTAAGAAACAACAACTATTTGCAAGCTTTATACATTGACAATGCTATATCCCTTTGTTCCTTATGGTCAACGATAGGAAATGGATAGTCGATACCAAGCTTGATAGGAAATGCATCTCTATTTTTTTCAAAACAGACCCAGGGTTGATGTATTTCTTTAGCGGATAGCGAAGCTAATTGTGGAATATATTTTTTTATAAATGAACCGTCTTTATCAAATTTTTCTGACTGAAGCACTGGGTTAAATATTCTAAAATAAGGTTGCGAGTCACACCCCGTCGAAGCTGCCCATTGCCAGCCACCATTATTTGCTGAAAAATCAAAATCAATCAGATTATCTTCGAAATATTTCTCTCCCCATCTCCAATCAATAAGTAAATCCTTAACCAAGAATGAGGAAACAATCATCCTTAAACGGTTGTGCATATAACCTGTTTGATTTATTTGCTTCATTGCTGCATCTATAATTGGAAAACCAGTTTGACCATTCTTCCATGCTTCAAATTTTTTTTCATCATTTTCGAATTTTAAGTTTTCGAACTGACTTTTAAATGATTTTTTTTCAGATACCTGGGGGAAGTTTGCAATTATTTGAAAATAAAAATCTCTCCAGATTAACTCACTTAACCACGTTGAGGCCCCATCATTATCAGCTTCAATAGCTAATTTTGCGAGATGCCTAATAGATAATGTTCCGAAGCGATTATGCACGGATAGGTAAGACACCCCCCTTATAGAAGGAAAATTTCTGTTTATTGAATAATTTTTTATATTTTTATTAAATTTCTCAAGAAGGTTCTTGCCACCGCTAGTCCCAGTTGGCAAGTCGAGGTCTTCTAAGTTAGTTTTTTCAAAACCAAGATCATTTAATGTCGGTAATGCCTTAGAAGTAAATTTCGCAAAGTTGTCTTTATGATTTTCACAGTTGTATAGTTGAATGCCTTGCTCATTTAATCTTTTTAAATGGTTATTTTTATAGGGTGTAAAAACTGTATAAGGGTTATTTGATTGCGTTAAAATTTCATCACTTTCAAATAAAACTTGATCTTTAAATGTGAAGGTTATGACTTTTTGATTTAATAAAACTTTAGAGATTTTTTGATCTCGATCTTGCGCATATTTTTCATAATCCCTGTTTATATATAAGGAGTTGCATTTATATTCTGTAATCAATTTTGGAATAAGCAGCTCTGGGTCACCCATTTCAACGATTAGGTCCGAACCATTTTCATTTAAAGTTTTTTTGATCTCAGCAAGAGATCGCAAAATGAATTCAATTCTTCGATCTTTTTTATTTTTAAGTTTACTTAATATTTGTATATCGAAAATAAATACAGGAAAAACCTGATTTGAATCCTTTAATGCATGAAAAAGGGCAGCGTTATCGTAAAGCCTTAAATCTCTTCTAAACCAAATGATAGCGTTCTGACTCATTTTATTCTCGGTGGTAAGGATGATTATTTAAGATTGCAAAAGCTCTGAATAGTTGCTCAATTAAAATTAATTTAACGCTTTGATGCGGAAGTGTCATTTTAGATAGCGATATATTTTCCAAGCTTCCATCTAATAAATTTTTATCAATGCCATCCGCGCCACCAATCACAAATATTATCGTAGGAAAATTCTGTAACCAATTGTTTAACTTTGTAGAAAAATTTAGCGATGTTAAAGAGACCCCACGTTCATCTAAGCAAATATATGGGGATTCTTTAACATGAGTTTTAATTCGGAGTGCTTCTTCTTTTTTTTTATTCTCAATAGAGCTAAATTTCTTTTCAGGTTTTATTTCTATCCATTCAATCTTCGTATATTTAGGAAATTTATTTATGTAGTTTTTAATTCCTTCTTGTAGCCAACTATCAAGTTTATTGCCAACGGATATAATTTTAATTTTCAAGCTGAAAATAGATCCAATGTTTTAATTTGACCATAATTCTTCAAGATTAAAATAAGCGCGGGTTGTTGGTGTCATAATATGGACAATGATATCTCCGAGGTCCACTAATACCCAATCACCCTCAGTTTCTCCCTCAATCCCAATAACCTCAACTCCAGAAGCACTCATTTTATCTTTAATATTTCTTGCCAGGGCTTTTGTTTGTCTTGTTGAAGATGCACTTGCGATAATCATAAAATCACTAATAGATGTCAATTTTTTAACATTTAGAGACACTATATCAAAAGCTTTTATGTCCTCTAAAGCGGAAATAACATGTTTTTTTATACTTAACGTTGAAGCCAAATTTAAGCTGCTTGAATTGCAATCGAATTTTTTGTGATAGTCATTTTATTTAATTCATCTAAATAGACTAAGGTAGGGTGATAAGTTTCTAACTCTGATTCATTGTAATCTGCATAGGTGGCAATAATAAGCTTGTCTCCAGGACTTGCTTTGTGTGCAGCTGCTCCATTAATTGAAATAATTCCTGAGTCTTTTTCAGCTCTAATCGCGTAGGTTACGAACCTTTCTCCATTTGTAATGTTATAAATAGATATTTGTTCATATTCTTTGATATCAGCAGCCCTTAGAAGAGATGAATCAATAGCACATGATCCCTCATATTCTAATTCAGAGTGCGTTACAGTTGCTCTATGAAGTTTTGATTTGAGCATGGTTCTTTGCATAAGTGTCTCAATATATCTTTTAAGGTTTTAATCGTGACATTATAGTCATATAGTGACATCTGTGCAAAATTCTATATTATCAATTAACCTTACATCATCGTAATTTGCTGCACCTAAAATTACCAAATTTTTGTCATTAGTTGAAGGTTTTAATAAATCTGCTTGTCGCCTTATTTCTACATAGTCAACAGCCCAGCCTAAGCTTGTTAATTTCTTTACAGCAAAAGATTCGGCTTGATTTATATCATGAATTTTTTTCAATTCTACTATTGCCTCTTTTAAGGTTTCGAAGAGTGTTGAGGCTATTTTTTTTGCCGCAGAGTTTAATAATCTATTTCTAGAGCTCAAGGCGAGTGAATTTTGTTCTCTGGCTGTTTCAACTGAATGAAAGTTAATTTTATAATTTTTATCTGAGATAAATTGTTTAATGAGTATGAGTTGTTGGTAATCCTTCTTTCCAAAAAACACATGATCGGGTTTAAAGAGACTAAATAGTTTTTCTATAATCGTGATCACACCTTCAAAGTGCCCTGGTCTTGATGCTCCACAAAGTTGTTTAGCTAGTGGTGGTAATGTATAGGAAAGTGTTGGATTGGATGGGTAAATATCTTTTTCTGACGGATTAAAAAGAATATCTACGCCTAGCTTATTCAGAATATTGATATCTTTTGTGAGTGTCCTTGGGTAATTTTTCAAATCATTTTGAGAGTTAAATTGTATTGGATTTACAAAAATACTGACGATAATGGTACATGCATAATTTTTGGCATTCTCAATTAACGAAATGTGTCCTGCATGCAAATTACCCATAGTTGGAATTAATGCTAAATTTTTTTTATTAGCTAAATTCGATTTTACTTCACTTGGATTTTTTAAAATGATCATTAAAGCAGATGGGTTTTTTTTATAAAGTCTTGAATAGATTTAAAATTAAAATTTTTATAATTATCGTTATTTTTTTTTGTTGGATTTAAAGTAGTTGAAATTTTTAAACCAAGTAAATCATACAAAATTTCAACCGTTCCTGAGCATTCATTGGAGCTCTTATATGAAATAGTCGGTATATCTAGGTCAGTTGTAATGACTTGGCTAGCTTCACTGGGTAACATTGATAAAACAATCATAGAGATACCTGCATTCTGAAGAATCTTTGCATCTTCTAATAGATCATTTAATTCAAATTTAACCTCTGAAATATTTTTTGTTTGAGGGGTAAAGCCAATATGTCCGCAAGTAAATATTTCTTCTTTGGCAAGGTGCCTCACAATATCTTCAATTTCCTTTCCACCCTCCACCTTGACACCATCAGCTCCAGCCTCGATTATTTTTTTAGCATTTATTAATGCAGCTGATTTTGTATCATATGAATGTATTGGCATATCAGAAATAATTGGCAGGCTATTTGCTCCATTCTTGACAGCACGTGTGTGGTATAAAATCTCATGCATTGTGACATTTAAGATATCACTCTCACCTTTAACTCTTGTTCCTAATGAGTCTCCAACAAGTAAGGCATCTATCTCAGTATTAGCAAGCATGGATGCGAATGTGGCATCGTAGCAAGAAATAATTGCTAATTTTTCTTTTTCTATGAGGTTTTCTAATTTATTCATAATCGTCAAATGAACTGCGGATTAAAATATTCTCTTATGCTTGTGATGCCCATAATTCTATCAACCATCATATTCAAAGCTGAGCTATCCTCTAGTAGGTCAATATTTTCATTATTAACAATTAAGACATTAGATTTATGTTGATTATGAAAGTAGTTACTATAAGAAGCTGCGATTTTTTCAAGATATTCAGTTGAAATTTTTTGTTCGTAATTAATATTTCTTTTTTCCACTCTTTTTCTAAGAAGATCTACAGGTGTTTGGAGATAAATAACCAAGTCTGGAACAGGAGCTTTGAGTTGAAGATGTTTATATATTTGTTGATATAACTTAAATTCTTCATCATCTAAATTTAGTCTTGCAAAGATCGGATCTTTTTGTAAGAAAAAATCAGCAACCACACCATTTCTAAAAAAATCTTTTTGTTTTAGCTCTTCTAATTGGTTGGCTCTTTGGAAGAGAAAAAAAAGTTGTGTAGGTAATGAATAGTGTTTCATGTCCTCATAAAATTTAGGCAAAAAAGGATTTCTTTCTGCCTTTTCATTAAAAATAGCAGCTCGGTGTTGATTTGCTAAAAGACCCGCAAGTGTTGATTTGCCGCATCCAATAGGACCTTCAATGACAATATAAGGATATTTATCAAATATATTCATTTTAGATTTTAACGACTCCTTGGTCCGGAAGGGATTTTAAGATTTTATTAATAGGGCCAATACCAGGGATGTTTACTTTTTGATTGATTTCAAAGAGGGGAACAATAACAAATTGCCTTTGATGCATTCGTGGGTGGGGAACAGTCAATTTTTTTGTTTTCATAATTAAGTCATCAATCAACAAAATATCCAGATCTAGCGTACGTGGTTCGTTTAGCTCCTTCCTTATTCTACCAGCTTGTGTCTCTATATCTTGTAATGCAGCATGCAAATTTTCAGGAGAAATATCTCCCTCTACCTCAATAGCAGCATTAATAAAATCAGGCTGATCAATCTTACCGATAGGTTTGGTTTTATATAGAGAGGATATATGTGTGACTGAAAGATCATCAACAGCATCAATTGAATTGATAGCCTTGTAGATTTGTTCGCTAGGTTCATCGAGATTACTTCCAAGGGCAATATAAATTTTAGACATAAATTTTATTTTTAATTAATTTTTTTCTTGTATTGTCATCAGAGGTAACAAATTTCTCCCACCAACGACTTAAATTTTTATCAAATTGATCACTTTCTGAACGAATTAACATAAAGTCATATGCAGCTCTGAATCTAGGGTGTGTAAAAAGGCGATACACTTTTTTTTGCGATAAATTTTCAAACCTTATTTGAAGCCTCCATATCTCTGACATAGCAACAAGAAACCTTTTTTGGATAGGGAAAATTTTATTTTGTTTAATAATTACTTTATCAATCGCATCATTTAACGCAAGCGAACTATGAGAGTAATGTGCTTCATTTTTTTTCCATAATTCAAATACATCTTGCCATAAAAATACAGAAAAAATAAAACCAGGGCTGATATGTTTATTATTTGCTATTCGCTGGTCGCAATTATCAAGAGCCTTGAAAACAAATCTTTCGAAAATAGGATTAAGAGAGTCCATAGCGGGTAAGTATTTTTTTGTGAGGTTATATTCTCTAAAAATTATTAAACTTTTTTTTGCATGACCAGTGAGAAAAAACTTTAAAATTTCATCGAATAATCTTGAGTGAGGTATGGCTTCAAGAAGCTTCATTGAGGGCTTTATATGCTTGAGAGTATCGTGATGAATATCCATATCAAGCTTAGCTGTAAACCTTAATGCTCGAAGAACCCTTATTGGGTCCTCAGTAAATCTTTTCTCAGGGTCTCCAATTAACTTTACTATTTTCTTTTTAACATCACTCTTACCATCAAAGGTATCAATTAATTTTTTATTGATAGGATCGTAATAAAGAGAGTTAATCGTAAAATCACGTCGTTTGATATCTTCAGACATTGAACCATATTCATTGTCTTTTAAAATACCATTTTTCATATGAATTTTTTCTGTGGGAGCTGTTCGGAAAGTTGAGACTTCTATGGTTTCTCTATTATAAATAACGTGAACTAATTTAAATCGTCTGCCAATAATCCTTGAATATTTAAATATTTTTCTTATATCTTCTGGTTTTGCATTAGTTGCAATATCAAAATCTTTTGGGGAGTAATCTAGTAAAATATCTCTTATTGCACCACCTACAATATAGGCTTCATAATTATTTTCTTGAAGCTTAAGTACGATATCAATTGCAGCGTCACTAATTAAGTGATGATTTATCCTCGTGGGACTAATTAGTTGATTAATTTTTTTGAAAAATTGAGGAAGAGCTACTAAGTTCATTTGTTAGATACTAGATATCTTTTTGCCATAAAATATCATCAACATTATTTTCTTTATTGATATATCTAGCTAAAACAAAAAGAAAATCAGATAAACGATTAATATATTTTAGTGCGTTTTTATTTACCTCTTCCTTATCATTTAAAAGGAATAAGTTTCTTTCAACTCTTCTGCATACTGTCCGACCTAAATGACTATAAGATGCTGCTTTGGCGCCACCAGGCAATATAAAGTCTTTTAGGGGGGGGAGTGTATCATTCATTCGGTCGAGCTCTTGTTCAAGAAAGTTGACTTTTTTTAAATCAATTTTTTTATAGTTTGGGATAGATAACTCACCTCCAATATCAAATAGGTCGTGCTGAATTTTTTTTAAGATATTTTTTTGCGAAACATTTTCTGTGAGAATTAAACCTATAATTGAATTAAGTTCATCAACACTTCCTAAGCATTCAATTCGCGTGCTAAATTTCGCAACACGAGTTCCATCACCGAGTCCAGTTTTACCTTCATCGCCTGTTCTAGTATAAATTTGTGTTAATCTATTCACCATAATTTTTAAGTGTATTCTACATTATTCAATTAATTATTTTGTGTTATCTTTTGTAAGCTTAATTTTAATTTATGCAAAAAAAACTCCCTTTAGGTATTTTTGATTCAGGTTTTGGAGGATTGTCAGTAGCAAAAAGTATTCACAATCTTTTACCCCAGGAAGACCTAATATACATTGCAGATTCTGCTTTTACTCCCTATGGAGACATTAAGGAATCCGACATAATAAAAAGAGCTCTCTTAATATCAGATTTTCTTGTAAATCAAAAAAAATCAAAAGCAATTGTTATTGCATGTAACACAGCTACGGCATTTGCCGTAAATGTACTTCGTGATAGATTTAATATCCCAATAATTGGAATGGAACCAGCAGTTAAACCCGCCCTTAAGGTTACATTAAATAAGTTGGTAGGCGTTCTGGCTACAAGCGGTACATCAAAAAGCGCAAAATTTTCTGCTCTTTTAGAGAGGTACTCAGGTGATGTAAAATTTTTTGTTCAACCATGCCCAGGACTTGTAAATGCAATAGAAAGAGGAAATTTTGATGATGCAGAATTATTTGAGTTACTAGAGAAATATCTAGCTAACTTTAAAAAAAATAATGTTGATACTATTGTCCTAGGCTGCACTCATTTTGTTTATATAAAGCATTTAGTAAAAAAAATTATGGGTACAGATATTAAGATTGTAGATACGAGCGAAGCAGTAGCAAGACAATTGAGAGTCAAATTAGATGTATTCAATTTGAGGGCAAATTCAAGTGAGCCAAATGAAAAAATGAAGCTCATATTGACTAAGCATAAAAACATCCCTCAAGTAATTGATCAATTTCTATCTGGAAGCAATTTAAGTTTTAAATTAGAACGAAGCTGGCATTAAGATTTTAGCCTAAAAACCTTTCCGCAATAGGGGCAAGCAGCTTCTTTTTTCTTATCCATATTTATATAGACTCTAGGATGCATCGAAAATGAATCAGCATTATTGGGTGGGCAATAAATTGGAAAATCTTTTTTTGTGACAAATGTTAATTCTCTAATTTTCTTATTCAACGTAGGTTAACCAATCGCTATATTTTTTGTTACCACCTTTTACGATATCAAAATATAAAGATTGAAGCTCATGAGTAAGCTTGCCTTTACTGCCAGAACCTATCTTTCTTTTATCTAGCTCTCGAATTGGGGTGACTTCAGCAGCTGTTCCTGTAAAAAATGCCTCATCCGCAGTATAAACCTCATCACGAGTGATATTTTTTTCAATTACCTCTATCCCTAAATCTTTGGCTATGGTTATTATTGTATCTCTCGTAATGCCCTCGAGCGCACTATTTAAACTTGGTGTAACTAACTTACCATTTTTAATTAAGAAGAAATTTTCTCCAGTTCCCTCAGTAACAAATCCTTGCGTGTCAAGTAATAGCGCCTCATCATAACCATCAGTTTTAGCCTCGTGGTGGGCTAGTATTGAATTCATGTAGTTACCATTAGCTTTTGCTTTACACATGGTAACGTTTACATGATGCCTTGAGTAAGAGGAGGTCTTAACCTGTATGCCATTATCAATAGCTTCCTGACCCATATAAGCACCCCACTCCCATGCAGCAACGATTAAATGAGTAGATAGCTTATCTGCTGATATTCCCATTTCCTCTGCGCCATAGAAAGCCATCGGTCTGATGTAAGCAGATTTTAAATTATTTTTAGAGACAGATTTTTTCTGTGCATCAATAACTTGCGACTTTGAAAAAGGAATTTTCATATTCATAATATGGGCAGAATTAAATAATCTATCCGTATGCTCATGCAATCTGAATATAGCCGGACCATTTTTTGTTTTATAGGCTCTCACCCCCTCAAATACACCTAGGCCATAGTGGAGCGTGTGCGTCAAAACATGTGTCTTTGCCTCACGCCAGTCTACAAATTTATCGTCATACCAGATAAACCCATCTTTATTTTCCATTGATTGAGGTATTGCCATAAAAACCCTTTTTAAATATGTTAATTCAAATTTATTATAAAATTTGCAATTAGATTAGCATGATAAAATGAAAAGTCATTTTTGAGAAACTTTCTATGAATAAATTTTTATATTTAATCCTTTTGGTATGCCTCTTATGTTCGTGTTCAGGAGATAAAAAAAATAACTTTAACGGTTCTGACATAACAAAAGCAAAAATTAATGGGAATTTTAGCCTGACCGACCAATATGGCAAAAATATAACATTAACTGATTTTAAGGGGAATGTTGTTGCAATCTTTTTTGGCTTTGCCAATTGTCCAGATATCTGCCCAACTACTTTAGTTGAATTAAAAGAAATCGATAAAAGAATTAATAATAAAAATTTTAAAGTATTATTTGTGACATTGGATCCAGATAGAGATACCCAGGCGGTCCTAAAAGATTATTTAGCATCTTTTAATCAGTCTTTTATCGGATTAACCGGGAGCATAGAAGATATAGAAAAAACGGCTCGGCAATACAAAATATTTAGGTTGAAAGTAGGAGAAGGAGATAGCTATACCATTGACCATTCCTCAGCAATATATATGGTTGATAAAGAGGGTGATGTTAGGCTTCGCTATCCTTATGGATTCAAAATTGAAGGTATTGTTGAGGATATTAAGAAGTTAATCGAGTGAATAAAGGCTAAAACCTTTATTCTTTAAAAAATTTTCAGCTAATTTATAATCTGGGTTAATTTTTTCAACTAAATTCCAAAAATTTCTTGAATGGTTCATGTGAGTTAAATGTGCAAACTCATGACAAATTACATAGTCTATGACATAAGGGTCTGCTTGAATAAGTCGCCAATTTATTCTAACCTCTGTCTTACTGTTACAAGTCCCCCACCTAGTTTTTGCATTCGATAGTAGTATTGAGTTTGAGGGGATTGAGTTTATTTTTGAAATTTCGTAGGCTCTTTGTGAAAAATAGTCTAGCGCTGTTTCTTTTAGCCACTTTAAAAAAAAAGTTTTAATTTTTTCTTGGTTAGTAGAGTCTTTGAAGTGAATATTTAAGCTCTCTGTGTCGCACCATTCTATTTTATTTTTACCTTGGAATAGGGAAAGTCGAATCTTTTTCCCAAGTAGATTAAAAGTAGCGCCATTTTCAATAATGAGTTTTTTCTTTTGAGGCTCTATAAGTGCTAATTTTTTTTTAATCCAATTTATTTTTGATGATAGAAGCTGATTAATTTTTCTTTCTGTCATGTAAAAGGGCGCGCTTACGATCAGGCCATTTTCAGTAATTTTTAAGCTTAATGTTTTTTTAGATTTTTTAATTAACTGATATTTTAATGATTTACCATTTGATAATGGAAATTCAACAATTTTTTTTGAATTAAAGTTAAACATTTATCTTTAGCATTTCTTTTTCTATCCAGTCTTTTGTTTCTTGATTTATTTTGTCAGCCTTTGCTTTATCGCTTGAAATTACTTTTCCTATCGAAACAGTAATGACTCCTGATTTTTTAATAATAGAATTTTTTGGCCAGAAAAATCCAGCATTATGTGCGACAGGAAGAATAGGTATTTTAGTTTGCGATGCCAGCCAGGCACCACCGATATGATACTTGCCAATTTCTTTAGGTTTTATTCTTGTGCCTTCAGGGAAGATAACAATACAGAATCCTTTTCTAATTCGATCAAGGCCTTGTTCTAGCATTTGGTTTAATGATTTCTTGCCTAACGATCGGTCAATTGCAATGGGTGAAGTCATCGCTAAACCCCAACCAAAAAAAGGGACAAATAATAATTCACGTTTCATTACCCACACCTGAGGAGGAAAAATTTTTTGAAATGCTAACGTTTCCCAGGCTGATTGATGTTTAGATAAAATTATGAAGGGGTTTTTAGGAATATTTTCTTGGCCTTTTATCCTAAATGTGATGTTACAAGTCCATTTCAACCAAACCAACATTGTTTTGGCCCATAAAGAAATAAATTTATAGCGATGCATTGGCGAAGCTGGGAAGGTGAGTATTGAAAGCAATGTAAATGGAATTGTAAAAATCCACATACCCAACTGAAATAATATTGATCTTAATAACATTACTATTCCATTTTAATTATGAATTTGGAAGCCTCAAGGAGATTATCAAAAATTAAGGTATTACTTGGGAAGGATTTCTTTTTTTCAACATCCTTTCCATTACCCGTTCTGACAAGAATAGGTTGGGCCTCAGATTTTGAATAAGCCTCTAAGTCTCTTGTTGAATCGCCAATAGCAGGTATTTTTTCTAAATTAATACTGTAGTGTTCTTTTATTTTTTGCATTAATCCAGTTTTTGGTTTTCTGCATGCACAGCCATCTTCCTTAACATGAGGGCAATAAAAAATTTTATCAATCTTGCCCTTTTTCTTATCTAGCAAATCTTGCATTTTTTTATGAATATTGTCTAAGGTAACATTGCTAATTAATTTTTTACCAATAGCACTTTGGTTTGTTGCCACAACCACAGTATATCCATTTTTATTCAATAAACTAATTGCTTCAAGGCTTCCTTCGATGGGGACCCACTCCTCAGGACTTTTTATGGAATGAACGCTGTCTTTATTGATGACGCCGTCTCTATCCAAAATCACTAATTTCATCTCAAGAGGCTAATTTAGAAATATCAGCAACACAGTTTAAATTTTGTCTTAACTTGAACAGCAGGCTATATCGATTATTTTTGATTTTGGAATCATCAGCATTTACCATTACTTTTTCAAAGAAATTATTTATTGGCGTATTTAATATGACTAAATTTTTTAATGCACTTATAAAATCATTCTTAATTAAGCATTGATTAATTTTTGGCTCAAGATCCAACAAAACTTTATGAAGCATAATTTCTTCATTCTCTATTAGAAGATTTTCATCAATAGGGTTAATGGAAATTTTGTCTGCTTTTTTGAGGATATTAGATACCCGTTTATTTGCTGATGAGAGTGTCTCAGATTCCTTGAGTTTTACAAATTCAGAGATTGCTTCTAAGCGCTCTAAAATATCATGAATTTTTTCTGGTCTTGAAGATACCAGTGCATCAACTATCTCATTGGAATAACCAAGATCTTTGAGGTAGTTGAACAGTCTTTCATAGAGGAAATTAGTTAAACTTACCCTAGCAGAATCATTTTTATCTATGAAGTTATCAATTAATGTATTTAGATTGATTGGCAATTTTTTTTCTATGATCAGTCTAATCACACCTATGGCATTTCTCCTTAAGCCAAAGGGATCTTTCTCGCCTGTTGGAATTTCATTTATAGAAAATAAATCAATCAGGGTTGTAAATTTGTCAGCAATTGCAAGCATAAAACCTAACTCATCTCTTGGTAGTGAATCATTAGAGAATCTTGGCTTATAGTGATCTTCAATCGCATTGGCAAAACTTTCATTTTTATTTTCGTTAAGAGCATAGTAGTGCCCCATTATTCCTTGCAGTTTTGGAAATTCACCTACCATGAGGCTTAAAAGGTCTGCTTTAGAAAAAAGACTTAACTCCATTGGGTCAATATCAAATTCTATATTTAAATTTTTGGTTAAGTACTCTAGCTTTTGAGCAACTCTCTCCGCCCGATCTTTTTGTGATCCTAGCTTGTGATGGTAGATAACATTTTCAAGTTTTTCGCAAAAAGTTGTTAACCCCAGTTTCTTATCTTCATCATAAAAGAATTCAGCATCCGCTAAACGGGGCCTGATCACTTTTTCATTCCCATGGATAACTTGATCTGTATTTTTTGGTGAAATATTTGAAACAATAATAAAACTATTTGTTAGGCCGTTATTTTTATTAAAAATAGGGAAGTATTTTTGGTTTGTCTTCATCGTTAATGTGAGGCATTCTTCTGGGATAGAAAGATATTTATCTTCAAAGTTACCGATTAAAATATTTGGCATTTCGACAAGTGATGTTACCTCATCAGTTAAAGCTTCATCTTCAGTAATAAAAAAATCTTTGCCAAGCTTAGCAAGAGCATCTTTTATATCCTTTTTAATCTTAGTTTTACGATTGTTAAAACATACAATTACGTTACCATCCGTCTCTAGAGTTTTTTCATAATCATCAGCATGGTTAATTGTGATAGTTTCTTTATTGGATTCAAACCTATGGCCTCGTGTTTTATTTGATGATGTGCAGCCAAGAATATTTGCATTTAGTACTCGTTTTCCATGAAGCACAATTAAACCTCTCATTGGTCTAGCAAAGTTGACTGATGTCCATCCATCTTCAAGCTGATAAGTCATCACTTTTTTTATTGCTAATTTTTGAAGTGAATTCTTGATAATATCGTTCAAAGAGTCTTCAAGCTTTATACCTTTTAATTTTTTTGTAACATAAATAAATTTCTGACCTTTGTCTTCTTTAATCTCAAGATCTTCTTTTTTAATTGCTTCATCGATAGAACTTATTTTCTTTAATAATGGTTGTGTTGGTTTATTATTTCCATCAAAGCCTACAGAATAGGGCATTAATTTAATCAGCTTTTCTTCGTCTTCTGCTTCATCTATTACTGATTTAATGTTTACAGCAATTCTTCTTGGCGTAGCATATGTTTGAAAATCACTCTTAGTTACTAAATTCCTTGAGATAAGTTCTGATGCTATGGCTTCACCGAACTGATGACTTAAAGTTTCGAGTGAATCAGGTGGTAACTCCTCTGTGAAAAGTTCTATTAGTAAATTATCTTTAACCACTTGAATCACTTTTTTTGTCAAGTTCACTTATCGCTTCTTTGGCATGGTTTTTATCTGCCATGGGGAAACCTAATTTTTTTCTGCTCATTAAGTATGCGCTAGCAACATTTCTAGAAATATCCCTTATTTTTCCAATATAGTCAGCTCTTTCTGTAACGCTTATTACACCCCTTGCATCTAATAAATTAAATGTATGCGCTGCTTTTAAAACTTGCTCGTAGGCAGGTAATGCAAGGTTTTCTTCGACAAGTTTATTTGCTTGTTTAGCGTGGGAGGCAAAAGCCTTTAATAGAAATTCACTATCACTGAATTTAAAGTTGTAACTACTTTGTTCTTTTTCATTTTGTAAGAAAACATCACCATAGCTAATTCCATCTGTCCATTGAATATCGTAAACACTGTCTACATTTTGAATATACATAGCAAGCCTTTCTAATCCATAAGTAATTTCACCCGTGATTGGCTTGCATGTTATTCCTCCGACCTGCTGGAAATAGGTAAATTGAGTGATCTCCATTCCATTCAACCAAACCTCCCATCCTAGACCCCAGGCACCTAGTGTTGGATTTTCCCAGTTATCTTCTACTAGGCGAATATCGTTTTTTTTAAGATCAATGCCAAGGCTCTGAATAGACGACATATAAAGATCTACAATATTTTCTGGCGCTGGTTTTAACGCAACTTGAAATTGATAATAGTGCTGCAGACGATTTGGGTTTTCACCATAACGCCCATCTTTTGGTCTTCTACTTGGCTGCACATAGGCGGCCTTCCATGGCTCAGGCCCAATCGACTTTAAAAATGTGGCGGTATGTGAGGTTCCGGCACCTACTTCCATGTCATAGGGTTGAATGATGGCGCATCCTTGTTTACTCCAATATTCCTGAAGCTTAAAAATAATTTCTTGGAAGTTAAGCATTTTTTTAATTTTAATTAATTACCAACGTATTTTACGTTGTTTCTTAATCACAGCAAGAAACTTACTAATTAATTTTTTACGCAACAAGGTAATTGAGGTAATTAAAAAGCATAGAATTAAAATTGGAAAATGACCATATTTTATAAATGGCGTACTTCCATTAAAACCCTGCACATTCTGAGTAAGTGACCCGCTTTGAAATTGGGGTAGTTTATTTATGACCTTACCTTTTTCATTAATAAAAGCAGTGACGCCAGTATTTGTCGCTCGAAGCATCATCCTTCCAGTTTCAATGGCTCTTGCTTGTGAGATTTGCAAGTGTTGTTCGGCAGCAATTGAATGTCCATACCATGCATCATTACTCATATTTAACAAAATGTTTGCGTTGGGTAATTGACGAATTATTTCATTCCCAAATACATCTTCATAGCAAATATTTATTGCTATCTTTTGTTGATCAAACTTCATTGGAAGCTGTATTCTCTCACCCCTAGATAAATCATTAAATGGCATGTTAAGTAGATCTTCATAAATGAAACCAAAAATACCCCTCAGTGGGACATATTCTCCAAAGGGGACTAAATGATATTTCCTATATTTCTGTGATTCATCCTCCCCAAAAGAAATAGCAGAGTTATAAATATCAGCGTCATTCCTTTCGATGACGCCTAAAATTAGATTCCCGTCAATTTTATTCATATGTCTTTTAATTTTATTTAAATAATTTGATGGAATATATTCAAGTAAAAGTGGTATTGAGGTCTCTGGTAAAACAGTCAGGGGAGAATTACTTTTTAAAATTAAACTTTCATACTTATTTAATATTTTTTTAATTTTAGTTTGATCCCACTTTTCATCCTGCTTTACATTGCCCTGCAATAATGTAACTTCAATAGGGTCTCCATTTGGCTCTGTCCATTCAATTTTTTTTAGAAAATGACCTCCGCCCCAGATAATAATGATTAAAAAAATAATCCATAAACGTTGATGGGCTTTATTTAACAAAAGAAATAAGAGATGCGAGGTTAATATTAGAAGGAAGCTAACACCGTAGATACCTGTAATAGGGATGTATCCAGCCAAAGGGCTACCCTCAACTTGAGAATACCCGAGAGTTAACCATGGAAAACCTGTAAAGATCCAAGAGCGAACCCATTCAACTAGTGTGAAAATTGCTGCGACTAAGAGAGGTTGATTTTTAAATTTTGGAAAAACTGAAAGGGATAGAAAAAAAAGAGATAGAAATAAACATAAAATAAAGGTTGAGAGTATTGCTAAAATTTCTGGCATACCCCCAAATTTTTGGAGGCAGATATATATCCAATAAATTCCAAAAATAAATAAACCTAATCCAAAAAGAAGACATTCTTTGACGGGCAGATTATTTTTACGGATTAACCAAAAAAAAATGGTAAATACAAGAGGAAGAATGATATAAAAATTAAACGGGGAAAAACTTAAAACAAGTAAACTTCCAAGAATTAGATAAGAAGTATTTAATGCTTGTTTAAATAAAAAGGTCAAAGTGTACTATTTCAATTAGGAAAATAGTACTTTAACCCTAGTTGTTAGTCTTGTAAAAACTAAAACAAACTATCAGGCTGTTTAGTATCGAACTTTTTACCTTCAAAATTTGAGTTTTCATCTACGTCATTTAAAAATACAACCGATTCAACGTATCCGTCGATAATGTCTAGTTCCGTGGTAGGAAAGTAATTACCATTTCCATCGGTATTAAGGTTGTGGTAGTACCATGAACTTGCTATTACTTCATTGGATGATTTCATCTTTAAATCTAACTTTTTAGCAGGCTCCCCAATAAGGCCAATAATTTCTTCTGGTTTTAAAAGTCCAATGACATTGGCAAACTCTAGATAATCAGTGGGCATTTCTTCAATGATTGGGTTTTCAACGTCAGCCTGTCGTTCGTCGGCATGTGCAAAAGAGATACAAAAAATTGAAAGTAGGGAGATAATAATTTTCATAAGATGATATCCAATTTAAAATAAGTAGAGTGCTAGATATTTATTTAAGTTCCACATTTCTCTTTGCCTCAGCAATATTGATTTGAATTGAGTGAATTTGCCTGCTATCTGAGCGTATGATTGTTATATCAAGGCCGTCAAATGAAATTTTTTCATCATTTTCCGGTAGATAACCAAATTTATGTGTCACCAAACCACCAATCGTCGAAAAATCATTGTCTTCATAGGAGGTGGCAAAGAAACTATTAAAATCTGAAATTTCTGTGGTTGCCTTAACTCGAAATTGTCTCTGATTCTCTTCGACTATATTGCCTTCCGTTTCATCGTAATCAAATTCATCTTCGATATCACCTACAATTTGCTCAAGCACATCTTCAATTGTAACCATGCCAGCTACACCACCGTGTTCGTCTACAACAATTGCGATATGATTTCGTTTCGTTCTAAATTCTTTCAGTAAAACATTTAATCTTTTGGACTCAGGAATAAATATGGGAGGCCTTAAAATATCTCGAGTTTCAAATTCATGTTTAGATGTGAGCTTAAGTAGGTCTTTAGCGAGAAGAATTCCAATTATGTTATTGATGCTTTCCTCAAAAACAGGAAATCTCGTATGCGCGGTTTCTATTACAAATGGAATGAATTCTTCAGGCTTCTTCGATACATCGATAGCGTCAATTTGTGACCTAGGTCGCATAATATCTCTGACCTGCATATCTGAAACATTTAGCACTCCTTCGATCATCATTAATGCATCTGCATCAATCATATTTTTATCGAAAGCGGACTTTAAAAGATCACCAAGTTGTTTTTTATCTCTTGGTTTTAATAAAAGGTTTCTTAGTTGAGATCCAATTTTTATTCTTTTTCTTTTCATGAATTCAACTATTAATAATCTTTATATGGGTCATTGATATTGAATTTACTTAGTATTTTTCTTTCCATTTTTTCCATTTTATCAGCATCTACATTATTCTGGTGATCATATCCTAAAAGATGCAGATATCCATGGATAATGAGATGTGCGTAATGATCTTGGATTTTTTTATTTTGGGCTTTTGCCTCCTTCTTTATAACGGGATGACATAAGACCAAATCACCTTCAATTGGATCTTCCAGCATAAGAAAAGATAAGACATTTGTAGGCACATCTTTATTTCTAAATTGTTTGTTTAATTTTTGTGATTCATTTTCACTAACAATTCTGAGCGTAATTTTACTTTGATTTTTAGCTACAAGACTCAACCATTCCTCGCATTGCTTTTTTGTTAATTGTTTTCTTTTGTGAACTGTATCTTGTATGAATACAGAAAATAAATTTTTAAACTTCATTTTAAAATTTTAGAGTTTAAATTTCTCATAAGCATTAATAATTTTTTGCACTAATGGGTGACGAACAACATCCACAGAAGTAAAGAAATTGAATTCGATACCTTTCACAGATTTTAAAATTCTTTGTATTTCTATCAGGCCACTCTTTTGAGATTTTGCAAGGTCAATTTGAGTGACATCACCAGTTATTACAGCCTTTGTCCCAAAGCCTATGCGGGTTAAAAACATCTTCATTTGTTCCGGCGTTGTATTTTGTGCTTCATCAAGAATAATAAAGCTTTGGTTGAGTGTCCTTCCTCTCATATAAGCTAAAGGAGCGACCTCTAATATGCCTTTATCAAACATTTTAGTCACGTTATCGTAACCAGCCAAATCGTATAATGCATCATATAAAGGTCTCAGGTAAGGGTCCACTTTTTGTGCAAGGTCACCCGGAAGAAATCCTAGATTTTCTCCGGCCTCAACTGCCGGTCTAACTAAAACTATTCTTTTAACCTTTTCTTTATTAAGGGCATCAACAGCAGAGGCAACTGCAAGATATGTTTTTCCTGTACCGGCAGGCCCAATACCAAAATTGATATCATTTGATTGAATATTATTAAGGTAGCTAACTTGCATGGGAGTGCGACCTTGTAAATCAGCTTTTAAGGTATGAAGTTGGGGCGAGTCTTTTGTGTTACCGTTTTCTTTTTGGTTTAGCTCTACTAGGCTTAATTGAATATCTTCAGGCAGGATAGCCCTTGTTGCTCTTAGGTAGATACTTTCAAGCAATTGGGATGCAAGTAAAACTTTTTTCTCGTCACCATTAAGAACAAATGAAGAATTTTTTCTATTTATCTTTACATCTAACCCCACACTTATTTGCGAAATATTTTCATCAAGTGGGCCACATAAGTTCGCGAGTTTTTTGTTATCTTGAGGTGAAAGATTTAATTCTGTTTTCATGTGCCTAAACTAATTCTCCAACAAGAGATTTACCTAAAATTTCCATCACTTTTACGTTGACAAATTTGTTCAATAAATCTTTTGACTCTTTAAATTCAATAATTCTGTTGTTATCAGTTTTTCCCAACATAACACCTGGTTTCTTTTTTGAAAAATGATCAATAAGAACTCTTTGGGTAGTCCCAATCATTTTCTTTGTGTAAGACTCACCCTGAGTAATATTTATTGACTGAATTTCATGTAAGCGCTCAAGTTTTTCTTCACTTGTCGTTTCATCTTTAAGATACGCTGCAGGTGTTCCAGGTCTTTTGCTATAAATAAAACTGAATGAGTAATCAAAATCAAGCTCAATAAATAATTTTTTAGTTAAATTAAAATCATTTGTTGTCTCAGTAGGAAAGCCAATAATAAGATCTGTAGTTAACGAAACATTAGGTAATTTTTTTCTAAGTTTTTTTATAATCGACTTATATTCTAAAGTTGTGTAGTTTCTCTTCATTGCCATCAATACCTTGTCTGAACCAGATTGAATGGGTAAGTGAAGGTGATTGGCTAATTTTTTGATGTTTCCAAAACAGTCAATTAGGTGATCATTCATTTCATTTGGATGACTGGTTGTAAACCGTATTCTTTTTACTTCTTCAATTTCTGATATATATTCAATGAGGGATGCAAAGTTTGCAATTTTTCCGCTACTCATCAGCCCTCTGTAACCATTTACATTTTGGCCTAAGAGTATAATTTCAGATGCTCCTTGCAGCGTTAATTGGATAATTTCGGTGATGATATCGTCTAGTGGCCGTGAAATTTCCTCTCCTCTTGTATAAGGAACGACACAAAAAGAGCAGTACTTACTACAACCCTCCATGATTGAAACCATTGCAGAAGGATTTTTACTTTTGGATGTAGGCAAGTTATCAAACTTTTCAATTTCTGGGAATGAGATATCTATTTGGGGCTTTCCTGTTACTTCTCTTAAATTAATAAGCTCAGGTAATCTGTGAAGGGTTTGTGGCCCAAAAACAGCATCTACATAGGGCGCACGTTTAATTATTTCCTCACCTTCTTGACTTGCAACACAACCACCTACAGCAATTTGTATATGCGGCTTTGTTTCTTTTAGCTTCCTATATCTTCCTAAATCGCTGAAAAGCTTAACCTCTGCTTTTTCCCTAACGGAGCAAGTATTAAGAACAATTAAATCTGCATCCTCTGGTGAATCTGTCTGTGATAAATTTTTTTTTGAACCTAAGATATCTTCAATTTTTTCAGAATCATACTCATTCATCTGACAACCAAAAGACTTTACAAATACTTTTTTTGACATGTTTTATTAAAATATAATTTTACGACTTTGGATTATAACTTTTTTTGTATACAAGGCCTATGTATATAACATCCTTAATAGAGTAACATTTTGTTATGGACAACTTCCCGATATTTTTAGAAATTAAAAATAAACCAGTTTTAGTAATTGGTGGGGGAGATATTGCTTTAAGAAAAATCAAATTATTGATTAAGTCAAAACCTAATTTAACGGTAGTAGCAAAGAATTTTTGTGAAGAAATATTAGATCTTAAGGATAGGTATTCGATAGATATTATCCAAAAAGATTTTCATCCCGATGATATCGAATTTCCAATGATTATCATTGCTGCGACAAATAATAAATTACTTAATAAACAAATTGCACAAATCGGGGGAAAGAAAAAAATCCCAGTCAATGTCGTTGATCAACCTTCATTATGTACTTTTACAATGGGTTCAATTGTTGAAAGAGGGTCACTAGTTGTTTCTATTTCTAGCAGCGGAAAAGCGCCTGTATTAGTAAGGCAATTAAGAGAAAAAATTGAGATGATGATTCCTGACGCTTATAAGGATCTAGTAGATTTAGCAGGGAGCTTAAGAGATAAGGTTAAAAAATCTATTAAGGTAAATAATAAAAGAAGAATCTTTTGGGAGAAGTTCTTTGATGTTGAAAATATTCAATCATTTTTAAATCAAAATAAAACCTTAACTAAAAAATTTAATTCATTACTTCGTAGCATGAAAAATAATACGGGGGAGGTTTATTTAGTTGGAGCAGGGCCTGGAGAGAGAGACTTATTAACAATAAGGGCTCTACATTTAATGCAAAAATGTGATGTTTGTATTTATGACAATTTAGTCTCTGACGAAGTGATTGAATTAGTTCGGCGAGATGCCGATATGATTTTTGCTGGTAAAAAAAGAGATCAACATACATTTAGCCAAGAAAAAATCAATGATCTACTAGTGAAATATGCTAAAAAAGGTAAAAAAGTTTTAAGGCTTAAGGGAGGCGATCCATTCATTTTTGGCAGGGGTGGCGAGGAAATTGAGTCGCTTATGTCACATAAGATAAATTTTCAAGTTGTCCCCGGTATTTCAGCGGCTAATGGAGTTGCTGCTTATGCAGGAATTCCTTTGACGCATAGAGACTATGCCCAGAGCTGTTTATTTTTAACAGGTCACTTTAAGGATGGCAAAATTGATTTTGATTGGCCAAAATTAATAACAGAAAAACAAACTCTTGTCATTTATATGGGGCTTCTGAGTCTGCCTGACTTTATAAAAGAGCTTGTTGAACATGGCCAAAATAAAACAATGCCGGTTGCCGTAATTCAAAGTGGCACAACAAACGCACAAAGAGTAATTGTAGGTAATATTGGAAGTATAAAAAGTAAGGTGGTTCGCTCAAAGATAAAATCACCTGCATTGGTTATTATTGGCGAGGTAGTAAAATTAAGAGATCAGCTTAAATGGTTTAAGTAATCTACGCTCTTATTATTGGAATTGTAATTTTCGCTTCGAGCCCTTTATCCTTTTTATCTGAGATTAACTCTAATTTACCATCATGAGCCTTTACAATTCTATCGGCAATCGATAAACCTAAGCCACATCCACCTTCATTACCTCTAGCTTCATCGAGGCGTTCAAATGGCTTTAATAGTCTTTCTAGCTCTTTATCAGGGATCCCGGGACCATCGTCAACCACACTTATGGTAAAAGATTCTTCCTCGAGGGTAGCAATAAGAACAACCTTTCCTTTTGCATAAAAGAAAGCATTATTAATTAAATTATCTAAACACCTTTGCAATGCTAAGGGCCTCAAGTCAATAAAGAGTTTTTTTGGTATATCAGTTTTTATATTCTTCTTTCTTAATATAAATTTCTGACCCATTCTTAGATGCTTTACTTGTATGTTATTTAAAAATTTACCTAAATTAACTGGAATTTTAGTCTCATCTTCGAAGCCTCGAGCAAAATCAAGAAATTGGTTAAGAATATTGTTTATTTCTAGAATATCCTCTTCCATACTATTTTTTAAATCATCTGACTTTTCTGGAAGCATTTCAGATGCGATTCTTAGGCGCGTTAAAGGTGTTCGAATATCGTGAGAAACACTTGCAAGCAAAAACTTTCTCTCTTGGCTTGCCTTTTTTAAGTTAGCTAACATTTCATTAAAAGCCACATTTAAATCGCTAAATTCAACCAAATTATCATGAGGAAGTTTTTCAGGAGACAAGTCCTTTCGAACGCTTTCTGCTGCTTCAATTAGTCTGTTCAAGCGCCTATTGATTCTCTCAGTTGTCATATAGGCGGCAACAAGTGCGATTAAGGCGATAATAGTTCCCCAACCTATCCAGTGCCACGGAAAGGGTCTATCTACGATTGTGCGGGGGATCACAACCCAAAATAACTCACTATTTAACTCAAAACTGACCCATATTCCCTCAATTGAAAAATGATTAATAGCGATAAGCGTTCCAAGAGGTAGCCTTTGGGTAACTTTTTGGATAACAAGCTGAAGAAATGGGTCATCTGGTATTGGCTCAATTTGCTCAAAGAAGTGCGCGGGATATATCCTGACGTTTCCCATAGTTGAAAGCTCGTTCAAGAGTTGAACTCTTTTATCCGTCGCAGATGCTGCCATTGATGCTTTGGTAAAATTGACTATGGTAGATATTTCTAAAGCTAAAGCCTCTGCACGAGGCTCTCTTTCATAGATATCAAAAATTTTAAGTGATACGAGCTGTGTGGTGATCAATAATAATGCAATTATTAAAGAAATCCTGGTAAGGAGACTCTTTGGTAAGTATTTCAATTACTGAGCTTCTCCATCAGGATCAAAGATATAGCCATACCCCCATTTAGTTTGGAGATATTTTGGTTTATTGGGATTGTCTTCAATTAATCTTCTAATACGTGAAATTTGTACGTCAATACTTCTATCAAAAACATCCAACTCTTTTCCTTTAGCTAATTGCATTATTCTATCTCTGGACAAAGGTTGTTTTGCATGATCAGTGAAAACTTTTAATAAATCAAACTCACCGGCTGTAATAGAAATATTTTTACCTTCATGAGAAAGATTTCGGTTCTCTGTATCAAATTCGAATGAACCGAAACGAACTACTTGTTTTGGAGATGGAGCTCCCAGTGTTGTTTGTCTTCTGATAATTGCATTAATACGCGCTAAAAGTTCTCGAGGGCTAAAAGGTTTTGGAAGATAATCATCCGCCCCCATTTCAAGCCCAACAATTCGATCAACCTCATCTCCTTTGGCGGTAAGCATGATGATCGGCACATTAATATTCTTTGCCCTATATCTTTGGCATAAATTTAGACCTGATTCTTCAGGCATCATTAAATCAAGAACAATTAAATCAATATCGTTAGCATCAACAATCTCATCAAGGGCAGAGCCACTATCAGCTGTAAAAACGTTTAAATTTTGGTCAGTAAGATATTTTGCAGTGAGCTCAAGTATTTTTGGGTCATCATCAACAAGTGCAATGTTTGGTTTGTTCTCTGCCATAGTGTCTATTTGATTATAATTACTATATATAATATGCTATAAAAGCTGAATGGGCATATTTAAATCGTTACAGTTCTGTTACAATTTTACGGTTGTTTGTAATATTAGGTTAACATTGTAGTTGCAAAATGATTGACCGTTTAAAGAAAAAGGCGTTAAGTTAAATTTGAACAAACTAATTCTTTTACCCCTATTATTTGTGACTTGGCATGCTAATGCTGAGGTTGACTTGCAAAAGGTTCGAATCACAAATTCCAATCAATCTATTGAATTAGAAGAGATACATAACGCTTTATCAAACTTCTCAAGGTCAGAAGATAAAGTGAACATCATATACGAAGAGCGAAGAAGAGAGATGCTTGAAAGCGTTGAGAGAAGATTTATTTTATGTGATTCTGACAACAATGAGCAGTTGGATGTTTATGAAACTACAGTATGCCTCCCACAAATTGCAAGGCAGTTTAGAAGGGTAGATACTAATAATGATTTTTTGATTAGTTTCGATGAAATGGCCATATTAGCAAAAGCCTATCAAGATAAAGTAAATGTCAAAGAAGACGAAAGTTCTCAAATAGTTAAAAGTAACAAAAAAACAGCACCTGCAACAGCACAAAAGAAAAAAACTAAAACCAAAAAAATCAATTAATTTTCTCTAAACTTTATCCTTATTAGAAGACTCAATAGATTATGATTGAGATTACTTCAGCCAACAGTTTTTTAAATTTAAAGAATGAGCTCTCGGACCTAAAGATAGATTCATCTTTTTTATCTTGGGAATTTCATAGTGCACTTGAAACTTCAGGCTCTGTTGGAAAAAATTCTGGTTGGATTCCCTTCCCAATAGTGGCGAAATCAGAGGGAAAGATGGTTGGTTTTATGCCTATATATCTTAAGGAGCATTCATATGGGGAGTACGTATTTGATTGGTCATGGGCAGAAGCTTTTCATAAAAGTGGTTTAAATTATTATCCCAAAATGATTTCAGCTATTCCTTTTAGTCCAATAACTGGTAACAGAGTTATTGCTGATAATCTTGATATCAAGAAGATGATGGTAAAAGCTTTGGAAAAGATTTTACTAGATCATAAAATTTCTTCGTGCCATATATTATTTCCTAATGAAGAAGATGCATCCTTATTTAAGGATATGGGTTGGTTACAACGAGAGGGTGTGCAATTTAGGTGGGAAAATAAAAATTATGATAATTTTGAGCAATTTCTATCAAATCTTTCTCACAATAAGAGAAAAAAAATAAAACAAGAAAGAAAGAAAATCAATAATTTAAATATTGAAGTCACTATTAAGCAAGGCAACCTAATCTTAGATAAGGATATTGAGTTTTTTTATACATGTTATTGCAATACTTATATGCTTCATAATTCATCCCCTTATTTAACAAAAGAATTTTTTTATCAATTGAATAATGAAATGCCTAACAA
>OBMK010000628.1_pt1 | contig 33719 bp, 17 predicted proteins | sample 1539081 | NCBI WGS metagenome assembly OBMK01 (sample SAMEA3355528, study PRJEB22509) | marine metagenome | biome: marine; feature: river plume; material: water | place: USA | collected 2010-08-07 | depth 0.5 m | reverse complement strand
AGGAAAAGTGGGCGGTATTAATACAGAAAAATATGAAATTAATACAACTGTTGGGTCACCAATAGCATACAACTTTTCAGGACAAACAACTACTGGAAGAAAAACATTCCAAGTATGTAATGGCGACTTTACAGATAATAAATTCTTTAACGAAGTAACACCAGATCCAACTAATCCGTTCGGCATGTTTTATCGAAACGATGGATTAGGATTTTCAAGTGTTAACACTGGCTTCTTTTTGTTATTCAAACAAGGCGAATTAACATTTACAGACGCTGACTATACTACTCCTGTTGAAAGCAGAATACAAGACATTACATTGCCAAACATTAACGAAACAGATGTGTATGTACAAGAAGTAACCACGCAAGGTACAGTATTAAATCAGTGGACTAAAATTCCTAACACAGTTGGACAAACATTAAACTACAACAGTCAAAACTTAGGCACAAGAAACTTATATGCTGTTGAAAACTTAAATAATTCAGGAATTAGATTAAAATTCCCAGACGGTAACTTTGGTAATATACCAAACGGTGTATTTAGAGTATGGCATAGAACAAGTGATAACGAAAGATATTCTGTTAAGCCAAGCAATATTAAAAATTCTTCTATTACATTACCGTATACAAATGCCGCCGGCGAAGACTACAACATAACATTAACATTCTCTTTACAGACATCTGTTAATAACAGTTTGCCTGGTGAGACATTACAAAATATTAAAACAAGGGCACCACAAACATTCTATACACAAAATAGAATGGTGTCAGCACAAGACTATAATGTGTTTCCTCAGAGTCAAAGTAGTAATGTTAGAAAATTAAAAGCAACTAATAGAACACATGCAGGACATAGTCGTTACATTGATATTAACGACCCTACAAGTACATTCCAAAGTGTTGAAACTTATGCAGAAGATGGATTTTTAACAAAAGAAGTTTCTAATCTTGCATACAATATTACACTTGATCAGAATAATACAGCAAATGATGTAGTAACAAATGTGTTACCATTGTACTTAAAACAGCCTGCAATGAATAACTTTGTGTATGACGAAATGAGACGTGTATGGGCAAACTATGTACCATCAAAATTTGAAACACAAGATCTAAATGCTATATGGAAAACACTACCAGTTGAATCTATGTCAACTACAGGGTATCTTACAGAAACGTTTAGTACAACAGACGGTACAACCGTTGTGCTACAAAATAACACAGAAAGAACAAGAGTGTTCCAAGAAAACAATTTTATTAAATTTGTTAAGCCAACTGACAAATCAAATTACAAGTGGGTAAGAGTAGTAAGTGTTGCCGCCAATGGTGCTTTATCAAGTGGATTAAGTACATCAACTGGTCCATTTACTTTAAGTGAAAAAATTGACGATGGCTGGAAAGCAGTTGAAGTTATTGTTGGTCTTAGAAAAACATTTACACCATCAGAAAGTATAAGAATACAAGATGCAATAAACAGCAAAAAAACATTTGGTATCGGTTACGATATACAACTTGACGGTTATTACATTATTGAAAATCAAAATCTAAAAGCAGAAGGATCATTTGACGTAATCCATGCAACAGCAGGTGCAGGACTAAGCAACGATGCAAGTTGGTTAATCTTAATGAAGTACTCACCAGTTGATAACATCAGTTGGAAATACTCCGCTACTGTTAGAGGTCTTGATTATGTTATACAAAGTAAAGCAGATTTAAAATTTTATAATATTAAAAGCAGTAAGGTAGTTGATTATACTACCCAGGCAGTACAAGATACAATCAGTATTACTACACTAAACAATAAGCCAGGTGTAACAGAACAATTTACATGGTCAGACACTAATGCAGATGGTATTGCTGATGCATGGCAAAGTGTCGATACTGGTGCATACCATGATCCGATGGGAGTACTATCTCAAATACCTCTTAGAACAAGAGAGCAAAAATGGTATGACGTTGGTGTTAAATGGAAAAGTACTTTTGGTATATTGAGACACGATAGTATCACAGATGATCATACACCTGCAAATTTACTTGTTAAAAATAGATTTGTTAATTCAGCAAACGTAACTCTTAACACTTATTTTGACGATGGCGATGCAAGTACAAGTAATGTTAGAATTGCAAACAATGACGGAAGAATATCTAAGATACCTTATAACTTTAGTTTTGATTTTGATAACACTACATTTGGTTTTGATGTACTCGACGAAAACGGTAATGTTACATATAAAGCATTGAACACTAATACAAATACTGTTGAAATATATCACGGTAATGCATCAATATTTACATATGGTGCAGACGGTACTACTGCTAACGCAAGTGCAAATGGTATGATAACTTTAAGTAATGCTAACGTAACTTCGCAGACAGGAACGTTAACGTATACAAATCTCGAAGATAATAATTATCTGTATGCATACGATCTTGCAGGATTATCAGTAGATAGAATATTAGTTGAATACAAAAAAGATGCATCCAGATTAGAAAAAGATATAGTATGGGAAGTAGTAGACAGTTTTAAATATAACGATGGATTCACAGACCCAAGAAAAGTTAAAGTTATTCCAATAGACAGTAACAACGACCAAGTACCAGATAGACCATTACAGTTTAACGAATTTGCTGAAAGCACAGACTTTGTAATTTTTGAATATTACACAGATTTTGATGGTTACAAATATGATAGACCGGTAAGTGGTATAATCCTTGATTATAGAAACGAGTTAGGTATACAACAATTAGGAACTAATATATCTCCTAAAAGTTATACAGATCTTGTTGCATGGAATACAGTAGATTTTATTATAGTTGATACTTATGCTATTGCACAAACATTAGAAAATTTAACTGCAAACTATTCCGGTATCAAAGTATATGTTGTTGCTGATGAAAAAGTTTATTGCTTAACTGCAAGTAGTACAGATTCACAGACAGTTTCTCTTGTTGATGGATCAGCAGACTACATTGTAAGAAAAGGTAGAGGAGCAACACAAGATACAAGAGGGATTGCACCACAACCATGTGTAATTAAATGGGATCATAAAGCACCTAATGATGTTAGGATTGATCCAAGTATCAGTAATGTAGTTGAAATTTTAGTACTAACTAATACCTACTACACTGAAATACAAAAATATATTAATGTACCAGGTACAGCATATCCACTATCACCTACATCAAATGAATTAACAAACGAATTTAACAACCTCGAATCATTTAAAAGTGCAAGTGATACAATTGTTTATAGAAGTGCAAAATTTAAAAGACTATTTGGTAATGATGCAGAAGCAACATGCCAAGCAAAATTTAGAGTTGTAAAACTTAACGGTAGCACATTAACAAACAACGAAATTAAAACAAAAATTATAAATGCCTTTAACAAATATTTTAATGTTGACAACTGGGAATTTGGTGAAACATTTTACTTCACTGAACTTAGTTCGTATGTACATCAACAGTTAGGCAGTAATATTGGTAGTATTGTAATATTACCTAACACCAGTGCAGGAACATTTGGCGACTTATTCCAAATTAAAGCAGATCCAGATGAACTGTTTGTTAATACTGCATCTGTAAGCGACATTGAAATTGTAGAGAAAATATCTTCTCAGACACTAAGGACTGATATATAATGGCTGATAAACTTTATAAAAAGTTACCCGGAGTTCTCCAGACTAATGCAGTAAAGAATTTCTTCGAAAGTACCGTTGAACAACTTTACAGTGAGTCGAATGTTGAAGTAATTAAAGGGTACATAGGAACACGCACATCTTATGATAGCGGATTATCCGGAGCATGGATACCTCATAAAGATCATATAAGAGATGAATATTCCTTGTCACCAGTAGTTAACACAATTAACTCTAATTCAGGAGTTAGTGAAAACTTTATATTCTTTGATGAATTTACTTCAACATTAGAAAATTATGGTGTAGATACTACAGACCAGAACTTAACTTTTTCAGAAGATTTTACTACATTTATTCCACCATTGGACATTGACAAATTAATTAATTTCCAAGAATACTATTGGGATCCTGAAGGACCTAAAGCAATTAGTGTTGCAGGTACTGTGGATAATGCAATTGATGTTTCTATTGACGTAGTCGGTAAAAAATCATTTACACCTACTGAAGGCATAGCATTTAAAAACGGAATGGTAATTAAATTTACTGGTGAGTTTGTATCGCCAGCATCATTTGTTGGTATAGAATATATCGTAGAAGGCGTAGGAAATAGTATTTCTCTTGTACCAAAAGACGATAACTTTAACACACGTTTTGCTACAGCAGAATTTGGACAATGGGACGGAACAGCATTTAGTTTATCAAACACTTCAGTTGTACATAGTGCAAGTAGTGTTACATCTATTACTGTATTAACACCAGGCTTAGGTTATGTTAATCCTACAGTAACAGTTGCTAACATAACAGGTAATTATAGTAATATTGCAACAGCAACAGCAACAGCAAACGCACAAGGTTCTGTTACTGCAATTACAGTAACTAATGCTAATGTAACGCATTCGTATACAGGACAAATTGGACTTACAATTTCTGATACCGCAGTTGAACCAAACATAGTAGAAGCAATAACATTTCCTGCAGGACAAGACGAAGTAACAACAAAGACTGTAACATTAGATTCATTAAGCAATGTTAAAGCAGGACAATTAGTAACTTTCTCAACAGGAACAGGCATTGTATCAAGTATTAGTAATGACGGTATTGCAACGCATGACTTTTCAACAGAATCATTTGTAAGAACACCAGGCGAATATAGAGGCGTAGCATCTACTACATCAGGTTCAGGTTCCGGTGCAACATTTGATGTTATTATCGATTCTGGTATTGCAACAGTTAATAGTATAAGTAGTGCAAACACAAATAGAGTAGCAGGAACATATACAAATGTTTCTCCACAAGTTGTTGAAGATGTGTTAACAACAGCAGAAATTGAACAAAGTGTTAACGGCACAATTATTGGAGCATTTAATAGTGCTACAGCAAGTTACGGTATTAGAGATATTGTAACACATCACGGTTATTACTATAGAATGCTAAGAAGCGACTACAGTAACACTAACCCAGATTTTCCGGTACGTCCGGCCAGCGATCCATTATCATATTCGTACTGGCAAATAGTACCACACATTATTCCAAGTAACGGTACCAATGCAACGTTTGATATTACTATTAATAGTTCAGGTGCGGCAACAAGTGTTACATCAAATGTAATAGGTAATAATTATAGAGTTGGCGAAAGAGTTAATATTGATATTACATCATTAGGTGGCGGCGCTGAACAACCAGGTGACTTAACATTTAATGTTGCAACCTTAACAGGCAAGGTTACTAATGTAACTATTAACAAGCCAGGTGCAAACTATTCTGCAAGTGATACTATTACTATTGCAGATACCGAATTAAATGGTGTGTTATCAGATGTATTAACATTTGATGTTGTAACAGTTTCCGACTCAATTACACTTACAGATAGTATTTCATTAAGTAATGCAGACTTAACAACAAGTTTTGTAGGTACAGGACTTAGTGCAAGAATTAATGCAGACTCATTTTCGTTCACGCAAGATGCAGATGGCGATGTATCAGTAACAATTACAAACTCTCAGGCTGTTTCAAGTATCAACCCTAATGATGCATCAGACTATTACTTACAAGGCGGTGTATATAGTTTTGATAAAGACACTGATGGTGACTATATAGGTGACTCTGTATGGGGCGGAACACTAAGCCAAAAGAAAAAGGATTATACAACACTACAAAGAGGTTCAGCAAATAAAAACGTCTGGAGTAGAGTTAACTTTTGGTACCATAAAAATAACTATCTTGATGCTGGATCACCTTTACCAAGTAAAGTAAACAGAGCATCGAGACCAATTTTTGAATTCAATAAAGATCTTGAACTTATTAATCACGGTACAAAAAGTAGAGGAACAGTTTTACTAAGTGCCGGTGTAAATCTATTAGGCGATCTTCAAGGACAAAGTAGTAATGTATTCATTGATGGCTCAGCAATAGTAAGTGGAACAACAATTGTTTTCCCAGCAGAAACTCCTGAAATATCAAAGTATGTATATCAAATTACAGTTGACACAACTGCAAAAACAATTGCTATAGCACCTTTACCAGATCCAGTAGATTCAACGCAGAACTTTATTTTTGCTGACGGTGATGTAATTGCAATTAAAACAGGCTCACTCGGCATTGGTAAAGAATACTACTATAGCAGTACTGACGGATTAGTGTTAGCACAAGAAAAGATTACAACAAACCAAGCACCATTGTTTAAGTTATATGACGACAAGAAAAACTATTTAGGTGATGATGTTTTATATCCTCAGTCAACGTTTACTGGTAATAAAATATTTGGTTTAACAGAATCTGTAAGTATTACAAAAGATAAAGAATATAACTTACCATTAGAATACAAATCATTTTCTAATAGTAGTGAGATATCGTTTACTAACTTTATAGATAATTCACCAGTATCGTATGTTCCTTTTGGAAGTACTGATTCTACTAATGTTATTGGTAACTATTATTACAAGTTATTAAAAACAGATAATGAATATCATAATATTTTTGTAAACAGTAACAAACCTTCAACACAAAAAATTGTAACAAGATACATTTATACGCAAACAGACGTAGATAATTTTGTTGATGAGTTTAGCACAGGCTGTGTTGTTGACATAGATATTAACAACGCAACAGGATACAATTTAGATGTATATATTAACGGTGTTATAAGAACTGATTTTGTTTACAGTAATAGCAAAATTAAATTTAATAACTTTACTAAATTAAATGCTAAAGATATTATTGATATATTTGCAGTTAGTATTACTGGTAAAACACCGTCTATTACAGGCAAGAGTAATTTTGCTTTACCGTTAAGTTGGGAAAAGAATCCTTTTAATAAACAGATTAGCACTATTGCACAACCTGAATTTTTGCCTCACTTTAAAGAGTACATTGAAGGACAGGACGGACTTGTAGGTGATGCATTAAATGTTAATAACTTTACAAATACTGCACAAGAATCAAAATATGCTACTAAGTTAGTTAAGTCCAATGATGACTTAATGTTAGGTGCATTCTTGCTTGATGATCAACCACATAACTTGATACAAGCATTAAGATTTACGTCCGGTGAATATACCAGATTCAAAAGAAGATTAAGAAGCGAAATAACAAAACAATTTAATACTACTGACTTTGCTTTACAAACTAATGAAAAACTTTTAGAAACAGTACTAAGAACAATTATTTCATACAGTTCAGGTAAAAATGTATTCTCTCAAACGTATGTATTACCGTTTGGTGACAACTATACAACTGAGACTATTACAGTTAACGACATTGCACAAAAAGTTTATACATTTACAACAAACATTGATGTTACTACATTAGAAAATTCAATGTTAGTTTATAATGTTAATGGTCCTGTAAATACACTACTTAATGTTGATCAAGATTATACAATTACAAGTACAACACCAATTGCAATAACATTAACAGATTCATATGCTCCGCTTGCCGGGGACAAAATAGTTACTAAGTTCTACAACGAAAATAGAGATAGTGCTCAATGTCCTCCAACGCCGAGTACAATGGGAATGTACCCGTTATACCAACCAGCACTTATTTCGGACACTTCGTTTACAACAGCAAAAACTTTAATTGTTGGACATGACGGTAGTAGGACTCCAGCATACAACGATAAACGTGACGATATATTACTTGAATTTGAAAACAGAATATATAATGCCGCAAAGAAAGAATTAAGAAATGCAAATTCACATCCAATATTAAATGTATTTGATATAAGACCAGGTGCATTTAGAACTAATATTTCATTATTAAATTATAATGATTTACTAAACACTGATTTTGCAAAATGGGAAACAGAAAATAAAACAAACCATGTTGTAAATGAATTTTATAATGAGTCAGACACATTCTCATATAACTATAGAGGAACAACTGACACTCCAGGATATTGGAAAGGCTGGTTTGAATATTATTACGATACAACAAGACCTCATACACATCCATGGGAAATGTTGGGTTTTGTTGATAAGCCAACATGGTGGGACACAACTTATGGTACAACCTACGATTTAACTAATACTACTATGTGGTATGATTTAGAACAAGGTATTATTAAATCAGGACCAAGAGAAAATCTCATAGACAAAAGTTACAAAGTTGAGAATCCTTTTAGAAGATTAGGTTTAAGTAATTACTTGCCTATTAACTCTGCAGGAACATTACTTGCACCTAACGATATTACAACAACTGGTGCAACAAACAAAACAATAACATTTACTAACTCGACAGTAAATAACAGCATTGGCTTTTTAACAACAAGTTTCTTATTAGCAGACGGTGTTAATGTAAGTTTTGATAATTCAAATGTTTATGTAAGAAGTAATAATATACCTAATTATGTAACAACAGCAATCGATAATAATTCAGATGATTATCCAGTTGTAAGTCAACATAACGACTATGCAATTCCAAGAATTGCATTAAGTACACAATCAGCGGCACCAAGTGATATGGGTACTAAAGCAATTGCTGTATTAGTAAACGGCTTACCATTATACGGACCACAAAATACAACAAGTTATGCTAATCAAAATGTTTGGCATTACGACAAAGGATACGAAACTGCATCTCTAAGAGCATCAGGAATTATTTCAAAAACTGATATTGATGGACTTGTACAAACAAGTGTTCCTACACCAGAGATGACAACTACTAACGTATGGGGTGCAACAACACAACATTCTGGAATCATTGGTTGGGCATTTGATGGCTTACCAATTTACGGACCGTATGGTTATACATCATATCAATCAAATGGTGATATAGCAGATAGCACTTTAACTAATATTAAGAGTGCGTTCGAATTAAGATCAGGTACAAGACCAAGTGGTCCAGGCGGAGCATTTAGTGGACAGTACACTGAAGATTATACATATAATTCAGCTCGTAACGGTGCTCCAGGATACACTGGTTCATCAGGCGTAGGTGGATTAGCAAAGTATAATATTAGATATGGTAAGACTCCAGAGTCTCCAGATGCACCAATATACTTCTACGTTGCAACAATTGATAATAACGGACACGGTATGTTCCCTTATGCAGTAGGTGGCGGTGCAAATAGCACAGGCAATCATCCTACAGCAACATGGGGCAACTTGTTCTTTGTTTCGTCACCAGACAGCATTGATAGTGGCGCAAGTAATGGGTATATTAATACATCAGCAACAGTGGCTATAACAAGTACATCAGTAGTTACTACTACAGCAGATGCAACATTGTCCCAAGCACAATGGAAATTTGGCGATAGCTCACCAGTTGAAACTGCATGGAAAATGTCCGATCAATATCCGTTTGCAATTACAGAAGCATTGTTATTAAATAGACCGGGTTACTTTGCAACAGTATTTTCTAATCCTTTAAACATTACAACAGCACCTGCAAATAGAAAATTACCTATTAGTGTGCTAACAAGAAAACCGTGGGACTTTAGAAGCGAAACAGACTTTGTTATACACGGTGAGCCTAATACAACTTCTAATAGCATTAAAACTGCTATTGGTTATACACAATTTATTAAGAGTTGGTTAAACTATCAAGGCGTTGACATTAATGAAAACTTCATTAAACCTTTGAGAAGTATTAATACAAAATTAGGACATAGATTCGGTGGCTTCATTGATAAAGATACAATGATATTAAGCCTCGACCAATACAGTACAACAGGTACATCATCAAACTTAATTTTACCAGACAATAACATTGATGTTGTTGTACACAATTCACCATACAAAACAAGAAACTTTTATAGTGGTGTAATTATTGAGAAATCAGTTGCTGGATACAAAGTAAAAGGTTATGACAGTAACTTAGGTTATTTCAACATTTTAGAAAGCGACATAACAGGTAACAGAGAAAAAGTATATGTAGGTGGTGAGCCAACAGACTTTATTGGTTGGGAACAAGGCACTAAGTATGATAAAAATACTATTGTAAAATACAACGATGCGTTCTATCAAGCAAAAAGTTCAGTACCAAGCAACAGCACATTTATATTTGGACTGTGGGATAGATTGCCTACATTGCCAATGATTAATTCTGCCAGTGCAACATATTATCAGCAAACAACAGGTACAATTAAAAGAGTTGACTACGGTTATGAATATACATCTGTTGAAGATGTATTTGATTTCTTAATTAGTTTAGGAAGATACAATGCACAGCAAGGCTTTGATTTTGGTAACTTTGATAAAACTGTTAACCGAGCAAACGATTGGGATTTTGCAGGCGAGTCTTTCCTATTCTGGACAACAGGATCATGGTCAGTAGGAAACACACTTGAATTATCACCAGCGGCAACTGGCGCAGTATTTACGCCTAACTTAGGTTATGTTGCAGAACTTAAAAATATTAACAATAACCAATATACTATTTTAGACAGAGAAGGAAAAACAATAAGTCCTAAAGAATGTTTAATTAATAGAATTGGAACTACATTTGAAATTACTCCTCCAGAGGGAGAAGAAATTTATGGTTTACTTTTGCATACCAGAGAAACTGAACATGCAATGGTTATTGACAACGTTACAGACTTTGCAGACACAATATTTGATTCTGCACTAAACCATAAACAAGAAAGATTAAAAATTAAAGCAAGTAGGTCTGCAAACTGGGACGGAAGATTCCTAACAGAAGGTTTCATTATTAATAATAGTGAACTAATACCTAACTTAGACAACCTTGCACAAACAATGGGACGTTATTACGAACTTGGATTTATACCAGTTGACAAACAAGTATATACTAAGTCACGTGAACTATTTGGTTATACAGAACGAGATTATCTAAATGAATTAGATATTAATGACGATCAGCAATTTGATTTCTATAAAGGAATGATACAAAGTAAAGGTTCTACTGCAAGTTTAAGTAGAATTGGAAGAAGTAATGCTATTGTACAAGGTACAATGGATGTTTACGATGAGTGGGCACTACGAATTGGCGACTTTGGTGATGTACTAAATGAACAAAGTGTTGAACTTAAAATTGAAAAGAAAGATATTGTACAAGATCCGCAATTAATCACTTTAGATTTCCCACAAGATACAACAGGATTTGTAAATAAAATTGATGTATTAGTACCTAAACATAAGTACTTTGATACACCAGAAGTTAGTATTACAATGCCATCGGGCTCACCAGCCAAGCAGGCAAAAGCAACTTCGACACTTAACAGTAGCGGTGAAATAGAAAGTATCACAGTCACAGAAGGCGGCAGTGGATACAGTTATAATGCTTCTATAAGTTTAAATTTACTTACAGGTAATTTATATGTTGCTAACACATCAACTGTATTAACATCAGTAGATGCAACATCGTCCAGTGCTATTACAACAGTACAACATCACGCAGGCAATAACATTGTTAATGCAAGTTATGTAGGCTCAGCAAATATTACTAACTTAGGTAGTCTAACAATTACTGATAATATTACTTCTGCTACAGCAACACTTAACTTAGGTAGTATTACTGATGTTGCAAACATTGTAACATCTATTAATGAAAATGGAACTATTAATTCTACAATTACTGCACATTTAATTAGTAACGATATTGTAAACTCAACTCCAGCAAATACATATAATGTATATAAGTCTGTGAGAATTACAGGTTCAGACTTTACATTAACAGACAGTGATTCAAATGTAACATTAGGTAACTTAAATTTAACATACGGTAATTACCAACCACAGCAACGATTTGCAGTACCTGTAGCAAACAATACAGTGAAAGCAAATGTTTCTGTAGTAGTTGGTGGCACACCAACTGATGCTTATGATTTTGATGTTGGCGATAGATGGCAAATTAATGCTCCATCATTTATTTCAGGCAATGTATCACAGCCATTTACATTAAATGCTGGTATAGTAAACAATACTGCAGAAATGTTAGCAGAAAATATTGTAAGCACAAATGGAAAATATTCATTTGTTGATGTCTATATAGACGGCATTAAAATAGCAAACGACAGTAGTTTATATACTATGTCAAACACTACTACACTTAATTTTGTAGATGTAGGCAAGTTACCAGGCGGTAATATTCAAGCCGGTGCAAACGTTTATATAGTTGAAAGTGCAACAGTTGATTTACAAGATAGTATACAAACAGACTTACCAGGTAAGTCAGTAGCAATTAAAGTTTCTACTAACGATGCTATTGCAATTAAACTTGGACAAAAACGAATATACGAAATTACTCCAGACGCAAAAGATGATGAAGTAATACTAATTGATATCGATGATACCAGTAGATTCCTCAAAAAGCCTTTGGGTATTAGAGAACATAATTTATGGCCTACAACAGCAAATGTAAACTATAGTGGTATTACAGATTCTAAATATACACCTATACCTAATGCAGGTTATGTAAACAGTTCTAATGTAAACTTCCAAGCATTTGGATTAGTAGATCTTCCAGATTTATTTTCTAACAAAGTAAGATTTAGACCACAGGCAAATGATTTTGTCCACGTAGGTAAGAGTGAAAATAAAGATTGGAATGTATACAAATTAGAAAAAGCAAACACATCAATATCTTTTGTCGAACAAACTCCAGACGCAGTTACAAGTTATTTGTATACAGATTATAGTTTGTTTAACTATGTAGATAGTAATCAGTTACAAGAAAATGATTTAAGTAGATACTTAGATTACAACATTGCAATTAAAAATGCAGACTTATCTGTTAACCATGTTATTTGGACTAACGAACAAGTAGTTAATAAAAAAGCAATTACACTTAGTGACTGGGGTGGCGTTGCAATGATAGAATCTAATATTGCTTCTATTGGACCATCAGCAGGATCAGTTAAAAGTATTGCTAACATTACACCGGCGGCAACAAGAACAGTATTTGGTCAAGCCAATGTAATTGGTAATGATACAGTACAAATTAAAACAGTAGTAAGAAACTTAATTAACGGTGACATAGTTGAATTTGCATCGCAAAAAGTATTAGAACATGAATATACACTTACAGGTGATTCTTATGTTACTGATATTTCAACAGCACAATTAACTAATGCTTCTGAATCTGCAAGAACATTAACGTTTAGCGAAAACGAAGACTTGTTACATTATAGTGTAACAGTTGCTGGAGCAGGTGTTGATCTAAGAAGTTTAGAGCAAACAGCACTTGGTACAGATCCAGATACTTCGTTTATTAATAGTGCAAATGTTATATTACCTGCTTCAACACTAAGCGGTTCAGCACAAACAGTTGTTGTAACAAGAGTTGATACTGGTAAGATTAAATTACAAACAAGTAATATTAATCAACACAACGCAAACGTAACACTTGCACAAAATCAAAAAGTTAGATTAACTACATCGAATGTGAATTATTCGAACTTGGTCACAACAATATCAAACGTTGATACAGCAAACAATACTATCACAGTTAACGCAGACTTTACAGATGAAGATGGTAATATTGTAGTAATAGGTTCCGGTGGTTGGAACGTTACATCGTTTACTGTATTACAAGATTTACCTTTACATGCTCAGCGTCATACTATAGCAAACTTAACTTCTACAGGGTTTACAGTTACACAATCAAATGTGACAGCCAATGTAGCCGCAACTGATTTACAGATAACAACATTTGGTAAAACCAAAGTTGAAGTTGCAGACCATGGATTATATTCCGGTGAGATGGTACAGATTATTGCAAACGCATATTCTGGATATTACTTTGTTGAAAATGCATCAGAGAATACTTTTGTTATTAACACACCGTTTATAGCAGGAATGGAAATCACAGGTGATGCAATTACTAAAGGTATAACCATAACAACAACTGGCGACCACGGTATAACAAGTGGATACGCATTTGGTGGAAAACGTATTGCAGTACATTTAGCAGAACCAAGAGTATATAACCAGGTTTATTCAGTTAGTAGTGTAACAGCAAATACTATTACTATTAACAATGCGTTTGCTTATGCTCCAGTGGCAAATGCTCAAACACAGGCAGTTGTTACTACAATCGATCATAACAAGGTAACACTTAATAATGCAACTGTTAATATTGATAACTTAAATTCAGAAGAAGCAGTTGTAGACAGTTTTAATAGACAACAAAATATTAGACGTGGTTTTACTGTAAGTAATCAGTTTACTTTGAACATTCCAATGTTAAAGAACATGACGAATTATTCATTGAATACTACTGGTGTAGTTGGACCATATGTAAGTAAAGAACAAATTGGTGCTAATCCTTCAATTATGTCAGGATTAAATCAATCAGGACAATTTACTATTCCTGTAGCAAAAATTCAAGCTCAAGGTTTTATTAAAAATTCAGTAATTAATACAATTCAAACTCCAACAAGAGCAGATGCACCAAAGTTTGGACCTATTAAACCTCCTGGATATGTTCCGCCTATAAAGGTTCAGCCACAGCCAATAACAACTATTACACCGCAACCGGCAACGCAAACAATAGCACAAATACAAGCGGCAATACAGGCAGGCATAAACATCAATCCTTTCGGATCAGGCTCAGGCACTTTTGGCGTTCCATCGTTCATTGGTCATGTATTAACTGGCCCTCAGAACTTTGGTCCTATTGCAGGCTCTGGTAACGGACAATTAACTTTCCCTACTATATTACCAGGATACGTTCCAGGTACAGGTACAGCAGGCGGCACAACTGGACAGGCTAATCCAAATCCAAGCCCAGTTCCGTCAACACCAGCAAGTGCAACACAAGGATCGCCAATTATTGATCCTACTAAAGCAATAGCCGGTATAGCTCAAAAGAACTGTGGACCAACAAATTGTCCTCCAGTTCCAGCGGCAGGTGGCGGAGTACAAACTCCAGGTGCAAATACTGGACCTACATGCTATGGTGCTCAATCATTCCAAGGTGGTGGTTTTGCAAGTATTACCGGTAATGGTAAAGGCAAAAGAAAGTGGGGTTCATCATTCTCAGGTTACTATAGTATGGGCGGTTCAGCAGGTGGACAAGGATCATTACGACCTGCAGGATTATTAGGTGGTGTAACATGGTCCGATAATGGATCAAGAAATAGTTTTACAGGAACTGTAACGTTTGTCGAAGCAGGTACATGGTACCTACATTCTATGCAGTATGGACGTGGTAGATATAATACTACCTATGTACAGATTTCAGGAGCGGCAACAGGTAACGGACAAGTAATTGGTTCATGGAGAAGAAAGAACGAAGATTTCAACAACTTTACTTCAGGTAACGTACAGCAAATAACAGTTACCGCAGGCCAAACAGTTACATTTAATGCAGTCACACGTGGCGGTGGCAACTATTGGCATGCAATTGCATTCCACTTATCAGCAAGAGCAGATAGATTTGATAAATGCGATGCTGGAATAGTTGGTAATCACGGTGGTAGTGCTGGTACAACAGGTAACTTACCAGTTGATTCATCAAAAGTACACAGAGAATATGTTATTCAAAGCGATAGACAATTTAACCTTGACGATAATTGGTATTTTGAAGTACCAGGCGAAGGTCAAGCACAACTATGCTTTGATATGTATAGTGGAGCAGACGGACTTGAAGTATATCAAGGATCAGTAAAAGGACAAGAACATACATTAGTATGTAGTACAAGTGCCGCTAATATATTTGCCGCAACAACACAAGATAAAACAGATTTAATAAGTGGATCAACTAAACCGGCCGCAGTAGGACACGGTGGCTATGCAGGTCAAAGTAGTTTAACACAATTCCAAATTAATGGAGCATCGGCAAAAGGATTATCCGGACAACACATTGGTGTTAGTTATACAGGAAAGATAACATGGCAACATGATTCTACTAAAGGCAAATTTATAAAAGTCTTTGTAAGAAAGCCAAGTTCAGTGTATAGGTTCTTTATTGATTTACCTAAAACACCGCCTGCGCCGTTACCACAAAACCCTGCACCAAGTCAGGATTGTACTGTACCAATTTATGATCCAAACAATAGTTCAGGTGCTGGAACAAATCATAATAGTAATCTACCTCAAACTCCAGTATTCCAAGGACACGGACAAGTTAATACAACTAACCAATACCAACAAACAGGTGGTGGCTACGCCATTGGCAGTAATGCCGGTAATTGGAGACCAGGATTCATGAATCATAGAGGCCATCACGGCGGCTACGGTGGAGGAATTACTAATAAAAATGTTAGCCATAATGCTGTATACAAGATGAACTACAGTGGCTACGGAAGACCTCAGTTGGCTGGTTACATAATGTTACCAAGTAGATTAAAAACAGGTAATAATGCATTATCTAAAACGTTACCAGATGGTACAACAGGACAAGCAAAAACTAAAACTGTATTTAGAAACAACTACGGAGTATATCGAGCATTAAGTTCAGGCAGATATGTTAATACTTCTGTACAGAAAGTTACTGGCGGACTTGTTATACCGTTAGCACGACCACTGGCAAATAGAATTCCTATTACGCCTAATCCATTGAGAGCAGTGGACATGGTTAACTATCCAGGTACAAACTATTTTGGTACAGGTCCAAGAGGGTTGACAAGAGCAGGAAGTACTGTTATAATTGATCCGAGTAGAATTGGATCAACTATTGGTATAGACGGAGTAGATACCAACGGTACAGACGGTTTTGATAATAGAATTAGAAATATTTTAGCAGACGATTATAGTTTATATTCAAATACTAACAATATCGATATATCAGTTTCAGATCCAGGCACTGGAGTTACAGTTTGGTATCCAAATAATGGTACCGATCCTGTTTCCCCTGGACCAGAGGACGACAATGACGGACAAATTAATGACGACATTATCTTTAACCCAAATCCTGGAATTATATTACAACCATTAACTGGCGATGAAAGAGGTAATCCAGCAGTTTGTCAATTAGCACAACCTACACCAGGTATTACTATTTCAGAAACAGATATTGGTAGAGTTGATATTGGAGATAACTTCTTTATTAATGGCACCGATATAAGAATTACAGGATCCAAGCCAGAAAGTATTTTACATAATATTAGATGTGCGGCAATTAAAAATAACTTTACAGTTATTAACACATTTAAAAACGGTGAGAAGGCTATTAGAATTAGTAGTTGCACAAATGCTCCAATCACATTCAGAGACGGGTGTGCAGGTGGAAAATATAAAGAAGTATTAGACTTCCACGTTGTTAGAGGCTTTGAACAAACAACTACAGATACAGCAAACGCAACAGTTGTTCCAGCAACAACAGGATTTGGTTATAGTAATCATAATGCCGCAGGAACATCAGTTACTCCTTCCGCAAGTTATACATTGTATAATGCAGAAGGCGATGTAGAAGGAGTATTACCAGGAGGCAGTACAACTACTACAAATGGTAAGATACTTACAACAAGAACTACAAGCAGAACAACAGGTGGTAGTGGATATACTGTTGGCGACAGACTAAGACTTGTTGGCGGTACGCCAGTACCAATGCCATATGGTCATGTTACAACTATTTGTATTAATGATTCTGGTGCAGGTTATTCATCAAAAGCAAACCTTGTAATTACAGTTGGAGATGGCACAACACCTGGACAAGGATGTGAGATTAAACCAGCACAAGTTAGAATGAATGCTGAAATGGGTATTGACTCCATTGATGTTATAACAGGCGGAACAGGTTATCATATTGATAAACCACCAGTTGTTACTATTATTGACAAAGGTAGAGTAGGCGAAATACAAAATCCAGAGTCTTCATATAGATTTAGACCAGCAAAGGCAACAGCAGAAATTGGTACATCAAGTATACATAATATACCAGCCAGAGTTTCAAAATTTGAAGTAACAAGTGTAGACGATAACGGTACTGTAACAAGTTTAGCAATTATTGATAGAGGAATATACAAACAATTCCCAGCAGATTTAACAATGGGTGTACCACTTGAATATGATGTTATTAACTTAGGTGACGAAACAGGATTTGCAAGTGACGATGAAGACGCATCATTTTATCAAGGCACAGGATTAGGACAATTTAATCCTATATCTGAAGGTGGAGACCTTGAAACGTTACCATCTCCAGGTGCATATGACCCAATTGCAGGATTAGTAGGCGGCGGTAGTGGTTGTAGAGTATTCATTACAGCAAGAGAGATACCTGATTGTTTAGAGAAGAACGGTGTAACTGATAAATTAGGACTACCTCCGATAGTATCAGAACCTAACTTCCCTGAAGATATAACAGCATGTTTCAACAAAGCATTAGATGGTGCAGGTTATGATCCAGAAAAGGTTTATATCGACTATCAAGATCTAAATGATCAAGTCGGTGTTATTGTTCCTTCATTCCCAGGATATGATGGAGTATATATTGACGAAACCACACCAGGATTCCTTGATAAATTAGGTATTCCAATTGGAACATACAATGCAGATATGCTATGTATGGAAATGAGACTAAGAAACAACGATTCAGAACTTGATAGAGGAAGTTTAACTGCTTCAGGAACTGTATTAGCAATCGAAGATAACATTATAGCACAACGAACACCAGATCCAGTTGTACTTGAAATTATTTGTGTTACATCAGCCGGTGGTGTTGGCGATGCAGGTCCAGGATCCATTGGCGAAGACGAACCAGACGGTGGTTTTGGCTATGGCGGACAAACAAATGGCGGTAACTTAAAAGCAGTAAATGATCCAAACAGTATTTTTGGTGACGGTACAGTTAAATTTATAACTGACTTATACCAATACGAACTTAGAGATATAGTAGGCAACACAGTTGGCTCGCCATCAGAACAACAAGAATGTGATGTATTAATTTATACAAGCAAACGTTACGATACAGAAGCAAATATAACAGTTGCAGACTTTGATAAGGTTTGGGTTGACAACTATAACAACACAGGTTGGGAATATTTAGAAAATGGTGTAAGCAAGTCTAAGCAAGAAAGTCTTGTAGACAGTAAATTTGTTAAGAACGCAATAATTTACGATGCTGACTCCGGTGAAAAAGAATATGACTTGTTTGAATGGGATCCGTTTAAAGGTGTTATACCAGGATTTATTGAACAAGAACTACATTATGTCTCAGAGTCAGATCCTGTAGTATATAATAGTGCAAGAACAAACTTTGGAAGATCACAAGTTGGTAAAGTTTGGTGGGATACCAGTACAATTGCATATACTTGGTACGAGCAAGGCACAGATAGTAATAACAAACCTAAAAACAGAGAACGTTGGTTGAACTGGGGTAAAACAATGCCAGGTAGTTCAGTAACATTATGGGAATGGGTAGAAAGTACTACTCCGCCTATAACTTACAAAGGAACTGGCACACCAAGATCTACTAATTTCTATATAGAAGAAAGTTATCCAAAAGGTGATGGCAATTATACAAAATATTACTACTTCTGGGTACATAATAAATCAGATTTAGACAATGAAGTTGCTGAAAAATTAGATAGACAGTACGATACCCTTACACTTGCAAAATATCTTGCAGATCCTCAGGGTGCTGGACTACCAATGATTAGTTACGTTAGTGATACATCATTTATAGTACATAATATTGGACATCTACTTAGAGAAGATGAGCAAAACTTACAAATTAATTTAAGTAGAAACTTAAATCCTGTAGGCAACAAGCATGTAGCATGGAAACTGTTAAGAGAAAATGATAACAACAGTATTATACCAGAAGATTTAAGTTTAAAACTTATTGACAGTTTATGTAGTGAGGACTCTATAGGTAACGAAGTACCAGACCCATTATTAAGCGAAGTAGAAAAACTTGGAGTAGCATTTAGACCAAGACAAACTATGTTCAAAGATGTTAAAGAAGCAAGAAGGCTTGCTGTTAATACTCTTAACGACATACTTGCTGATATACAGTTATACAGTGGCTTCTCTCAATGGGATTTAGATGTACCGAGCACACGTTCGTACATTGAAAACACTAATTGGTTTGCTATTCAACGAATTAATAACTTTAATAACACTAAAGTTAGATACGATAATACATATAAACCAGTATACCAAGTCGGAAGTGCAAATGAATTAGAAACATTATTTAATATACCTAATGATTCTATTGTACAAGTATTAGCATCACCGACTGCACGATACGAGTTGTGGAAGAAGAACGGTGAAACAGAAAAATTTGAAAGGATCACAATTGAAAATGAGACCATTCAATTTAAAGATACATTGTTCACAGATGATACTAATGCCACACTTAGTTTAGAACTAAGAGCAGTTTTAATTGCCCTTAAAGATAATGTATTTGTAAATACAGATGCATGGAACAAACTATTCTTTGCTATGATGAAACATGCATACTCAGAACAGAAACAATTAAGTTGGGCATTCAAAACTTCATACTTATACATTGAGAAAGAAGAGGAAGACTTAGTACAGTTTAAAGGATACAAGTCAGATAACTTTAGTAAAGTACAAGAATACTTAGACGAAGTTAAACCTTATACTTCTAAAATTAGAGACTTTAAAGATGGTAAGAAAGTACCTGTAGAAGTAATAGGCACTAATAGTTTATCAGACTTTGACAAGCCACCTTTTGCAGACAGGTCATCAGAAAGTGTTAGAATACTTGACGACTTCCTACAAGCAGACTCTAATATTTTACAAACTAATAATGCATATACAAATTATTATAGTGCCAGTAATGTTGCAGGAGCAAACTCGCCAATAAGAAAAGGTAACACAACAATTAAATTTGATAGAGTTAGTTGGGCAATGACGGCACATGATTGGGATTCTAAAGTTAGTGATGCTAATTCATCAATCGCTGTTAATATTGCAACACTTAATGCACAAACAAATGCAGAAGTTATAGCAAATGCACATGTTACTGCCGCTGAAAGAATATTTAAACTTGATCCAGCAGTTAGAACACAATTAGTAACAGATCTAAATACTAAGTTTGGTATTACAGATGCCGAAACTAACGTAAATATTATTTCTAACTACAGTAATATTAATGTTGCAGTACAAGACGGAAGTTTAAATAATACATTAGAATTAATTAAAACTAAAGTAGGCGGTGGGTTCAAAGGAACTCTTGTAGACGGTAGTGTGTTCAGTAATGTAGTAAGTGGATCCGATGGCACAATGACTTATCAAAATGCATTTGGTTTTGACAGTATGACTTATGCATCAGCAGGATTTGATCCAAGTATTATTGTTAAAAACTATATTGGTTCATTTACAGAGTTGCCAACATTAGTAGTTGACGATCAAATAACTGAAGGCTTCGACGGAATAACATTCCTAAGAGTACTGTATGGTGAAGAAAGACCTGAAGAAATGGTTATGCTTGACCCTAAAGAAAATTTAATTATACGAGTAACATCAAATGTATATGGCGAAGCAAATGCAAGTAGTAGTCCAGCAAGTAGTAATGCAAGTACAGTTAAGTATCAAATTAATTTAGATTTATTTGGTAATACTAACTATATGAGAATGTTACAAGATGGTTCTGCTAATACACACTTAACAGCAAACTTATACACATACTCAGATAGTGTTAGTGTAGCAAATGCAGACGCATTGCCTAAACCACTTGCCGCAAGTCAACCAGGTGTAGTGTGGGTTGGTTCAGAAAGAATTGAATATAAGAGAAAAGTTGGTAACACTCTAAGAGATATTACCAGAGGAACAGATGGATCAACTATACAAAATTGGTATATTACGCACCCGGTAACAGGTGATGATGTAACAGTTGAGGCATACGATGGATCAATAGCACAAATATTTAATAGAAATGTACCAGGAAGTACAGTAGACTTCTTTACTCCTGAAGCAAATATTTGGTTAGACACAAATGCAGTAAGCATAACAGATAAGGGTAATGCATCAGTAAGTAATAACAGCAGTATTATGAAGTTTATACATAATCTTTAATAATGTGCTAAGTTAACGAATGATGATAAATAGTATTATGGATGAGAATCAAAAGAGCGACGACAATATGAAAAATGAACTACCTGACGATACAGCAGGGTTAAAGATGAGCGGTCATATCCTTGTAAGGGATAAAGAGACAGGCGAAGAAATAGTTAATAAACGTAATGCTATTCATTACGGTAACATGGCTCAAATTGTTGCACAGGCATTAAACAATGACAGTAACGCAAGATTGTATTATATGGGATTTGGAAACGGTGGAACCAGTGTAGATACTACAGGTAAAATTGTTTACAAAACACCAAGAGTTAGCGAAGCATTTGAATCATCCGCAAGTTTATATAGTAGAACCTATAAAAAGATTATTGGACTTAACACAGACACAGATAAAATTGAAGTTGTAACAGGCACTTCATATACAGATTTAAAAATTACATGTACGTTAGGTTATTCGGAACCAGCAGATCAGGATTTATTTGACTCCAGCACAACTAACGAAGGAAGTTATATTTTTGACGAGTTAGGATTATTTAGTTATCCTACAGTACCTTCGCCAACAGATGGCAGTGATCCTATTGACAGTAGTAGAATGCTTACGCATGTTATTTTTCATCCAGTGCAAAAATCACTAAATAGAGTAATAGAAGTAATATACACAGTAAGGGTTCAACTTAGTTAATTAGAGGAAATTAGAGGAAATTAGAAATGGCGTATAGCATAACAAATTCAGATGGTTCAGTAGCAATATCGATTGCGGATTCCGTCATTGATTCAAGTACTTATTCCGTTGATTTGATTGGACAGAATGCAAGTAATTACGGTCCAAGTGTTGCTAAAAATAACATTAGACTATTAGAAAATTTTGCAAGTGAAACTGCACCTTCACCTGGTAGTAAACTAACAGGTCAACTTTGGTATGATAAATCAGAAACTATATTAAAAATATGGAATGGATCATCATGGAAAAGAATTGATACACCGGTATTAGCATCAGCACCATCGAGCAGTTTAACAACAGGTACTAAGTATTTTAATACTAAAAACAATCAAGAGTATACTTACACAGGTAGCACATTTAGATTAAGTAACCATGCAGGTGAGATTAGCAGTGACTATTCAAGTTATGCAACATTAGGTGAACCACAGAATTCATATGGTACAAAATTAAAAACAATCTATCTTAAAGATAGTGCAGGAACACCAAGAGCAGTATTGGCACTTGTATATGTAAACAACAGTACAAATGCTTCATACCAGGGTGCTACAGCACATCCAGGTCTTGAAACTAATGAAACTATTATGGCAATCTTCTCAGACGATGCCTTTACAGTTGGTAACTCAACATCAGTTTCAGAAGGACAATCAGTAAACTACTATTCAGAGTTTAGTGCTACAGCAGGTATCGGAACAAGCATACAAAAAGGTATGAATTTACGTTCCGAATACTCACAAACATCGGTACCATTATCAGACTTAGCAACAGTGGCCACAACTGCAAATGCTGTATACAGTAGCAGTCAAGGTATTAACATTACAGCCAATCCAGCAGATAATAATTACTTCTACAGTAACATTGAGCAAGTAATACCTGCCGCTAACAACACATATGATATTGGTTCAAGCAGTAAAGCATTCCAAACACATTATGTTGGACAAATTGTTATTGGTAACTCAGGTGGAACTACAGGTACTATTGTGCCTACAGGTAATAATACTGTTGAGTTTGGTAGTATTACAAAACAATTTAAATCAGGTTTCTTCCATGACTTAACAGTTAGTGGTGACGTAACCTTTGCGGCAGGTGTACAGAATTTAGGTTCAAACAGTTCACCAGTTGAAAACTTTTATGCAGAGAATAACACATTAGGTGGCTCAGGTAAAGCAGTAACAATTAATAGTTATGTTATGCCAGTTACTGGTACAGCGGCGGCTAATACAGCCATCCTAACAGACGGTAGTAACAATTTAAGTTTCCAAACTATTCCATTAACTACAACACAAATGATTGCCGGAGATGGTTTAACAGGTGGTGGTACTTTAGCGGCTTCCAGAACATTTAATATCGGCGCAGGTAGTTATATTAACGTTAATGCAAACGATATAGAAGTAGATGCAACAACAACAAATACAGCAGGTAAGATTGTAGCAAGAGACGGCTCGGGTAACTTTGCCGCAGGTACAATTACAGCAACAGCAACACAGGCCCAATATGCAGATTTGGCTGAAAGATACAAAGCAGACGCAGATTACGAAGCAGGCACACTTGTTTGTATAGGTGGCGAGTTTGAAATAACACAAACAGAAGCCGCACAAGATTTAGGTGTATTTGGAGTTATATCAACAGATCCTGCATACTTAATGAATGCCGAAGCAGACGGCTTACCAGTAGCATTAGCAGGACGAGTTCCAGTTAAAGTTATAGGTAAAGTTGCAAAAGGTGATAGACTATGTAGTAGTGAAATACCAGGCGTAGCACAGGCATACAACGAAGAATGGTTTGAATCAAGAGTAGTGTTTGGAAGAGCATTAGCAGATAAAGAAGATCCTACAGAAGGCCTTATAGAAGCAGTCATTGGGATAAAATAGGTAAATAGTAAGTATAAATTAGGAGTTAACAAATGGCATCAGGATCAAGTTATACAGTATCGGGCGGAACTACAATGACAGGAGTCGTTGCAGGAGACGTCATCGATGACGCAGATTTTAATAATGCAAGAACCAATGTAAACACATTAATGGGCACAGCGGCTGATGTAACGTTAGGAACATATACCGCATCTTCAACTAAAGGTTGGGGACAAGGTGGTGCTGGTGTTAGTGCCGCAAGTGCAGGCGGATTAGTTTATGCCGATAACGCAACAGGCGGATTTAAAAGATTACAGGATGATGTACAGGCAATGTGTGCATTTTTAGGAGTTAGTGTTAGAACAGGCGTAGGCTCAGACGTAGCAGACGGCAATTCAATTACAGCAACAACATGGACTAACTTAATGTTAAACATCCAGGATTGCTGGAATGCAAGATTTAGTTGTGCAAGTAGAGCCACAACTAACATGAGTTCACCAACATATACAAGTGCATGGGCAAACTCATTATCCGAAACAGCAACGTTTACATGGACTTCAGAAGCAGTTTGTAGAGCATACTTTAACGGTGGTGGCGGAATTGGTGTTAGTTCAAGTAGATCAGGTGGTAGTTCAACTACACAGAACACTAACTGGACAAATACTTTAAGTGCTATGGGTACAATAACAATGTTCCATGACACAGCATCAGGTAGTTCGGGTACAAATGCTGGAGTTGGTTTTTACGAATTAACAACAAGTTATAAAACAATTTGGACTAAGTTTGGTTCAGGTAGTTATGCTTCTAACTTCTTTAAAATGGAAGCAAAAGTTAACAGCACAACAAACCCAACAGTAATTACTGTTAGAAATACATGGTCAGATCCACATGCTGAAGGCAGTGGTTCATTAGGACCAGACGGAATTGCAGGAACAGGCGATGAAGATTTCAACAACGACGGAATTGATGGTACAGTAACATTAGTGTTAAAGAAAATGGTACCTAACTCATCTGGTTCAGGTTTTGGTTTTACAAATCCTACATTATCAGCAGGTGCAATTAGCGGTAGTTAATAATTAAAATTAAAAAACTAAGAAGCCAGTTCATGTAACTGGCTTTTTTATGACTGATAAATATATGTACATGAAAAAATTAATTAACAAAATATTGCATACTAAATTCCACATAGGTTGGGTATTTGGATTTTTATTTGTTAGTTTATTTGTTTGCTTATACATATTAAAGGGTTTACTATGACGTGGTTACAACTTCCTTGGAAATTTAATATTCCATTACAACACTTAGAATGTATTATTGATGACAATCTTAAATATGTTGCACACAGAGGCGGCAGAGATGGTTACACAAAAACATTTAATAATGTAGAAACTACTATAGTTTATGACGACTGGGTAGATGAAAAAATATGGTTGTCTGAAAACTATGGTGATACATTAGGTACATTTCATGAATTGTTTGGCGAAGAATTAGACGAAATCACAGCATCATCAAACGGTACATTATCATGTAATTGGGGGATTGACGAAAATTTAGATTACTTAGATAGAAACCAAAGATCGTCAAGTGTTATGGCTAATGATAACAGTACAGTATTAGCATCAGTTCCAGAAGATTTAGAAAATATGCTACATGATCCTGAGAACCCTACATATAATTTCGAAACAGATGACGGTATTAATTTGTATAGACGTTTGCAAAATACTATGCCTTGTTGTGTATTCCCTGACAATATTGGTTGGCAAAAGATAGATATTGATACAGAATATGCAGATTTAGACGTAGTAGAAATTAAACGTTTACTTGCAACTTCCGATTTAACAACTATAGATTCAGAACTTTTAAACAAACACTTCGTACTTAGTTAAATAGTAGTATGAGTACACGTTTGACTAAGGCTCTGGAATTTGCCAATTACAGAGTTACACTTAATAATCAACAGGCACAACTTAAAGCAAAGACTCAAAGTCTTTTAAGTTATAGCATCAATGGTGGTACATTCACTATTGATCTAACACTAATTACATTCTGTAAACAACTTATTAATGAAGATCAAAACGAAGTTGTACTCCTTGACATCTACAATAACCCTATAAGCATAGCAAATGTAGATACATTTTATGAAGAAATAACCAGCAGATATTATGAAGTTACAAATGACTACTATGCTGAATATGAAAAACTTCGTAAAGCAAGAAAAGTACACAAAGTATTAGATCTAAATGAAAAAGGAAAGTAACAGTCGCGGAATAGTAATGTTTGCTCATAACAATGAGGAAATAGATTATTTTAGATTAGCCGTAGTTAATGCACTACTTATTCAAAAGAATATGGGCATGAAAAATATCACTGTGGTTACTGATCCTCATAGTTTAGCACAAGGTGAAAAAACCTTAGGCAAACGTCTAATTAAAAAAGCAATAAACAACATAGTTGTTATTCAGAAAGACAAAGAATTTAAACGAAAAAATATTCGCTTGTACAAAGATACAAGTCATTCAACAAAGCATTTACCATTTTATAATGCTAATAGATGTGATGCATACGACATTAGTCCTTACGATGAAACCATTGTAATAGATGTTGATTATTTGATACTAAGCGACACCCTCAATCATTGCTGGGGTCACAACAATGAACTAATGATGAATTGGAAGTTTCAAGACATCATGTACGAAAGAAAAGATCCCAGCCTTAGCAGATTATACGATATGGGTATAACCATGTATTGGGCAACTGTGGTATATTTCCGCAAGACAGAGTATGTAGAAAGTTTTTTTAATATAGTCAAACATGTTAGAAACAATCCGCAATACTATAAAGACTTATATAAGTGGCAAGGTACACTATACAGAAACGATTACAGTTTTAGTATTGCCGCACATGTTATGAGTGGTTTTGTAGACAAAGGTATTCCACAGTTACCTACTACATTGTATAAAAGTTTTGATACAGACGACATACATAGTGCTGTAGACGAAAAAACAATTACAATGTATTTAGAGAAGCCACGTAGTCCCGGTGACTTTATGTTAACAAAGTGGCAAGGCATAGATTTGCATATTATGAATAAATGGGCAATAAACAGAGTTAGTGAGGAGTTATTAGAATATGCAACAGCATAGATCAACAATCTCTCAACTACAAGATGAGAGACGTAACCATATTGAGTCAGGTAAGTTCTGGGTACATCCTACGTTTGATTATAATAGTTTAAACGGCGAAGAGTTCAAACCATTAAAAAAACAATACGATTATTCCCGCTTTCAATATTATTTGTGTACTACCGAATGGTTATTAGAACATGTTGTACAAGACTTAACATCAACAAATGCCTGCATTAATAGTACCGTTATCAATTTACTACAAAATATGATAGTTGATAGACAAACAATTAATCAAGACTCAACACTTCAACAAGCTCAAGAGGAATTGATTACCGCGTATTTTAATGGTATAAAATTACATTGGCTATGTGCCGATAGCAGAGTAACAGGAATGAGTTATCCTATACAAGGAGAACTAACTCGAGATAAGGAACTGATTGCACATCCAGGAACATATAGATGGTATGCAAGTGTTGTTAATCGAATGAAAGATTCTCGAATAATATTTGCATCAACGGAAAAACAATTATTGTTGCCGTTAACTTTTAAGGAATGGGTTACAGAAAACTCTTCAGGATTTATACGTGAGCAAAGACTTTTTCGAATGTGTAATCATGATGGTTTTCCTATATTAGAAGAAAATGAAAATCATCATGACTTCCACATATATAATCACGGATATGGATTACAAGATATGTTTGCTGGCAAAAAAATATCAATACATATCGGTGCTGGAACATCTAAACAAGCATCACAGTCTAAGAAACATGTTATTGAAAAATTAGAATTAGCATATGAACACAGCGACCACAAATACACCGACCACTTTGAAATCAAAGTTATTAATCCATTGTTTAAATATAGTATACCCGAGATAAATAATTTTTCAGGTGTAAGCATTTATATAGATAGTAATTTAGATGTTGAAAATTTACTGCAAGGTATACTACATATTGATTCAGTTGATAGTGTTGCATATATGGAAAATCATACTCATAATTTTATAATGTTTAATAACAGCCACAGAGATTGTAAAAAATTAATTAGAGAAATTGTACACGAGTCAAAACCATCATACTTAGATACATTTTCGTGGACAGGATATAAAAATAACATTCCTGAGGAAGTAATATTATGAAAATAGAAAGGTTTCAAGATCCATGGGATCATTATACTATTGATAACTTTTTCCCAACAGAGCACTACAACTTAATTAAATCAATACCTCCATTAAAAACTGATTATAGTGAGATAACTGGATTTAGAGATGTGATTAAAGGACGTGTTTTCTTAAATGATGAGTATGTAAGTAAGAATCCTCAATTTAAGCAAGTTGCACAATATTTAAATAATAAGCCATACTTTAGCGGAATGTTTAATGTTGACTTATCTAATGCATTATGTAGACCTGAAATTATTGACGATAGGCATCCTTTCTTCCATGATATTCATACAGACGAACCAAACAAAAAACTTACAATAATTGTAAACATAGACAAGGAAGACGATCAAAACCTTGCAACAGACTTATATAGAGATAGAAAAACACACGCAAAAAAATTAAATTGGCAAGACAACTCGGCAGTACTTTTTGTTCCTACAGACAAAATGTGGCATGGATTTGCACCAATGGAATATAAAGGGATTAGAAGAATAATGATCATCAATTTTGTTGATGAAAATGTCTGGAGAGACAAGGATCAATGTTATGTCGGACAAGATAATTTCGCCTTGCATAGATAGATGTTTTACCGATGGTAAAATGTGTCCAAGTTGTGGTAGAACAAACGATGAAGTACAAGAATGGTTTTATGCAGACGAACCAAGAAGAAAAGAAATATTAGAAACGTGTGTTAAAAGATTAGATCCAGTTGCATATGACAATTGGGAAGAACAATACGAATGGAAAATAAATGAGTAAATCTAAACAGCCTAAAGTAGGTGATTTAATTGAACATATTTGTACTTTAAATGGAAAGTTTGAAGGCAAGGTTGTACAAATGTTATCCATGCAATTTATTTACGAAACCAAAGAAGGCAATCGTAGATTTTGTATGTTTAGAGAACAATGGAAATATATTGATGAGTTTACAAAGTAAAATAAATCAAAGAATGGATATCTTGCAAGATTGGATGGAGCAAGATTATCATTTAGCAAAACCGGACGTAGTGTACGAGCATACATTAAGTGTTAGTAAATTTTGGTCTGTGCTTTCAGAAGAAGACAGAGATTATATACAAGGTGTACAGTTTGCTATAGACACTAAGTCAACTGTATCATGGAAGAAGGAGAAGTAATGGATTTAGATATGTTTGGAAATCCTATAGGAACAAAGTACCCAGGTGATGAAGGTTGTCCTGACGGCATGATGTGTATTCCTGAAGAAGAGTTTCACTTGATGCTTACCGATGCAGATATGCAATATACCTCAGAAGGAACTATTGAACCTGCACAAGGTGATGCTGAAGCAATCATTGACTTCACACAAACATTACTCACATTAGACTTTTGGACATTGCTTTCCTTTTCAATACCGTTGACAATTATGGCAGTATACGGATTAAGTATATATGCTGGTGTTAAATGGATACAAAGGAAACTATCATAATATGAGTAAGGGTTATATCGTAATAGCACAGAATAACGACACCGTTGATTATTTAGAGCAGGCGTATGCACTCGCACTCAATTTAAAACTGACACAGACGGTTGTGTGCGGTCTAACAGTATGTGTTGATGCTAATACTAAGAAACTTATCAAAGCAAAACACAAGAAAGTATTTGATCATATTGTTGATATACCGTGGCAAGATGATGCAGATGGCAAGTCTTGGAAAATTAATAACAAGTGGAAGTATTACTATATGTCACCGTATGACGAGACAGTTATACTTGATACTGATATGATATTCCCTACAGATGTAAGTCATTGGTGGGATATAATGTGCCAACGTGATGTATGGGCAACAACTAAAGTTAGAACATACAGAGGCGAAGTAGTTAAAAGCAATTTCTATAGAAAATATTTTGCCGCCAACAACTTACCTAATGTGTATACTGCATTCTTTTACTTTAAAAAATCAGAACTTGCAAGTGAACTATTTGCAATGGTTGAACTTATATTTCAAAATTGGGAACGCATGTTTTTTAAATATATGCCAAATGGCAAACCAGATTGGCTAAGTGGTGATGTTGCGTTTGCTCTTGCTATGCAGATATTAGGCATTGAACATAAATGTACAAGAGAAAATATTGATACTGTACCTACATTTATTCATATGAAGAGTCATGTACAGAATATACCAGATACTCGAATAAGTGAGACATGGAGCGAAACATTACCTACATATTATAACACTTATAGTGATTTTAAAATAGGTAATTTCCAACAACTTTACCCATTTCATTATGTAGAAAAGGACTGGATAACAAGTAATAAGATTAAACAATTGGAAAAGGATTATGGCAAAATTAACTGAAGCAGAAAAAAGACGTAGACGATTTTTAAAAAATAAAAAAGATGCAGGTGGAACAATAGCCGAACTACAAAAGCAGGTTTCAAATGCCGATGTGTATATTTACTTTGACGATGATGGCGAAATAATGGCAGTATCGCCTACTAAACAAAAACTTGGTAAAGGTATTAAAGAAGAAATATTCACACGTGAACAAGCATCAATACTCGAAAATGTAGATACAACTGGTTTTAGAATTAGACAAGACAGTAATGTTGATACAGTTTTTATTATTGAGAACAAGCCTATTGAATCTGTATTTGTTAAAAGTGAAGATGATTTTGTTAAACTTGTTGAATTCAACAAAAGCAAAACTGCTGATATCACTGTCACTACTAAAGATAAAATGTTTATGGTTACTTTATCAAAGAAACAAAAAACAAAATATAAAAAAATTGCAACTGATGAAGCAACTGCAAAAGGATCTAAGGCATTAAAGTTTTATTTTACAAGTAAAAATGACCCGCACTTTATGATTTATTCCATTAATGTTAAATTGCCTGATTTAATTACTAAAGACGAAGTTGCAATACCTATTCCTGCAAACTTGCACGAATGCAGTATATATACTATTGGATTGTTCGATACTTATAGCAGAAATTAATTTTTCATGATAAATATGTGTGTACTTAAAAATACACACAGGACGCATACATGGCAAAAATTGATGTTACAGAATTAGACATATTCTATATTTCATACGATGAACCTAATTGTGAAGAACATTGGGCAGACTTATTAAACAAAGTTCCTTGGGCTAAACGAGTTCACGGAGTCACTGGCTTTGACGCCGCACACAAAGAATGTGCAAATCAATCAGAAACAGATCGCTTTATCACAGTAGACGGTGATAACATTGTTATGGACGACTTCTTTGAACAAGTATTAGACGTACCAGAAACAGACCATGATGGCAATGACATTAGTAAATGTATCTTTAGTTGGAATGCAAAGAACATTCTAAACGGATTAGTATACGGCAATGGTGGGCTAAAGTGTTGGCCTACTGAATATACTAAAAGCATTAACACACATGAAGCCGCACAAGATGGCGAAGGCATGGAGTTTTGTTGGAAGTTAGATTACATACAACTCAACGACACGTTCAGTGAAGTACATCAAACAGCAAGTCCTTTCCAAGCCTTTAGAGCAGGGTTTAGAGAAGGTGTTAAAATGAGTACTGACCAAGGTGCAAGAGTATCACCAGATGAATTTAAAGAAAAAATATGGTGGCAGAATTATAACAGACTACAAACATGGTGCAACATTGGCACTGATGTAGAGAATGGCTTATGGGCCATATACGGAGCAAGACTTGGTTGTCAAATGACTGTACTAACTGACTGGGACACTAATTTAATCAGCGACTACGATTGGTTTAAGTCATTTTTTAACGATACAATTATTCCTCGTTTCCCAGGAGACGAATTATGTAGATACACAAAAGCAACCTGGGATAAAAAAATGTTAGAGATTGCAATCAAAGACATTGGTACCGAACTAAATGATAGTATTAATGAAATGATGCTGTTCGACCCAAATCCACAAATGTGTAAATTCTTTAAAAGAACTTATGTTAATCCAAGAAGATGGGGTGCAATGATTAGAGAAAAACAAATACAAGAACTCTTAGAAAAAGGATTAATACAGTAAATGAATAAACTTTGGTTTTTTGGTGATAGTTTTTGTCATCCGTGTGATGATGAAGCACTACCTATTTGGTGGGGCACCTTGCTATCAAAAAAAATTAATAAAGAAATAGTATTAAAAAGTGCTGGTGGTCAAAGCATAACAGATACAGTTGTAAAATTAAATAATTCTTTTCGAAATATAAAATCAAATGATACTGTAATGATCTCATACACTACTCCTTATAGAATTTACTTTGATAATTTGAGTGTGAGTTTTGTTGACAATGAGATTACTAATCCACAGCATTATACACAAAGACAGTTAGATGCTATTAGGTTGTATATGTTAGAACTGTACACTGAAAGTCATCAAAATGTACAATGGATAACTTATGTATCATACATACAGAATCAAATAGTGCCTATGTTAGAAAAAAATAATGTTGAAGTAAAACAGTTTTACTCATTTAAAAAACATCCTATACATAGTCCTACGCCTATATTAGATTTACCAGAGGCGGCAGAATGGGTACTCGAAAGAGGAGATCATAGTGTATTAAGCACACATGGACATTTTGGCAATAACGAAGTAGGAAATTTTAATTTAGAGTGGGCAGAACATATATATGAGTAATTATGATCAAGCCGCAGATAAGGCCAATAAACAATTAGATGACATAAGCGAAACAATGTGTTACGCAAAGTGGACGCAAGTTTCTATGCACTTAACAAACGGCAAGACTCATAGTTGCTATCATCCACCTACACATGATATAGACGTTGAAGAATTAAAAACAAATCCTACAGCACTACATAACACAAAAGAAAAGAAAGAGCAAAGAGCTCAGATGTTAGCAGG
>OBMK010000620.1_pt1 | contig 33894 bp, 50 predicted proteins | sample 1539081 | NCBI WGS metagenome assembly OBMK01 (sample SAMEA3355528, study PRJEB22509) | marine metagenome | biome: marine; feature: river plume; material: water | place: USA | collected 2010-08-07 | depth 0.5 m | reverse complement strand
ATTAGATTTATTATGAATATTAATAAAAAAGAATGTACTGAATTAGATTGTGACAATTTGATACCTAGTAAAGATGATTGGTGTAAATATTGTTACATAAAAACTACTTATGAAGAAATCAACAAAAAAACAGATAGAAAAATTAGACCTATGAATGAAAATATGGCTCTAATATCATTAAACGATAATTAAAAAAGGACAATAAAATGACTATAAAAGAACTAATCCAAAAGCTAGAATCATACGAAAATAAAAATGAACAAATTTGTGCTATTTTATGGAGTGAAGATGATGTAAGGTCTAGAAATTGTGACGATAATGGTGTAGATGAACTAGATGAAGATTTTAAAGGTGAAAAACTAACTAGTAAACAAATAGGTAGTGTTTTGTCTCTAATAGATGATTGTCACGATGCCGAGTATGGTGTAAATTGGTATTCAATAGACAATCACTTAGAATCAATTATTAATAATTAAAAAAAGGACTAAAAAATGAGTAACAGAATATTAATGGATAGACTACAAGATATAGACGAACAAATAGACGATATTTGTTATCAAATAAAAAAGCTCAAAGATTGTGGGCAGCCATTTGTAGATAAAACGATAAAAAAAACTACCCTAGAAATTAGATATGATGAAATTTTAATGATGTTAGATGAATACCAAAGGAGCTTATAATGGAAAATAAACTAGTAAAAGATAAAACCTTAACGATTAGATGTAACCAAACTACCCTAGATTTATTGACTAATATTTCTAGGCAAATGGACACTTCTCAAGGCTGGATAGTTCGAAAAGCTATAACAGAATATCATGCAAAGTACACTTTAGAGAAATAAAAAAGGACTAAAAAAATGAGCGATGAAAAAAGAGAAATCACCTCTGGATTTCCTAGATTTATTCCAATTCCACTGAATTTTATAAGAGAAACTAACAAGCCGATGGACTTATTTGTCTATACGATCCTTTCAACTTATGCAAATTGGGACACTGGAGAGTGTTTTCCATCTTATGAAACAATCAATAGAGAATTTAGTGTTAGTCCACCTACATTTTCAAAAACTATCATAAGATTAGAGAAATTAGGTCTAATTACAACTGAAAAAAGGCCAGGTAGAAGTACGATTTATAAGGTCTTTACTACTAAAGAAACTTTACCACTACCACTTAAAAAAGTTAAGGGGGGTACTAAAGAAATTTTAGTGCAACCACTTAAAAAATTTAATACTAACATAGATATAATTGAACCTAGATATAAAGAACATAAACTAGTCAAAGATAATCAAGCTACGGATGAAAGGATTGAATCTGTTTGGGAGATTTATGGTCGTAACAGACCAAAGGCAAATAAAAAAAATGCTACCACTCAAATTGAAAAAGCGATTAAAAAAATTGGCTATGAGTTGCTTTTAGAGAAATTAAACAAGATTTGCTCAGTTTATGACCTCTATGATGATGAACAAAAAAAATATATACCAATGGCAACGACCTTTTTTAACCAGGAGAGATACCTAGACGATATTTCTGCGTTCATCCAACCTTTGCCACTAGAATTAAAAGATAAAGCCTACAATACCCTTGAAAACGCATCTGAGGGGAAATTAGAGCTTAATTCGGTAATGAATAATGACTCAAAGGTGAAAAAGCTCATAATGTGTCTTGAAAAAGAGGACTTAATCACTGGAATCGACCTTATGGATCAACATCTGCACTCAGTGGTCAAACTGAAAGGTGGATGGGATGAACTCAAGCTCATGCTAAAGAATCCAGACCTCTATCAAACCCTCATAGCAACACTCAAGCTAGTAGAGGAGAAAAACATAAGAACTGCTTGGATTTGGACTGAAAAAAAGATTAGACCAAGGCAAGTTATTTTATAAAAAAGAATTGACATTTGAATATACAGAAACTAAATTTATGGTACAGATACACAAAAGGACTAAAAAAATGACTGAATTTGACGAGATAACATTCCATAAAGACCAAGCAAAACAACTTATGACATCAGGATTTGAGCTAGGATTAAATGCCATGCAATCTGCTATTATGATGGAAATAATCCAATGTGTAGAACCTAAAGAGGCGAAAAGAATCAAAGAACACTTAAAAAAGAACCTGGAGCGACCAACCTATGAAAAAAAATCAGTTTGTCAATTGTAGACACTGCAAGATGAAAAATATTAACAACATCTATGCAGAAGAATTTAGTTGTGACATTTGTGTTGAACTAAAAGTTGATCAATTTGATAGCTACCTAAGTGGTGATAAGAAATCACTCTACAAGAGTATCATCCACTATGAGGACTATGACAACAAAGAGCGAGAGAAATTAGGACTCAAAGTATATGACCCTAATAAGAAAAAAAGAATAGCTTCACTAATAAATGAGCTAGAAAACAGACCAATAGACGAAGTAATTTTAAACTACCAACAAGGACTACTAGATGAACAAGCCAACACATAACATTGACAACAACGAATACCACAGAGGCGAATTAGGACATTTACTATCATCATCAGATATGAAGGTACTATATCGTAAATCAGGTGCTCACTTAGAAGTTAAAAAAAGCCAAGTGCACCATGAAACTCCTTTAATGGCTTTGGGTACTGCTTTTCACTCATTAATGCTTGAGCCAGAGTCATTTGACGATGAATATGTCATTCAACCTGAGTTCGAAGTAACAGAAGTAGATAAAAAAACAGGCGAACTCAAAGCTAAGACAAGTGGATGGAAAAGAACCAATGATTACAAGGAACAACTCAGTGCTTTTCAGAAAAAAAATGCTGGATTAAGAATCTTAACCGAAGATGAAATGTCTCAATTACTCTCAATGAGAGCTTCAATGGGTAAATCGTCTATGTTCAAAGAGTATTTTGTAGATGCAAAAGGACACAATGAAGCTACCTATGTAGATGGTCGTTTCAAAGTTCGTTGTGACAGAATCTGTGAAGTAGATGGTAAAACAATCATCATAGACATCAAAACAACAGACGATGCAACCCCAGAAGGCTTCAAAAAAAAGCTACACCAAATGGATTATGACCTTTCAGCAGTAATGTACCCAGATATTGCCAAAGCAGATGACTTTATATGGGTCGTACAAGAGCGTGAAGCACCTTTTGCTTGTTGTTGGTATAAGATGTCCGACTGGATTCATAAACTAGGTACAAGTAAGCTAAACAAGGCTCACAAAGCACTAGAGCAACAAGAGTTGCCGATGGGTGGATTCTCTGGCCACCAAGCTGAATATGAAATTACGGAGCTGTAATGCCTTATTACCCAATATTTTTAGGATGGATAATAGTAGGAATAATGGCAATAATAGCCTATAAGGAAATGAAATGACAACAAAAATGCAACGAACTGCAATCACTCTCGAAGAAAAAGATATGAGATACTACGAGAAAGTGAAAGCAGACAGATCATTATTTTACTCAGACCTGGTTCTCATGGGACTAGACCAAGTAAAAAAAGATAGAATGAAAAAAAAGGCAGAATGGATAGCAAATGGTTATCTCAATGCAAAAATGTCTTTCTATAATGCAAATGGAAGAGATGTCATATTTCACATTAAGTGCGAGTTTGGCAAAAGCATCAAGAAAGTAAAGCCAATTAGGATATTAAGCATAGAACAATGGGGTAAAACTCAATATTTAGTGACTTATTTCATAGATGGTAAACAAAAGGAGTCAAAAGTGGCTCTAGGAGTAATATCAGACGAGATAATGGGTCTAATGGACTCGGTAATCTTAGCAATAGATACAATCAACAAAGCAACAGAAGGATAATAAGATGATTTCACTAGAAACAATTTCAATTAACGGGCAAGAATATGTATTAGCTTCAAGTGTAATTGAAAACACACAAGCAAAAACGAACACTGATGGTATGATTTACTCAGTAGTCAGAACTTATAGTGCTGGTGTGCATATCGGTTATGTTAAGAATTTAGATGGCACTCAATGTGAGCTTGTTGATTCAAGACGATTGTACAATTGGTCAGGTGCTTGTTCACTTAGTCAGGTGGCTTTAGATGGTGTTGATGTTGATAACTCAAAGATTGCAAAAGTTTTACCTTTTATCACATTAACTCAAGCAATAGAGATAATTCCTTGCACTCAAAAAGCAAAGGATTGTATTCAAGGAGCAGTAGAATGGGCAAAATAACTATTCACGATGGCTCAGGCTATGGCTCAGGCTCAGGCTCAGGCTCAGGCAATGGCGATGGCTCAGGCTATGGCTATGGCAATGGCAATGTCGATGGCTCAGGCTATGGCTATGGCTCAGGCTATGGCTATGGCGATGGCAATGGCAATGGCGATGGCTCAGGCTATGGCTATGGCAATGGCAATGTCGATGGCTCAGGCTATGGCTATGGCTCAGGCTATGGCTATGGCGATGGCAATGGCGATGGCTAGTTGTTATTTATATAATCAACAAAGCAACAAATCAACAAAGCAACAGAAGGATAAAACATGGAATTTGCAAATATACCAATCGAAACAGCTAAACAACTCATTCAAGCGTTCTCATTTGAGAGCCAACTTGTAAAGAATTGGTCAGTTGAACAAACAAGAAATGTGCAGATAGCACTAGAAACAATCGAATTTCCAGTAGAGGAAGAAGTATAATGGCATCGTTAAATAAAGTTCAAATCATCGGCAGACTTGGTAAAGACCCTGAAACAAGAATGACTCCATCAGGAGCTAAAGCAGTCTCATTTTCAGTAGCAATCTCTGAAAAGTATAAAGGAGAAGAAAAAACTGAATGGATCAATGTTGTTCTATGGAATAAAGTTGCAGACATAGCAGAGCAATATTTAAAAAAAGGCTCAGAAGTCTACATTGAAGGCAAAATGCAGACCTCAAGTTGGGAACAAGATGGCCAAAAGAAGTATAAAACAGAAGTAATCGGCTTCACTATGCAAATGCTTGGAAGCAAACAAGATAATCAAGGTCAAGCTCAAGGTGGATTCACCCCATCTCCTGCACCATCTCCTGCTCCAACTCCAGGCTATTTCCCTAACCCTCAAGAAGATTTACCCTTCTAAAACAAAGGAAAAACATGAGTAATTTAAAACTATGGGATTCAGTCTGTGTAACTGACCCAGCGATGACAAAAAAAGCTAATGTTGGGGGTAATAAGATTACTTCCATCAAGCCACAATACCAAATTAAAATGGCAACAGAGGCATTTGGCCCTTATGGAACAACATGGGGTTTTAGCGATATTGAGTATAACTACTCCCTTGAACATTATGGACTCGTTGTATTCAAAGCAACCTTTTTCTTCCCAGAAGGAGAGTTTGTAATCTCTAACTCAATCAAGATTTGGAAAGATAATGCCAAGACTAAACTAGACGATGATTTTGCTAAGAAATGTGAAACAGATGCACTCACTAAAGCTCTATCTAAACTAGGGTTTAATGCAGATATTTTCATGGGTTACTTTGATGATATGAGATATGTCGAACAAGCAGCATCAATGACTGCTCAGAAATCTGCACCAAAACAAGCAGTTGATAACTCTAAGTTGATCGGTGGAATCAAGAAGATTGAAGCCTCCCTATTAGGAATCAAAGACTACACTTACATGGTTAAACCTGATGAATACTTTGAAGGTAAAACTTACGATGAATTAGTAGTTGTCGGTAAAGAACTAAAAGAGATTCTAAATACATTAAAAGGTGTTGAATGATGAAACATTGGGAAGCACCTGAGAGATTGGGTTACACTGGAGAAGAGACTGAAATGAGAAAACCTACACAAGACGAAGTAAATAAAGCCATTATGCAAAAGATGGCATCAGAAGATGTTTTGGCAAGTGTCGGCAATCACGACAAACATTACTCAGATAAAGATGTTGAACCGATTACAATCATAGAAGAAACTATGGAGAGACTTACCAAAGCTGGGATAGGCCCAAAATATTCACTTAATATCTGCTTGGGGTTGAAATACTACCTCAGAGCAGGAATGAAAGATAGTGAAAGTGCATCGAAAGACCTAGAGAAAGGCTTAAACTATATGTACCGAGCCGAAATGGGCGAATGGATAAAGAGGTTTTAAATGAAATATTGCCCTAATTGTGGAAAGTTTCAAAAAGTAAAAACAAGATATACTCTACCAGATCAAGATAATGTTTATAGGCAAATTGCTTGTCTCACTTGTAAGGATGTCTATTACACTCAAGAAACTGAGATAGATAAAACAACATTCCTACTAGCCAGGAAGAATCAACGAAATGTATAAAAGGATCTTTAGTCTTAACTATGATGGCAAGATTCCATCTAAGAAGAACCAAACGAGATTCACTATGGGAAAGGGCAGAGGAGGCAAAGGGTTTCCTCGTGCCTACTCCTCAAAGGAATATAAAGATTTCGTTCTTGATATGGACTCACAATTCATATCTCAAATGGACTACCCAGATGAACCACTTGGATTAGTACATATTGAGTTTGAGTTCAGGTATGCCAAGGAACAAAAAACCAACTCGGCCACTGAGGCTTCTAATATAATCGATGCCTTAGAAGAAATTTCAATCATTAAGAATGGTATAGTACCCAACTTTACTGTTAAGAGTGAGAAGTCATTTAGAGATGGATGCACCATCAAGATAATGGAGTTAGAAAATGAATAAGGAAGCTAGAGGTTTTTGGTCAGTTGGTGGATGTAAAATAATTGAAGACCCTAGAATACCAATAGAGAAAGATGACAAACCATCTTTTGATAAAGAAGCTTTTAGAGACTTAATAGAGAATATGCAAAACCAAACACCTACTAACCCAATGTATAGTATTACGAGTAATCAAATGTCTCACTATATGTCTTTAATATCTGAGAACAAAGAACTTAAAGCAAAGATAATGGAGTTAGAAAATGAATAGTTTAGTAACAATAGTCTGCACACTTACAGCATTATATCTAGGGGTTAAACTTGGATATGATGCTGGTAGTGAAGTAGGGTTTGATAAGGGTTTTGACAATGGAGCTGAATGGGCAACATATCAAATGAAAGCAGAAGCAGTCTACCACAACAAAGCTATCATTGACGATAACTCTGTCTTTGTGTGGAATGACTAACTATCTCTCTTGAACGTGTAAATGATGGCCTGTCCCAGCATCATGAAACTCAACCCTATACTTCTTCTGTAAAGATTTCTGTATAGCCAACTCTTGTTTTTTACGAGTAGCTAGGTCTTTCGATAAATTACTTACCGAGAAATCCATCCCAACTCCCCTAGTATGGCTCTTCCCCTTCCTCTCTTTAACAAACTCAGTTCCAGATGTTATTAAAGGGGTGACACCATACTTAGAATAAGCTGCCTTTGTATCATTCATTATTTTCTTTACGATAGGCTTTGCTCCAACGAAACTAACTTCCTTCTTAAATTTCAAGCCAATCTTACTAGCGTAATCCTTATAAACCTTTTCCTTTACCTTTAAGGCTTTTTCTTTAGGAGTAAGAAGACCTAACTTCTTAGCCCCCTCAATACCTTGTTTACCATAATCAATGCTTGTGTCAAAAGCCTCTTTTGCACTATCAATACCTTCATTTGTAGCATCAATTCCACTACCAATTATACCAAGTCTATTCTCACCATCTTCTTGTAAGTATTCTTCCTCAATAGAATCTATAACATCTGTTAGATTCATCCTAGTGCCTTTTGCTCCAGCTTTTATTGGCCTTGTAACTAATGGTTTTAAACCAGATAAAATATCATATATTAAACTTCTTTTATTCTTTTTGAGAAATTTAGACAACCCAATCTTATCACCATACTTATCACTTAGGTATCTAAGAGTTCTCAATTCATTGCCAGAGAAATCAAACTTACCTATTGCTTGAGATTTCCTTCTTTCTAAAACAGCTTTTTTTCCAATAGACTCTTCAATTGCTATTTCACGATCAAATTTCTTAGAAATAATATCTTTAGCTTCACGAGATAATGCAAATAAAGGAGTAAGTGTTTGCGAAACAGGAGCACCTTTAACAACTTGTAATCTAACCTTTTTAAGTACACCTTCTATGGATTTATTAATGCCATCTTCATAGCCTTTGCCTCTTTTAATAGGGGATAGTATGTTTTGATTTAGGCTAGCCATTTCTTCAAAGTAATCAGATACATCTTTCTTCAAAGCATCTGCTGGCATAGCATCTACTATTTTATTCCTTAAATCCATCCACATCTTTTTAACAGATTTTGATCCTACTGTATTACTTTGGCTATTTGCATCAAATGCAATATCAGCTAACCCAGATATTTGCTCCCTTAACTTATCAGCACTAATCACTCCATTATCAGTAGCACTCTTTACGGCATCAGCTAAAGTTTGCATCTTGGTGTTTTGTAAGGATTCAACTCCAACTTTTCCACCCTTGTATTTTTCTATTATTTCAGAAACATCAATGTTAAAGTCTTTTAATAATACATCTAAGTCTTTACTCTTCTCACCAAGTGCGTCTTCAATTATACTAAGGGCTTCCTTTACATTTTCATTTGAGAAACCCTCTGCTTCAATACCTTTTACATTTAGCAAGTCTTTCTCACTCATTGGAGATTCTATTTTTCTAAGCTCACCTAAAGCATCTGTGGTTCTACTTCCATCTAATTTTTTTCTACCCATAATCCCACCGACAGTAGTCCCTAGTAGAAAATCGATTAGAACCTCATTAGCCTCTTGATTATCGCTAGTTAGTCTAAATAAAGCGTCTTGAGATACACTAGGCATATCTTCAATTACTTGTCTAACCATAGCTCTGGGTATTTTCATAGTTCCAGGTTTCGGAGCATATTCACCCATAGCTTTCAATAAATAACTTGGAAGCCCCTTTGTAGCAATGTTCTCAGCTATATCACCCTTGACTCCAACTCCAAACTTAACAGCATCATCAATTGATTCCCCAGCTTTCTTAGATACACGCCCTAAAGCACCAGTGCCAAAAACCTTGTTAGACTTAGCTAATTTAGAGGCCCACTGAGGCATCTTTGTTCCTGGTATGAAGTTCAATATATTCATTGCTTCTTTTGCAAGCTCTGCTGAATCAGTATCTTCTTTGGAATTAACTGCAAGCCTTTGAATAAAATCAGACTGAGAATTTGATCCGTTAAACGCTGCAATAATAGCTCTACCTGGGAGTGTCGTTAAATCCTCAACACTAGCCATCCACTTTTTAAATGAAGCACCATCAGTACCATCTTGTCTAGTTGCTTCAAATGTCTCAGGAAACAATGCCTCTTCCAAAGTACCTGTCTTTTCACTAATAGCCATGTTCTGCTTGGCTTTACTAAGTGAACCTTTGGCGTAAATGTTATCTACATCTATTTTACCATCTACAATAGGGGCGTTTTTTAAATTAAGATAACCTTTTGCTAACTTCAATTGATTCTTTAAATTAGTATTATTTTGATTCTTAGCAAACTGATCTTCTAGTCTAGCTACACTTTCAGGAGTAATTTTAGTTACATCTGTTTTTCCAAGTCTTTTCTCAAACTCTTTTAAAGCATCTTCTCTGATTTTTTTAATTTTATTAATATCAACTGAGTCTTCCTCAATAGCTTGGGGGATATTTTTTATCGGCTCTGCTTTTTGATAATCTTGAATCATGCCAAGTCCCATCTGCATTTCTAGGTCAAGATTTTCCATTGGAGCTTTAGTAGGTTGCTCTACTGGAGCTACCCCTGTTTCGACATCCATCGCCATATCCCTGATTTGATCTGGATTATAGCTATTCATTGCATCGTATGCGTATTGGTCTTCTGCATCCTCAAAGAAAGCTCCCTCTTGAGGAGTCTCTTGAGGTGGTGGAGTCTGTGCTACTTGAGGGCGAGCTTGAGGGGGTGGAGTGGATGTTTTAGGTTGTTCAATTAATTGAATCCTATTGGGGTTTAGCTTATCTTTGACTTTATCAAATTGTTGTTTAGTGAGTGACTTCCACTCACCCTTCTTGTTTAAAGCCTTGGCGTAGTATTTATTTGCCATTATTAAAACTCACTCTCTAATTGTTCATCAGTTACAGGTGGTGCATCACCTATTGACACTGGAACTCCAGCAATAGTTGCTTGAGTATTTGAATCATCCTTTGGGGTAAAGCTAAAGAAGCTATTACTTGAGTTGCGATCAATAGTTTTATCATATTCTGCATCTTGTTTTGCTCTAGCTTCTTCTTTTTCTTTTTGATCAATAGCTCTAAGGGCTTGTTGTTCTTTGAATTTAGCACCATCAAATCCAGCATCTTTATAATCTTTAACTGTATTGTAGATACCATCTAGTTCACCATACATCTCCATCATTGCTATCCCAGGGTTAGTAACTCCTCGCTCTTCTAAAGCACCTATACCACCAACTTCTCTAGAATATATTTTATTAGCATCTTCATAGTTCATGTTGTATGTTTCAGCATCAGCAGCAACCATCTCTTTAAATGATTGTAAGAACTGAGGAAATGTTGAAAATGTACCAGCACCAAGGTTGAACATTAACTTATTATACTCTTGGTCAGACACAGCAGTACCAGAGATAAACTTTTTATATCTATCTAAATATTTACCAATTGATGCTCTAAACTCATTTGCTTTCTGAGTATATTCTTTACTACCAATTCCTATTTCATTTAGGAACTTCTTACCACCATCAGGGAGGGCATCTAGTGAACCAAATGGAACGAAACCTGGAGTCTCACCATTTTTTGTCTCTATGACAGCTTTTTTAATAGCTTTAACTAAAGATTTAGATTGAGAAACCATAGCTCTCACACCTTGTGAACCAGATAACCCAAAGTCTTTAGATGCTTTGGCTGCTAATCCTTGTCCAAATTGTTGGTCTTTCCTTGTTTCAGCTTTGTTCTTAATCTTATTACTTTCCTGACTAACTTTGAGCCTATCATCTTTTTGCCTGATAGCTTCTGTATCAACATATCTCTTCCAATCATCACCTTGACCAAGTCCAAAAACTTTGTCATATCCAGCAAGGTCGTATTTGTCTTTAGATGCTACTCTCAAGCCTTCTATCTCACCTGACTTATCAGAGATTAGTTTGTCTTGTTCAGCTTTCATGTCTTCTGGAGTCATGCCCTCTTTATTCAAGATGTCGGCAGAAAGAGTTTTATACTTCTCATTAATGCCTTGACCTAATCCAAGCATATTGTTGATACCAGTATCTCTGCGTTGTTGCTCAGTAGAATCCATTAAGAATTGAGCACCAGCTTTGACGGACTCTGGATTACCACTAAAGAACTTAATCATATCTCTTTTTTCAGGTGGTATATCTAACTCGTCTGCCATTTGGTTCAGGTATGCCTCGCCATCTTGTATCGCCCGATTGAAATCAGCTTGATTGTAACCATCAACTGCTTGACCTAATCCTTGACCACCAGCTTTAGCTAATCCTTCGATTTGCATTGCACTTGTATCTGCTTCTGCTCCAGCAAGGTTTACTGCCATTGCTCCAAATTGTTCACCAGCCATTATACTACACCCCTTTTAGCAAATATGTTTCTTACCATTTCACTATTTTTTAAACTATTTGTCATAGCATTTTGCAACATATTTAATCTATTCTGTTTTGTGTTAGCTTCAAAAGTTGCTTGAGTTCTATCCTCTTGAGCGTTAAGGAATCCCATTTTGTCACCATACTGAGATGCAGCAAGTTTTCTATCTCTTTCTGCTTGTCTGTTTGAAAATTGTTGTTGTCTGCGAGCTTCTTCTAGGCGTTGTCTGTCTGCCTTCTTACGCTCCTCATTAGCTTGATAGCTAAGATACATATCAACAGCAGTTCCACCGACTGCACCAATAGCAGAGCCAACAGGCCCACCAGCTAAAGCACCTATGCCAGCACCCACAGAAGCAAGGCTACCATCAGTTTTCATCTGAGATTGATTGAACCCATTGAATCCACTTGCATCATATCCATTGCCACTAATTTTCGGTTGAGCATCATATCCATTGCCACTAATTTTCGGTTGAGCATAATATTCGAAGTCAAAGTTATCTTGTTGATTGAAACCTGTATCTCCAAGCCCCATTGGGGTACTATCACCACCCAAAACATATGCTTTACTAGTATCAGTTAATATATCAAACTTATTGCTTCTAGGAAAAGTGTTTTCAAATCCTAAAGTTATGTCTCGATCAGTAGGTCGTTTAGGATTATTTCTGTTTCCATACTGCCCTAATAATGGGTTGAAATCTTTACTACTTAATGTCATAATATTTTCCTTAATTTTTCTTTAGTGATAACAATGGGTTAATTGAATTAACCGAACCAACTATTAGCATTTCTCTTTAGAGCTGCTAAATTAGCAGCAGAGCTACCATCTGGGTAATAAATTCTTTTTGGGTCTTTGTACTCAATGTCTAATCTGAATGGTAAAGCATCAGCTCCACCCATTGGAGATAAGTCTAGGTAATACATTTTTTCACCCTTTGTTACTGGTCCAGTTTTGTACATCACGCCATCACGAACTATATATTCAGGCATTGTCTCTGTGCCACCATACTTCTTGGGCATATGTTGCAATCCGAGAACTCCGTTGAATCTAGAATTACCATCTATCAACATTTTTCCAGTTGAATCCCTAGGCTTATCCCTCATTATACCAGAAGCATCTTTAATATCATCAATCTGACTAACTATTTGATCTGGAGTAACAATTTCTAATAAAGTATTCATAGCATCACGATCAAGTGCTTCTAATGTTTCCCTTGATGTTACACCCTGGTTTATAAGAGTCTGCTTAATTAAGTCTTTCTCAGAAGTCAAATCTTGAACTTTTTTTGTAGCCAGAATATCACCAGTAGCTACTGTTTCGCCAGCAAATTTATACCCAGCCTCTTTGGTAGCATTTATAAAGTCTTTGCGAGACATAGGCATATCACCTGGGGCCAAGTTGTTTACATATGCTGTCCACATTGAATCCATGTCTTTATCTGTCTGGTCACGCTCACTCCACTTATTATCAGTTTCATTGTAGTCTTCATCATTCCAGTTTTGAAATAAGAACTTTCCCTTAGTGCCTTGAATATCGCCTTCTAGAAAAGTCATGTCTTCTAACTCAAATGGAGTGAAGTTAGGATCTGAAATGAAGTAATTAATACCAGCGTCAAGTGACTCTAATAATTCATCAGAAGCATTGCCACTACTAGCTTTAATTTCTTTCATAAGAGTATCGCCAACTAAAGAGTTCTCTTGATTCTGAACTTTCTTATCGAAGGCCCACTTAGCATAGACTTCATCTTTCTCTGCATCATTCATCACTCCAGTTCTTGTAGCTCCAATCTCTTCTGCATAGATACGATCTTTATCTTTTTGTGGAATTTTATCCCAAGCACTAAGTCGCTGTGCTGTCAAATCTTCTGGTGAATCAAAAGAAAAGCCTTTCCAATCATTATATTTAGCTTGAATCTCACCAGGATTTTCAAAGTTTAATCTTGATATTAGGTCGTTAGCTTTGTCTCTATTGGCTACTAACTTGGCTTGATAATTAACATCATTCAGTTTAGTTATAGCTTCAGGGTTATTAGTAACATAATTCCAATATTCATTATTAGGGTCGTTAACTGCCATCTGTCTAGCAAACTCAAGACTCTCTTTAGTATTACCTGATTGCATCATCTGACTGAATAACATCTGCATCGATGCTGCTTGTTTAGCTGCTTCACCTGACTTACGCTTTAAGTTGGCAAGTTGTAATTGCTCTAAGCCACTAGATGTGTTATTAGCGTTCTTAGCCTCTAACATTAATAACAAAGACTCTCTTGCTCCACTTCCACCAAAACCCTCTTGAGCGAGCTTCTGTGAGTATTGCTCCATATTGAGTTGATTCTGCCTAGCAGTGTCTCGTAAGAATATTTCCTTTTGCCTCTGTGCTATCTCGTCTTGAATACCCTCTGCTGTTTTACCAGCTGGGTCGATTACATCAGAACCTATCTTCTCAATAATCTTAGTTTGCTCTGCTGAATCCTTAGTAGCCAAACCCATAGTCTCGTCAACTACTGGGTCTGGTGTTTTAGGATCTAAAGCAATCTGAGCATCTTGTGCAACATCAACTGATGGAGTTGGAGTCGGAGGAACTAAAGATGGTGGAGGAACAATAGGAGTAGCAGGTGTGCTTTGAACAACAGGAGCTACTGGCTTTGGCAAACCAAGTTGTCCAGCAGAAGGGTCAACTACTGGGTCTGGGGCCTCAACCTTCGGCATATCTACTTTAGGTAAACCCATTGTAGGAGCTGTTGTAGCTGGGGTAGCCATTGGAGCTACTGGAGCTATCGGAGCTATCGGAGCTATCGGAGTGGTTGTAGTAGTGTCATTAGCTGGTGAGCCAGTTAGACCAGTGAGTATTTCTTCTGCCATAGTATAAACCTTTGTTTTTCTTATTATTAAAGATATAATATTACTTCGGCCCTTGAAAGCTACTTCTTAATTTATTAACAATCTATCAACATTGTCTATATATGCTAAATAGGGGAGGGCCGAGCGTTAATTGGTACTTTTGTGGGAATGTTTAAAACTATCTTCGCCACCTTCACGAACTAAATTGTAGGCAAGGTGAGCAGCATTTTTGTAATAAGCCTTCATCCAAGAGAATGATTTATCAGCCTCAACAAGCATTAGATCAAGAAACAAATCATCGCAATCTTTTCTGTTAGCACAGATTTTTTCATAACTACCTTCTTTGTATGACATCCTCATATATGGAACAACAAGATAAGAAATGTCGTGAGCTATTGCTGGCAGCTTAAACTTCCTAGAGGACAAAAACAACAAGCTCTGTAAAGCCCATGTGAGCTTCTTATTGTTCTGTGGCCCTAGTCCATTAGCTTGATACATATGACCACATACAGGACACACAATGTTATTCTTAGTCAATGTAGACTTACATATTGAAAACATCACAGCTGAATTAAACTTTTGCACTAGAACTTCTCTCAAATGTGTACAACTTACCTATAAGTGCTTCTAACTTATCAAACCTCTTGTCTAACTTATCGTCAGAAGCTCTTATGTCATCCTTTAACTCGTTTACCTCATATTGTAACGACTTGTGTTCTGCCTTTAAAACTCGATGGTCAGAGTATAGCTTTATAATTCCTGCCACTGCTGGAACAGATAGTGTTGACAAGTAATCCTGTATCATTATACTTTATTCCGACTCTGGTTCGGGTTCGGGTTCTGGCTCAGGTTCAGGTTCAACAGGTTCAGGTCTTACTTTAGTTCCAAGCTGATATTGGTTTTCATCTGATTCATACAACTCAGTTATTGAAAATTGTATAGCCTCTTGAATACCACCAGGAAAAGCATCCTTAATGTTTTGAGGTACTGAATCGCTCCACTGTATCGGGTCTTCTGCGTTGTATTGTAAAAAAGTCGGCTCTTTATATATCTTCCCTGCTGTGGTCACATTTACATTTTTAAAAATTGTAGTTGCACCTATCATATCAACTTCACCATTAATAGGCGAGTACCAATTTATATCTATCTCTACAATATCTGGACATATTGGGAATCCATCTCTTATAATCATCTTTGTTCTCCTTAGTTGAACATCATTAAAAAATTGCCTGAGTTACCACTTGGGGGGGCAGAGGCTTCTTTTATCTCTACTCTTGAATTACTTACACTACCCCAATTTACTTTAGTAACTACACTTATACTACCAGCAGATAAGCCGACCAAACTCAATGCACCACTTACTTGTTTATTAGTGTTGTGCTGAAATTCTAAAGTCCTCCCTGATCCATCTATGTCAATTCCTGTAAACGCATTGTTTGAAATACCTGTGGCATATATGCAAGAACCTGAGCTAACCGATAGTGTTTTACTATTTGGTGTGGTACTTGCTCCGTTAGTTGCAAATACCCCTGCTCCTGAACTACCTGTGAAACTTACTGCAAACATTGAAACGGGTGTATATTGAGCTTGATTAAAACTAACGACAATATTGTTAGCTCCTGTCGGTGGATTAAGTAAACCATAACAAGCCCACCTTTGAGCCAACCCTCCAAAGTTTTGAGTCTTAATGAGGGTCATAGCTTGACCACCATATGTGCAACCTGCATATAACTCGCCATTATCCATGATAAAAGAAACAAATAAAAAGCCGTCTGACCCTGTGTTTTGAGTGTGTGCCCTTGTTAGCGATGTACTAGGCCAAGATGGGGTTTGTACATACTGAGTTTTATTTCCTATTATTAAAGCCATCTTACGCCTCTTCGCTCACTGCAACAACGTGCCATTTTGCAGCCGATTCGTCATATATACATCCCACATAAATATATTTTCCTGCAACGGTTGCAAGGGGCAAAGTTGTGCCTATTGCCACAAAAACCGCGTTCCAACTTATTGTCTTTGATACTCCATTATCTTTGATTCTTAAAGTTAATTTTTGACCATCATTTAATCCGTTTATTGGTGCGGCTATTGTAAGATTTACGGCTTGTGATCTTAAGGCAAATTGCGTGTAAATACTAGTGTCTACTGTTAGCGTTGTTTCACTTAAAGAACTACTTGCATTATAAGTCAAATTTTTAGTATAAAAAGAATCTCTAAATTTTAAATTATTACCATCTCGCCATACATTGCCGATTGTCGTGCTACCTGTTGGATAATCTGCGTGGTTTATTAGTTGACTTGCATTAATATTATTGCTAAAAGTGTTTACACCAGTAAAGGTCTGAGTTGCACTTAATACTGCATCACCTGCATTACCTGTTCCAATGATTAATTTACCACTACTATCATATCCAACTAGACCAACTTGAGTTCCTGATTGTATTAAACCTGTGATTGGCCCTGTAACTAGTATTTGGCCACCTATTGTTGCAGTTCCACTCATATTTAAGCTACTTATACCTGAAACATCAGAGCTGCCAAAGTTAGTATCGGCTTGAATATACACACCATTAGTTGAGACTATCCCTAATATTCCTGCACCTGTGTAATCAGCTTGTATAAAGCTAGTATTCCCAGATGTAGTCCAGTCTAACATATTATATGGACCTACGATTGTCAAATCACCTATTGTAACAACACCTTCAGCAGTAGCTTGTACTACATTAGTACCTGCACCATTCTGAACCTCTAGAACATTGTCTGAATCTAAAGCACTCCCTCGCTTAATAGTTAAAGCACCTCTAGTAGCATCAGTAGTAATCTCAGGAGTAGTGGAAGCATCATAGGCATCTTGTAGACTATCAGATGCAACACTTGCATTGATGGTTATATCGTTACCACTAGACACATCTAGAGTTACATTAGTTCCACCTGTTAAAGTTTTAAATTGTGCAATTCCTGCACCTGTTGTTTGCTTGAAAACATCTTCTCCACTTCCAACATTTGCTAGACTTTGAATAGGTGCGACATCTGCCCCAGTTGCTATTCCATCTAACTTAGTAATCTGTGCTGGAGTTGCTAAACCATTTAAAGAAGCAGTAGCATCTCTTATTATGTCAGTACCACCACTCACATGAGTTGATGCGTGTAATCCAGGCACAGTAGTGGGAGCTGAATAAGTACCAGTCTCATTTAAGAAATTAGTAGCTACACCTCCATCACTAAGAGTTACATTATTTACTGATGTTCCAGTTATAGCAGAATTTAAATCAACTTGAGGTGCAGTAGCACTTCCTCCTATGGTAATATTAGTGCTACCAACTACACTGGCTACCTTAGAATTTGCCAAGGTTGTGTTAGCAGCTATGTCAGTTGTATTAGATGTTATAGCATTTGATATACTTGCATCTAAATTAACAGTAGGATTAACTCCTGGAGTAGTAATATTAATATTAGTACCACCCACAACACTATCAACTTGTCCACCAGATAAAGAACTACCATTAACTACATTACCACCTCCATCTACTGCCAATAAAGTAACTGCACTAGTAGAACCTACACTACCTAAATTGACTGCTGCACTAAAAGTCTTAGCACCAGTGATCGTTTGAGGAGTTGCAATAGTCACATAGTCAGATAAAGAACCAACAGTAAAAGCAGTCTCAGTGCCAGCGTTATTACGATAATAAGGAAAACCATCTGACTTAAAGTAAACTCTGTAATATCCACTCTGAGGGTTTGTTGCTATGTCGTTTTGGAGTAAATCTATATGTGCCATGTATTCCTCAAATGATTTTCAGCTCGCCAGAAATCTCTAGTGAGCCAGTGCTATTTAATTTAATTCCAGTAGTTGCGTAAATGTCGTCCACTGGTATAATTTCTGCCTTGCTTACAACCCAGATTCTAGTGAAGTAATTTAACTCCTCTATTGTACCACCACCAAGTGAGCCACCAGGAGTTGATATTCGTACAGCTTGGGGTACTTCGATTTGATTAAGTGCTTTAGAAATGAGTTCAAAGTTTCTTCTCATTACTCTGAATTTTGACTCAAGGCTCATAGAATCATCATTCCCTGAGAATTGGTCAAACGCACTTAAATCAGGGACATATCTATTAGCCATTATCCTAGCCTACCTACTCCGAGTCCAGTTGAAGAAGCATCTAAATGGTAATAGTTTACTGCACCATCAGACAATCCTTTATTGAATACTCTAAAGTCAGATACATTCCAAGCCTTACCACCAACTAATGAGACAGGTAAAGCTACAACTGAATTACCTAGATACTCAATTGTATCAACAAGAACTCCATTGACTAGAAGTCTAAGATTAGATAAACTTGTATCAAAGACGATAGCAACAGTGTTTATTTGTCCAGCTGTTATCTCACCTGTGTAATTTAATGTTTCTCCTAGTAAGGTGAATGAAGTTACTCCACCACTATATTGATGGGTAATAGTAATTCCACCGACATTTATCACATCGCCCAAAGTAGCAGATATTTGAGTGGTAGTAAACAACAAAGTAAACCCAGTAGGAGGGATTATTGATGTTGCTTGATAAGTTACTGACGAGTTAGCCATTGGTTATACCAGTGTTGTCCATTTAGTGACTACAATATAACCACGATTAACACCAGTATTGTTGTGGTTTGTATTATCAAAAGTAAGTCCTGCATTAACTGCCATAATTATATCACCATTTGAATCCCAAGAACCTTGGCCAGCAGCTACAAAGTCAAGTGGTTTTCCATTTGCACTATTATCGTCAATAATCACCATTGAAAATGATTCAGGGAACTTTAAAGCTCCATCAAGGACAACTGTTTTAGTGGCATCACCACTATTAGTTACATTCATATTCCAAGCTCCAATATCATACTTACGCATAACATAACCTTGAGTTTGAGAAGCACCTTGAGCAATTAGATTATCTTGAAACTTAACTGTCTCAATCTTTACGCCATTGTTAGTAGTTTCCTCTGAGATAGTATTTACTTTTACTGCACTTGCACCAGTCTTTAGTAGCTTAGAGTCGATTAAATCAATGAACTGAGCTTCCGTTGGAGTGTCGCCAGTTTCGAAATAACCTTTTAAGTTTGCATCTGTTTGAATAGCCATTTTGTTTTCCTTATTTAAATTGATTCACCATTGAAGTACATTGCATAATTTCCTGTACCTAATTGGTCTTGTACTAAACCTACTTGACCAACCACAGCAGCATTTCTGTCAGTAGAAGTTGGTAGTCTCATAATGTTTTCTAGTGGATTTGTACGAGTAGCCCAGACTAACAATCCAGTTGCAAGTTCTAATTGGTAGTCTGCAACCTTATTGGAGTTTGAGCGAGATGGTCTATCTTGTACTCGATAAACTGTCTCTGTACCCACCATCTTAATGTTAGACTTATTACCACTAATCTGTAATCTAATTCTTTTGCCATTAAGATTCTTATCAAATGATATATCACCATCTAAATCTTCTGTGAAGAAACTAGCTGTCTGAACTGCCTCGTCATCTATGTAACCTTTAATGGTCAATTCTAAGTCACTAGGGTAAGCAGTGTCTCTTTCAAATGGTCGCATAAAGAAGTTTGTATTCTCATGCAATACCCAAAGAGACTCTGTTGAACCAGTTAATTCACCTAAGTCCACACTCCAACTATAATCAGAATTGTTACCACCAAAGTCATCAGTTGTTCTACGAACGAATCGACTAGACTCAGGGCCATCAAATGTTTCTATCTGTGTGATTGTATTGTTGCTAGTGTTAGCACCTACAATCATCATTAGAGAGGTTGTAGGGTCTATTCCCCTAACTATGCCTTGTCTAGAAGGTGGAGAAATCCAGTCGCTCCCAGAATAAGGACTCCACCCAATACCAACATCCTCAACGAGTCCAAGTCTAAGTGTTTTGTTAGGTTTAGAAAGGCTAGAATCATCTTTATACCATAGTATGTAATAACCATCTGGATGATAAATAGCTGTTGATCCAATAGCAGCTTTACGAATTTCGCTAGATACGAGCTGTTTAGCTCTATCATAACCCCAATTAACCCCATCAAAAACCCTTATTGTGTAGTCAGAACATAAAGCAATAAATCTGCTTCTATCCATAAATGATACAGAGCCAATGTCTGTAACTCCAACATTCTCGTCCATCAGAGTTGGTGGATAAAGAGAGCCGAAAGCAATAATATCACCAGGTGAGTTACCATTAAGCAGAGTGTTTAAAACAGATACTCGATAAGTAGAGTTCTTACAAAGAATAGTTAAGCTATCAGGGCTTCTGAATATGCCTTTAATAGAGCCATCTAACTCTTGAAACTGACCACCTGCGTAGTAGTAACCAGCACGAATAACCTTGCCACCAGTCTCAGAGTAGTAATAAGTAGAATCATTATCTGAGGCGACTGTGATATGACCTGGAGTTACTTCACCTACTAAACCATTTGGCAAAGGAGTGTAACCATAAGATGTTAAAAGCTCTCCACCTGCCAATAATGAATCAGACATAGCAATGTTATTTGTTCCACTACCAAGGGTAAAGGTGCTTCCAATAATCATTGTTCCTATGCCAGCTTGCCAATTATTAGCCTCTGCAAATGTATAAGTCCCAACCAGGCCAAATGTATATTGCTCGCCAGCTTCAACACCATAATCAGTTGTACGATAAACCTTGATACCAGTCCATTGAGTAGCGTAAACATCTATGGCAGATACCATAAATCCAGTTATAGGGTCAGGGTCGCCTATCTCCATTGAACCTATACCAGCACTTTTAAGATTCTGAGTTGAATCACCCTCAGTAGGGGCAATGAAACCTTGTATAGAAATAGTATTTTGCTCAATAGGAGTGTCACAAAATACAGTAGAGACAGACATTTCTTGTCCACCATATTCCATTAAGGCTGGGCCACTCTCTGCTGTTGTGATTCCATTGACATCACGATAGTAAGTGTAGATGAAACGATAAGCATAAGGGCCAGAACTAGCCACATTGGTTTCATTGATAACATTCAAAGAACCTACTGGGTTAGAAGAATTAAGTCTTCTTAATATTAACTCATTAGGATTACTAAGCTCTAAATAAGTTAGTTTGTCGTCTTGGAAAATAATTAAATCGTCTTTGTATGCTCTCATATTAGAAGCAGCATCAATGACATCAGTAATATTAATAGACTCAGTCCAACTACCAGAAAGTAAAGTTTTACTTACATAAATTCTATCTGATCTGTGAAGAATGTACTGACCAAGTGTCTGATGAAAGTATAAGTTGTGGACAGTTCCACCACCAGGCATCTCACCTATTCTCTCAGTTCCAGCACGAGTCTCTACATGGGTACGATATGATACAATGTTATTTGAATTACATACTTGAGTATCATTTATCTCACTTCTAGGTAAGTCTAAATTTACACCACCAAGAAATCCACTCTGTTGTCTACGAATTTCTCTGTCTGCCTGTTGTTGGCTCTTATTTCTTAATCTAGAACTCATACTGACCAGAATTGTGTGCTAGATTTTCCTATAACTTGATTGCTTTGAGAATATTTACTCCACGCTTCTTGGTCTTTTTCGTAAGTATTCTCCCAATCGCCACCATTACCATATTCTTCCCTGACTAAACGAGCCATAACACCTGATAGTAAAACCTTTGTTCTGTAAGCAAGTGGCAAAGTAAGTAAATTCTGCTCTGTTTCTAATTGCTCACACCAAGCGTACTGCTTCATCTGATAAAGAGTTGTAGTAGTTTTGGGGTTCATATTCTCATTGAATGTAATAGTACAAGCTACGCCAGGCTCAGTGCTTTGAGCGATAGATACAGGTATAAGGTAGATTGAATCGCCAAGGTCGTCTTGTATGCTTTGTATGTAACCCTTGCCTATGCCATTGACATTATCATAGCCATAGTTCTGAGGAGCAACATTTCTTGAGTATAAATCAGTAACAGCTCGCACATTAACAGGCAAGCTATACTCGTAAACTCCATCAGTGGTAGCTAAATAAGGATCAGGCTGTATTCTATTGAAGTTTGAATTGTCAGAAAGTAACTCATTCTGTACATCATTTATAATCTCTAAAATCTGTGAGCGAGTGCGATTATTATTCGCTGGAAATCGCTGAATGTAGGTTACTAACTGACTTGTATTCATTTTATTCCTCTAGGGATTGTTCACCATCGCCAATAATGGCACTAATGAGTTCATCTTTTTTCATAGTCGGCAGAGCTTTTACACCTTGTGACTTTGCTAACTTCTTCAAGCTAGGCATAGATAATGCTCTCATATCAGAAGCACTTAAATCTGTTTCGACATCTACAATCTCAGCTTCAATAACTTCTGCTTCAACGAAGACTTCTTTTTTCTTACTAGGTAAATCACCAAGCATAGCCATAACAAGTTTCTCATGTCCAGTATCAGCATAATCAAATTGACTTCCACTTGTAAGTTGATCAATTAGAATAGCGTTCTTAGAAGTAAGCATTATATCTGTTTGTCCACTTAGAACTTCTAAATATGGGAATCCCTCCGTAGTAGTATTTGTGATTGGCCCACGAGAGGTTTCTTTAGTGTAAGTTCGTTCAACTTCTACTGCTGATGATAGATGAATCCTTACAACTGTATCGCCATATATTTCGTTGTATGTTAGTGGTATTGACATTGCCATAATTTTGTTCCTTGTTTAATTTGAACCTTGATGATAATAGGAGAGAGGTCGAAACCCCTCCCCTAAATTTATATTATTTTAGTTAGTTCCACATAATAATAGTGCAGAAGACTTAGCCAAAATAGATGAATCAGTTTGTGAACCACTTGGTAAATCAAACTCACCTACACGCCATCCCTTAGTACAGAACATTCCGATACCTTGGTTTTTCTTGTAGCCTTGAATTTCATCTTCAAAGTGGACATCTTCCATTGAATACTCGTACAAAGCACCTTTACCTAGAATCATAGCAACATCAAAACGAGTGTTACCAGCAGCAAGGTTACGATTTTCAGTGTCACCAGCACCTTTGTAAGCGAAAGAAACTGCTCCACCACCGACAGTTGCGATAGGTGAACGAGGGTCTTCAATCATCAATAGAGGCCCGTAAGAACCGATTACATGTTTTATGACTTTGTTGTTCGGCCCACGCAAATCACCATCTTTGAATGTTTCGTAGAAGTTAGATGTTCCTGGAGACAGAATGAATTTCTTTTGGCGAGTTGGAATCATAAGAATCCATTTAGTTGAACCACCCATTTCGATTCCTTCAATGTTGCGTTGAAGTTGAATAGTCTCAATAAGGTCATCTAGAACTGACTGAGAAAGACGATTTCCAGCAGCAGGAGTACCAGGAGCAGCTGCAACAATGTTAGTTACATAAGTTCCAGGAGTTGAATCATAAGTTACAGGAGCAGCAACGCCAGCGTAGAATAAGTTAGCATTAATTCCCTGAGTCAATGATGTAGGAGCTACAACAAGGTTAGAAGAGAAACGCTCACATACAGCTTCACGCTTGTAACGACCCATTGTTTCTTTACCCCAACGAGCAAGTTGTGGTTTTGACTTCTCACGAATACCATAAGCATCCATTTCTTTAGCATCAATACCATAGCGTTCAACATTCACAGCATTTGAGAAGTTGTTAGCATAAACAGTAAGAGAACGAGTAGATTGTTCTTCTTCTGCACCAAGCTGTTGTGTACGACCTTCAACACCATTGCCACTAAGAGCTTTAAGTGTAGTGATTGTTTTTGAGAAAGCACCTGAATCGGCTGTTACTTTAACAACTGCTGCTTCTGGGATTGTTTTCTTTTCATCAGTTGAAACGACCATTGATAGTGCTTCAAATGGGTCATCCATTAATACTTCATCACGAAGTTTCACATCCCACGCTAATCTGCGTGTATCTGCATTTACTCTTAACATAATATTTTCCTTTTATTAACTCTAAGAAACACCAAGTGCTTGATATGCAATCTCAAGATTAGAACGCTCGTCAGCTGAATATTGACCTGGGTCTTTATTCGCTAATGTGTTGATAATAGCTTCAGCTTGTGCTTCACTCATACCATCTTTGTTGTTTGCATTAAACCCTTGTTGGCCTCTTGGAGTAGACATTGTATCTACTTGATTTTTGATTTCATTTTGTTTGTTCTGAATCGCTCTTTGCTCTAGTTGAGCTGGAGATTCAGATGAAATACCCCTAGAAGGAGCATAATTGGCATCTACTAAAGCATATTTGAAGTTGTTTGTATTCATCATGGTATCACTCTTGGCAATCTCATAAATCTTATTCATCTTCGCAATATCTGAATCCGATACACCTTGTGCTTTCAACAATTCTGGACGATTTATGCCCGAATCCACTAATTTGTTCAACTCTGTGAATGATCTGTCAGTTCTCAATTCTGGTACTGTACTAGATAATTCATCTATGTGTCTAATCTTGTTAGCGTGTTCTGCTTGCTCCTGAGTCATTCTGCTTGATACTTCTTGAGATTGGCGATACTTTTTCATTTCTGAAAGCTCACGCTTTAACTCAGCTGTTTCTCTAGCTTGTGACTTTAAGAAGTCTTCATCGTAAACATCAACATTGTCCAAGTCGTATTGTTTTGTCTCTTCTTTCATTTCTGAGGTAGAAGGAACAGCGACACCAATTTGCTTAAAGTAGCTTTCCCTATACAAAGGGTCTTCTTTTAACTTTCGCTCGTGTGAGGCTTTTCTTTGTCTTTCAGTATTTAACTCATTCGATAAATCATAATTGGCTTTTTTAAACCACGCTTCATCTTGAACTAATTCTGATTTGACTTCAACTTGTTCAGTTTGTTCGTTTTCAATGTTAGGTTCAACAGGGTTACTTTCGTTTGAAAGATCTGATTGTTCCTCAAAATGTCCGTTTGCGATTTGGTCAATAATTTCTGAGGGAGCGTCACTAATTTTTCGCTTGCCTTCTGATATTTCTTTAACCCAATCTATTTGTGTTTCTTCTTCTTGGCCTTGCATTTGCCTCTACCTCTCCTGATGGTTGCATTTCTCAATGCCCTACGGAATTATGGTTATTTACGAGTAACTACATTATGTAGGCTCGCTATTAATTAAAATATAAACAATTTATTAACAATCTATCAACAATTTATCAACACTAACCATTAAAATCTGATGGAGAGTTGTTAGAAGCGTTATTTCCACTACCTTCTCCACCTGCGATTCCTGCCTCATTTGGTATTGGCCCAGCTCCACTTTCCTTAGAAATTGCTCTATTATCTTGAGGAGGTTGACCCCCACCCATTCCAGGCATACCTTGAGGTTGTTGTGATTGTGCTTCTAGTTGTTTAGTTGTTGCATCCATTTGAGCTGTCTGAGCTTGAATCTGTTTCATTTGGAAAGCAGTGAATATATCGGCTGCCTCTTCCATCTTAGCTGCTTCATCTTCTGGAAGTCCTAATGACTTTACCATATACTTCTCATACATACTCTGCATAATTGGATTTGTTGAAACCCTTTTTAACTCAAGGTATTTCTGTAAGTTTTCTTGCTTCTTTGTACGACCTGCTGGAGACTCGCTTACCAAAACATCGTGACGAGGGAGATTACTAATCTCATTTTTCGTCTTAATCGAATTATCGTAATCAAGGAACTTACGATTTAATTCAACCTCTGTGTTGTTGGCGTTATCTTTTAAAACTCTTGGAGCACCACTATACACTTGTTTTGCACCATAGAAGTACATCTCACCTAAGATTTGCATCTGTTGGGAAATGGACATTAACTGACGAGCATTAGCTTTATTTGTAGCTTCTGCCTTAGAGTTAAAGAGAACCCCTGAGTCTCCAGCGTTGCCTTGTTGTCCTCGGTCAGCAGGATTAACATTAGCAATTTTATCCATTAATCTCTCAGGCTCTATTGAAGCTTTGAATAGATCATTTGGCACACCAGGTCTTTGTTGTAACATAATCTTGTTCTGATTATTAGAGCCAGGTTCGGTTACAAATGTTTGACCACCTTTGCCTTGGTTGTCTTTAAACTTCTGCATTTCTGCTGGACTTTGGAAAGCATCTGATTCTGCAAAGTAGTTATTCAACCCTGATGTACCTAAAGCATAAGTAATCTGTGATTGTCTTTTGTTAATTACTTCTTGAGTATCACTAATGAGGTCTACAAGTCCTTGTCTTTGTCCATAAACATTCTCATAAGACCATACGATAAACGGAAGTCTTCCGAATTGTAGTGGGTAAAAACCCTCTGCTAGAACTAAAGATTGAGATAAACCTGGTGCAAAGGTAAACACTTTACAGACATCCATATATTCTTCGTCAATTTTATAGCCAATACCTTGATTCTTAATAATTTGCTCAAGTGCTTCCATTGGCATTTGTTGATAAAGAATCTGATTAAACTTAGATTGTTCTTTACCTTGTGCATCAAAGACTTTACGAACCTTCTCACGCTCCATCCAAATAGCTTCAATAACTTTGTATTGACTACCTTTTGAATCATACCAATCAATAGACCCATCAAATGTAGGCTTGTCAGATGATTCATCAGAAGAAAATTGATTAAGGACAATAGAGTCGTCTACTTCTTGAGACTTTGTTTTAAATTGTTCTTTGACTTGTTCGGCAGTTAGCCATTGACTTGTAAAGGCCCAGCGACAATCTTTTACATCTTCTGTCTGCCAATTGTGGTCAAAATATGTTTGAGTAGGATTTCTAGGCCTAACATCAAAGTTACCTAGTGGGTCACGCTCGTAGTTGATGTACGGCTGTAATATACCTGTATGGATAAGACCATCACGCTTGAAACTGGCAAGTTTTGAATCCCAATTTCCAGTTGAATAGTCAAAATCATACATTTTCTGCATAACATCTGTTTCATCTTGATAACCAGTATCATGACATATAAATTTAGTCTGGAAAGGGGTGTCTTCTAATTGACCTAGCTTCTCTGTAACAGCTGGCATAATCAAATTGAATGTGTGAGCTGGCCTGCCCTCTTGGCGAAGCCTATCAATAGCATCTCCATTCCATTGACCTTTATTGACACCAGAATATTTAGCGAAATTATCAAAGATTCTATCTCTGTCACCATTTAGCCTGTCATTATCAATAGCAGCTTGGTATTTCTTACGCCAATTCATAATGTTATGGCTATCACTGTAATTCATAGGGAATTGTTTTGGATCATTCATCATTGGACTCGTCTAGATCAACATATAAAACTTTAACACCTGGATGGATAACATCAAAGGTTTCTTGGAAAGCTAATTTTAACTTGTCTTCTAAAGACAGAGCGAGGGGATTAGCAACCCCCTCTTTATTGTCTGAACTAAGCATTAGTTAGAACTGGAATTACATAAGTAACTCCTTCAATCTGAATACCGATAGTACCAGCCCCAGACATTGCAGTTAAAGCACGAAAAGCAGTAATATCTGCTGCTCCATCTGGAGTTTCTGTTGCAAGGTTTACTGAATCGTTACCACCTGTGCGAGTATATACATTGGCGTATTTGCCTGTTACTGTTGCAGCCATTTTGGCCTCCTATTGTTGTTGTTGTAGGGTTGATTCAAGATATGCTATGAACTCTCTGCCCTCTATGGGTCGATTAATATCAACTCTATGCACTTTTTTACAATTAGGACATTTTAATTCTATGACCATACCATCTAGTTTACCTAAAAAGCGACCACAATTAAATGTTTTTTCCCCTTTTGTAATTTCATTATCACATTTTATTCTTGACATCTGCCCCTCAATGTTAGGCCATTTACATAAAATATAAACAATTTATCAACAATCTATCAACATTTTGTTATTAAATGCTAGTCAACCAGTCGTTATCTCGCTTATCTGTACTGAATCTATTATTGTCTACGATGTTTTCGTGCATAGGAATACCATCGCCATCTACAATACTTCCTCGATAAGTCATTTCAGTTAATTCGTAATCTGTTGGTGGAGGCTTTGGGGCTTCTCTGCGAATTTCTGCACAAATATACCTAAGTACATCAGGCCCATCATCGTCAATATCCTCTGCTATCTCTTTAATTGTACCAGCTTTCCACTTCCAAGTAGATAATTGATCTATCAACTCCCAACAATTAGGGTGAATAGTAATCTTATTGTCTGTGAATCTCTTAGAGAGCCACATTCTTGAGCCATCTTCACCAATCAAACCACGAGTCTTGTCTGACTTTGAAAATCTTACCCCCATCTTCTGAAAGACTTGGGCAGGAGAAATAACACCTGTCTCATTAAATATGGCTGCATCTGCTATCCTTCTTTTGATAGGTCGGCCTAGTTTGCTGTCAATCATTCTAATGTCTTTAGCGATGTCCTCTGCAACTGTCTCACGCCAATACTTCTCTGCATAAACATAGAGATGGTCGTCATACTTTGAATAGTAAGCAGTCAGGTAAACAGCAGGATGTCTAAATCCATGGTCATATCCTGTGATGAAATAACCTCTACCTGACTCAAGTGACATCAAATCAAACTCATTGACATGGCGACCACCTGGATTATAATCGAAGTTAGGGAATATTAAACCCTCTTTGACTGCAAAGAAATCTTCCATTGTTTCAGGGTACTGAGTCTTAACAGAAGATATATGGTCTGAGGTTTCTATCTGCTTCTGATACCATTCATCACTACGAGCAGGGTCGCCTCTCCATCCAATAAAGTAGAGCTTGGTATATTTATCTTTACCTAACCAAACATTCTTTACTTTTTCGTTGTAGTAAGAACCAGGCTCAGAAGTACCAATCTGCATAATCCAACCAATATCACCAGCTTTTTCAATAACTGGGGCGACATTCTTATACATCGATGCAAAGGAGGCATTGGGTTGCTTATCAATACCACCACACTCATCAAATATGACATAATCGGCAGTAGCACCAGCACCAGCAGTGTTGGCAGCAGGAAAAGACTTAAAAGTAGACCCATTAGAAAGTACAATCAACTCTTTATTTATTCTCTTAATGGTAGGCCAAACGATGCCTTCTATTTTGGGCAGTTGCTCAAGTTTAGGTTTAATCCTTCTCTCAAGAAAATACTCTGCATCATCAGACCTCTTAGAGAATATAAGACCCTCTGATTGAGGAAATTGAATGGCGTGCTTAACTGCTCTAGCCGAACCTATCTCTGAGAACCCACACTGCCTAGACTTGGGGTGAATAGTCTCATTAGAACCTTCTTTTTGCCATCGCTCTATCTTGTCGCACATTGATTTCTGAGAAGGCCATAGCTTGAAGTCCATGTACTCTTTGTTGCGTTGATCCCACAGCGTACCGAACATTTCAATGTATTCTGCTAGGGTGAGTCCTTTTATGAACTCTTGTAGACTATTACCTTTACTCATTAGGTTCATCCATGAGAGATTGTAGTTCTTTCATCATTTCTTTATGTTTAGCTTGACCATCTAAGAACTTTCGCTCTGCCTTAGTTAAATCCTTTGTAAACTTTCTCTGCTGCTTCCTGTTTTTGCACTGCAAGAAAGCCTTAACCATTGATTGTTCAATTACTGAATGTTGCTCCATCTTCATTTTCCTTTACTTGACTCTTAGTTGTGTCCAATAGGCGTTTTTGTTCTATAAACTTATTTAATGCGTTCGAGGTATCTTCATCAATATCACCATGAATTTGAGCTGTTGCCACTTCACCTGGCTTTGTCTGAAAGATTTTATCCTTCATCTTAACCAGCATCTCTTTAGCCTCACCTCTTCTTCTAGCATCATGGCTATGGAAGTTGTCAACAATGTCTTCACAGATCATTTGAGCTAAAGGTACTGAATAGGCTTCAAAGTATGCAGATGCCACTTTCCTTGCTTGCTTATTTACCACAGGCATTATAGGTGTATGATGCTCACCCCAAGTTTCAATGTCGTGTCCCATAAATGACTCCTTTTATTATAAGATAACATTTTTCATTGACAATCAAAATTTTATAGGCTATCATTGATGGAGCGAGTTATTAGTTCTTTCTCGTTTTTGCTCGAAAAGCCAACACTGTTTTTAGTCCTCTCAGTGTTGGCTATTTTTTTATTCTTTTTTAATAATAATACTTGCCATAAGACAACTCTTGACTTATATTTTAATAAGAACGACAACAGGAGGACTAAAATGGACTATTCAGCTTTACTAATACAGATCAAAGCTCTTAAAGCAGAAAATGCTCAACTCAAGCGTACAATCACTACCAATAAGAATAGAAGTATTGACAAATACTCTGTCTGTGCTACTGATTTAGATGGAATCTTAGATGATAGGAAGTTTGTATCAAAAGCAACTGCTGCTAAGTGGCTAGAAATTCCTAAGAGTACCTTTGACAATAGATTTAAAAAAGGAGTGCCTATGTTTGGGTTTATATTTGAGAAGTGTAACAAAGTCAAAGAGTGTAAGATTTGTGGAGAAGTAAAAGATACGAGAGCATTTACAATTAAACAACCAGGTAGATACAAGAACTACTGTAAACAATGTGGAGAGAACTAAGATGATTGATCAAATCAATGACCGAATGGAAGAGCTTTACGAAGCTATTAACGAAACTAAAAAAAGCATCAAAGAATATGAAAACGCTGGTGTAGTAAATATTGCAAAGACACAGGAATTGATTGAACTACAAATCCGTTACGAGGAGCTTAACTATTTGTACGAATGGCAAAGAAGACAAGACCTTAAAGAGATGAGAGCTTACTATGAGTTTTGATACATATTTGCATAGAGAGACTGAGGATTATATGGATGACTCAGGCACAGAACAAGTAGAAGAATTTTTTAAAGACTGCCAAGAGCTTACTGATGGCATTTATCTTACTGAGGATGGTGAGATAATTAAAGACCGAGAGGAATTTCAAATGGAGGATAGCTCACCGATTGAGTTTTATGATGAAGTAGACGACTCAGACGATTTATACGATATTGTTATTAGCCTAGCAGATGATGTTAAGCGACTTACAAAAGAAATTAAGGAGGCTAAAGATGGATTTTCTAAGTAGATATGAAGCACAACAAGATTCAGGTGGTCAATTTAACGATGCCTTAGACTCTTACCTAGAGGATAACTACACTCACCTTGATGGTGATTACTGGCTAGATGACGAGGGGCAAGTATTTACTTGCTCTGACGATGTCACCTTTGAGGGTGGTGAAGAAGGTGATGGATTCAAAGATTACAAGTCAATAGTAGAAGACTCAGAAGAGCTTGTAGAAGTGATACACACTTTGTCGGTTGAGTTTGCAAGTAGAAAAGAAACCTTATTAACCGAAATTACAAGATTGAAATCAGTGATTAAAAATTTAAAAGATGGTAAGTAATGAGCGATATATACAACTACAAATACGATAAAGACATTCTACAACTACTGACAGACCTAGACATTACTGGAAGAGACAAAGTTAAGGCATTATCAAATAGAAAACTGCTAGTTAATTTCTTAGACTATATTAAAAACTTTTCTAAACAAAAAATTACACCAATTAAGGCAACTACTAAGAAGTTTCCACGAATCGCTGTACCTAAAAACGACTTAGCCTTCATTAAAAATCTATTTCCAGAGTCCAAAGTGGTAGCCAACATAAATAATCAGACTATTTCGCTTAAATTACTACCCTACTACGGAGATAACAACAAATCTAAGTCATTTGTGAAGGTAAACAAGGAAACATTAGAGGTGGTGGATTTATTTACCTCCATATCCGAGTTAGCAAGGAAAATTGGAAGAAAAGGCACTTCTGTAAGGTACGCACTGGCAAATGGAAGTGAAGTTCTTGAAGATTACCACATTATCAGGTGTGAAAAGATTAAAACCTGCCCAATGTGCGAAGATTGGATCAGAAGTGAAGACAGAAATAGCTATACTCTCAAGGCAAATGGCGTAGTAACAGAATCAAGCCACTGCAAACCATGTGAACTTGATCATAAGAGAAGATTAAACAAAATTGGAAGGGAAAGAGCAAATGACAGCTAGAGACATAATATTAGAGCTAGCAAGAGACTATTATGGTGAGGGATCAATAACAGACAATTCCTTACTACAAATGTCCAATGATAGGCGAACATTTCAGAGAACAAAGCAGTTATTAGATGGGTATAACACTCAAAAGTCTCAGAAGAGCCAAATAGGGAGTAAATAGTGTGGATATTACCAAAAGACTTAATACAATCTCATTCTTTACGGGTTATGGAGGAATTGAACGAGGTATTGAACTTGCAGGAGAGCAAATCACACACATTGCCTCTTGTGAAATCGAAGCCTATTCCCAAGCGAACCTTATCAAAGAGATGGAAGCAGGGCGACTGGCTTCGCACCCTATTTGGACAGATGCTAAAACCTTCCCAGGAGAGCAGTTTCTTGGAAAAGTGGATTTATTCACTGGAGGATTCCCATGTCAGCCATTTTCAAGTGCAGGAAGTAGAAACGCAGACGAAGACCCAAGACACCTCTTTCCAGCTTGCCTCAGAGCAATTGAGTCTTTTAGACCTAATAGAATCCTCCTCGAAAATGTCGCTGGACTCATTAGTGCAAAACTCGGAGGAGATGGATGGTCAGACCCAAAAGGAACACCATTACTTATCCATGTCCTTAGAGAATTGGAAAGGAGAGGTTATAAAACAGCGTGGGGAGTATTCAGTGCGAGTGAAGCAGGAGCACCTCATCAGAGAAAAAGAGTCTTTATCCTTGGGGAGTTGGCCAACACCGATGATGTGGGATTGCAATCAAGGGGAACATTTAGAAGCCTTCAACAAGAGGGCAGCGACTCAAAAAGAAAAGGGAGTAAATCTTCACAAACCACTGAAAACAATAGTTCTTCACGATGCACAGAAGAATTGGCCAACTCCAACGGTAGCAGGATTAGTGGAGGGGGGAGTCTGCAAGGATGTCAGCCTAACAGACAAGGGATTCAAGGCAACAAGGCAAAGAACGAAGACTCAGTTCGGAGCGAAATGCAGAGATGCAGTTCTTTGGCACGAGAAGAATTGGCCAACTCCATGTGCGAGGGATCATCAAGACCCTTACGGAATACACAAGACATTTCGGAAGGATGGGAAGGAGAGACTAGACACTCTACCGAGACAAGTATATCAGAACGAGGATCAGAAGAATTGGCCGACTGCAACAGCGAGAGATTGGAAGGGGCATTATCCTCCAGGGAAACACATAGCATCCAACGGAGCGAACAGATTGAGTCTATTACCAGACATGGCCATATATGGCCCACAAGGCCAGGACAACCTCAAGGACGAATGGAAGAGTTTAGAGTTAAACCCAAGCTGGGTAGAGCAGCTAATGGGGCTTCCCACAGGGTTGAGCGACTTAGGATGTTGGGGAACGGAGTAGTTCCTCAAACAGCAGCAATTGCATGGAAAGTATTGAATGAGAGATTAAATGCCAGTAAATAACACCTATTTAACTAAAGATTTAAAGAGATTTCAGACACAAGCACAAAGGAAGATGATTCGGATGTGCAATGACTGCTCAGTAGGACTCGTAGTAGTGTATGTATGTAAAGAACACCAAAAGGAATGTATAGAAGATGAAATTTGAAGAATTTATAGCAAATGTAGAGA